>Ga0209723_1000549_pt1 | contig 69045 bp, 61 predicted proteins | sample BiotimSIPDNA_2_FD_185750 | JGI IMG/M metagenome (GOLD analysis project Ga0209723, IMG submission 185750) | Anaerobic biogas reactor microbial communites from Washington, USA - Biogas_R2 time_0 SIP DNA (SPAdes) (version 2) | ecosystem: Engineered > Bioreactor > Anaerobic > Unclassified | place... | reverse complement strand
GGGCTACTTTGAATTTATACTCGGCAGTAAATGTGCGACGCTTGGTCATTATTTCCCTCCACATGCTTGGTTAGAATTGTACACCATTTCCATTTAGCATGTGGTCTAGTTTTTGGGGGTAACTTCATTTGATGAGAATTCCCGCACTTTTGAAAAAACAATATCCTGAATCAAGGGATAACATTCTAGAAGTTATTATTCAAGTTCCAGAAATTCACCCAGGCGAAGAGTGCGCAATTGATGTAACTCTACGAGATTTGTCCCAGGAGCTATACTATCGTACAGGCATTGTCGTGCTTGATGATTGCATACTGGATATCCACCAGAGCCTTCTCGGATATGGGGTCCCTGTTGATCCCGATCATGATAAATATCAAAAAGTTCTGGTGCATTTACTGCTTTACAGACAGAACTGTGCTTTGTACCCAGACTATATTAGTGCCGATATTGCGACAATGACGGAAAACGCAGGATTTCACAAGCACTTATATAGCAAGCTAATAGACCAACTGTCTATTGAGGCAATAGGTCATGTATTCTCAGAGGTGGATATTGGTAATAGCCGCGTGGACTTGTTAATTGAAAATATTCCAACTGAGTTAAAATTGGAGGGACGCAAGAAAGTCACCACAGACGAAATTGTAGAGAGCTATCAAGGTCAGGCAGCCGACTATATTGCGCGACAAAATGCTGCCTTTGGCTTTTTGGTAGTACTTGATACAGTTTTGGACCGTGAGTTACCCACCAGCCGTGTTGACCAAGATATTCGCGTCGTTCAAGTTACAAATGTATCAGGAAATTCAGTAATTGTTGTTGCAATTATAGTAAGAATCCCTAGATCAGCATCCAACTTCACTGAGTTAGCGAAAAAGCGTAGGTGAGGATGATGCGCGTTTGAAAAACTGAACAGAAATTTCGTCCCCTAACCGCTTTTAACGGACGTATTTTGTCCACAATGAACTTTCGCACTGATATATTGGACGAATTTATCCCCTTGCAAAAACGTCCACTAAATCCTGAACTTGCCATTTGTCAGACCAGAAATTGGGGCATATCCCCCCTTGAAATTCAGGGTATGAATATGGTATAATATATATACACCTGGATACAGCATCACCGTCCAGGCGCAAAAAGTCCGGGGCTACGGCTCCAAACCGCAGGAACCTCCAAGCCTGCGGCGCTCTAACCGGGTAACACCGCACAGAGAATGAAAGGGGAGGACACGGGAGCAATCCCGCGTCCTCCCCTTTTTCGTTTTCTTGGACAGGATTGACAGGATGAACAGGGTGGAGAAATGCTCAATCCTGTGAATCTTGTCGAGAACAAACACATTCATACACAGGAGGAAACACAATATGCCCTATTTGATCTTGACCTTACACACACTGGCTCTTGTCCTGGCTCCCGGCGCACTGCGCTGGGTCTTAGCCCCGATGTGGGGCGCGGCTGCTGCGCTGGCCTACTTCAAGCCCGACGACCGCGCGGCGACCACGAACTACATCTACTTCTTCCTCGCGGGCAACGCCGGCCTGCTCTTTGCCTACCGCATCGCCGCGTTGCTGGTCAGCGGCACGCCGGAGCCAGGTGCGACAACGCTCTACGGCATCTCGGTGTGGCTGCTAGGCTTTGCCGTGATGTCGGCTATCGGCTTCTACGCCTACGTCCTGCGCTTCCTGTTCTGGGACCGCCTCACGCCGTTCTTTGGCGGACGGATGACGACCCGTGAGGTACTGCGGCAGGTGAAACGTCAGTAGACGGAATACGGTAGACGGTAGACAGGGAAGAATTGGGACGAGATAACGGGGTGACAGACAAGGGCTACACCTTGTCACCTAATCACCCCATCACCCTCTGTCCCACCCGTCTACTGTCTACCGTCTACCCCAAACACAAGGAGACAATATGAACGAAAAAACCAACAAAACCTTCTCAATGACCCTCACCCCCGACGGCGCATCGCTGCACGCTTATGCCTGGGCCTTGCCTGACGGCTGGCGGGCGTGGTCGCCGCACGCGCTGCGCATCCTGCGCAAGCCCTACCGCCACGCGCGGACGCACCTGGAACTCACCGACGATGTGGTGAGCAGCCTGTACGATCCACAAGGCGCGCGCAACACTGCCGCCGCCTTTGGCCTCGCCAACGTGCCAGAACTGGGCCTCGTCCAGGTCTACGGTGGATTGGCGACGGCAGCCACCCAAGAACAAGCTGTGCAAGCCGCCGCGCTCAACTCGGCGCGCCTGGTCGCGGCGCTGCAAGGGCGCTTCCGACAATCGCGTTTTACCCTGCTGTCCGCCAACGAAGCTGCGGCGCTGTACGAACATCTGTGGGCCTGTAACCACACGGCGTCCCTCATCGGTCAAATGGTGCCGCGCATTGCGCCTGGAATGGGTTCGAGCCACGGCATCAATCAACTGGTCACCACCGATGCGCAAGAACAACTTGAAGTCATCGCCGCCGCGCTGGCCGGGGAACCGTTCGCCGTCCTGACCCTGGCGCATCCCCTGCACGCGCTGGACGTCCGGCGGATGCTGACCGACACCGCGCAAGCCTTGAGCTACTTCGCCTCCAAGGTGAAACAGAGCGAGTCGGCCAATGTGAGCGCGGTGCTGCCCCTGTTCCTGAACCCGGTGGCGGTCTTCAGCGAGCAGACCCATCGCGCGACGCAGGTGACGCGGGCCGACCAACGCCTGCGCACCGAACAAAACGCGCATCGCCTGGCCGCCGGGCAGTCGGATGCGGTCAGCGCCTACCGCCGTGAAACCGCGAGCCGCGAGGCGCACCAGGGGCAGGAACACACCGGCTACTACGATAAGCAGTACGTGAGTGAACAGGTCAACGAACACGAAGAAAGCCAGGTTAGCCTGGAACGCGACTATGCCGACGCCTATTCGCTGTCCCGGTCCTACAGCGGCAGCGAAGCCGGCGTGATGCAGACGCAGGGCGCGCGCGATGCTACCCAACAGGGCAACCGCCAGCAGCATACCGACGAGACGGGCCAGTTGCACAGCGTCGAAAGCATCGATGAGCGGGTTGCCGGCGTACGCTCCGGGGCAGGTAACCGGTCATCCGTGGAAAACTTCAGCGTCGGCGAACGCTACAGCGGGGGCAGCAGTCGCATTTGGGAAGGCGGCTACAACGAACAGACCGAGCGGTCGTTCAGCGGCGCGGGCGATGAACACACGCAAGGTAGCTATCAGCAGGCCGAGATTGGCAGCAACAACGTGCGCAGCAGCGAGGGCTTTGTGCGCAACACGGAGAGCGACATTCGGGGCGACGGGGTGCAGATGCAGACCTACGCCGAACAAGGCGTCGAAGGCAGCCTTTCCCCGCGCCTCTTCGGCATCGGCGGCGGTGAGACAATGGAAGCCGGGGAACGCGGTAATATGTACGAATCCCGCGACCACGAACTGGCCGACGTCTCCGGCAACCTGGACACCACCCGCGCCAGCCAGCAGAGTGCGCTCACGGGAGGACTTGAGCGGGCCAACAATGCCTACGAACGCAGCGGCAACCAGCAAGAGGCGCTGGGCCAGACCTGGCAGGGCAACGAGACGGTGCAGACCTCGGAATGGCGCAGCGGCGGCGGGGTAAGGTCGAGTCAGACCAGCTACGGCTACAGCGAAGCCTACCAGGACGCCAGCCACACCGACCGCGAGGCGCAACGTGCTTGGGAGAGCGCCGTAGATCAGGACGCGGCCTGGCAGCAGGCCACCCGCGACGGCTATCAGGGCGTCGAACACTTTGCGCGCACCTTTGGCGGCAGCTATGCCGAGACCGGGCAGCGCAGCGGGCATCTCTCACAGCAGGATACCATTGTCGCCGACCGCGCGCTGCAACGCGAGACCCACCGCATCGTCAACGGCTTCCGCAGTGAGTCCTTCGACGGCTATCGTAATTCACAAGAACAGATCGACGGGGCCGAAGCGCGGCAGGAAGCGATGATCGGCGAGGGACGCGAGTACGTGCAGGCCCAGGCCGCCGAACAGGTGGGGGCAACGGTGGCAAATATGGGTACTACCCAGGTGACGACACGGGGCGTGATGGGGCCATCCGGCGGCTCACTCGTGGCGGGCCTGGCCTTCGCGCGGCAGACCGTGGACGCGCAGCGCGACCTTGTGGCACAACTCTTGGACCAGCAGGTACGGCGTTTGAGCGCGGGGCTGGACACGGGGCTGTTCCTGACGCAGGTGACGTTGCTGGCCCCCGACGCGGCCCGGCTGGAACGGTTGGCAGCGGCGGCGATTGCGGCGATGCGCGAGGAGAACGTCGTCGTGCCCGTCGCCGCGCGCGCCGGGGACGAGACTTTGTGGCAACGGGCGATTACGCTGGACTTCGATGCGCGCCCGGAAGACGCCGGGCCATTTGACACTTTGCGCCACGCCCAAACCCTGACGGCCAACGAGTTAGCCGCGCTTGTGCATCCGATCCGCATCTCGGACGGCACGATTTCAGCCTCGCTGGACGCCTGGCCGGACGATCTGTCACATCGCCGTACCCAGGGCGAGATCGCGTTGGGCACGGTGCTAGACATCAACTTGCAGCCTGATCCCAACAACGTGCACCGTTTCCGCGCCGACGAGTTGATGCACGCGGTGATCGTCGGGGATTCCGGTTCCGGCAAGTCCAACTCCGCGCTGTGGTTTGTCTCCCAGGTAGTCAATGCGCTGCGCCAGGACGAGCACGGTATCCCGATTCACACGCCGACCACCGGGCCGGTATCAATGGACAGGTTAGGCGGGACGCCGCGCATCGGGGTGACGGTCTTCGACCCCACCGGCGAATGGCGCAAGTTGGGCTGGCTGATCCCCCAACAGGACTTCCAATTCTACTCGCTGTATGGACAAGTCAATGCCGTCGAGGGCGCGACGAGCATCGCCCTACCCCTCCTGGATTTCAACCCGTTGCGTATCCCTAGCCCTTATTTGCATCCGGCGAAGTGGGCGGCGGCGTTCGCCAAGCACTGGCTGCTGGCGTATCCCGCCGGAGTGACCGGCTTCCACCAGCTCAAGGGCGCGCTGCTGGACGCTTACCGCGCGATGGGCGTCATCGAGGAGGATGGCAGTGTGTACCCGGAGCGTTCGGCGAACCTATGTATGGAGGACTTGCACACCGCCCTGGTCGCGCGTTACACAATGCTGAGCAAAGAACGCACAGATGCAATCACGGCAGGCGTGGTCAAGCGCATCATCGACAAGTTAGAAGAATTCTTGCCCAACGGCGTCTACTGGCGCGCCTTCGGGCAGCCGGGCGGGACGACGGTGGCCGAATGGACGGCCCCAGACAAAGCCACGGTCATCACGGGGAAGTTCGGCGATGACGGACCGTTGAAGCAGTTCATCATTGGCTTGATGGTGTCCGGCATCTACCAACACGCGGACGAACGCTATGAAGCCTACCTACGGCAGCGCAAACCGATTCCGCAGCACCTCTTGTTCGTCGAGGAAGCCCACGTGGTGATGCGCTCGGATGCGTCAACGCAGACAGAGATTGCCCAGGCTATCGGTGAGGATGCGGGGCTGTGGAACAACATCACCGACCGGGGACGCAAGCTGGGCCTGTACCTGTGGACGTCGGCGCAGCATTGGGAACCGTTGCCATCCGGCGTCATCACGTCCAGTAGCATTGCCATTATCCAGAAGGTGAGCACGGTGAAAGATGCTGAAATCGCGGTATCGAAGGCCGGGCGGTTGCCGGGGAAAACGAGCCTTGACGACTACTCCAAGTGGACGTTGAGTGTGCTCAATATGCCCACGGGGGTGGGTTATGTACGCCGCACGCGCAAGACGCTGAACCAGGAAAGTGAAATGGAAATCTTCCCGGTGCAGTTCGTGGACATTTCGGGCATTGTGCCGCCGGCGGATACGGAGTTGAAGAATATTGTGAAGCGTGGATAGGTGAACTTGTCGCCAATGTTGCTGTCCATCATTCAGCAACACTGGCGACGACAATTACACTGTGCTGAGATCAGGACCCTCCTTGGTAGCAGGCGTGTCACCATTGAGCGCCTGCTCCAACAGTGCAAACACCGGATTTACCTCTAATACATCGTAAAATAAGTTAGCCATAACTTTATTCGTCATTCTGAGCGAAGCGAAGAATCTCATTCCAGCAAGTGAAAACGAGATTCTTCGGCCCTTTCTAATTGCAAATTCAGAGTTCTGGGTATAGCCGGGCCTCAGAATGACGAGCCGAAAAAGATGAGAAGACTTCGTTTACGATGTACTAACCTACTAGACTTTGTACACGAAATTCCGAAAACCAATTTGCCGATCCCCCCTTGATTTTGGCATGCCCACCATGTATAATCAAGATGTAACGGTGAACAACCACCGTGAAAAGGTCTGGGGCTAAGCGCTCCGATCCGCAGGAAGCCTTCAAGCCTGCGGCGTCCTGACTAGCGAAACTGGTCGGGAAATGAAAGGGGAGGACTTGGAACTTCGGTTCCAGGTCCTCCCCTTTTTTGTTTGCGTAAAAAGGGGTTAGGGAAATGCGTAACATCGTCAAAGTCATAGGAATCAGTGTGGGGCTAGGGTTGCTGCTGGGCTGCAACATCTTTTCGCTCTTGCCCTTGCCCATCGAACCGCTGCCGGTGCGTCCGGTGGTCGTCGCCACTGCTACACCCACGGCAGGGCAACTGCACGTCACACGGGCGTACACCGCCACGCACGTCGCGCCACCCACGGCGAGCAGCGTTGTCACCTTGACACAACCGCTGGATTTGAACCTGTCCGCCAAGCCAAACGGTGTGTTCATCGTCGTCGTGGCCGAGGTGAAGAACACGAGTACTGTGCGCCTTGACCTGACCCAGGCCGAGTTCACCCTGAAAGACAGCGTCGGGCACAGCTACCCCCGCGCACAAGCGGCGGAACTCGCCCTAAGCGTAGCCGAAGGGCCACTGAGTGTAGCCAAAGGGCCAGCACTGAGCATCACGGATAGCACACCGCTCTCCGATCACACCTTGCCGCCCAACACACAAATTACAGGCTACCTGGTCTTCGACATTGACCCGGCCTACGCCGCACCTTTGCGCCTGACCGTGCAGATACCCGGCAGCCAGCCTATCACATCCAATGCTTTCACCCTGGAGGACTAAATGCATACCATACTCTGTGTCGCCCCGCAAGAAGGCCAGGCCCTGGCCCTGAGCGATGCCGTGACCGCTGTGCCGGACGTGTTGGTCGTCGGCATTTGCAACCCGCAACAGACGCAGCAAATGCTGGATTTCGTCAATGCTGGCCTGATCGTCGCGCCGGAGGGGACGGTGATTCCCGATGCTGAAAACCTCAGCCTGCCAGTGCTGTACGTCGCACCCGACGCCGAACCAGCTAAAGTGCTCGACGCTTATCTGCAAGCGCAAGCGCCCGCACAGCCGCCAGCGCAGCAGGCCGCGCCCATCGCTAACACCGCAGCGCCCGTCTCACGGCTGCCCTTTGCCCCACTCCGCCGCCAACTACGCCTGGGCTTCTATGGCACACGCGGCGGCGTTGGCACAACGACCGCCGTAGTCACCGCTGCCAAACTCCTGGCGGCACAAGGCAAGAACGTGGCGCTCTTCGACGCAGCACAGCGCGGCGATCCTTATCTGCTCCTGGACCTTACTCCGTCCGACCAACCGGCCACGACCGGCAATATCACCGTGTATCCCGATCTAGCCTTGGACGACGCGCGCGTCAGCTACGACGCGATCATCGTAGACGGCGGACGCGAGCGGCGAGCTTTCCCCGCGCGTTGGATCGCCGTGGACAAGCCATTGTCTGAAGCCGCTGTCGCCAAACTGTTGGGCATTAACCTTGCGTCGCTCACTCAGGAGGCCCGCCAATGCTAATCCTCGTGGTCGGTGCGAAAGGTGGAATCGGAACAACCACGCTGGCGCAACACCTATGTTGGCAGGCCAATGCCGTCCCTCTGGATGCCGCCGACGGCACATTGGCCTTCCAAATGGCCGGGCCAAGTGCGCCCGTGCTCGACCTAAGCCTGACAGCGCAGTGGACGGCGAGCCGCCGGGGACGCGCGGTCGAACAAGCGGTCGAGACCCGGCAGCCCTTGCTCTGGATGCCAGTCTGCACCGTATGGCGCGAGCCGGTGATGGCCTTCGTGTGGGACGCGGCCGCGTTGGGGCACGTCGTCGCCGACGGTGGCACAACCCCGCCGCCTGCACTGGTGGACACTGCCAGCCTGGTGCTCATTGTCAGCGCCGACACCCCGGTCGCCCAATGGCACGAACGCCGCCTCATGCAGCAATGGCCGCAGGCCCACGCCGTGCTTGGCGATCTGAAGGCGGCAGCGCAAGCAATTGCAGAAGAAACGTTGGGCGTGAAGAAGAAGCTCTCAGCTTTCAGCTTGCAGCGGTCAGCGGTCAAAAAGCTGACTGCTGACCGCTGACGGCTGACAGCTAACAGCAAATCACTCAATTCAAGGAGACAAACGAAATGCGAATACTGAAATCCATTCAATTCTGGGTCGGCCTGCTGCTCGTCGGGGGCGCGTTCGTGGGGGTACTGCTGTTTGCCCAGCTCACCACCCCGCCCACCTACGAAGTCGCCATCGCGGTGCAGGACATTCCGGCGTACACAGCGTTGCAAGACGCCTACACCAACGGCTATATCGCCCTGGACAAGCAATCGTTCAGCGCGTCGCTCTTGCAAGTCGTGCTGACGCCTGAAACCTTGCAGGCGATGCTGGCCGATGGGGTCTTCGTCGAGACGGTCCGCGCGGGCGACGTCCTCAACCGGGGGCGCATTGCCACCGGTGAGAACGCGCAGAAAGTGCGTCGTCTGGCGTTGGCCCTCACCGATCCCCAGTTGGTCATCAAGTCCATCCCGGTAGACGCCGCCAGTACACCGTACATCGCGGTCGGCGACCTGGTGGACTTGTATACCACGTTAGGCACAGTGCGCGCCACCGAGTTGGCGACCAGCACCGTGCCACCCTTGCCCGCCGGGGTCACACCACCCCCGCCCACACCGGAGCCGCTGCCCGATTACGAGGCGTTGCTACAGCCCGTGACGGTCACGCTGCAACTGCCGGTGACCAAGCGCGTGGTGGCCGGGGCCATCGTGGTGCGCGTCAACCACGAACAGATCGCCAACCCACAATATGGGGCGGTGACTACTGACGGGCAGCAACCCGCACCGTTTATCGCCGGGCCGGTGGTGGGCGTGGACGTGCTCGTCCCCGAAACCACGGCCGAGAGCCTGGATTGGGCGGTGTTCAACGGCAAGATGTCCCTCGCGGTACGGCCCGCCTTATGGCGCGCGACCGTCGCGGCGGGACAAGCCTTGCCGGAGACCCCAGGCTTCGCGTGGGAAGATTTCAACGCGGTGTTCTGGGCGGGGAGGGAAGTAGACAGTAGTCAGTAGACGGTAAACGGGGGAAGGGGATGACGGGGTGACGCGATAACCCGTACCCTTTCCCCCACCCCCTCCCTGTCTACTGTCGCGCGAATCTTCGCGCACCGTCTACCGTCTACCAAAGGAGAGAACTTATGGAACGCATCAAGATCGTCATTGGAACAAAAGTGTGGGACGACGCGCAGCATCTGGAACGGGCACTGTCCGAGATACCGGAACTGCAAATCGTCGCCGGGCCGACCACGGCCTCCGGCGTGTTCAACGACGCCACCGAAATGGAAGCCGACCTGGTGCTGCTCTCGCCCACCCTACCCGGCTTTCGCCCAGAACTGGTGAGTGAGCTGCTGCACTACGACGAACGCCCCATTGCGTGCATTGGACTGCTGCCCCCACTGGAATCGCGCACCGACGAACTGCTGGCTTTGGGGATGAAAGGTCACGTCTCGCTGCCCCTTGATGCGGCACAGCTACGGCGCTTGTTGGAACTGATCCCAAACGCCGTCACCCAGGCACGTGCAGAACGCGCCAGTAGCAGCTATGTCCCCCTGGACACGCCCACGCTCTACACCCTGGCCGAGGCCGGGTGGCGACGCATGGTCATCGCCCTGTGGGGCACGGGCGGCGGTGTGGGCAAGACCAGCCTGGCGATCAACCTCGCGGCATCTCTGGGCGTCCTCGCCAGGCGCGACACCCTGCTGATGGACCTGGATATGACTCGCGGCGCAGTCGCTCCCCGCCTGGGTCTGTCCACGGAGAACAACATCTACGGCCTGATCAATACTGTGCTACTGGACTATCTGCGCACCCGGACCGCCAGTTGTCCACCGCAGACGCTCCAGACGAAAGTGCAACTGTGGAACACCAGGCTGGCCTCGAAGCTGCACTGTCTGAGCGGTATCGCCTCAATGGAGGTCGCAGGCCGGGCGGAGTTCCGCGAAGACCCACACCGCACACAGGCACTGACCCGCGCCATCATCGACACCGCGCGCAAGCTCTACGACTTCGTGATCATTGACCTGGGGCCGGACATCAACAACGATGTGCATTTCGCCGCACTGGACGCCGCCGACCTGGTGCTCACCGTAGTCCGGCCCGATGTGGCCGATATGCACTCCACCGGCCAGACTGTGCCACGCCTGAAGCAGACCTTTGGCGAGGACATCGGCAAATTCGAGTTGGTCATCAACCAGTGGAGCACCGAGGCGGGCCTCAAGCTGAAGGACGTGATCAGCACCATTGGGATGAAGAAGTTCGCCCAAGTGCCCTACGATCCACAGTTCACCTACAGCAACAACCAGCAGACGCCCTTCGTGCTGGACAAGCCCAATCCCACGTCCGACGCGATTGTCTCAATGGCCGTGCGTTTCTTTCCGCCGTTAGCTAACACTTGGGTCAGCCGTGGCGGGCAGATCGAAGGAGAGGCGGCAGCGTTCAAGCCACCGGAGCGCCGCAAGGAGCCGGGGTTGTGGCAGCAGGTGCAGAGTGTGTTCGTCGGGAAATGAGGCAAGAGGCAGGATGCAAGAGGCAAGAAGCAAGAAGCAGGAGGCAGGATGCTGGAAGCTAGAAGCTCGATGCTCGAAACTGGAAGCTCATTGCTAAATCCAGCAACCGGCAACCAGTATCAAGTATCCAGTATCGAGTATCCAGCAACAAACACAAGGAGAGAGGAACAATGAAGGAAAGTATCTTTTTAGAACGTGAAGTAGAGCACACGCGGCGCATCGGACTGTCGGAGCGCCGTACCGGGATGTTGCGCCGGGCGTTGGCACTGAAACGCAAGGGCTACACGCCCAAGCACATCCGCGAGCAGATGGGCAAGGCTAACGTCACCTGGCGTGTGGCGCTGCGGACGCAGGAGGAGTTGGAACAGGAATTGGGCGTGGCGTGGGAAGGTGGGGTTTACGTTCCTGACAGTCCCGCTGTTTCCGCCGCCCAAGCACAGGCCGTGGCCGAGGCCGGACGTGAACAGGCGCGAGGCGGCAACAAGCACTTACGGGCACAGTACGGTCTGCACAACGGGAGCACTGCGCCCTACGGCTACGCTTTCGGCCCGGACATCACGGTCAAGACCAGCGACGGCCAAGCCCTGACCGGGCACAGCTTAGTCCCTGACCCGGATACAGCGGCGGCCGTGGCCGACATCTTCGCGCAGTTCATCGGTGGGGCGTCACCGTATGCCATTGCCGCCGATCTGAACCGGCGCGGCATCGGCAGTCCCAATGGCGGACGCTGGGGCGAGGCCAATGTGCGCGACATCGTGCGCCGCGCCCCGCTGTACTCTGGCTACGTCGTCTACCACGACGTCGCTCACAAGCAGGCGCGCTGGACGGGGATGCTGTACCCCGGCCAACACGAAGCCCTGATCGATTGGGAAACCACACTGGCGGTCTTGGCCGTCACCGGACGCACATTGGAATGGACGTTCGGTCCCACACGGGAAGAAGCCTCGCTTGCGGCAACGGAGGTGGCCTGATGGCAACGCCGGACATTCACCTCGACCGCTGCCAGCACGGAGCGTTTACCGGAGCCATCGAAGCATTGTACCCCGGCGTAGTCTGGGAAATCGTTGCCAGCGCTGGACAGGCGTGGTCAACCCCACCGGAGACCTTGCTGCGCACCGCCCGGCTGCAAGGCGCGACCGTCGTAGCCTACGGCGGCGATGGGATGTGGTACGCCTTGCGGCCGCGTGTGGACACGGGAAGCACAACAATCTTAAAACAACAACACCACAACAAGGAGAGAGGAACTATGAGAACAAATCTATTTTTGGAAAGCGCAGCCGAACACGCGCAACGCATTGGCTTGCCGAAGGATCGCACCAGGATGCTGCGGCGGGCGCTGACGCTGAAACGGGCAGGTTATCCCCCGGAGTCCGTCTTCGTCCAAATGGGCGCAGATCACGTCACCTGGCCGGTGGCAACGAGCACGCTGGACGAACTGGAACTGGAACTGGATGTCATCTGGGAGGACAACGGCTATATCCCTGGACATCTCACTGCACCCGCTATGCCATCCCAGGCTGACGCAGATGCGGAACAGCCACAGGCGCACATCGGCAAAAAGCGACTCCTGGCGCACTACGGTCTGTACCAGGGTAAGCAACCGCCGTATGGTTACCTGTTCGACTGTGAAGTGCGCATCAAGACTACCGATGGGCGGGTCGTGACCGGGCATAGCCTGATCCCTGATCCAGAAACGGCGAAAGCCGTGCAGCACATCTTCGCCGAATTGGCAAACGGCACAGCGCTCGCGACAATCGCCGCCAGTCTGAATATCTGCGCCGTCGTCAGTCCCACGGGAGCTGCCTGGGATGCGGAGCAGGTGCGCGCCATCGTGCACTGTGCACCGCTGTATGCCGGATTCATCGTCTACCGTGACAAAAAACACGAGCCAGCGCGCGGGCCAGAGACACTGTATCCCGGTCACTACGCGCCCCTAATCGAACTCGCGACCTTCCTGGCGGTCACCGGAGGCACACTGGAATGGCCGTTCGGCCCCACACGGGAAGCCCAGGCTGCGGCACCGGAGGAGTGGGCCTAATGGCAGCGCCATCGACCTTTGCCCAACGGATTGCCGCGCACGCCACTGCGGAGTACCCCGATCCCTACACCGGCTTGCTCACCGCCGCGCGCGAACGCCTGACCGGACAGTTCAGCCTGGAAGCTCTGCGTGCGCCCACGGCCACCGTCGAACGCGAGGCCGAGATGCTGCTGCGCGCCCTGGTCGAAGAACACGCGAACGCCGCGCTGCAACACGGACGACCCTTTACCGAGTCGCTGGAAGACCTGGTGATGCGCTTGCAGTACGACATCTTTGGCTACGGCGTCATCACCCCGTACCTGAATATGCCCACCGTGGAAGAAATTATGATCAACGGCCCGGACGTGATCTGGGTGGACGATGCCGAACAGGGCATGTACCGCGCCAGCGCGCGTTTCGCCAGCGCCCGCGAGGTGCAGAAGTTGGTCGACCGCGTGGCCGCGCGGCACGGACGGCGCTTCGACCGCTCGAATCCACGGGTCAACGCCAAGATGAACGACGGCAGCCGCCTCAACGCGGTGATGGAGCCGTTAGTGGACAACGTGCCCGTCGCGGTGACGATCCGCCGGCATCGCCTGGTCGCCCGCACGCTGGACGACCTGGTGCGGCTGGGGACGCTCACTGCTGACATTGCGGGCTTCTTGCGCGACTGTGTCCTGGGTCGCCTCAACCTCATCGTCACTGGCGGAACGGGGTCGGGCAAGACCAATACCCTCAATGCCTTGTGCGCGGTGCTCCCGCCGGAAGAACGGGTAGTCACCGTGGAGGATACCCCGGAGTTGCAACTCGGTTTGGATAACTGGATCGCAATGGTCACCACCGAGGAAACCGAGGAAGGACAACGCCCCATCACGCTGGACGACCTGGTGATCAACGCCTTGCGGATGCGCCCGGACCGCATCGTCACCGGCGAGGCGCGCGGGGCAGAGATTCGCTCTGTCCTGATGGCGGCCAACACCGGCCACGACGGGCAACTGCTGACCTTGCACTCCAACGGCGTCCACGAGATCACCAACCGCGTGGTGCAGATGTGGCAACTGGCCGATTCGGGGATGGCCCCTGGCGTCATCACGCGCTACTTGGTGGACGCCTTCGACCTGGTGCTCTACATCGAGCGCGTCACGGTCAACGGGCAGCGCCGTCGCATCGTGCGCGAGGTGGCTGAGTTGTTGCCGTCGCGCCAGATGGAAGGCGACATCCCGGCGATCAACGTGCTGTGGCAGGACACCGGCAACGGCTTGCAGTGGACGGGCCTGTACCCGCAGACGCTGGAAGAGAGCATCTACCTGCGCACCGGGCAGCAGGTCAGCCTGCACCGCTACTTCAAACGGGGGTGAGGACGATGCGTTTTCTATGGGGAACACAAGCTGAAGCCGATGTCGGGATAGTCTTGGTCGCGGGGCTGGTCCTGGTCTGCCTCGTGGCGCTCGTGGCGTGTGCCGCAACGGGTACACCGTTGGGAGTTGGTCAGTGAGTCAAGGAGGCACAACCGCTGTCACACTCGTGCCCGCCCTGGTCGGCCTCTGGCTGGCCGGGCTGAGCTACGGCGACCTGCGGACACGCACCGTCCCGGCCTGGGCCACGGCCTTGCCATTGGCGGTGTTGGGAGTGCTGCGCACGCTAGTCATCCCCCCGGACGGCAAGGTGTTGCCCGGCGGCCTCGCTGTGGCATTCGCCCTGCTGATGCTCCTGCTGTCCGACACGCCAGCAGCCGTCTTCCCCGCTGGGGCCGCCGCGTTCTGCGCCGGACTCTCCGGGGTGCAAGCGCAAGTCCTGGTGGGCAGTTGGATCGCCGCGTTGGTACTCACGGACTTGGACTTCTGGGGCGCAGGGGATGGCAAGGTGCTCGCCGTGCTGACGGCGCTGTATCCCGATGTGCGGTTTGTCGTGGCCTTGAGCGCCGCCTTGCTTGCGGGCAGCACCGTGACACTGCTGCGGCAACGCCAGCACAGCGGCGAACGTCGCATCGGCAGCCGTCGCACTTTCCCCGCCATCCCCTGGTTGGCGTTGGGCACGGCGCTGTATCTGGTCCTGGTAGCTCTCAGCAATCAGCCGTCAGCGATCAGCTTCGGGCTGCCAGCATCCAGTATCCAGCATTCACTCCCAAGCGCAAGGACTTTGGACTTTTGACTTTGGACTTTGGACTACACACAAGGAGGTTCACATTGAATACACCGACTTACCTTTTCGCCGCCCTGGCCGCTGCCGGGGTGCTCCTGGCCTGGATCGGGGCGACCACCCGCGCTTACGTGCGCGTCGTCCCCGCTGACCAACGCGGACTGCTGGCGCAGTTGAACACGCGCTTGCAAGCCGCCGATATTCCCTTATCCGCCCGCGAGTTCCTGCTGACCGGCCTAGGCATCGGCGCGGCGCTGGCCGGGGGCGCGTTGGTCATCCTGGGACCGACGGTTCTGGCCGGGGTCGTCATCTGCCTCGGCCCGGTCATCTACTGGCAGGTGTGGGCCGCCAAGCAGGAACGCTTCAAGCGTGAGTACGTCAATGCGCTCAGTCAGGCCATCGAGACGCTGCTGCGCGCCTACAGCGCCAATCCCAACCTGACCGCCGCCTTGCAGGAGGCCACGCCGTATATGCGCGAGCCGGTGCGCGGCGACTTCGTACAGGTGGTCACATCCTTGCAGACCCGCGCCACGCTCAGCGACGCCATCTACCAGGTGGCCGAACGCCGCCACAACCCCTACTTCGATATGCTGGCCGAGGCGCTCGTCGTGCGCGAACAGCAAGGCGGCAAACTCAAGACCGTCCTCGAAGGGTTGCAAAGCCTGCTGCGCGGCGTGATCCAGATTCAGAATGAGGTGCGCGCGCGGCAAACGCAGCCCAAACTGGAAGGCACGATTGTCGCCATTGCGCCCTTCGTATTCTTGGCCTTGCTGAAGCTGGCATTGCGCGACTACGAGGGCGGTTTCTACGCCACGCTCGATGGGCAAATCGTGTTAGCCGTAGCGATTGTCTTCTCCGGGGTGGCCTATCTGCTCTCGCAGAAGATCGCCAAGGCGGGTTTGGACCTTGAAGCCCAGGGAGGTGTGCGATGACGTATAGCCTGTGGTTTGCCTTCTTGGGTGCTCTGGGCACATTCCTGGCGCTGAACGCCAGTCAGCACCGCGCCCCGCGTACCTTGCGGGTGCGCCTGGGTCTGGAACAGGTACAGGCGCGGCGGCCCCTGGTGGATCGCCTGTTCGGTACGTGGGCGGAAACCCTGTTACAGCGCCGTGACGCCACCGACGTGGAAACGCGGCTCAAGCAAGCGGGGTTCTGGCAACGGGTCGGGGCGCTGTATCCCGACACGCGTACCTTCTACGCCTACAAGGTCGCCAGCGCCACGCTGTTAGCCGTGCTGGGCTTGGGCGCGGGGCTGATCCTGGCTACGCTTGGCGGTTTCAGTCCCGCGACGAGCTTTGCTGTCGCTGCGGCGACGGGGGTACTTGGCTTCTTCTTGCCCGATATGGACTTGAAGGGCAAGGTCTCGCGCCGCGACGACCAGATGCTCGCCGATATGGCCTCGGCCTTGGATCGGCTGGCGAACTTCCTGGCGGCGGGGTATCCCCTGGCCCAAGCGGTGCAGCAGTTGGCGGAGCGCCCCGGTGGGGTGTTCGTGGCCGAACTGCGCCCGGTCGCCGCGCACTACAACGTCAGCGGTGACCTGGCGGCGGGCGTGGAAGCCTTGCTGGAAAACAACGGCAATCTGCCGCCGCTGATCCCCTTCGTGACGCTGCTGCGCACGGCGGCGCGGTTGGGCGGCGGGGTGAGCGAGGCGCTGCGCGCGTTGGCGGCGGAACTGCGGGCGGAGTTGACCCAGCGCATCACGGCGCGGGGCTACCGCAACACGGTCTTGATGATCGTCCCGGCCTTCTTCGCCATCCTCGCCACGCTGCTGGTGTTGGCCGCGCCCGGCGCATTGCGCGCCTTTGCCAGCCTGGGGACGGGCGGCTTTCTGTAAGTTGGTTGTCCCCGGCACGAAAGGAGGTGGTGCCTATAAGCCATTGACGCTATCCCGCACGCCTGGGAGGACACGCTGGCCGTGATCCGAAGTGGCGTCAGAGTACACCTATCTGGGGACGCAGTGTGGCCCACTGCGTCCCCCACATAACCAGAAAGGTTTTCATATCAATCACTTCAGGAGGAGGAGAGATAAGCCTATGAACATCGTGCAACGCACTCAAGATACAGTCACCCTGACCTATCTGCGGGCCAGCCAGCGTCTTGCGGCACATCCCATCGCGCGGCGACTCAGCGCCTTGCAGCGTGGACGGGTGAAGCAGGCTTTGGCCCGCGAAGAGGGGCAAGGCTTGCTGGAGTACATCATTGGCATCGCCGGAGTCTTCGTCGTCGCCGCAGCGGTGTTGGCGCTGTACCGCGCCATCCGCGGCAAGTACGGCGAAGCGACCAACAGCGTCAACTCGCTGACCATCACCGCGCCGTAAGGTGTGTGCCGGGGAAGGCGCGTGTGCTGCCCTGGTGGCCACGCGGTCTTCCCCGGCCTGAAAGGAATCACACAGATGAACAAAGTGATGCAACACCAAAAAGAACAAGGCCAGGCCCTCATCGAGATGCTGCTGGTCTTGCCGGTCTTTCTGTTTCTGACCGGGGCCATCATCGGCATCGGTTGGGCCTACTGGGTACGCCTCAACCACGTCGCCTACGCCCAGGATGCCACCACGATGGCCGGCAAGGCCAATGCCGTGGACGCGGGCCAGGCGTGGGCCGCGCGCTTTATCCAGGGGTCGAACGTGGACTTCGGGGCGCGGACGACGGTTACGCCGTTGACGCTGCAACGCGGCGTCCAGGCCACGGCCCGTTACCAGGCCCCGGCCCTGCTCTTGTGGGATCTAGCCGCACCGGAGGTCACCGCTGGAGCGTTCACCCGCTGGGAGCAGTTCTATCCCGGCCCTCCCGCGCCGGGCGCGTTTGAATGACGGTGACACATACATCTTAAGGAAAGGACTAACACAATGCGAGCAAAACGAATCTTGACTTTGGCCCTGCTGGGCATTCTTATCATTTCCAACGTGGTGCGCGCCGTGGCTGCCCCGGCTGCACCTAGAGCGCCGTCGCGCCTCTTGACTTACCAGGGGCACTTACTGGACGCCACTGGCTTGCCGGTGGCCGACGGTGCGTATGCAATGGCTTTCAGCTTGTGGGACGCGGAAAGCGCCGGGCTACAACTCTGGGGGCCGGAAACCCATACCGTGACCGTCAACGACGGTTACTTCGCGCTGCTCTTGGGCACAGAGATGCCCCTTGAGGCGGCGCTTTTCACCGGCGACACCTACCTGGAAGTTGCCGTGGGCGGCGAGACGCTCACCCCACGCCAGCCGTTGGGCGCTGTAGCGTATGCCCTGGGTGCGTTCCAGGCCGAACACGCTGCGACTGCCGAGGATGCGGCGCTGTTGGGTGGGGCTGCGCCGCAGGTCTACCACGACTGGCGCAATCTCACCCACGTGCCGGACGGCTTTGCCGATGGCATCGACAATGACACGATCTACACTGACGCAGACGCGCTGTCAGCCGTGCAAGCCGCTGGCTATCTCACCGCCACCGGCGTTATTGACGTGCTGAGTACCACGCACACGCTGACCGTCACGGTGGCCCACGCGCTTACTGCAAGTGACGCGGAGACGCTCAACGGGCAAGCCGGGGACTATTACCTGGACTGGCGCAACTTTACCCATATCCCGGACGACTTTGCGGACGGGGTGGACAATGACACGCTCTACAATGCTGGCTTTGGGTTGAACCTTGAAGACAGCACCTTCAGCGTCACCGGCGCGCCGTGGTCGGGCCTGACTGGTATCCCGGCAGGCTTTGCTGACGGCGTGGACAACGACACGATCTACACCGACGCAGAGGCAGTGGCGGCAGTCAGTGCTGCTGGATATGTCACAAGCAGTGGAGTTATCTCGGTCGTCAACCAGGCCGGCTATGTGACCAACGTCGAAGTGCTCACCCTCATCACCAACACCACGTCGCACACATCCACGTATGCCTACACCGCTGGGGATGCGGTCACCTTCGACGGTCGAGACAGCGCCTACTACTTGGACTGGCACAACTTCACCAATGTGCCCGACGACTTTGCCGATGGCGTGGACAACGACACGCTCTACAATGCCGGCTTTGGTCTGAACCTGGACGATACGACGTTCAGCGTCACCGGCGCACCGTGGGCGGGCTTGGTGGGCATCCCGGAAGGCTTTGCTGACGGCATCGACAACGACACTGTTTACACCGACGAAGATGCGTTGTCGGCTGTGGAAGCCGCCGGTTACGTCACCTCTAGCGAGGTCATCTCCGTGGTCAATCAGGCGGGCTATATGACCGATGTGCAAGTGCTGACCCTCATCACCAATACGATAGCGCACACATCGACGTATGCCTACACTGCTGGTGACGCTGAGACCCTCAACGGACAGGCCGGGGATTACTACCTGGACTGGCGCAATTTCACCCATATCCCCGACGACTTTGCTGACGGGGTGGATAACGATACGACCTACACTGCCGGTTCAGGGTTGCACCTGGACGGGACAACGTTCAACGTCACCGGCGCGCCGTGGTCAGGGTTGAGCGGTGTCCCGGCAGGATTTGCTGACGGCATTGACAACGACACCACCTACACGGCAGGCAGCGGGCTAACACTTTCTGCCAATCAGTTCAGCATTACTGCACCATATCGTTTGCCGCAGGCTTGCAGCACCGGGCAGACCGCTGAATGGAATGGGACGACCTGGGTATGCGCCGCCGACAACGACAGCGGCGGCGACATCACCGCGGTCACTGCCGGAACCGGGCTAACCGGCGGCGGAACAACGGGAAGCGTCACCCTCGCGGCGGACACCACGTACCTGCAGCGCCGTGTCAGCAGCACGTGCGCGGCGGGCAGCAGCATCCGCGCCATCAATGCTGACGGCACGGTGCTCTGCGAGACGGATGACAACACCAATTACAGCGCCGGAACCGGTCTGGCCTTGATTGGCACACAGTTCAGCCTGTCTACACCGTATCAACTCCCCCAAACGTGCGCCAACGGTCAGATGCCGCAATGGAATGGCGCGATGTGGGACTGTGGCAATCCCGTCGCGCCGGGGTATGCCCGCACCCTGGTCGTCGCTGCCAGTGGCGGGGACTTCACCAGCGTCCAGGCTGCCGTCGCCAGCATCACCAACGCCAGCGCGACGAACCCGTACCTGATCTGGATCGCGCCAGGTATCTACGCCGAGACGGTGACGCTCAAACCCTACGTGCATCTGCAAGGTGCGGGCCGCGACGTGACCGTACTGCAAGGGAACATCACCGATGACAACGGCAGTCCGACGGACAAAGCAACGTTGATCCTGGACAGCCATACCAGCGCACGCGACTTGACCGTGACCAACAGCGGCAGCGAGGGACAGACCCGTGTGGGTATCCTCGTGCCGGCGGCGAAAAGCAATGTGCTGGTTGCCGATGTCACTGTGACCACCAGTGGGACAGCGCGGAGTAGTTTCGCGCTCTGGATTGCCGGGCGCGCCACGTTGGAAAACGTCAGCGCGACGGTCAGCGGGGGGAGTGTCATCAACGTCGCGCTGATGCTCAAGGCGCAGATGACCTCGCCGCCCTTCCCGGCAGAGGCAACGCTTCACGGTGGGGCATACACGGCCAGCGGGACGAACGCGATGGGTGTCAAGGTGGAAGACCTCAACAGCCGCCTGACCGTCAATGCCGCGCGTCTGAGTTCCACCGGCGACGCTCTCAACAGTGACGGCTGGATCGAGATCTATCACAGTATCCTGGAAGCGCCGACCTACGTGGTGGCCAACACTCAGGCCGGGCAGCCAGGGCGCGTCCTCGTCAAGCACAGTGACTTCGTGGGCACGGGTGGCATCTTCAACGCCATTACATGTGTGGCGGTGAGCCGCGGTGTAGCCTTTGGGGCGACAACGTGTCCGTAAGGGAGGCCGATGATGCGAGGAATGATGATGCAACGTACACTGTTACTCCTACTCCTGCTGAGTTGCTTGCTCGCTGCCCCCGTAGCAGCACAGTCTCCTGGCCCACAGCGTATCACGGCGGATACGATCAGCGCCGTCGCTGGTGGCACGCTGACCAACGGGCAATACACCCTGCACGGCACGTTCGGCCAAACCAGCGTCGCTACCTCGCGGGACGTGACTGCTACCCTGACCGGCGGTATCTGGTCCGGCATCAACGCCGCTGAGGTGTTGGTGTTGGAAAAGACCTACCGGGACATCACCCCTGCCCGCACCGAGGTCGGCGAGACGCTGACCTTCATCGTCGCCGTGACCAACAATGGCGTGCGCCCGCAGACCAACATCGTCCTCAGCGACACGTTGCCGCTGGGCCTGACCTTGCTGCCGGAGAGCGTTACGGCGGACAAAGGGCGTGTCACCGTGAGTGACAACGCGCTTACGTTGCACCTGGCGGCGCTGAGCTACGAGGAAATCGCGGTGCTGACCTATCGCGCCACGGTGGACGCGGGGACAGAAGGCCAAGCCTTGTCCAACACTGCCGTCGCCCGGAGCGATAGCTATGGACCCGTCAGCGACTCGGCGACGGTGCGAGTACATCGTCCTACCCGTATCTTCCTACCCTTGCTGATGCGCGGCTATCCCCCTGCGCCCCCCGTGGTACAGGTCGGGGATGCGCCGGGCACGTGTCCGGGCCTCAGCATTGCGCTGGACACGTTCTACCGCGAGGACTTCGACGGCGAGAACGACAACGACTGGTTCGCGTTTCAGGCCGTGGCCGGGCAGACCTATGTGCTGGAAACGAGCGACCTCGGGCCGCAGGGCGATACACTGCTGGCCTTGTACGTAGTCAATGACTGTACGACGCCCCTGGCCGAGAATGATGACATCAACTACCCGCACGACGTCGCTTCGCGCATTGTGTGGACCGCACCGGCAAACGGCGTCTACAGTGCCCTGGTGCGCAGCTACGACTGGCGCGTGTATGGGCCGGGCACGGACTACACCTTGCGGGTAACACGTAGCACCGGAGTTACGCCGCAGAGCGTACCGCCGACAACCGACAAACCCGCACCTTTGCCTACACCGATGCCCAATGTGGATACCCGTGCCTCACGGCGCGTGCCAGGACTGGCTTCGCCTCTCGCAGAGAAGCCCACGCCGCCGCCCACGCCGGTCAAACCGCCGGTTGTCCCCACGCCGACCGGGTTGTTGACGCCAGAGGCCACCCCAGTAGAGACACAGATCGTGTTGTTGCCGGAAACAGGGCACACGGGGCATCTTAGCGCAGCCGGCCTGGTGTTGGCTGTGTTGGGCGCTGGCGCACTGTGGCGTGCCAGGAGGTCGGCGGCGTGATGCGCCGTTTAGCCACGCTTCTCTTTCTGGGGCTGGTGGTGTGGGCCGCGCCGGTGGCGGCGCAGAAGCCCACACCGCCCCCCACGCCTGCGCCAGTTGTGGAAGCGCCAGCCGAGCCGACCAAAGCGCCGGAGCCGCCGACGCCCACGCCGGAACCGCTGCCCACCGCAACGCCGGAGGCGCTGTTACCCACAGCGATGGTAGTATGGCCGACAGAGACAGCCGCGGAAGTGCCACCAACTGGAACCCCGAATGTGCTGGCGGTGACAGCGACATTGCCGCGTCCTACAATGACACAATCGGCGACACCCACGGCGCTGCCTACGGTGCAGCAGGACATCACTCCTACCGTGGACACTGCCACCGCACCCACCCAATGGCCGACGTTGCCGGGCTGGGTGTGGCCGGTGGCGGGTGGCATCGGCTTGCTGGCCTTGTGGCTCATCGTGCGTTTCGTCGGCTATACCCGGCAAGACCTGGCGATGAAGCGGCGGATGATCGCCGAGGACACGGCGGCGCGCGTCGCTGCCCACCGCCGCGACGTGGCCGCGCAGTTACAGGCGACGGACGCCTGGCAGCACTTGCTCGGCCAAATCGCTACCGATGCGTTGGGCCAACCGGTGCGCATCGTCGGAGACACCTTGCCGTACATCAACCCCGACGCGCTGGCTTTCACCGCGCTCGATCCCCAGGGTGTGCGCTACTGCTTCACCGTGACCTCACCACGCAAGGCGCGTCCTGCAGGCCAGGTCTACCACCTGGACAACCCGGAGACGCAAGCCGAAGTCTCCGCCGTGTGGCACTATCTGGCAGCACAGCGGTTGCAGGGCACGCTCCCGGCCGTCCCGCGCCAGGCGACGTGGGTCTTGGTTGTGCAACGGCCTGTCACCCCGCAAGTACGCCGACGGGCCAACCGAAGTTGGTGGCTGGGTGTGGCGTTGGGCTTTCTCTTGTTGATCGCGGCGAGTACCCTGGTCGGCGCGCGGTTGGTGCAGGCGCATCTGGTGACGCCCACGCCTGCCGTGGCTGCCGTCACCCTGGTCAACGATACGGGTGAGACGGTGAGCCTGTGGACGCTGGGCAATGAGCCAATCTGTGTAGTTTGCCCGGAAGCGGCCTTGTCGCCCCAGGAGAGCCGCGTCTTGAGCATTACACCCGGCCCGGCGCTCTGGGAGATCGTCCGCGCGCCATTCGGCGACTTCTACACCGCTTACCGCATCGGCCTGGTCGAGACTTATGTCGCGCCAGGGGCAACCGCGCGAGACACGGTGATCACCCTTACCAAAATGCCATTTACCAATGGGAGGTAGAACAATGCAAACACATAACCCACTATTCTTATCTCGCAACTCGCAACTCGCAACTCAGACCGAACAGGGTCAAGCCCTCATCGAAATGCTCATTGCCTTGCCGCTGCTGCTCCTGATCCTGGCTGCTGTCATCGGCTTTGGGCGCGTGCTCTTTGTCGCCCTGGCTGTAGATCAAGCTGCCTTCACCGGCGGGCGCTACGCTGCTGAAAGCCTGAACCCTTACCAGGCTGCGTACCAGGCGTATCGCGCCTCGGCAATGAACCTGACCGCCAATGGGATCGACGCTGCGCCAATGGCCTGGCAACTGGACGCCGCCGGCTGGCAACGTGGCGGCACGGTGACCAACTACGCGGGTGTCGCCGTGCCCGTCAATGACATCCCGCTGGCCCCGCTGCTCTTCGGCGGCGACCGTGTGACGCTCTGGCAGGGTGCGACGTTCCGCATCGAAAGGTGGAAGTCACGATGGCAGTGAGGACAGGGAGTAGGAAGTATGGAGTAGGGAGTAAGGGACGCTGGCGCGGTCCTGACGAGCGGGGGCAAGTGCTGGTGTGGGTGTTGGTGCTGCTGCCCTTGCTCCTGCTGATGGCGGCGCTGCTCGTCGAGGGTGGCTTGATGTACCGCACGTATCGGCTGGCGCAGATGGCGGCGGATGCAGCGGCGCACGCAGCGGCCCAGGAACTCGACGTGGCGCTGTATCTGCGCACCGGGCGTGTGGCGTTGACACCCAATGCTGCGACCGTGGCGCGCAACATCGCTGCGACCAACACCCGCGGACAGGTGACCTGCGGCGTCCCCCAAGTGTGGGCCAACCGCGTGGAACTCATCTGTCAAGCGGACTTACACCCCGTCATCCTCATCGGCGGTCCCACGGTTCACGTCAGTGTACGTGGCCGCGCCCGCCCCGCGTGGGGGGCAACGGGGGAATACGAATGAAGAATCAGCGAATGGAGAATCAGCGAGTCAGCGAGTCAGCGTTGGTTGCCATCCGCCCATTCTCTCATTCGCCCATTCGCTGATTCGCCCATTCTGCATTCTTAACTCTTAACTCGCAACTCTCAAGGAGGAGACTTAATGAAACGACAACGACAACAACACAAGTTCAAACGTACCAGCTACATCTTACTGGCCGTCGGGATCATCTTCGGCGGTATCGTGCTGGCCGGTGGGGGGCGGCTGTATCGCTGGCTCACCGCGCCGCGCATTGATCTACAAGCGACGCCGTTTCCCCCCACGGCGACCGCACTGCCGTCACCCACGGTTACACCGCGGCCAGCCGGGTGGCAGGAACAGCGTGACCCGCGCAGTGGGACGGTGTATCTCACCCCGCCGGCTGCCGAGGAACAAGCCTTGCGCGCGGCGTTCACCGTGCTCTTGCAGCGCACCCGCGTGGAGGCCGCTGATGAAACTACGCTGCTGGCCTACGACCGCGACGCCAGCCTTGCCCAGGCGCGGGACTACGTGGCAGCGGACTTTGCCTGGCCCTTGCTAGATACACCGTTCGTCTTCGTCCACACGGCGCTGGGGCCGGAGAACGCCATTCGCTGCAACGATACGACGCATTGTTCTGTGACCCAGGCGGTACTCGGTATCCAGGCCGTGCTGATCTTCGAGCCGGCGATGTGCCAGTCCACGGGCAGTGTACCGTGCCTGGCGCAGCTTGGCGATGACCAGATCGACGCCCGCGACAACCTGGTGACGGCGACGTTTGTCCAGGGTGCGGACGACGTTTGGCGACTCACCGGCTGGGAGGCGATTGCCTTGCCCGCCCCGCCGGACACGTGGTAGAGGAGGTGACGATGCACACGAACGACAAACGTAAAACCGTGCTGCGTATCGGCCTTCTGTTGCTGGTCAGCGGGCTGGTACTGTGGGCATTGGCCGTGTTTGCTATCCCGGCAGGGGCGTGTTGTACGCCGCCGGAGAACAGTTGTTGCGGCGCTCCTACCAGCGGTTGCTTCAAGTGCGCCAGCGGCGGTTCTGGCGGTGGTGGAGGCGGTGGAAGTGCGACGCCAGTTCCCCCTGTCCCGACACCCGGCGAAGGCGGTGGTGGCGGCGGCGGTGGCACGCCACTTCCTCCACCTCCCACAGCCACGCCCCCGGCAGGCTTGCCCGGCGGGGGGTTCTACCGGATGAGCTGCGATGCGCTGATCCCCGGTTGTCCCCACGACTGGACGGTGGTCCTGTGGTGGTGTATGCCGAGCGGCCAATGCTATGTAGTGCAAGCCCGCTGCGCCGCTGCCGGGGAATGTGACCTGGTGACGCCCACGCCGCGTCCCTCGCCAGAACCAGGTGAGGGCAGTGAGTGGCCGTGCCAGGATGTGCCCGACGTCTACCCCGGCGGCATCGACCAGACCTGTGACGACTGGCAGTGGAACATCGACGTGCAAGTCCAGATTCCGCCCGCGCAAGTGCTGCGCAATCCCTGGCCGCGCTCGCTGGTGGGCTTGCCGACGAAAATCTGGTACACCGGTGCGCCTAACCGTGTGGAAGCCTTTTCCGCAGGCAAGGCGTTTCCCTGTAACGTAGATTACGGGGCAGCCTACAGCAGTACCGGCGATGTCCCCGCGTGTCCATCACCAGTGGGCCAGCCCGCGGAAGGGACGCGGGTGAACCTGCAACTAGGCGCGGCCTGGCAACGCTGGATGCAAGGGGCCGCGGGGGTCTATGGGTTCATTCCGCCGTATGAATCGCTCATCTCCGTGGGCGACCGCGCATGGAATGGCGGGGGTAGCACAATGGAAGGCCCGTACCTGGAACACACCTTTCAGACCTCGTCGTATGGCCTCACCGCCAACGGTCCGCGCTGGAATCCGGCCTGTCAGGACCGTGACTGCACCTGTGACGAACGGGTGCTGGCCTGGGATATGCCGGCGTATCAGGGCGGGGTGCAGACCTGGTGGTATCCGCAGTGGACGTGGAAGTACGACGAACTGCAATGCACGCGCCGCGAGTGGGGCGACTGCTTCTACCGTGCCGAACCGCCGTTGGGCATCCCCGCGCGCGGGTGCAGTGACGGGGAACACGCCGGGGAAGCCGACTGGTATCAGTTGGAGCAGTGCGTGGAATGGCGCTGGCGCACCAATACCGGGCCGTTGTTCGGCTGTGCTGGTCAACAACAGGGGGCGTGGTGCGCCTACGACTTGCGCAAACTCGGCTTTACTCCGATGGTCACCTGGGCTGCGGCACAGACCGCCGGGGCTGATGCTAGTGGCACGCAGTGTGGCAGCTTCACGCCGGGTCTAGCGATTCCTGTCATCGAGGTGCAGGCGGTGCTTACACCGTAGAACGATGCTGGATGCTCGAAACTGGAAGCTAGATAGTCTGGCATCGAGCATCCAGTATCCAGCTTCAAGTATCACAAATCTCACAAGGAGGAATCTATGAACAACATATCTTTATCAGGAACAGTCGTCCGACGACGGGTGTCGCCGGATCAGACGACGGTGTACCGGGTGTTGATCCCGCGCCAGCCGGGGATGTTGCCGAATCCCGATGGCAAGAACTTCGACGCCATCGATGTGTGTTTCCCGCAAGCCGTGGGACGTGCGCCCTCGTGGAACCAGGGCGACCAGGTGGAAGTCGCCGGGTTCTTGCAGCAGCGCGACACGCGGGAAAACCTGGTGCATCTGCTGCGACGCGCCGAGGGCTTGGGCGATGCGGAGCGCAATGAACTTGCGGCGAGCGCGCAGGGCTTTGTGCAGCAGGCCAAGGTTGAGGTCGTGGCGACGCAGTGGCGGTGGCTGGGGAGGAGGGAGGAGGAAAGGAAGTAATCCTGTTGTTATGCAGAGCTTAACGGCGTCCTGAATCGCGGATTTGGGACGCTGCTTTGATTAATCCTGAATTTTGATACTTGACCCTTTCCCCATCCTGCCTATACTTACCCCTGAAACAAAAAACAGCCCCGCAGTGTTGCAAACACTTGGGGCTTCGGTCGACGGCGATGACACGCCATAGCGGGTATAGAATATCACCTCCGCCCCGCGCGCAACTGTCGCCGGGGGTGGGGTATTTAGCATCGTCTATCAGTGTAATTACATGTTAGCCCCTTACTCCAATATCAATAGGTAGATCAACAAACACAATGGCATCAACTTATGAGCATTGACAAAGCACTTGAGCGGCTGAAGCAGTACCGCGAAAAGCATTTTGAATTGGGGAAAGCGGTCATACAAGCCTATGGTGGCGCTATGTATCCGCTCGATTTATTAGTTCTGGCAACTCTTAATCGCTCGCTATGCCTCTTGAAAGGTTTTGTTTCCCTGATTGAAGACAAGAACTTTGTAGCAGCGGCTCCACTCATTCGACTTCAACTCGACAACTGCCTTCGCCTCTCGGCAGGTACACTTGTAGACGATCCTCACCAATTTGCTATGAAGATGCTTGAAGGCGTGCCTGTCAGAAAACAACGAGACAGGTCTAAGCAATTGATGACCGATCAGTATCTTGTAGAGAAACTCACTCGACAATTCGCTTGGGTCAAAAAGGTGTACTATAGCACTTCCGGTTACGTTCATCTTTCAGAAAAGCACTTTTTCAATGCAATGCAAGCATCAGGGGAAGACCACAAATTCACCCTAAAAATCACCGATAGAGATGAGTTTGTTCCAGATGCGCTTTACATCGAAGCGATAGAAGCATTCAAGGCAACGACCGACATTCTCTTTGAATATGTTTACGGTTGGGCATATACTAAAGACAATCCCGAAAAAGCGGCGCGAGAATTGAGAGAGCGACTGCAAGAAGAAGGCAAAAGCGAGACACAAGATAATGCAAAGGCAGAACTTCAAAAGCCAAAACGGTGCTAGTTATGGTAGGGCAGGGCCTCCCGACCCTGCCCCCCACTACAGAACCGGACGTGCGACTTTCACCGCATCCGGCTCCTGAGTAACCGGGCCATTGTCATTGGCACTACTAACGGGGATTGCTCCCTGTGTTGGCTTGGTCTATGCACTTTTAGAAGTAGATACGAAGTATCCGGCTTTCAGTCCGCTTGCGCGTCTGCCATAAAGCACGACTTCTGCCAGTCCCCAGATCTTCCCGGCTACCCGCCCCACGTCAGCGTATCTCCGGCGTTACCCAGAGCATTGGCTTCTTGGGGCATCCTACTCCGACGTGGCTTGCGGCCTGGTCGCCTGCTCCTGCCGAGGCAGAGAGAGCACACATCGGGTTTCCCCGTTCCGTGTATCCATTTAACGTGACGTTAGGTGGATGCTTTACGCCGGATTCCTAATGGGGTACGACATGGGCCGATGTGCTCCCAAGTCCCGGAATCAAGTCCCTTTTGGGCCAGCCTTTTAGCCAACGTAGGCTGGTTCTGCCTGACGACGCCTCAATGCACCTTCACTTGCGTTCACCATAGTCACCTGCTTGGCGGGGATAGTCCTGTTTGGCTCACGACGCACCGCCTTCTAATCCCGCTTCTGACGATTGATGACCAGTCGCACGCCAGGGGAAAATGCTGTCACTCCCGTACCAGGGAGGAGCGGAGTTGCACCGCTATGAATACACAGTTATTAAGGTACAATGTGCTCACTGAGCACCTGACCTTCCCGCCCATCCTTCCCGCTTCGCGGGATTTCGGGCGAACGGGTCGCACCATCGGTTGCAAGCGACGCGGCTGCGCCGCACACAGCGAGGGGACCACGCGCACAAACGGGTCTGCTCTCGAAGGCTCTACGACGCACCCGCCGCGCGCCTGAACCCTATCGTTAGCCCGCTCAACGTGAGCGTACAGCGTATCAATCAGTTCAGTCACTATGGAGGTTTATGATGAAACAGCAGTACAGACTATGGGTTATTGGCGTTGTAGCGATCTTTCTTGTAGGAACAATAAATTTTACCACTGGAACCCCCATCGGCCCGGAGATAACACTGGCATTGCAGGCTCCTGCGTTTCTCAATTCTGTTTCGGAGGTGAGTACAGGAGCGCCAGAAGTTGCGGCTTTATTGGCTAGCGAGGCCGGTATCTCGGCTTACATCCAAACAGCAAACCCTATCACCCTGAATTCGGTGCGCGGAGAGTTCCGCACGATTGAGACCGAGACGGCGGATTACATTATCGGTTCGGTTCCCATTCCTGACCACCCTGAGCATTTCGACGTTCACGTCTATGTGCATACGGACGGCTGGATTTTGGCATACTATTTGAACAACGAGACGACCAGCAAGATAGTGAACGTGAAGGCTAGAACCATCAGTACAACGAAGTTGGAAACAGCAATATCTATCATTGCCAGCGCTGCCGGAGAAGCAGTGACGGGATTAAAATTTTACGATTTCCGCTATCCAAATGCAACGCATATCCTGATTGTAGCGGAGGATGACGCAAATGGACGGGACTTCACCATCACCTTGCCAGCCGATTACGGATATCTTGACCGTTCGTTTGCTGTGTACAATACTGGCACTATTGGCGATTATCACAATTTCTATATCAACGGTGTTGCGGCGACGAGGAGTTGGGGTGAGTTTGAAATGACCTATGGTGCGATCCCTGCCTCGCAACTACTCCCCGGACAGCCTCACTACATAAATTTACACGGCTCGTGGGCTGTTCCCTATGGCGCCTTGGTCATTATCTATAGGGTGCCCTAATGAAGAGAATCACGGCAATCCTAATCTTGTTCTCTATACTGGTTGCAGGGCGGACAGTCTTCAGCGTCAAGGCTCAAAGCGATCAGTTCATCATCGAAAATGCAGACGAGGTCAACACGCTCTCCTTCACAGCGTCGTCAGCCTTGAGCGACCTAATCGCGCAAACTACGCCGCGCATTGTTTTTCAGCACGCCCACAACAATCGGCACATCACGCTGGCTTCAATCCCGACCGCCCTGAGCGACCGTCTTGCCAACATCCAGCCACGGTTGATCATCCAGCACGCGCGCGCCAATCGCTATCTAAACCTCACGCCTCCTACCACTCAACTGGATACGCTGCTTAGTCAACTGCTACCACGCATCGTCTTCCAGCATGCGCGCGCGAATCGCTTCATTGAAATGCGCTATCCGGTAGCCTTGATCGGTGATAGCACGCCCCCACAGGGAAGCAACATCACGGTCAAACCAGCCGGAGAGACCAGCACAACTATTACCTGGACGACTGATGAGTATGCCGATAGTACGGTTAGGTGCGGCACACAATCTGGCAACTACACGACAACCTTTTCTGACCCGCTTTATGTGAAACAACACTCCATTACGTTGACTGACTTGACTCCTGGAACGACATACTATTGTGTATGTAGCAGCACCGATTTGAGTGGCAATACTTATCAGAGCCAACAGTTTAGTTTTGAACAAGCGGAGGAGACTTTTATCTACCTACCGTTAGTTTTACGGAACAAGTAAATTTGCAAAACAAAAGCGGGCTAACATCGGTTCAAGCGGACGCGGCTATCGCCGCAGTAATCGGCGGGGAAACGCGCACAATCACACTTGCTGTTGAAGCTACTACGCCGCACCCGCCGCGCCGCTTAACCAGGTCGTTGGGCGGCATGTTCCGTCACTATGATTTTTCAGAAACCAGAAAGGAGACTCAAATGAACACCATGACGCGAAGTATTCTCACAAAAGTATTACATCTTCTCATTGTCATTGTAATTGTTGGAATGCCGCTGGGAACCACGTCGGCAAAAACTGTTGACGCCACTACGACCTTCATCGTTACCAAAACCGGCGACACTAATGACGGTGCTTGCGATGCTGATTGCTCGTTGCGCGAAGCAATCAGCGCCGCTAACGCTACCCCGGGCGACGTTATCATTACCTTGCCCAGTGGCACTTACACTTTGTTCATTGCTGGGATTGACGAAGATTTGGCTGCAACAGGTGACTTGGATATCGTCAGTAACCTGACTATCATTGGCGCAAGCGCAGGGACTACTATCGTCAATGGGGGCAGGATTGATAGAGTGTTTCATATCACGGGTGCGTACACGGTGACCCTTATGAACCTAACTGTTAGCGGAGGCAACTACTTCGTATCCCCCACGAGTACGGGCGGTGGCATATATAATGCGGGTGGCATACTGACACTTATCGGCGTTAATGTTATGGGTAATGCGGCAGGCTACGGTGGGGGTATTCACAACCTCAACGGCACACTAATGATCTCAAATAGCACAATCATCGAAAACTTAGCCATTAGTGGTGGAGGCATTGCTACTTCAGGCACCATGACCATTCTCAACAGCACAATTAGTGGGAATAGTGCTGAAGGCAATAGTGCCGGTGCCGGTATTCGGACTTCTGGGACTACTAACCTTAATAATGTGACTATCACCAATAATAAGGCTGACATTTCGGGTAGTGGGGCAGGAATTTCCGGAAATGCCAATGTCAAGAATACTATCATTGCCGGTAATACAGCGGACAATGGCAACCCAGACTGTCAAGGGATACTAAACTCTCAAGGGTACAATCTTATTCAAAACACAGACGGATGTACTATCAACGGTGATACCACCGGTAACATAACTGGCCAGGATGCTAATCTTGGCCCATTGCAAGATAATGGCGGTTCCACGTTTACGCACGCCCTACTTTCCGGCAGTCCGGCGATTGACGCTGGCAACCCTGCCACACCTGGCAGCGGAGGAAATGCTTGTGAGGCCACCGATCAACGCGGCCTTTCTCGACCTCAAGGGGACTTTTGCGATATAGGCGCATACGAAGTGGGCAATTTGCCATTTAATTGCGCGAATGTGACCGAAATCCCTCAAAGCGAGTGCGAGGCGCTGGTGGCATTGTACGAATCTACTGACGGGGATAACTGGTACAACAATAACGGTTGGCTAGAGACGAATACGCCGTGTAGTTGGTTTGGGGTTACATGTGCTTATGAACAGGTAGTACAATTACGACTTCGGGGCAACAATTTAAGAGGGACTCTACCCGGCGAGATAGGGAACCTGACAGCTTTAGTGTCTCTTGATTTATCAGAATTGACAGTCTACGACCCCGTTCTTCAAATTCGATTGAATTACATAACTTCTCTACCGGAAGAAATTGGTAATCTAAGCAACTTGAAATATATAGATCTAGGAATGAACAGATTGACCAATATACCGGCGAGGATTGGCGAGTTAAGCTCTTTGATAAGGCTAAACCTCAGATTTAGTTTTATAGCAACCTTGCCAAAAGAAATTGGAAACCTGAGCACATTGACACATCTAGATTTGTATGCCGCCGATTTGATAACGTTACCCATGGAAATTGGCAACTTGAGTGAGCTTACAACCCTCGATTTGGGATACAACGATCTGATAGCTCTACCATTCGAAATCGGAAACTTGACTAAATTGACACGCCTTGTGCTAGACAACAATAAACTTACTGGCTCTACCCCATCTTGGATTAGCAACTTGACCGCATTGCAGTATCTTGACCTATCTCGGAACCAATTTGCCGGCCCCATCCCCACTGAGATCGGCACTCTCTCTGCGTTGACGCAGCTTAACTTGTCTGGCAACCAACTGAGCGGCCCTATTCCGTCCGGGATCGGCAACCTCTCCGCGTTGACGCAGCTTAACTTGTCTGGCAATCAACTGAGTGGCCCTATGCTGTCTTGGATTGGCAACCTTTCCGCGTTGTTTGCGCTTGACTTATCCGGCAACCAACTGAGCGGTGCCATCCCGTCCGAGATCGGCAATCTCGCCGCGTTGATGTATCTTTACCTATCCGAAAACCAATTGAGTGGTGAATTACCTGCTTCTTTAACCTCCCTAACACAACTAACCAACTTTAGATTCCACAATACAGACTTGTGTGTGCCTTCTGATGACAGTTTTTCTGTGTGGCTCAGTAGTATCCCCAATCTCTATAGCACTGGCCTCATTTGTGGGCAAGATTTGGGCAGCTTGAGCGGCGCGGTTACACTCACTGATACCACACCCATCGCTGATGTGCAGGTCAACCTCTACCGCTCGACTCCGTGGCCCCGGTGGCAACACCTCACCACCACTCACACCACCGCCGACGGGACTTACCAATTCACCGGCCTGGGCCAGGGCCTCGGCATCGACTACCGCGTGCAGTTCGTAGACCCCACGCACCAATTAGCCCCGCAATACTACGACGCCAAACCTACCATTGCCACAGCAAACGTCATCACCATCACGCCAGGTGTACAACGCACGGGCATCGACGCAGTGCTGGCTTTGCCCCAACCTCCCGCCGCTGGCGTAGAGACCGAATCCGGCAGCGTTGCCTACAACCCCGACGGCACAGCACAGATCACCATGCCCGCGCCCAATCCGAGCGATATCACCGTCACCCGCGCTGTGACCTGTCCCACCGGTACGCCGAGCGCGGTAACGCTGACGCTCTCCACCGGCCCGCAGTACGCTATGGCAAACGTGGGCAATGACCTATACCGGGCCGCGATCCCCGCCGCCGACCTCACCGGTAACGCCACGCTCAACGTCGTTGCTGTATGCAGTGAAGGAACGTCTACGACGACGGTGGGTTACATCACATTGTACGATCCGAGCGGCATTGTTTCGGATAAGCAGACCGGGCAACCTATCATCGGCGTGACCGTCACGCTATACAACGTCCCCGGCTGGCTCCCCAAGACTGGCCCGGACGACGACCGCCCCAACACTTGTGAGTCCAACCTCTCCAAACCGGCGGACGCACCGTGGAGCCAACCCGCGCCCACCGACCTGGGCATCATCGCCAACGCCGACGTCACGCCGACCACGCCCAACCTGCCCTACCAGCACACTACGACGGACGGCTACTACGGCTGGGACGTCAGCGAAGGCTGCTGGTACGTCACCGTGGAGGCGGACGGCTACGAACCGCTCACCAGTCCGGTGGTCGGCGTCCCGCCGGAAGTGACCGACCTCGACTTGGAACTGACGCCGCTCGGCGCCTGCACGCCTTTGACCGACGTGGGCATCGCCGGCCCGCTCAACGTGACCAGCACGCTCTACATCGGCACATCGTACACCTTCCAGGCCGCCATCACCCCCACAGACGCCACACTGCCCATCACCTACACCTGGTCACCCGAACCGCAAAACGGGCAAGGGACAGACACCGCCATCTACCGCTGGAGCGCGCCGGACACGTATACCGTCACACTCACGGCAGAGAACTGCGGCGGATCAGTCACAATCACGCGAGAGTTTGTGATTGAGGCAAAAGATATGTTTATGGTCTATCTGCCTCTTGTACTGCGGGGTAATTAACCCTCAATGAGAAAACCACTCATCTGAGACAAGTTTGCTGGTGTCAGGCAAAGACAGAAACAAGCTATCCAGTTACAGAGATTGGCATTGTGGACCGCCGCCCAACATTGCTTCGTACGACCTGTTTACCCGAAACCGTGTCAAGCGGGGGATGGATAGCAAAGAGAAGGACACCGGCAGTCCCGGACTTTGACAACTGTGTGCCGATTTAGGTGTGGCTGGGTGGGCGACTGCCCCGCCGACCGTAACAAGCTGACGCCGCTTCGCGGCCTGCTGTCGGCGGGGAAACGCGCTTTTGGGCGTGCCTGCTGGCAAAAGGGTTTTCTACGCAATCGGCGCGGTGGGTTATACTTACAATAAGGTAGCTTCACTGTCGAGCCATAAATAAGTAGGATTGAGTTAGTGATGGATTCCAACACAACGCACCTTAAAGATCTCGCCGAACATCGCTTGGGCTTGCAAAGGTATTACGAACCGAAGCTCCGCGAACTCGTCGAGACTCGCAGTGTACAACTCGGTTTTGACGATCTCGAACGCAAGATTGCGTTGCGCTCTATTGACGCACTGGTGTGGAAACTAACCGCTGCTGGTATTCATTTGGAGCGTTTGTGGGAGAACCGTGAATCTGTTGCTATGCAACAGATGATTTCAAAAGTTCTGAGCGGCGTTTCAGAACCCAAACGCTTCACTGACAAAGAGTTTGCATTTCTCGCAGCAGAATTCGAGGCATACTTACTTCAAGCCAGAGCCTTCATAAGTGTCAGCCAGATTCACACGCTCAACGCATGTCGTGTGCCATTTTATGGGCAGATCACTAATGAGAAATACGCAAAAGCAGTTATGAAAGCTCCAGAGAATGTGCGTGACCAACTGATGCAAGTACACAACTATTTCATTCAAAATGTCTTCGGCCACGGAAAGTGGGGGAGCCTCCTGAAAAGCCTTCGCGACCGTGCAGTTCACTTCGATCGCGTAAGACCATCAAGAACCACCACGGATACGGGATCAGAAGAACTCACTGTGACCGGGATCAGCCTTGAACGGCTTGCCCAAGACTTCGAGAACGGCACCTACGGCTTGCTTGTCCATGTCATCGCACCTATCTGGGAACGCGATTGGCAGCCTGGACCTTATCGCTCAGGCATGTGGATAAAGGAATGATGCCCAACACGTGCGTGCAGTCCGAGGTCGCTCCGCAGTCTGGTATTGGGATGAGATTTGATTATGCAATGCATGATGACTGCGCCGTGGTGGGCATAGAATACCACACCCGCCCCCCGCGCGTCAATGCGGCTCAGAAGCCGACGCTGCCGGGGGCGTTGTTATAGGAGAAGGCCGTGTCAATAACATTAGGGATTTATGATGTTTTTTCGTATGCCATACCGGGCATTCTCTACTTGTTTACATTCAATGAAACTCTGAAACTACTCGGCCTTCCCTTTATCGATATCCTACAACTGGAAAATGGTTTCCATGCCATTTTACTAGGCATGCTCTCGTATCTGATTGGGCATCTCTTTGATTATATTTCTCATTACATTTGGTATCGTCGCTTTTATCCTGGACACTCTGAACAACGAGCTTATTCTACCTTCACGACTCATACAGGGGTAACCCCTGAATTTGATCCGCGCCAGTGGCCGGTCCTAATGGCAGTACTACGCCATAACGATATGGAGATTTGCTACGTTATCGACAAGAACAAAGCAACCAGCATTATGTTCCGTAACGTCAGTTTTGCATTGTTTTTACTAACGTTGGTTTTTGCCGTATCTACCTTCGTGCCAAACTTCTCGCTGGTTTTCCTTTTGGGGGCTGCAGGCGCAGCAATTGGCAGCTTTGTTTCCCTACGTCGGGGGGATGTCTTCAATCAATGGTTTTATATGTTGATTTATCAGCAGTCACTTGTCTATGGTTCCAATCTGAAAGAAGTGCTTGACAACCACAGACCTCAACCCACAAAAGACGAACAACCGATGATCAGACCAGAAGAGAACAACTGAAGACAAGATTTGATCCCAAAATCGAGGAGACACAAGGACATCCTATGCCCTAAATGCCACTCCCACAAACCACCCTGCTCACCCAAATGAAATGAACGTCATCCTCTGGCGCGGCTGCGACACTTTCCACGGCATAGTGAACCCTGCTGAGTACAGAGCTATGTCCTGGTGATGCTATTCGTCAAGTACATCTCCGACGTGTGGCGCGATCACTACGACACCCTGCTGGCCCGTTACGACGGCGACGAGGCCCGCAGCCGGCGGATGATGCGCCAAGAAACTCATCCTGCTCCCGGTTGCAACTACCAAAGCCTCTACGAACAGCGCAACGCGCCCAACCTGGGCCAGATCAGCAAAAGGCGTGAGGGCATCCTGCCGCCGATCATCCCTGTCGATACTCCTTTGATCCTCCAGTCGTGCCGGGTACGCAATGCGGAAAAGTGACGCACCCCCGATCTACACAAACACGCATTGCCCATTCCCTCAAATTATGCTACACTGAGAACGGTTTGAGAGCCAAAACAAGCGCCTTGCACCGTTAGAATGTGACGCCATGTTCAAAATTCCCGACGACTACGCTCAACGCATCCAGCAGTTCCGTGAACGCCACGGGCTAACGCAAACACGCCTGGCTCAGTTGCTCGGTGTGACGCCAGCGTTGATCAGCCAGTGGGAAAGCGGGAAGGCTCGCCCCGGCGAAAAGCGTTGGCAGCATTTCCTGCGGGGTGAAGCGTTGGGCGTGTATGCATTGACGAAGGACTTTGACGCCCCTACACCAGTCAAAGAAGCAGCGGCAAGTTACGTGACCGGACCGGATACATTGACAACCGTAGACTTCGGAGGCGAGGCGGAGATCGTGCGCCTTATCCTCCAAGGTTACCGGCTAGCGTATGGGCACGAGGCTAACCCGGCCTTTGCGACGGAGACTTCGCAGATCGAACCGCTGCCGCACCAACGGGCGGCGGTCTATGACCGGATGTTGCCAAACCCACGCCTGCGCTTCTTGTTGGCTGATGACGCAGGGGCCGGCAAGACCATTATGGCGGGTCTGTACATCCGCGAAATTCTCACGCGACGCTTGTTCCGGCGGGTGTTGGTCGTCCCGCCGGCAGGCCTGGTGGGTAACTGGGAAAGTGAGATGCACAAGCTGTTCAGCCTGCCGTTCCGGGCATTGGACGGCAATGAGGCCAAGACGGGCAATCCCTTTAGCGGACCGGAAAGCGACCTGTGCATTGTGAGCATCGACACCCTGGCCGGGGAGCGGATGTTCGCCCGGTTGCAAGAGCCTGACGTCGTCCCTTACGATCTGGTGATCTTCGATGAGGCGCACAAGCTCTCTGCCGACCGTGAGCCAAATCTTTCCCTGCGGAAAACACAGCGTTACCGGTTGGCCGAGGCGCTGGTCGGCATTCCCTCGGACGAAGCCCGCTGGTCGCTGCCGTGGAACTGTCCACACGTACTCCTACTCACGGCGACGCCGCATATGGGCAAGGATTTCCCCTACTATTGCTTGTGGCGCTTACTCGAACCGGAGATGTTGGCGACTTACGACGCATTCCTGGCTTATCCCCCGGAGGCGCGGCGGGCACACTTCATCCGCCGCACCAAAGAGGAGATGGTGGATTTCCAGGGCAACCGGATTTATCCACAGCGGCTTTCCGACACGCTGAGTTACGAACTGGGCCAGGAACCGGGCGGCGAACAGCAATTGTATGACGAGATGACGCAGTACATGAACGTGTACTACAACCAGGCGCGCATCCTAAACCGTTCGGCGGCGCGCTTGGCGATGAGCGTTTTTCAGCGGCGCATGGCGAGTTCCACCTACGCGATGCTACGTTCGCTGGAAAATCGCGTAGCCAAGTTAGAGGGCTTGATCACGGCGATTCTCTCCGGTGAGTTATCAGAGGCCGAACTACGCGCGCGCCAGCAACGGTTGGATCGGGAAACCCGCGACGTATTGGCCGAAACCACCGCCGATGAAGAGGCGACGGGCGAGGCGCAGGAAGAGCACGAAACGGCGGAAGATGAAGCACTTGGCGGCGTCATCGCCGTGAACCTGGCGCAACTCCAGGTCGAACGCGGAGAAGTGTTACGGTTGCGCGACCTGGCGCGGGCGTTGCACGAAAACCCGATCCACGAAGACGCCAAGTTCGCCAGGTTGCTGGCGGTGTTGCGTGACCCGCAGTACCGCGACGAAAAGCTCATCATTTTCACCGAACATCGTGACACTCAGACGTACCTGGTGCGACGGTTGGAACAGTTGGGCTATCGGGGCGAGATCGCGCAGATTCACGGCGGAATGCCCTACCGGGATCGTGAGGTGCAACGAGAGTTCTTCCGCAATCCATTGGTCGAAGGCGGCGCGCGCTACCTGGTCGCCACGGATGCGGCCGGCGAGGGCATCAACCTACAATTCTGCTGGATTATGGTGAACTACGATGTGCCCTGGAATCCGGCGCGGTTGGAACAGCGGATGGGACGCATCCATCGCTACGGACAAAAGCACGATCCGGTGATCATCCTCAACCTGATCGCCGGCAAGACGCGCGAGGGCAAGGTGTTGCAGACCCTCCTGGACAAGCTCAAGGCCATCAGCGTCGAGATGGGGCGCGACAAGGTGTTTGATGTGGTGGGGCGCGTGCTGGCGGGGATGTCCATCCAGGACTATATGGCCCAGGCGCTCACCGAGGAAGGCGCGGCGGCGGCGGCGGCCGCAGTTGCGGCGCGGCTGACTCCGGACCAGGTCGAAGCATTGGAGGCCGAAGAACGTGCGTCCTACGGCGCGGCGGATGATCTACAGGCACAATTGCCGGAGCAACAGGCGCAACAACGCCTGGAACAGGCCCGGCGCTTGCTGCCCGGCCACGTGCGCGGCTTCCTCGAACAGGCCGTGCCGCGTTTGGACATCGCCATTGAAGGGGATTGGGCGCGCTACTTCGCGCTGCGTCCCCGGCGCAGCGGGGCGCTGGACGCGCTTTGGCCGGTGCTGGAAACTTACGCGCCGGAGCGCCGTGAGCGCCTGACATTGTACCGGGAACAGGCCAAGCCTGAACACCAGGCTATCTTCGTGCGACCCGGCGAGCCGGTGTTCGAACGGCTGGCGGCGCTGTTTGCCCAACGTTATGACACGCAGGCTTTACAAGGCGCAACGTTCATCGATCCCACCGCGCAAGAAGCCTATCTTTTTCATCTGCTCCTGGTGGAAATCACGCGCCAGGCTGATGCCGGTTTGCCCGCGTTAGCCCACGCCGAACCGGCTGTAGCACGATTGGTCGGGGTACGCCAGACGGCGACAGGGCAGTTGGAAGAAACGCCGGTGGAACATCTGCTATTGCTGCGCAGCGGGCCGGGCGTCTATGGACCGTACCTGCACTTTGTGGCCCAGGCCGGGACATTATGTGACCAAGCCCTGACTTACGCGCGCGACGCCGTTGCCGAACCGTTGGCCGCAGAGCGTCGTGAGGCATTGTTGCACACACTGCCAGAACGCATCGCCTTCCTGCAAAAAGGCTATGATTACCAGGAAGCCGAACTGGCGCAGCAGCGTAGTCACTACCGCGAACAGATGCGGGCCGGCGATGGCCGCGCCACAGCGGAGTACGAACGGATCAGGGCGCGTCAGAAGGCATTGCAGGTGCAGCGTGAGCAAGCGCTGACAACGTTAATCCGGGAACCGGAGTTGATCGCTGTGGAGCGAGTGACGTTCCTGGCCCATGCGCTGGCGTTGCCTTCCAGCGATCCTGAAGACAAAAAGCTCTACGATATGAGTGCAGAACTCGTGGCGATGCGCGAGGCCATCGCCTACGAAGAAGCAGCCGGTGCGCGGGTGGTGGATGTGCATACGCCGCCCCTGGCGCGTGCAGCGGGCTTGCTCGATTATCCCGGCTACGATATGCTCTCCTACCGGCCTGACGGCGAGATTCGGCAGATTGAGGTCAAAGGGCGCGCTGGAACTTCCGGTAGAGTGGAACTGAGTCAAAATGAGTGGATGGCCGCGTGTAGCACCCAGGATGCTTACTGGTTGTACGCCGTCTACGGGTGCGCCACACCGACGCCAGTGTTATTGCGTGTACAGAATCCGTTTATAAAGCAGTTGGGTGCGCCGAAAGAGGGCTGGGTCATTGACAAGCAGGAAATCGTGGATGCAGCGGAGATGTGAACCCTATTAGAGAAGTACGAAAAGCTTTTTAACCGCTATTGAGGTGTGTGATGTCCAACGACGGTTTTGGATATGATACCAGATTACCAGAGAACATACGTGAAGTTTTTATGTGGTTATGCCAAGACGTCACGTCGCTTCAGAGCAAGTGGAGTCTTTACCTAAAGCTATTCAGCAATCAGGAAGATACCATGCTCCTGTCAGAACTAGCTCTAGGATTCTTTCAAGTCATTGAAGAATCGCTCAGAAATGATATGACGATGGCTATTTGCCGTTTGAGTGATCCACCGAAGTCAATGGGCAAAGATAATTTATCACTCAGAACTCTTGTCGAGCAATACGATGAATGTGCGAGCGTCTCTGACTTACTCAAGGATTTTGTGGCTGTTTGTGAACCGATTCGGCAGTATCGCAACAAGCGTGTCGGTCACAACGATCTAAATACGACTATCAACGCCAAAGAAAACCTGCTTCCTGGAATTGGGCGAAATCAAATTGATTCGATATTACAACTCGCGGGCGCTATTCTCAATGCCATCTACCAGCAGTTTGTTGATGGAGAATTGTACTTCATGCCCTTTCAAATTGGTGGTGCAGACGATATTATACATTGGCTGAAAATAGCGAGAGAATATGAGGACGCAAGGCGTATAGCCTTGAGAAAAAGTATGACCGGTAGTTGAAGCTGTAGTTTAAGGAGCATAAATGTCTGATCGCCGTCTCATCGAAGTCGCCTTCCCGTTGAAGCAAGCCTCGCTGGACTCCGTCCACGAGAAGAACGTGCGTCACGGGCACATCTCCACGTTGCACATCTGGCCGGCGCGACGCCCGTTGGCAGCCTGCCGTGCAGCCTTGATCGCCACGCTGCTCCCCGATCCTGGCGATGATGACGAACGCCGCGCTCTTATAGAGCGCATCGGCGGGCAGGTGAAGTCCACGGTCAAGACCACAAAGCTGCCCAGCGGCGAGATAGAAGAAGAGATCCGTGAGGAAACGGTGGGCGGCATCCTCCATTGGGGGCGCGAGTCGAACCCCGATATGGATTGGTTCCGTGAGCAGATCCGCGCGGCCTACGGCGGACGCGCCCCGCGCATGCTCGATCCTTTCGCGGGTGGTGGCGCGATTCCCCTGGAAGCGATGCGCTTGGGCTGCGAAGCCACCGCCGTAGATATCAACCCCGTGGCGTGGTTCATCCTCAAATGCACGTTAGAGTACCCGCAGAAACTGGCAGGGAAGACGCGCCCGTTGCCTGATTTCGTGTTAGAAGACCGTGGATTTATGGAAGATTTCTTCAAGAAGGCGCGCGCGCTCAGCGGAAAGGACCTGGATGCCGCATTGCAGGATATCTTCCCCGATGTCGATGCATCAATGCGCCTGCCGGGGATAGGCGCAACTGCCGATGTGAACGCCGACGTGGCCTGGCACGTGCGTGCCTGGGGGAACTGGGTCCTGGAACGCGCCCGCGCCGACTTGGAACATTACTACCCCACTGTGGACGGTAAACCCACCGTGGCCTATCTCTGGGCGCGGACGGTGACCTGCAAAAATTGCCGGGCGATTGTCCCACTCCTCAAGACAACCTGGCTGGTGAAAAAGGCCAACAAGCGTGTGGCGTTGGAACTAACCACGGATGACACGGATTTCACAGATAAAGAAGAAAAATCCGTGCAATCTGTGCAATCCGTGGTTTTTTCTGTCCGCGAGTTGGTTAAGGGGCAGAAGGTAGGCAAAGGTGTGGGCGAGGGCACGATGAGCCGCGCGGGTGCGACCTGCCCCTGCTGTGGTGCAATTATGACGATGGAGGATATCCGCACCGAGGGTCAGGCCGGACGCTTGGGGGCAGTGATGACTGCCGTGGTGGTGAACGGCGATAATGGCAAAGAGTATCGACTACCTACCGACGAAGAACGCCGAATGGCCGATGAAGCCGCCGCTGCGCTGGATGCGGTCTTTGCTGACATTCCGTTTGGGATTCCTGATGAGCCACTGCCAAGCAAAGAAACTCTGGGCTTTCGTGTACCTCTCTATGGATTCGACCGTTGGCATAAGCTTTTTACTCCACGTCAACTGCTGGCCCTGGGAACCTTCGTCAAGCATACACACAGCGTTCACGAGGCGATGCGCGTGTCCGGCTATTCAGCAGAATGGGTGAAGGCAGTCAACGCGTATTTGGCGCTTTGTATAGACAAAACAGCCGACTATAATTCTATGGTTTGCACTTGGCATATTTCAAGAGAATTGATTGGGCATACCTTTGTGCGTTTTGCGCTTCCAATCACCTGGGACTACACGGAACTACCTATAGCAAATTCTGTAGGAAGTGCTTATGAATCTCAGTTAGATTGGATCACTCGATGCATCGAGCATGAATTAAATGCCTTTGCCGCCAATGAAAATGCACCACTGATTGTAAATCAATCTTCAGGCATCCCCTTAACTGAAAAATACGATGCGATTATTACTGACCCTCCCTATTACGATGCTATTCCTTATTCTGATCTGATGGATTTCTTCTATATCTGGCTGCGTAGGTCATTACATAGCCTTTCCCCAGAGATTGATGCGGCCTTTGCCGCGCCGCTCGCACCGAAATGGGATCACGAAACTGATGACGGTGAATTGATTGACGACGCCAGCCGCTTCGATGGCGACAAAGATCGTTCGAAGGCTGCTTATGAAGACGGGATGGCCCGCGTCTTCCAGAACTGTTACCGGGCGCTGACCCCCGAAGGCCGCCTGGTCATTGTCTTCGCCAATAAACAACCTGAAGCCTGGGAAACCCTCGTCTCTGCTATTGTTCGCGCCGGTTTCATCGTTACCGGCTCGTGGCCTATCGAAACTGAAATGGGCAATCGCACTCGCGCTCTGTCATCGGCGGCATTGGCCTCGTCGGTGTGGCTTGTCTGCAAGAAACGTCCCGCAACAGCTCGTCCCGGATGGGACAATCGCGTACTAGACGAAATGCGCGCCCTCATCACCCAACGCCTACGCGATTTCTGGGACGCCGGCATTCGCGGCCCGGACTTCGTCTGGGCTGCTACCGGCCCGGCTATGGAAGCCTACAGCCAGTATCCTGCAGTCAAAAAGGCCGATGAGCCGGGTCAGGTGATGACGGTGAGCGAGTTTCTGGGCCACGTCCGCCGTATGGTGGTGGATTTCGTGGTAGGCCGCGTCCTCTCCGGCGACGGCGCGGAGACCATCACCGGGCTAGACGATCTCACCACCTACTACCTGTTGCACCGCCACGACTTCGGACTGGACGAAGCGCCTGCCGGGGCCGCCATCCTCTACGCCATCTCGTGTAATCTTTCTGACCGCGATCTGGCGGATCGCTTTCGCTTGCTGGAACAGAAGGGCAGCACACTACAACTGCTCCCGTGGCACAAGCGCGCGTCCGTGGGCTATGATCCCGTGCTCGATGCGGCGGAAAGCCAGGGCGCCGAAACTCTGCGACTGCCGGGCCTCGAAGCCCCCGAAGCCGTGTTGCTAGAACTGCCTCTCATCGACCAGGCCCACCGCCTGATGCACCTGTGGCGCGCCGGCGACGTGACGAAGGTCGATGCCTACCTCGACGCACGCGGCCTGCGTCGCAATGCGCTGTTCCACCAGTTGTTGCAGGCGTTGATCGAGTTGGCGTCAGCGGGGAGTGAGGAGCGTGCGTTGTTGGAGAGTATTAGCAATTATTTGGGAGCAAAAGCAGACGTGGTGTCATTGGCAACGCAAAGGAGGCTGTAACATGCAGACATGGGAATACCTTGTAATAGGTCATGCTCAGGGAAGAGTCATTAGCATCAATGATAAACAAGTCGGACAACTGGGGTCAGGCAACATCTGGAATGGATCTAGCCTGACAGATTACCTTCAGAAGGCTGGTGCTGATGGATGGGAAGCGGTTGGTATTAGCGACAACAAACTGCTTATGAAGCGCCCAAGAGCGACCTGAGACAGCATCCCTGATAGTCACATCAAGCTGTACTACTCAATCCAACCAACCTGGTCGCTGTCTCGACGCCCCAAGTGCAGAATATAGGAACAGATGCATGTCGAAATGGGAAGAAAGGCTTCTATGAATAAAATGAGTTGGACACCCTGGCATTATGTCGTCGCGCAGGGCGACGACATGCGCCCCGGCGATGTGACGAAGGTGGACGCCCACCTCTATTGCTAGTTGGTATTCGACATTCCGTAACAACAACCTGGTTCTTCGGAGGACGCTTATGAGCGTATGCGAAGTTATTATTGAGACGATCGATCAAGACAAAACCTCTGCTGATAAGCTTTTAGCGGCCTATCCTTGGAACAAAATCTCAGCAGAAGATCAAAAATGTCTTCTGAAAGAAGCAGAAAGTAGAATAACGGATATTGAAAAACCTGTGGAATTTCTGCGGCTGCTTTACAGGATGACGAGGGATGATTCCCCGTGGAATGCGATTCGCATCCTTGCCTTTTTTGTACTACGATCCGACACGAGTAACGCCGACAAAAACCGTCTTCTGAAGGTGATACGCCAGGAGCTTGATAAACGACGCGACAATCTAGGTACTACCGCTGGCCCAGCGGACATTCGAAAATACAAATTCTATGAAGCAAGTTACTTCAGTGTAAGGGCAAGAATTTCATACGAATCAGATGATTATCCAGGTGCTCTGCAGAACTACAAAGAAGCACTGGTGATTTATCAAGAATACAATCAGCAGGATCGAATAGCCCAAATTCAGAGCGAGATCGCGGTTATAGAGGCTTTGTTGGCGGGGGATTTCGATATTCTTCCTCCTGAAGTGCTAAAAGTGGAAGAGTTAGAACAACAAAAGAAACTGGCGGCTCTTCGGGAAGAAACAACGCAACAGCAAGAACAAAAGACTGCCTTGGAATTGGCAACCAGCAAAGCGCAACGTGACTATGAAAATCTCCAACGCGAATTGACAGTTATAGGGCCAGAAATCCAGTCACAGAATGTGGAACTCGCAAATATCAAGGAGACCGTCGCACAGGAAGCACGGGTTCTTGGCGAGATACGAACTCAAATACACAATCATGAAACTGCGCTGCGGTTTCTTGAGGTCTTACCCCGGGCAGCTATGGGGCCACTTTGGGTTGAAGTCGTAAGGTTGGCCTTACAACAAGGAGAAATCGATGACTTGCTACAACAAGCTGTTGAGCGACTGAGTATCCGCTTCCCCGATGATGCCGCACCACTGATGGCTGAAATTGCCGCAAGGTCCAGCAACCCGTTCACCATTGATATTTCCCCACCTCAAGCAGATGCCGTCGCTCAGTGGCTGGCGGCGATAGCAAAAGCCAGGGCTTTGAAGGCCGATAACATTGGCGTGGCGGCGCAAGTTTTGGTCGAGGCATGGGATGGTCTCTTCTTGGCGATGAAGGGCGTTGGCGTCAATGACTGAACAAACTGTTCCTTATCCTCCCCCGCCTCCTGGTCTTGAGCGCGATCTACACCGCTATATTCAGCATGGTGTTTTATCGCCACACTCGACGAAGGTGTTACTGCAACAAGGGTTCTCATGGTCTATGATCGCGCCTTTTGTGAATGATGTCCAATGGTGGGAATTGCAGCGTCCGGCTTTGGCTTCAGCGCCAACACAACCGTGGCGCATCACGTCCTGGGGTGCAACACTATTCTTGGAAACGCAGGGGATCAAGATTTGTGTTGATCCAGGGCCGGATATGCCTGATCTTCGAGGGTCGCCTGATTTGATCATCGTCACCCATGCGCATCATGATCACACGGCCAAACTAGGTACATTATGGGCCGCAAATCCTGAAACCCCGGTGATGATGAGTGAAGGGACGTATACATTGTTGTCGTTGAGGCATCAGCTAGATGATGCACTGTATCAATGTCTGCGCCATTCCACCCTTAAGCTCAAGTATAGTGAAACACGAAAGATACTTGGAATTCAAGTGACGTTGTTTCCGGCCGGGCATCTACTGGGTGCTGCCATGATCGAACTCGAATATGGCGGAGACACAATGCTCGTGACCGGTGATTTTGCCGCACACGATGTCGGGGGACTTGCCGGTGCTCCCTGGCCACAAAAACCATATTCCCTATTGCTGCTAGGTATTACGGCACTCAACCATCAACAATTACCTACAGCCGACCCAAAGGCTAACCGTATGCCGTTTCTGCAGGAGGTGGATACGCTGAGCAGACAAGGGAAGAACCGTTTCCTGGTCAATACCCAGGCGATGAGCCAGGCGCAGGAACTCTACGTGGCGCTGATATTGGCCCAACAGGCGGGGGCTTTTCCCGACCTTTCGGTCTGCCTGGCTGGCTTTGCCAAAGACATATCGCAACTGTATCATAAAGCCCTGGAGAAAAGGCATCGCGCGTGGTATTGTGTACCGCTCTACTTGGATATTGATGAGGTACCGAAAAACGCGATTGTGATTACAGGATCATTAGGGGAGACCGGCAGCGGAACAGAAGAGAACCCTCTTGTCCAAAGCGTAACACACAATCAACAAGGATGGCATATCCGAAACCCTAGCGTGTACACACATGCTAGTTGGGGAGAATGTGCAGCTTGGGCATTAGGCGTACCGTGTTATGCAGTGGGGATATATGGGAGTTTCTCTTTGTCTCTGTTCACAATGGTTGAAAACACAGGACGACGTATGTGGGATTTGTCGAGGGAGGATAAGGTATGGGAAATCAACAGTCTTTAGTCGATGCTGACTATGTCAAACAAGCACAAGAAACTCTGCAGCAGGCATGGGGTTCTATCCAGGAAGTATTGGATGCATCCCTTCAACAAATCCAAGAAACAAACAGGGAATTGGCAGCTTTGCATGCTCAAAGCAAGCAGTTACAACAAGAAACAGAACGGCTTGAGCACGATTTAGGCCAAATGCAGGCGCAATTAGATGAGGAAAAGCAATCAGCCCAAAAGCAAAGCGAGACATTGCAGGCAGAGCTGTCGAAGCAACAAGAAGCGCACCAGGGGCAAGTTGAGGGATTTGAAGCAACGCTGGCGCAAAAAACAGCGCAGATCGCACAGTTCGAACAACAATTAGCGTCTGTTGAGACGAAAGTCAAAGATCTGGAAAAGGCCTTGGAAGCCAGAAAGGCTGAGTTGAAAGGTACTAGAACTCGTCTCACAAAAACGGAACGAGAATTGGAGAAAAAGAGCATACGCATTGATCAGCTTGAACTGGAAGGCCAACAAAAACAGCTCAAGATCGACCAGGTACGCAGAGAGAATGAACACCTTGCGCAAAGTTTGGATGAATCCCAACAGGCGCAGGCCAACCTGACCGAAGAATTGGAACATGAGCGGGAAGTAAACGTGCAGTTGAAAAACGAGAACCAGCAATTACAGGTCCAGTTGCAAGAAAAAGAGGGAGCCTTACAGAATGCACAGGAACAAGTTGGAACACTAACGGACGAACTACACATATGTCGCTCGGATAAGGAAGTTCTTGTCCATGAAGAAGCGAAATTAATACAAGATATCGAGTTATCACGCATTGCACATGGCAGGGAGTTAGTGCTTCAGATCGCGCCTTTCCTGGCCGATCTGTCGTCACTCTCCGACCTGGAGCCAGAAGCGGTAAAAGGTATGACGGTACGCGGAGTTTTCGAGAAATTCAAAGGCTTCATTGAGGATGCAACAGGGGCACGTGTAATGTCCATACCAAGCAACAAATCTGCTTTGAAAGACCTTTGGCTTGATCCAGATATTGAAGGGTGGGAGAAACTGACCGAGACATACGACTGGTCGCCGGATCTTCCCTTCGAAGGACGTGAACCGGGATCTCGAAAACGTCATTTTCGTGTCTTACGAAGAGGATGGCAAGTAGAAGATCAGGTGTTAGTGCGTGCACGTGTTGCGCTTGATGAAGAGGATGAAGTCGTGAAAGAAGCCGACAACCTGTCATAAGTTTTGTGAAAAGGATATGGAAACTATGACGGATGAGTTTTTTGAAAAAGAGCAAGAGTTGGGGAAAATCCAGCGTGAACTAAACCAGACAACAAAGGAAGTCAGTCAGTGTTTTGACCACATTATGGAAACGTTCGAACAACATTATCCGCCACTCTCAATCGTGCCCGAGGTTGTCTTAACGATTGAGAGTATGGAAGCCTGGCTGAACCAGAGGATTGAGGAAGAGCGACGATGACAACGTGGCTGGTTATTGATTTACGCTGCAATCATTGTGCTGCGGGATTGCTCGACATATCCAGAGGCAGTGTCGATTGGTACACAGAGGGTGTTTTCTCTGTTCATGTCTCCCCGGAAGTTTCAGACTCAGCGAAAATCGCAGATTTGTGTTTCTTCCGTAGAAAGGAGAAACGTAGGTGGTCACCCATTCAGCGTGATGCGCTTCTAGAATTACATCAAGAAGGCGGGTATGAAACCATTGAAACGCTTTTTGCAGAACCCCTTGAGCGACTGCCTGACTTGTTTCGTAACGCATTATGGTCATTGCTAAAGGACTCGCTCAAACTATCATCTGATTTACCTGATTTACCCCTCCTTCTATTGCTTGATCAACCGGAAGTCGCACCTGTACTGGAGGACTTCTTGCGTTCGGCGATTAAGGAACGAGAATTCCGAATATGCGTAGTGCCAGGAAACTATGATTCCCTGGCTGGTTTTGCGCTTTTGGGTTTCGATACATCCAAGATGCCAGAAACAGGAACACGACTATTCTATCGTCTCGGAGACGAAACCACCGAGAAGCGTCAGGTCTTATCGTATGTCTGGACCGACTATAGATTTGAAGCATCGAGTGCGTCCTCCGATACACCCAGCGCAGGCTCAGATTTGAGGCAATGGGAATCCTCAGCCGAAATGGCCCAGGTTGGCGCAGCTCTCTTTGTACTTTTCTGGCAGTCACACCTAGCCGACTATCTGACAAAGCAGGTTCAGACACTCACTCAGGCCTTATGGGAAAAGCGGGACCTAGTTGCACGTTTGAAACAACTTCATCAACAACTTATAGATGATACGCGTTGGCATCATCTCACGACGCAGTATCCTTTTCAAACTGTATATCCCAGACAGCAACCGGGGGTTGTTTAATTGTTCACATGCTTTAGCAGGAGGTAATAATGGAAGTATTTTTAGGTATCGATTTGGGCACGACAACGACATTGATTGGACGAGCAATAGAAGGCGAGAAAGCAATTTCTGTCAAAGTGCTTCCTATCAAACAAAAAGATGGCAGAGGGAACGAAAAAGAATTGACCTACCTTCCCTCTGTTGCCTATCTTCCTCCCGCTGGCGAGTTGTTAGTCGGCCTTGAGGCGCAAAACCGAGGGCCAGAAGAAGATGCCTCTCGCTACATACGCGCGGTTAAGCGCCAGATGGGGCGGCGGTTATTGTTGCCTGTTGTCAATTTGGAACCCTATAAAGTCTCCGCTGCATATTTGGCACATGCTCTCAAGGAAGGTCGCTATCAATTGCCGCTTGCGGACCCTGTTTTCACCGTGACTGTGCCAGCCAGCTTCACTACCAATCAAAGGGCTGACACGCTTCTGGCGTTGCGCGAAGCTTGTGCGGAGATCAACCTTCGTTACCCAGAAGAAAACGAAGGTGAATTGTTTATTAGTGAACCTGTGGCTGCGATGTTGGCATTTCTTAACCAGGAGTTTGAAAAACCGGCGGCCGTTCGGCGCTTGGATTTATCAAAACCCAGCCGAGTTGTGGTTTATGATATTGGCGGAGGGACTCTCGATTTGACCATCGTGTACGTTGAACCACGGACAACCCCGGTCCGTGGTCTGGAAGACATAGATATCCACGTTGACGCGATTGGATACTACAATCCATTTGGCGGCGAGGATCTTGATCTAGAGTTGGCAAAGGCGCTTTACCAACGTCTACTTGAGCAATTCCCCGAACTACACGATCTACAGTTGACCCCGGAACAACGATTAGGTGTACGACTGCAATTGATGAATGTGGCAAAAAGCATTAAGGAAGAACTAAGCGAGCAAATGGGTGAGAAAGATGATGATTTAAGATTTCTCGATGAAGGTGAGGAGGAGGCAGTCTATTTCTCTAAAGAAATCCGCATTCTGAATCAACTATACGCACTAGAAGGGGAAATAACAGAGACAGAATATCGAGAAATCATCCATGATCTGCTGAATAATAGCTCGCGAAAGAGTTTAACCACATCCTTGCAGGATCTGCTTAAGAAAACAAAGTTCAGCCCAGATCGTTTGGATGGTTTGTTGGTTGTTGGAGGGGCGGCACGTTTACCCTTGATACAAGAAAGGTTGCGAAATTTCTGGGGCAATGAACGAATATGGGTTTTTCAGCCCCCAGATCACGCGATCGTCACGGGCGCAGCAATCTACAGCTACTTACGGCGTCGCTCACCAGGCTTTGTGTTGGAAGAACCGGCAGCCGATGCATATTATGTACGGCTGAAGGAGAAATTTGATCTGATCTTACCAGCCAACGCAAAAGACAAGAAAGGTGAAAAGAAACGTTACGAACTTGACAGTGAGGCAAGCAGGCTCTTACTACAGATTTTCGCCGGTGAAGAAGCTGAAGCCGGTGAGCCTATTGAGAGCATATACCCTTCACTTATTCACCAAGGCGGAACTACGATAAATTTGGGGCAAACTTATCCGGCCGGCACACCAGTGTGGGTTCAGATGCGCTATGCCGGTGAACCAGGCACTGACGACCACTCGAAAGTCCCGTGGATCTATGTGTGGGTCGGCAAAGAGCAGGGAGAACCATTATTCCATCGTCGTTACAGTGATTTCGTTCAGGAGGCCCAAAATGGATAAGGTCTTTGATCCATCAGAACTTGAGCTTGCAGACTCCCGCGGCGACCCGGGACGAGTCGTCGAGATTCAGAAGCTTATACAGGAATTTCTCGGAGCTAACCGCCAGCGTCAGCAGGGCATTAGAGCGCAACTTTTAGAGCAAGGGGCCTGGGCCTTACCTGGGTTGTTGAATGCAACGTATGTTTGGATGAATCAACTTGAGGATGCACAATCGCAAAAACTGCTGTCGTCGTTGATGGCAGATTTGGCCTCAGATAATCCGGCAGCAGTGGATTTGCTCTTTCGGGATGGGATTTTGGAAGCGCCGTTTTCGATACCCCGTTCTATTTCGCGTAGGGCATTAGATGAGATCAATTGGGTTCCAGACGAAGCAAACAGCATCAAACTCATACAGGCTATTGATAAAAGTGGTGAGCTTTATCATACGCAAACGGTTTTAGACTTGTATGCGCTACTCCTTAAGCGTGGAGCATCTCAGGATTTTTCGAATGCGCTGACAAAGTGTAAAAAGTGGGCAAGAAATCGTTGGGATACATCGGGAGATTTGCTCGCTCTTTTGGTTAAGCAATTCCCTGAACGTGCTGAACAGGCACTCTCACAAGTGTTTCTAGCAGTTAGAGATTTTTATAGTGATGAGGATGTAGCTGATATGTTATTATCGCGTCTACGCCCGATTCCACCCGTGTGGCTAGAGGAAGGTGTTCTCCTAAAAGTTTCACTCACAGTGCTTCGTCAGATGACATCATCCCGTCATACGACGGTAGAATATCTTTGGATTAATGCAGCGCGTGATTATAAACAGAAAAAATCGAACTCTTGGCCAACAATTATGAAAGAGGCAAGTGAAGCAGTGCAAAAATCCCAAATGGAGACGCTTTATCGTTACTGGTTTAGAGCGCTTGCGGATGTAGCTGAAATCGCTTATATCCAACAACTAGCCCGTGCAGATGATGGCAGTTGGGGGATCAACGCGATACTACAACTTATTTTTCAAGAACGGCGGAATAGACTCGCTAAACAAGCGTTACAAGATTTAAAGGAAGAATATCCAAGTCGTTATGATCGTGCCAGTAGTCTGTATGCTGAAATAACGGGAGGAACAGGCAAAGGGCGAGAAGGTACGCAGCAGGATACAGGGATCGGTCAGCTAACAGATTCTGCAGAATAACTCTTTCTCGTGTTATCACTGGTTTATAGGAGGATGTATGTCAACTTTCCCTTGGACACCCTGGCATCACGTCGTCGCCCTGCGCGATGATCTGCGCTCCGGTGCGCTCTCGCTGGCATCTTTCGCCGCCGATCTCTACGAGGTCGCTATGCAGAAAGGCCAGCGCCCACTCTACGAAAACCCGGCGCAATTCTTTGCTCTCACCTATCCCACCTACAACCTGCGCGAATTGGCGAAGGACGTCGTGCAACGCTTGGCCGGTAAGAACCAGAAAGCCGTTCGCCAACTGGAACTCACCTACGGTGGCGGCAAGACCCACACGCTCATCACGCTCTACCACCTGGTCAACGATCCGGCCCGACTGCCCACGTTACCGGCGGTGCAAGAGTTCATCCAACACATCGGGATGACGCCGCCCCAGGCTCGTGTGGCCTTGCTACCCTTCGACAAACTCGATGTCGAAAAGGGGATGGAAGTCCGTGGGCCGAATGGCGACGCGCGTTGGCTCAAGCAACCCTGGAGCGTGTTGGCCTACCAGATCGCCGGCGATGACGGTCTGCGCCTGCTCCACGCCGAGGGCGAAGCCGCCGAACGCGATACCGCCCCCGCCGAAAACCTGCTGGTGGAACTGCTGCGCCTCCCGGAACGGGAAGGGCTGTCCATCCTCATCCTCATTGATGAAGTATTAATGTACGCGCGGGAGAAGGTGGGACAAGATCCCGTGTGGCGCGCGCGGCTGCTTAACTTCTTCCAGTACCTCACCCAGGCTGTGACCAAAGTGGATCACTGCGCGCTGGTGGCCTCGCTGCTGGCAACCGATCCGCGCAAGAGCGACACGCTGGGCAAAGAATTGACTCAGGAACTCTACGCCATTTTCCGCCGCGAGCGCGAGGAGGGCGTCCAGCCGGTGCTCAAAGAGGATGTGGCCGAAGTGCTACGCCGGCGCTTCTTCACGCCGGAATCGGTGCGCGACCGGGAAGCCTTCCGCCCGCACGTCGTTGCCGCCCTCAAGGGCATCACCGCCCTCGATGAACAGACGGCGCAGGAGGGCAAATCCGCCGAAGCGCGTTTCTTGCTAAGTTACCCCTTCCATCCTGACCTCACCGACATCTTCTACACCAAATGGACGAACCTGGAAGGCTTCCAACGCACGCGCGGTGTGCTGCGCACCTTCGCCCTGGCCTTGCGCGATGCCGAACCGTGGGATACCGCGCCCCTCATCGGCGCGAACGTTTTCCTCACCGCTTCTGGCGCAGCGGGCCTTTCCGAAGCTGCCCGTGAACTGACCGGCATTGCCGCTACTGAAGAATACGAGGGCAAGCATCAGGACTGGTCGGCGATCCTGCTGGGCGAATTGGAGAAAGCGCAGGAGATTCAGCAGCAGTATCCGGGGTTGGCGCACCGTGAGGTAGAGCAAGCGGTGTTTGCTACCTTCCTGCACTCACAACCTGTGGGGCAACAGAAGGCCCGTACCCGCGATCTGTTCCTACTCCTGGGGCAGACTCGGCCTGACAGGATCGAGTTGGAGAAGGCGCTGCACCGTTGGGTGGAGCGTTCCTGGTTCCTCGATGAGGAAACGGCGCAAGAAGGCGGCGAGGAAGGCGCATTGCCCCGCGCCTGGCGGCTCGGTTCGCGCCCCAATCTCACCCAGATGCACCACGATGCGTGCCAGAACCGCGTGTCCCCTGAGTTGGTGGATGCAACCCTGATCGAGGCTATCGACAAACTCAACAGCCTCACCGCCGGGGCGAAGGGGGCAGGCGCACGCGTCCACGTGATGCCCAAAGCCCCCCGCGATGTAGACGACGATGGCGAGTTCCATTACGCCATTTTGGGACCAGAAGCGGCCTGCGATCCAGGGCAACCCAGTGATTTTGCCCGGCGTATCCTCACCGAAACCACCACACCGGAAAAACCCCGTGTCAACAAGAATGCCGTCGTCCTGGTTGCCCCTTCATTGAGTGGGCTTGAACAAGCGCGGCAAGCAGTCTTGAATGAACTGGGCTGGCAGGAAGTACAGAGCCAACTCAAGAAGCAGCACGATTTGGACAAGGTCGATCCGCTGCGCTGGCAATTGCTCCTGACCAAACTCAAAGGGGCGCAGCAGACCATCCCGGCGATGATTCGTCAGGCATACACCACTGTGATTGCCTGGTCGGCGCGGGGTGACATCGAAGCATTCAAGGTGACGGTCGAAGACAAGAACCTTTTCGAGATCATCAAGGCCGACAAACGGGCGCGCATCCAGGAAACGGCCATCAGCGCCGAAGCCTTGCTCCCCGGCGGTCCGTATGAACTATGGCGCGCGGGCGAAACATCGCGCTGGCTCAAAGACCTGGTAGGGGCCTTTGCCGAACATCCGCACTTGCCGAAGATGCTCAACCGCCAGGCCATTCTGGACACCCTGATCGACGGCTGTGTAGAAGGCGCGTTCGTCTTCCAATTGCGCCGTCCCGATGGGTCTTTCCGCACCTTCTGGCGCTATCGCCCTGAGGACGCTGTGCTCAAAGAACCGGGCCTGGAAGTGGTGCTGCCCGAAACCGCGACGTTGTCCAAGATTGCCACTGGCTTACTCACGCCGGGCGTTTTACCAGGGCTATGGGAAGGCGCGGAGATCACCCTGGAAACCCTCTACGACTACTTTGTGGGTGGATACGTCGTCGAGGTGCAGAAAGCCGGCTACACCGAACCGGTCATCATCCCTGCCGCGCCGCAGGCTGTTATCAACGAAGCCGTGGAAAGCGCGGTGCAAGGCGGCAAACTGTGGCTGTTGACCCACACGGCCAGCCTGTGGAACGAATCTGTACCACCAGGGCTGCTGGCCCCGCAAGTGCGTCTGTTGCCGCCACCCGCACCCATCGCCGTGGCGGAGGTGTTGCCTTCCAGTGTGCCGGAGGCTTGGGACAACGACCGCGCCAATGTGTTGGCGCTCTCGAACGCCCTCGCCAACCGTGCGGGCAAAGCCTTACCGTGGCCGCTCGTGCGCAACGTCGTGGACGGCGCGCTGAAATCCTACCTGGAACTCAGCCTGGATTCCGGCCCCTGGCCGTGTGACTTTCCCGCCGCGCAACACGTCAAGCTCAAGGTACGCGAAGCGCCCGGTCCTAAGCCTATACCGCCAAAGCCCGGCATTTGGGTGCGCGAGGCTGAACTTACCCCGGCAGAACTGCAAGACCTGGCTGATGAGATCGGGGAGGTCGCCAAGATCACAGCGGGATATCCGCTCAAGATCACGGTGCGCGTCGAGGTTGGGGGAGATCCGCCGGATGGGGTGGTGGCGGAGGTGAAGAAGGCGTTGGGGAAGGTGACGAGAGAATTGGAAAAATAACTAGAGAGGACTGCTAAGCATAACTTGGAGATCCCTCTGTGAAATGTCATTATTACCGTGTAAAATTTCAACGAATGCCAAGCCAACCAATGCTCAACATGGATGGACCTGGTGCACAGGAAACTGAATGACTGCATACAGGTGGCCCAGGGATTTGGGGGATGCTGAAATTTTGGAGCGGCCGGTGGCGTTGAATTTGGTGCGAGTGCGGGAGCAAGAATGAGATGGATGAAATCGCAAAGCTCATAGCGAAACTAAGTCAAATCGCGGTTGCATACCTTGACAACCATAAACAAAGAGGATGGTAATGCATATAGCACCCGAACCAGAGGATCTTATTGAGCGCCATATCATCAGAATTCTTTTCATCTTGTATTTCTGTAGTGACAATAATCAAGAGATTGCTTTCACGCTTCCTATGTTCACCGAGTCGGTGCGCATCTTGAATTCTGAAAGCAAGCTGCAAAAGATTGATTTTTGGATACGCTATCCAGACCATTTGGCTGCCGCCTTGTTACGTGGATGTGAAACCAAAGGCATCGGTAGTTTCAACCTCATTGCGCGTCAAGAGGAAGTACGTCAAGTTGTGCGTCAAATATTTGACAATCAGGAACCCGTTTTGCGTTGGACTCCGATGCGGAAGTATCTACGAGGTGCATACGAACCACTAGATAAAGTGATGACCTTTTTGAGCAGTCGTGATTTGGCTTATCGGCGAGTTACAGAACAAGGGCATCGAGTACAATATGAACTCACCCTACAGGGACATACTGTAGTGGAAAAACTGCTTGGTGAGTGCCCCGAAACGCACTGGTACGCGGAACGCTGTAAGCTAATTGCGGATTTCTTTGGGCATCTCAACGGCTTTGAGATTCGTAAGTTGCAATATCTCGAAACCGAATATGCAGATACTGCCCATGAACACAACATTGCCAGGATCGATACAGAAATACGTCAACGTTTCGAGAGACTTTTTGGAGAAACACTATGATAACCGTCAGTCAATTGATAAATCAGACTTACACGCAGTTGAACCCTGAAGATAAGCCCGAGATGTTGTCACGTGAGACTGTGCGTACCATAATCGAGGAAATCGGGATAGCTGATTTGATGAAGGCGCAAGAGCCAGAGCATATCACTCCACGGCTGTTGGTTCAACGAATCGCGATTCAGGGACGCAAACGGCTATCTAAAGACCATGAATCCTCTGTTTTCGATTATCGTCGGACTTTTGGATCCGGACTCAATGCGTGGATAGCTAATAATAGTACCGGTAAATCTACCATTCTCAAAACAATCCAGTGGGCACTAACTGGCGAATGCCCGAACTTCAAACCAGATGTGTCCACTTGGCTGGAAGATATTGCCCTAGAGGTGAAAATCACCGGAGATGATACCTATACCATCCGTTGTTTGCCTTCCAGTGTGTCGGGGGGAGTCTATAACCTGCCATTGGAGTCCGTATTAAGTGGAGATGGTGGAATTTCCCCCGTAGTTTCTTTTAGCAATCAGAGAGAAATGACGAGAAACATTGCGCAATTCTTTGGAGAAAAAATGGGGTTTTCTCCGTTGCAGTGGGGAGACTGGACCCGACACTCTATGGATGTCACCGACAAGCTCATCTCCTGGGATACTTATGCACAAGCCATGTTTTTAATTGACGAGGACTATAAGGATTATTTTCTCCCTCCACTTGTTACCGGAGATAAGTTCCGACACCGTCAAAAGGCTTTAGGAATGTACCTAGGAATAGATCTATTAGAAGCTTTGTCGAGAATCGAACTAAACCGGCAACATGCTGAGAGAGATTACAAATGGGAGCAAGCTCAGGTCAAGGCCAATAGCGCGGACGTTCAAACACAAATTGAGGAGTTGCAGGCGGAGTTGGAAGGCATTGAGACGCAGATTCAGCGTATTGACGCGGAGCAGTCCCCTCTAGTTGATACAACGTATGTTCAACAAGTAAATGCCCAGGTTGCCCAATGGACTACGCAAATCATAGGGCTTGGTGAGCAACAACGTGAACTAGAGGCGGAAGAACAGCAAGCACAGACTGAGTTGAACAATGCACGACGTGCAGTCCAAGCATTACAAGAGGCGATTGAGTTTAAAGTATTTCTAAGTGGATTAGAAGTTGAGAAATGTCCTCACTGTGAAAACCAAATTACTCGTATCCCCATAGAACAAGAAATAGAGTCGGGCCATTGCCATGTGTGCAATGGTGAGTTACGACCTGTATCCTCTGTAGATAATCAACAGGGTATGCTTGACCAAATACGGAAAAGTACAAAAAACTTGGAAAAAGACGTAAGACGGATCCGCAAGCAGAAAAAGAACGTGACTGAGGTTTTAGTACAAGCTCAACAAGAAGTGAACAAATATGACGCCGAGCTGCACGATTTGGCGCGACGCCAACGCGAGGGTTTCACGACGGAAATGCGCACACTTTTAGCTCGCCAAGGATATTTGAAAGGCCAACTGACCGAATTGAGCAAACAAACAAAAGAGTCCCGCGCGCCCCAGATTCGTGCGGCGAAAGACCGATACGATATATTGCGAGTTGCATTTACACAGTTACAAAAAGCCAGTGCTGAACAGAACCAAGCCGTGTTGGAGTTTATTGGTACGCAAGTTACACAAACGGCAAGAGCATTTGGAGTACGTAATTTGGAGGGTGTTTATCTGAACCAGCAATTCAGGATGAGCATTCGCCAATCAGGAAAAACAACTATTTTCGAGAAGATGGACACAGGCGAAGCACTCAGACTCAAGATCGCTTTTCATTTGGCCCTGTTGGATTTACAAATCAGCCAAGGAACAGGCCGGCATCCGGCCTTTTTGGTCATCGATGCGCCGGGTAGTGCTGAGATAGATCAACAACACTTTGGGTCTATCCTTGATGGCCTGGCAGCACTGCAAGATCGTTTAGGGGATCAGGTTCAAATTTTAATTGCCAGTACCAGGGATAAACTTGCGGACATCTGTAAACCAGAGCAGTTGCAACAACTGCCAATGGACGAAACGCTTTTCTAAAGCAGGATCATGTTGCGGTACTACGTCGAGGTCCCCAACTGTGGTCACTGGGCCGGTAACGGTTAGCGTAAAAGATAACTACGATAATCGGGATCGGGGTGGACGAAACCGAGGTTGCTGGGGATGTGTCAATATAGATATAGTTCTTGAAATGAGGCCCCGTTTCTCCTGGTTGTTTTTTTGTGGTATCAAGAACAAATAGGAAACCAATCGGAGCAGTAGTGGTCGCGTAGTGACGCGCCTGCGCGACATACTGAGCGGCTATGTTCTCACGGCTTATATCCTTTGACTCCGCTTTTACCTCAATGGGAAATAAGACATCAGCAGGATATTCCATCAACAAATCCACCCGGCCAGGAACATCCCCTTTTGTCTGGCGTGTAATCTTGACAAACGGATTATCACGTCCAGCTTTACAAAAATCCTGCTCCAAATCTTTTTCGGAGGCTTCTTGACCTCCTCCCCCTATCTCCTCAGCATACAGAAACACTGTCTCGCTTGAAAAATCAGCACAGTATAACCTGTAGGCGTAATGGATAATCACGGCCAAAGCATGTTTAAGACAAGACCAGATCTTGTGGCTGAAGCCAACTTCGAGATCATACAATTGTTGTATTAATGTATCTATAATTTCTTGATTTCGTCCAAGAGCTTGACGCTCATTCCAGTCTTGAGTTTGCAAATGCTCCATAAGCACAAGATACAGAATGTCGCTGACTGGACTTCCCTGGTCATATAACTGTTCTACCCTTTGCGCTATTGCTGGGTCAAATTTCTTAGCCGCTGCCAATAGCTGTTCATACTGCAAATCAGCAGCGGCTACTCCTTTTGGGTTGTGATTGCTAACCGTAATTTCGTGTAATACCAACTCATAGAAAGCCACTTCCGCAGCGAGAGCTTGCGAGCGCCATTCTGCATCTGCCAATACCCTCTGCAGTTTGGTAGTCGCGGATTGCAATTGCACGAACCGGCTTTGAATCTGTGGCAACATTATCAATGCTTCTGCTGCTTGGTAAGCCCTGCGTAATGCAGCGTCAGTAGTTTGAAAATGGCGAACCGCCGTATAGGTCTCAGCCAATATATTCATAGGTGGCATAATATTTGGGTAATCAGTTATGCCCGCTAATTGGCTAACCCAACGGTTGAGATAGCTTGCTAAGCGTACCAGATAGAATTCCATTTCATTCCCTGCTGGTGATGGGCTGCCTATAGTAAACAATTGGCGTTCCAGCAGTAGTTTCTGGACTGTTTCGACCGTGACGGTTAAAGCGTTAACATTGGCCATCAACAACGCTTCTAAATAACACTTTGTTATGGCCGCGAACAACGCCGCATCAGTGCGCCCGGCTTCTGCTTTTGCTGTACCTTCAAATAGAGTAAAGGCTTGGTTAAGAGCTTGCTGTAAGCCAACGCCTGAATCAGCTCGAAAAGCGTCGTAGAGATATACTAATCCTAGATTGAATCTGGCTTCGGCATCAACAGCGATATTGCTCTCACCAACATAGGCTTCAATTTTCCGCGCTAATTCTGCGGTATCAGGCCGGAAGTCATAACATCGTCCCATAAGTTTGAGAGCCAGAACGGGCAACAGGGCAGCATCATTGGGATCGCCTGGAATGGGAGGAAAGTCATTTAATAACAAGCCTATTGGTTTGTAGAGTAACTGTTGGTCACCCCGATACAATGGAAGCATCACTGCGCCTTCTAAAGCGGCGGCCGCAATGAACGAGTCACCATCCTCGACAGTAGCGAAATATCCAGTTTGAAACGCACCATAAAACTGTTTCGCGTCGCTATTTGACCAGTTGCGTGCATGGCGGAGCACTACCCTTTGGGCATCATAGTATATGAGGCTGTCAATGTCGAAATCACAAGTTAAAATTTTATGGACAACATCACGCGCAGCCTCTTTGTCTTTTATCACATCAAAGGCATCACCTATGGCGTGTAGCAAGACTGAGACACACTCATCGTGGAGTTCGGGCGACAAGATGGTTTCAGTCTGTTGCCAAATAATCATCTCTGGCACATGTTCAAATAAAATCGCGGGTGTAGTTTGAGTTGTTGGATCGTACAATATATCAACAATGCTATACTGATTTTGCATCGGCTACCTCGCTTTCTGAAACGTGAGCATTGCTCGGAGAATATCGGCGACGTTAGTTTGCTGGTGGAGAGGTAAGGATACTACATCGCTCCACACGGTTTTGAGTGCCGGGGATACTTTCCGGGGAGGAGTAGGTGCGGTTGTGGTATCCATTATGAGTTCTTCAGACAAGCCATATATAAAAGCCTCAGATTTTCCTAAGGCGTCGGCGATTTCGCGAATGCAAGTAGGATTGATCTGAGATCGTTGTCCGTTCTCAATGTGGCTAACCGTCATAGCCGACCTCTTGATTTTCTTTGCAAGTTCTGCTTGCGTTATAGGAATAGACTCGCGGGCCAGGCGGATTCTGTTACCTATCTTTTTGACATCAATCAACAGAATATCATAGGTTTGCTCTTCACCAGATATATGTGTAACCTCATCCTGTCGGACCATTTCTTTCGCCATCCTATCTTCTTGTACACAAACGGGAATTGCTATTAACCTTATTATAAGTTTTTCTTTATAAAAGTCAATTCTGGGTAGCTGCTAAAGATTTTCTTTAGTACGGTAATAAGAAAATACCAGAACTTGCAGACAATGCACTTCACCTTTGGTGGAAAGATGGGATCGAGAGATAGTTTCTCGTGATCTCTGAGGCTTTGATGATACACTGAGTATCATAACAGACGTTTTTAGCAGCAATAAGATATACCGAAATGGAATTAAGGACCGCTTCGGCGTGCTTTTATGTCCGGTAAAACAGCTTAGCGGGCGCGTTTTTACGGTGTTTGGTAACTCTGCACTTGTTGTGAGAGAAACGGTAAGTGGGGAATTATCAGTTTCAGTCACCCCCCTTGATTTCACCCCCTCTCGTATGGTATAATAATAGTAAGAACCGTTCCTTACCAGTTCCATAACCTGCCCATCCTGACCTGCCCGCGCCTGTCGCGGGTACGCTGTCCTTGTCCTTGCTGTACACTACCGGCCCCATCGCCGGACCCTGACTCTACCCTGAAAGCCCCACCGGGGCATCTGACGTTTTTCTCGCCTGACGGATTCCCGTTCGCTTGCTGAACGGCCTCCGCCCACGTTAGATGCTTGCCCGCGTGGGGCTTTTTGCGTTCCAATGGCACACTGAGTCCGTGGTCGCGGCATCGGCCTTGCAGCGCAAGGCTTGTGCCGAGGCTCCGGCCTCACATCCGGCCCTGATCTGTACAGGTTGGGGCGCAATGGGCAGAACCTTAACAACCTCAATATTCTTATTCTGACTGCGAAAGGCAGAGCCGTGGGCAGCGCCCGGACGACAACCCCGGTGCGTTTCCTGCGACTGCCAATACGCGATACTGAATTGTGACAACGGACCAACGTTGCCACGTGTAAACGTGATTTCTCTGCCCATCTTTGCTTTGGCCTCTCCTGTGCCCCGGCCCATCAACAGTCGGTGCGCGGGAGACGCACTGATTGATACCCTTGTTCTACGCCGCAGTACCCCAAAGTCCACATCACCAACACGGTGCAGCCGGGCGATGGGGCGTCCGGCTGACCAATGTTTTCGTCGTTGTCCTTCACACGGGAGGCGCATCGTTCTCCCGTCGTGGAGAACCATGCGCCTCTCAGTTGTGATCCACTGGTAATCAACCAATCTCAAATCAGCAAATCACAAATCTAATCGGAGGTATGCAATGGCTTGGCAAGATCGTAACGACTCACAGATTCTTCAAGAAGAAATGGCGTGCGAATACCCGTTCATCCAGTACGTGAATGACGGGAGCACGTTGGACCCCCGTGAAGCAACCGGGGGCTTTGCGATGAGCGCGGAGCAGGTCGAACTGCTCAAGGCCACGCCCAACGGCGCGGTCGAACACACGCTCATCTTCAGTACCGGCGAAAGCGAAGCGGTGTTCTTCACCGACTGGCTGCGCTTTGTGCCATTGGCAACACGCTTTGCCTGGGTCAAGGACGGCAACCGGCTCGGCAGCTTCGTGGACGGGGCGCGCGGGAAACTGCAAGCCTTGGGCTACGTGGAGACCGAAAACGGGTACGCCGGCCCGGTGATGCTGACCGTCAAGGGAATGGCATCGAAAGACTTGGCGCAGGCGTTGCGCGAACACCGGCAAGCGGTGCGCAAGGCGACGCAAGGCAAAGCGCCGAGCGTGTTCTTCTCCGTGCTACTGCACGCTGCGGAACCGGAAATGCGCGGGACCAAGCAGAAAAGCCGCGCCACACCCATTGTGCGTTCCAACGAGTTCGACCCGGACGTGGACTACGTCGGGGACGAACTGGCCGACATCATCGAGGCCGAGTGGGAGACGCACAAGCAGTGGGCGGCGGCCTGGGAACACAACCCCGGCCCTAACGGTGACGGCGAACTGCCGGAAGGTGATGTGCCGGTCGAGGAAGAAGGCAACGCGCCTGACGCTCCGACACGGACGGGCAAAGCGGACGCGGCTCCGGCGACGGAGAGCACCAAGCGGTTGCTGACAGCGTTGATGCGCGGCAAAGGCTTCACGCCGGACGCCATCGACAGCACGCTGGACGGCCTCACCGCCGACGCCGCGCAAGCCCTGCTCGCTGAGCTGAAACGCCAGGGGTAAGCGATGGACGGCCAAGTGATCCAACGTGTCTATCGTCGTCACCCGGCACAGCACAGCCCGCTACGTCCGATGCAGGAACATCGTGAAACGGAGAACCTGCATTGGCGTCCGTCGCAACAGGCAGCGCCAACCCGGACTGTACCGCGTCAGGCGGAGGACGTGCACTGGCGGCCACAACGCCGGCCAGCGCATACGCCGACGTCGCGCCGCTCTCGCTCCGCACCACGGCGCAAGCCGACTGGACGGGCCAGGTGGGGGCGTCTGCTACTCTTGTTGGTGCTAATCGTGCCTGGTCTGACGTGGCTGTATGTCCAAGCGCCGCGCCTGTTGCCCTTCACGGCCCGTCACGGTGCGCACCCCGGCCTGCTCTTGCTGGCCGTGGTCGCCCTGGTGGTGGCCGGTGGACTGAAACAGGTGGTCTGGTTCAAGACCATGCAGCGCGTCGCGCCTACGTTGTCTGAGGAGTAGGTTTCTGCCCTACATCCGTGAAAGCGCCTGTGGATCTCTCCCAGGCGCTTTTCTCCATTCCTGCCCTGTCGAGGAGGCTGTGCGCCTCCCTGACAGGAGACGCCGGCCCCCTCGTCATCTACGAGGAGGTATCGATGAATTTCACCCCTGTCCTGAAGCTGCCCGAAATGGCAGCCCCGATTCACCCCGTCGCCTTCACCCCGGAACAGCAACAGCGCCGCGCCCGGCTGATCCAACAGACCGGCACCGCGCTGCGCGCTGATCCCACGGTGACGTACCTGCGGGGCACGATGACCCCCACGCCGCCGCGCGCGGTGTGGCTGGACTTCACGTTGACCGACAACGCCACGCCCTATTGCCTGACGTTTCCCAACACGGTTCCCACCGTAACCCTGTGGATGCCGGGGCGCTTTGCGCCGTGGGAGACGCTGGCTTTCTGGACGTTGGCCGACTTTGTGACCGGCGCGGACCTGTGGGAGACCGTCAAGGCCACCCTGGACGCGCCGGAACTGGACGTGCTCCGCCGTTGGTTGGAAGACGCCGGAGGTGTGCCGTGAATCTTACGCTCACCCACGAACTCCAACAACGGTTGGGCTACCACTTTGCCAACCCTGACCTGCTGCGTCTGGCCTTGACGCACAGTTCCACCGGCGCGCCGAACTACGAACGCCTGGAACACCTGGGCGACGCGGTGCTGGAACTGGCGGTGACCGACTGGCTCTACCGCGACTTCCCGCACTTCGGGCCGGGCCAGATGAGCATCTTGCGCGCCGAGTTGGTGCGCGCCGAAAGTCTGGCGCGCTTCGCCCGGCAACTGGAATTGCCCTGGGCCGTGCGCCTGAGCCTGCGCGCCGATAGTCGGGGCTTGCGCCAACGCACATCGGTGCTCAGCGACGTCTTCGAGGCGGTGCTGGGCGCGGTGTTCGTGGACACGGCGCTCGACCGGGGCAACACCGACCTGACGACAGTGCAGACCGTGCTCCGCCCGTTGGTGACGCCGCTGGCCGACACGGTGATCCACCGCAACCCCGGCTTCTACCGCGTGCCGACCCCGGAACTCGCGTTGCACCCCAGCTTGCCCTGACCCCGCACCCCGCGAAGAACGGGCAACGCCCCTAACCTGTAACCTGTAACCTGTAACTTTCAACTCGAAACTTTCAACTTGTAACCCATCCCCAAGGAGGTAAACCCGATGAACCCATTGTTGTCATCCGCGTTGGCGTACACCCGCGCGGGCTTGTCTGTAATCCCCTGTGACCGGCGGCGCAAGCAACCGCGCCTGCGCCGGTGGAAGCCGTACCAGGACCGTCCGCCTACGCCTTTCGAGGTGTGGCGTTGGTTCGGTCCCTGGACACAGGCCGATGCCCTCGCCGTGGTCACCGGCAGCGTCAGCGGTGATCTGGAAGTGATCGACTTCGACGCGCCTGCGTTGTTCGCTCAATGGGCGACGGTGCTCACGCAGTACGATGCGACACTGCTCGCGCGGCTGCCCGTGGTGCAGACGCAAAGCGGCGGCTATCACGTGTACTACCGCTGTGACGCGGCGATCAGCGGCAACCAGAAACTGGCGGTCGATCCGGCCAAGCCGGGCGGCAAGTTTACGCTCATCGAAACGCGCGGCGCAGGCGGCTACGTGCTGGCCCCGCCGAGCGCGGGCTATGCCTTGCTGCAAGGCAACCTGACGGCGATCCCGTTTCTGAGTTGCGAAGAACGCGCCGCGTTGCTCGACACCGCGCGGCAGTTCTCTCGCGTGCCATTGGTCAGCACCCCGCGCACGGCGATGACGCCCTGGCGCTATGCCGCGAATGCCCACCGGCCCGGCGACGATTACAACCGGCGCGGGGACGTGGTGGGGGTGCTGGAACGCCACGGCTGGTGCTGTGTACGCCACGTCCACGAAGCGTCCTACTGGCGACGACCAGGGAAGCGGCTAGGCCACTCCGCGACCTACAACTACCGCGACTCGCGTTGCTTCTACGTCTTCACCAGCAACGCCCCGCCGTTTGACCCCGCGCGGGCCTACAGTCCCTTCGCCGTGTTTGCACTGTTGGAACACGGGGGAGACTACCACGCGGCGGCTTCGGCGCTACGGCGGTTGGGATATGGGAATAGCGGTTAGCTATCAGCCGTCAGCAGTCAGCCAGAGGCGCACAGCGCCGGAAAAACTGATCGCTGAAAGCTGAAGGCTGAACGCTTACGAAAACAAGGAGGATTCGATGAACGTACAAATGGGCACGCTCGCGTGCCGGAAATGTCAACGTCCTGTACTACTCGTCACCCATTGTGTCAACGGACGCAGCATCATCACCCTGTCCGATCCGGCGCAACCGGGATTCGACACAATGGGTATGCGCTGTCCGCATTGTGGGCGCTATTACCGCCCCTGCGCACGGCAACGGCTGGCCGATATGGCACAGTCCGCGCGCTTGACCCCCTTGAGTGCGCTGCACTGAAAGGAATACTGGAATGAACCTGAAACCCTATGTAAGCCTTGTCTACGTCGAAACCTTGCACGACTTTGCCCGCGAAGTGTCGCTGGATCGCCCGGTGCGGCTGCTATTGTCGCACCAGACGCAAGGGCAGAGTCCACTGCTCACCCGCGTCTACACGCTGACGCTGGCCGGCTTCAATGCCTACCACGAACTGGTCATCCTGGCCGACAGCGTGCGGATCGACCTTGACCCGCAGGGGCAGCAGCCCTGGACGGCGGCGGGAGAGTCCATTGCCGACCAGGTGGCAACCTGGCGCGCCCTGGTGCGCGAGCACCTGGAAGCGCGCGGGTACACTGTGTGGCCGGCGATGTACGCGCTCCCCAAGGACTACACCGTCTTGCGGGGCACGTTCGAGTGTACACACTGGCGCGAGACCGGTGAGACCTGGTTGGTCGAAGCAGCTACCCCGAAAGCAGAGGCAGCGATATGCCCTACCGCCTGACCTACAACGACCGCCTGTACATCCAATGTGACGTCTGTGGAAAGGTGTATCCGCAGCTCTTTGCCCACGACTTCGCCACACCCCTGCCGTCCGGTTGGGGGGGCGGGCCGTCGCACGTCCGTTGTCCGTGCTGTGAAGTTACCTGGCCGCACTACGATGTCTACGGTTACGGTTGGAAATCGGGCACGCCCGTGCCGGTCATCGACCATTGGACCGGCGCACGGCTCGGCCCGGTGTTCCCTGGTGAACCGCCGGAGCACTACCCGCTGGGCTACTTCCGTAGCTTCGGCGCGGCCCAAGTGCCGTACTTCTCACGCAAGGCCAAGGCGCACCTGTTGGGCCACTGGATCACCAGCGCCGAACGGGTGTTGCCGACCCTGAGCCGCCTCGATCGGCCCGCGCAAGAACGCCGCATCGCCCGCTGGCGAGCGGAGTTCGACGCACTGCTGGCCGAGATCGCGGCGGATTGCTAATCTTTGCCCTAACCTTGAAATATCAAGCATCACCCTTGCAGGAGTTTCTGCCGCTCCTGCAACGGGAGCACGTGGGCAGAAACTCCTGCGTTCATCTTAAAACCAAGTCTATGCAGGAGGAACTGAAATGGGAACATTGCACACTTTGCCGTTACACGAACGCCCGGCAGCGCGTCTGAGCTACGTCGGCTCCGGTGGGGTCAGCCAGGTCGAACTCCTGGCACTCCTCATCGGCGGTCCCGACCAACTCGACATCGCGCAGGCCGTGGTGCAACGCTTTGGGGATACGCTGCCCCAGGCGTTGACCGAAGAACTGCTCAGCATCCCCGGCATCGGGGCGGTGACGGCAGCCCGGATTCGGGCGGCCCTGGAGCTGGGACGGCGTTTTGCCCACGGGCAAGACAACGACCGGCGACAGATCAGCAGTCCGAGCGACGCCGCCGACATCCTGATGGCCCTCATCGGCCACGCTGAACAAGAGTGCTTCGCCGTGCTGTATCTGGACATCCGCAACCGCGTGCAGGATCAGGAGATTCTGTACCGCGGCACGCTCAACACCACGCACATCCGCCCCGCCGAAATCTTCCGCGGTGCGGTACGGCGCAATGCGGGCGCGGTGTTGGTAGGGCACAACCACCCCAGCAACGACCCCCGACCTTCACCAGAAGACCGTGCTATCACCCGTACCCTGATCCAGAGCGGGAAACTAGTGGAAGTGGACGTGGTGGATCACGTGATCATCGGGCGTAATCGCTGGGTAAGCCTGCGCCAGACCGGTGGTGAACTCTGGGAAGCGCCGTTGGAGATGCTGAGATGAGCGCCATCATTGCCCCACCCGGCGATTGGCGCACACGGCAGCCCGCTACAGGGTTGAACGACGATGTGCTGATGGCGGTAGAAACCTGTCTGGATGGCCTCACCGCTACAGAGACGCCGACACCGCCAACCACTGTGCCTTCCCAATGGGAAGACCTGGTGGCCGGACGGCTGGCGCAGTGCCACTTACCGGCTGGCGTCCTGGACCGTCTCATTGCCGAGGCCGTGGCCGACACGATGTCGGCAATGGCCGCAACGCTGGAACGCCAGTTGCGCTTCCGCATCCACCGCGAGCAGCGGGCGCACTTGCAGACCTGTGACGATTGCTGAGTCACGCTGAATTTGTCATTTTACATGCGATAATGTACCAGGGCTTTACACCCATGATGTACCAGGAGTTTACGGCCATAATGTACCACCCATTTACGCCTATGATGTACCAGTGAATTGACCTGTCGGGCACTGCCGCTATCCTT
>Ga0209723_1000546_pt1 | contig 69359 bp, 54 predicted proteins | sample BiotimSIPDNA_2_FD_185750 | JGI IMG/M metagenome (GOLD analysis project Ga0209723, IMG submission 185750) | Anaerobic biogas reactor microbial communites from Washington, USA - Biogas_R2 time_0 SIP DNA (SPAdes) (version 2) | ecosystem: Engineered > Bioreactor > Anaerobic > Unclassified | place... | reverse complement strand
AAGAATGGTTTCTATTGGATAAGCCAAAACAGATATTTCATTTTCTTGAAACATGAGTTGGTACGTAAAATCAATTTCTCGCGGTGTGATCGCATCTCCTGTAGTAATGTCTATTTTCAAAGGGGCGGAAATAGTATCGTACCTGGCGATAAGTGATACTCGAAAACCACCATATGCATCATCTTCACGTATTGGCTCAATCTTAGTAAAATTGAATGCAATTCCGTCATCAATATAAATTAGAAAAATTTCCTCAAATGCCTTCAATAATAATTTATCGCTGAGCGGAAGATTACGAAGCGTTGTATCCATGTCCATCGTTGATCTGCTGTCCAGTCCGATGATGGCGCTGATAAGCATCCCACCTTTCAGTACAAAATTCTTACTGTACTTTGAGAGTGAAATTCTTTCTAATAGTCTTTCGAGCATATAATTCTGTAATAGTACGGCAGAAGATACAGACAATTTATTCGCTTCCATTTTCATATAGGCCTTCATCTGCATCGCATTGGCAAATTTCATAATAGTACCTCGAAATATGTTCTGATCGCTGACTCAATTCGAAGCATTTTTGCATATTCCATGAGTCGGGTCAGGTTCTTATCCGGCCGTTTTGAAAATGATTTGAGTGCGTCAGTAACAACCTGATAATCCATTTTATCTTTATTTCGGACAACATCACAAATTGATTTTTCAATATTGTAAACAGGTACGATAAATCCATTGGGAGAGGCAATTGTTGTAATACCGGCTGCATAGATGACGGGGATACTTTTCTTGATTTCAAGATTTTCAACACTTAAAAGATGAGTGGCATTATAGGATGAAGGTAAAGTTACAGTATATTTTAGCGGGGTTCGGTCCGAAAGATCATGAAGATATAAAGCCGTACCATGAGAGTACACACCTTTGGGACAACGAAAATGGATTTCCGCAAATTCATCAAGTACCGTGCCCGGCAAAACATAGACACCTGACTGGACTCGGTTGAGCTCGCCGGATTCTACCATACGGGTCAAATATACACGCGGAATTCCAATGTGCGTTACGTCTCTGGACGTAATGACTCCATTGTGCTCACTCGCGAATTCAATTAATTCCTTGTTGATCTTGTTCGCGGGACATCACTCCTTTGTTTCTGTTTCGCTTATGATTATAACATAAGAAAGCGAATTAGTAACAAATTATGTTTTATCCTGGACAGATGAAAGAAATAATTATTCGCATACAAGATATTGCTGCATTAACATCCTTTTCGTGACCACACTTTGACCCCAAGAACAAATGAAACCATGTAGAATATGTGGAAAAATTCCCTGTTTTATAGACGAGAGAACACGATATAAGGTACTGTCAAATTAAGTTTGCAACTTCATAGAACTCCGTTACAGCTTACGCGGCTTCTTTGATCAATGGTTCAAGTGATTTTTCACTCAGGTACGATTTCAATATAGACCATTCTTCGGCATATTCGATCAGCTAGACGGAGATCAGACGAACATATGAATCGGTGTTTGGAAAAATCCCAATTACGCGGGTCCTTCGTCGAATTTCCTTGTTTAGTCGTTCCATGAGGTTATTGGAACTTATTTTGCGAAAGTCCAGCGTCGGAAAAGAATAGTAGCTCAGACTATCCTCCAGGCCTTCTTCCAGAATGTCGATTGCATTCGGAAAGCGACTGCGGTAGTTCTCAGCCAAATGGGAAGCCAATGCTTTTGCATCTTCTGCCGTCCCGGCTTGCCAGATCAATTTCAGTTTCACGGCGAAAGATTCTTTTTCCTGCTTCGTTTACCCCACAAACCACCTAGATGGCCATGCTGATGACCCGTCCGTCGTAACGTACCTTTTCGTACATCGCATCCACCCAGATTACCGGATAGCGATGGCCGTCCAAACTTCGGTGGCGGAAGTCCGCGGCCTGTTCATTCAGTCCTTTCGTGATTTCGCTGACTTGACTTGAAGACATGCTTTCGATCCCCAGACTTTGCGCGAGTTTTTCCATCTTTCTCGTAGACACCCCGTTGATATATGCTTGTTGGATGACGTCCAACAGTGCGGCCTAGCTCCGCTTCCGCTCGGTCACAAAGAAGGGGATGTATCCGCCCTTGCGGACTTTGGGAACCATGAGGTATACCGTTCCCATCCGCGTATCTAAGCGTCTCGGCCGATATCCGGAACGATGAGAGGAGCGCTCTTTGTTCTGCTCGTTCTTGTACGCTCCCACCTGTTGAGTTACCTCAATTTCCATCATCCGGCTACAGAGCCACTCGAGCATACCGAGCATCGGATCCTCCATCGCCATAAATTGCCAAAGCATCGCGTCCATTTTTGTGTATCTTGTTTTTGAGTCATAGTTCTTCTCCTTACTTTGATTTGTTTGCTTCACATTCATTGTAACGGAGTCCTATGACTCTTTGCTATTAAAGTTGCGAACTTAAATGTACTCTATCCATGGTCAAGACCAAACAAGTGAAATAAATACATTAGAAAGAAAGGAATAAACTATTATTATTAACAAAAAAACAGCACGGGCGTTTTAATCCCGTGCTGTCATACTTTAATGCTTCAGTTATATGCAATTGCCACTTACCCTTGCACAAACGCTCTCGCGGTCGGGCCCGGTGCCGGTCCACCCTTAGGAACGAGAACAATCTTGATCGCCTCTAAGCGATAGCTGAAAGCTGCAGTACCTGCTGCTTCTCCATTCTTCGCCCAGTCAAGCCATCCGGTGTCCTGTGCATGGACGCAGTAGTAAATGTCATAGGCTTCTGCTGCTGCGCCGGTCAGACGAATCTTGATCGCCTCAAGTCTCTTCGATTGTCCGCTCGTGCCGCTCATCGCGTCGTTTGCAACAAAGCCTTGCCAGCCTATATCTTGAACATGTGTACTGTACTCGATACCACCCGCTATATTGCCGAGCTTAATCTGAATGCCTTCGAGTCTCTTGGACTGTCCACTGGTACCGGAAACAGCTCCGTCACTAACATATGATTGCCAGCCGACATCCTGTACGTGGGTCTTATAGGATACAGTAGGTGCCGTCACCGGCTCGCTGTTCTGAATGAACGGACGAGCTGTTGTGCCCGGAGCCGAATCGCCCTTTTCGACCAGCTTCACTTCGATTGCTTCCAATCTGCGTGAATATCCGGCGGTTCCGGCAGACTCGCCGTTCTTGGCCCAACCCATCCAGCCCGTATCCTGGGCATGGACACGATAATAGACGTCGAATGCGTCCGCCAGATCCCCCGTCAGGCGGATCTGGATCGCTTCCAAGCGCTTCGACTGAGCGCTCGTTCCGCTTAAGGCATCGTTGGCCACCCAGCCCTGCCATCCGATATCCTGGACGTGGGTACGGTACTCGATCCCGCCGGAAATGCCTTGAAGGCCAACCTTAATGTTGATTGCTTCCAGTCTCTTGGACTGACCGCTGGTTCCGGATGCCGCTCCGTTACTGACATAGCCTTGCCAACCGACGTCCTGGACGTGTGTACGGTAGGATACAGAGGCTTCACAGAGGAGACGTGTAGGATATCCGTTCCAGGGGTTCGTAAACCCGGTTGCTGTATTCACATAACGCACGATAAAGTTGGATGCGCTGCCCGCAAAGACACCTGTTCCCATGGTCGGTGCGTTTCCGTAAAATGTTGCAGTGCTTAAGTTGGTACACCCGGAAAACGCTCCGTCACCGATGCTCGTCACACTTTCCGGTATGCTAATGCTCGTTAGTCCGGTGCACCCGGAAAACGCTCCCCCGTTGATGGTCGTCACACTGTTCGGGATGGAGAAGTCTCCTGCCTTTCCCATAGGATAGGATAGTAGTTCGGTTCCGTCCTTTGAATATAGAATTCCGCCCGCACTCTTGTAGACCGGATTTCCCGCATCGACGTTGATCGCGGTTAATTGAGCACAATCCGAAAACAATCCGTCGCCAATGCTCGTCACACTGCTTGGGATGGAGATACTCGTTATCGCTGAGCCGTTTACAAGCGCATCGCCGGCAATTCCTGCTACCGGAACTCCTCCGATCGAAGAGGGGATGGTAAGCTCCCCGCTGAATTCGGAAGGAGCGGAAAACCCGGTTACCGTTGCTTTTCCGGACGCAAAGGAAAATGTAAGCCCCGTTGTCACTGTTACGGTTACCGTATCATACTTTGTATCGTCGCCATTAGCAGTTGCTTTCACGGTAAGTGTCGATGCCGTTTCACCGGCAGCTACGGTCAGAACTCCGGCGCTCGAAATCGTTGTCCCGGTAATACCGCCCTCAACCGTCCAGTTAACGGTTTCATCAAAATCGCCTGTTCCGGTAACTGTTGCAGAGAATGCCTGCGTCGTGCCTTTTTGTACGCTTACTGTTTCAGGTGTTACGGTTACGGAGCTGATGGCTGACGTAACTGCGCCAATAGTAATCGTGATAGTCTTGCTTACGTTTGCACTGTCCGTTACCTTAATGGTGGTGGTTGTAGCCCCTTGCACAGCCGGACGGGTATAGACGAACTTGTTTTCACTGTTGATAGTAAGCCCTGTAACAGCGGGTTCGACAGTAAATTGATACGGAGCAGTGCCGCCTGTCGCAGTGAATGCAGTTGTAGCGGTGTAGCTCTCGCCCTTAGTTCCGGCAGGAATATCGTAGGCTGCGTTGTCCGCAAAAATGAGCTCCGGAGCTGTCACTGTTACGGTTGCCGTATCATACTTTGTATTGTCGTCATTGGCAGTTGCTTTCACGGTAAGTGTCGATGCCGTTTCACCGGCAGCTACGGCCAGCACTCCGGCGCTCGAAATCGTTGTCCCGGCAATACCGCCTTCAACCGTCCAGTTAACGGTTTCATCAAAATCGCCTGTTCCGGTTACTGTTGCAGAGAATGCCTGCGTCGTGCCTTTTTGTACGCTTACTGTTTCAGGTGCTACGGTTACGGAGCTGATGGCTGACGTAACTGCGCCAATAGTAATCGTGATAGTCTTGCTTACGTTTGCATTGTCCGTTACCTTAATGGTGGCGGTTGTAGCCCCTTGCACAGCCGGACGGGTATAGACGAGCTTTTTTTCAGTGTTGATAGTAAGCCCTGCAACAGCGGGCTCGACAGTAAATTGATACGGAGCAGTGCCGCCTGTCGCAGTGAATGCAGTTGCAGCGGTGTAGCTCTCGCCCTTAGTTCCGGCAGGAATATCGTAGGCTGCGTTGTCCGCAAAAATGAGCTCCGGAGCTGCGGCCAGAGCTTTTTCAGGGCTATCACCGATTGCGAGATAATTCGGAGATCCTTCCACTTTACACGCATGCACCGTGACCTTATAGATTCCACTTCCACCAACTTCGCTGTTTAAGGCATATTTCAAATCAATCTGATTATCGAATACTTCCCTCCACATTCCTTGCTGTTTATTGTCCTTCCAGATAAGTAACATGTAACTCTCCGCGCCGCTCACAGGATCCCAGCTTAGGATATTGCCAGTCCACGAGAAGTTAGTTATGGTTGGCATCGGTCCGGGAACCGAATATATATCAGAATAACCAAGTCTTTCAATAATAGTTCCCCCTGAAGAGCATAGACGTTAACGACGTAGGTCATGCCTGGGAGCAAATGCTCCGATAAGTCCATCTGTGTCGAGCTGGCGGGAATATCCACGTTTTTTACCATGGACATATTGTAATCCTGGGTACTAGCCTCTTCGGAGCCTTTAACCATCACTCGGTATTTATCCGCTCCTTCCACGGCATTCCATTTGATGGTATTTCCATCCCAGTAAGGTTTGCTCGGCGCATCCAATGCAAACGCGGAAATAGGCATCAGTCCTATGACTATGACTACTACCAAAAGCAGCGACAAAATTTTACTCTTGTTTTTCATTTTTCGTTCCTCCTATGATTTGAATTTTATGGATGTATTGGGGTTCCTCGACTTTTAGCAAGCCCTTACAGCGTATCCATCAGGGCTACAAGGTACGTCGCACTGATGGAGCCGTAGACAAACTGGTCGATGCGATCATCTTTTTTTGCCTGTCTGACCTGTTTGGCAATCTCCTTTTCCGAGTTTTCATCCACTACAAGGACGATTTTGCACTTCGGATGAATTGCTTTTATTACATCCCGGATTTTCAACCGTTCTTCCAGCACATAGGGAGGATAGCCGTCAACCTCCATCAGCACGGCATAGGGATCACAGAGCTTGCTGTACTCTTCTATTTCTTCCGGCGTGGTCACCCGCTGTACCGTAAAATCGCTGCGTTTGTCTGCCTGCAACGCCTGTGCCATGGCGTCGGCAAAGATATAGTTTTTCATGTTCACAATGATCCGTCGCACAGATCATCACCTGCTTTCATTGTTCAAGTAGGGCCAATTCCACCACTCCAACTCTAATTATTGGGATATTTGAAAAATCCACCCTACCCGATCGGATAGGTTTTCGTCGTTTTTATAAAAAAACGTAAAAAAACGCACCCAAACAGATCGGGTGCGTTTATGCGCTGTGTATACTTTATAGACCGGGAACGAATAAATGCTTGCTGATGACATCCCCTACAAGGCTCACTCGGTCAGAGTAGCCTGTTTTTTGATAGATCTCTCTCTCAAATGCCATTTGACATCGTTGACGCTGATATACAGCTCTTCTGCGATGGCGGGGTTGCTATACCCCTTAACCACCAGCCGCAGCACTTTTAGCTGCATCGGCGTAATGTGAATTGTAAAATGAAGTGACGCGAAAATAAAAAAGATGTCCCACGCGGACAATCTCACATACAATGTTAAGTGACTAACCCAAACACGAAGGAGAAAGCTCGTGGGACACCAACATTGTAACCTGAAACGGACGAAGAATAAACATCTTAAGTATCGTGATCGACTCCGAATACCAACCCTCGTGAAAATTCTCAATCGCGCCCCAATAGGCCCATACGACGGAAATGATCACCGTGATCACAACGCCGAGCCAGCCCAGAACGAGTTTCAGGCGAGCGTGTTTAGGCGGAGGGGAGTCGGAGACATCCGGGGCGACTTTGGTCAGGACAGGATTGGAGTCGATGGAGTCGGGTGCCCCGAGGTCGGTTACTGTGATCTTCCCCGATCCGGTTTTTTTCATATCAAATGGATGAGAATCAGGAGGGTTCATTGCTCGTATCCTCAGAATGCGTTACGTCACCCGAACTCTATGATTGGGGCTAGTCGCGGTATCAAGCCGATACCTCGAGTGGTCGCCCCCAAATATTCGAAGGGAATCAATTACATTTTATCAGAAGACCGACGGCGTCTCGCGAAATAATTCATGATGTCATCGGTGTCCTCGAAAAAACCCGTGATGACGGCGAACACGCCCAAAACCAGAAAAATGAGCAATGCGAGGCTCGCGATTGCGAGATTTAAATAAGCCTTCTCTGATATGTACCTTTGCATGGCATATAAAAACTCGCTCGACATGATAATGCCTGTGACATAGAAAGAGAGATAAGCTAAAGCCCTAAGAAAGATCTCTATCGGTTTCCGCTCGAGAACCGTTACTCCTTGTCTTTTTAGTTTTGCGCGTTTCTCTTCATATCGCCCTATTAACATAACCGGTATCAGACCGATCACAAACAGAGTACCGCTCTCCGGGCTCTGAGCCGGCTCTTTAATAAACAGGATATAAAATAGGATTGCGAGAAAAACGATCAGATTGAGCACCCCAAAAACCTTATTAACATTCCGGATATACATATAGGGCTTTTCTTCGCGAACCTCAACAGGAACGCTGTTGAACGATCCGATCGGTTTGCCGTCAAGAAGTGATTCAAGAATCTCTCTTTCCTTCGAATGGATGGAGAGTTTACTTTCCGCCTCATTCATTTTGCGCGTCAGGACCGCCGATTTTTTCTCGTCGGAATCTAAAAAGTCCCGGATCTCCTCAATCGAAAAGCCAAGGTCACGCAGTTTCCGGATCGCGAGCAGGCGCTCCACGTTTTCGTCGCTGTAGTCTTTATAGCCGTTCCCGCTTCTTTCGGTTTCGAAAAGTCCGCGGTCCTCGTAATATCGGATCGCCTTTTTCGACAGAAGAGTTTTTTCCATGACGTCTTTAATCAGCATAGTGTGATTCCTCCGTTATTTCATCATTCATTTATTCGAGCCCGTTTGCACGTTTCTTCCCGCCGAAAAGCGATTGTCTTGTTCGATGGCCGGTCGCGGATAACGTACTCTAAAGGCAAAATAACACGTTCCCCAAGGGAACGGTCAAGTGGATTTTGAAGATTCTTTCCGTATTTCATACAATCGTCGAGCTCGCTCCGATTTTTCCGAACTTTCCGGTGTCCTTTTAACCCACACTCCTCCGCCGGGCATTGATCCGGAGAAACAATTCCTGTATCCAAAGCATCTGTCGCTATCTCCTCGACTCGATCCGCGTCAACAGGCTTCCTGCCGGCATTCAAAACTAGGAAAGAAAGATATAAGGACAATCACGATGCTTGAAATAATGGTCAATGTAAAGGATATTTCGTTAATTTCTTAGATGCTCTTCTTCAAATAATAATGTTATTAATACTATGTTCTTTGTTTTGCAAGTCATCCGCATTCTATTAAAATTGTAATAGTGTTTGAAAAACACCGCATTTACATAACCGTGATTGATAAGGATTTGCGACGACCGGGTCATTTGATCCGGGGTATTTGGTATCATGTTGACATACAGGAACCGGTTCTCTAAACTCGAGGAATATTCGACTGAGATGCATTCGTTTTTGTCAATTGCAGAATGGAGAGTAATAAAGTGAAAAAATCCGTCAAATTCTTGCGCTGGTGTTGTTGTGTTCCATAATGATGTCTTTGGCTTCTTGTGCAAAGAAGCCGATCGATGAACATACCTTTGAGAAAATAATGGGATCGAAATTTGACTTTGAGATTACTGATGTTCTGGAGTGGATGGAAGGCGCAGGTGATAATGTTTCAGTTAATCCGAATTCAAATTTACTGACGGCGTATTATGTTGCCACGGATGAAGATTCTGAGTTCACTGTGTCCTATTGTCTGTTTAAAGAGGCAGAAGAGGCGGGAAAGTATTTTGATACTATCGTTGAGCGTTTTGAAAGAAACATAGAGGATGGTAGAATTAAGGGAGAGATCATAGAGATAAATAGCGATGACTTCAGCAAGTTTACAATCTCCGGTTCTTTTGTAAACGCAGATAGAGATTTCCATTATGTCTTTATCCTGGCAGATAACATGACAATCGATATCATTAGATATAGTGATGATAAAGATGATGTTGCTTATGTTAACAAGATTGTAAAAAAGCTCGGTTATTAAGTATTGTTAAGCGATAAAGTCAGCGGCTCGGGCACTCATCGATCACTTGACGCATGGTAAAGAATTGTTTTGGAGATGAAATGATGAAGAAATTCTTGATTATTCTGTTTGCCGCAATTGTGATTGCAGTTGGCATATTTTTCATAGCAAGAGCTATCTATAGCTACAATAATCGATATATTCCACCGGAGGGCGATGAAGAGATCTACGCTTTAACAGAGCAGGAGGTTGATCGAATTAACGCGAACAGCAACCTCCTGGGTTGCGAGTTGCTTAGCGAAGCGCCTAATGGGTCAATAACTGCTGTGCATACTTCCATTAGAGAAGGCTCCCGAGATTTCTATTATTGTTTTCCTTATAGGGGAGCACAGTACATTACTGAAATCAATCTGGTTTCTGAGGATGCAGATATTTTCGGGATTTCAGTTGGTGATACTGTGAAGAGTGCCAGCTCTGTTTTGCTTGAAGAAGGGTATTCGCAACAAGAGTCAGCTCCTGAAAATATCCATATTTATAGAAAACACTATATATTTATATCCTATACATTCAATGAAGATGAAGTTCTTGTAATACTAGGAACTAGTGTTCAAGATCCAGCCAGTCAATATATTAATTATTAGAAATTCTTTTTCGATCGGGTAGTTCTGAAGTCGTGCGTATTTCGATTGCTAGGACTCTCGTCTCTTCTTTCGCAAGTCGAGAACTGTTCGTATGAGAGAGGAAAAGAATTTCAAAATGGAGGATTACTATGATCGAAGATATTCGTTTTGATCAGGGACGGCCTTTTGATTGGGGCAGAACGTCGAAGAACTACGCGAAGTATCGCGATATTTATCCCGAGACATTTTTTAAGCATATTTTGAAACGCAATATCGGTTTGCCGGGTCAGAAAATATTGGATGTGGGCACCGGAACCGGAGTTCTGCCCAGGCATATGTTTTCTTTTGGGGCGGACTGGACCGGCGCTGACATTTCTGAAGCACAAATCATTGAAGCTGAGCGCCTTTCCGGAGAAGGGGGTATGAAGATACCGTTTGTCGTGTCTTCTGCTGAGAATCTCGATTTTCCGGACGAATCCTTCGATGCAATTACTGCATGTCAGTGCTTCTGGTATTTTGACCATGAGAAAACGACACAGGTATTTTCGAAACTTTTGAAAAAGGATGGACGTTTGGTTTTTCTGATGATGGCATGGCTTCCCGGAGAAGATATAATCGCATATGAGACTGAAAAGCTGGTGCTAAAACATAATCCGAGTTGGACGAGCGGAGGCGAGACGAGGCATTTGATTTCGATACCGGAAGAGGTGTTGAAGCAATTTGAAGTTGTTTATGAAGACACTTTTTTGTTGAATGTACCGTTTACAAGGTCATCTTGGAATGGTCGGATCAAAGCCTGTCGAGGAATCGGCGCATCGCTGTCGGACGCTTCGATTGCTGTTTGGGAAAAAGAGCATGTGGCGCTATTAGATCGTATTGCTCCGGAGCACTTTGATGTGTTACATTATGCGGCGATTACCGAAATGAAACTCAAAAGCTAAATACTGAAAGACGATCCCCGAACGGGTAGAGATTTATTGAGACTTCTCTTTTTTTGAGCGGCTTGCTTGATTATTTCAAGCTTATCGTCAATTATATATGTGAGTGCTATTTCGGGAGGTGCATATGCGAAAAAATTATCCTCTTTATGAGACCACAGTGTTTGAAGATTTTCGAATAATGACCGAAAACGTCGCGGATCGTTATCCGGACCGTGTGGCATTTGCGTATAAGGATAAGCCAACGGATAAAGATCTCGTGGTTATGACTTATTCTGAGGCGCGTGAATATATTAGAAATCTCGGAACCGGACTGATTTCGATGGGGTATTCCGATAAGCATGTGGCTCTTGTCGGTGAAAGCTCAGTAGACTGGATATGCTCCTATTTTGCACTGATGTCTATTGGCAGTGTGGTGGTTCCGATTGATAAGGATTTGCCGGCATCGGATATTTTGGATATTTTGAACACGGCAGCATGTGAGCATTTGCTATATAGTTCTTCGATTCACGCCAAAATACAAGAAGTGGTGTCATCCGTCCCGACTTTGAAGACTAAGGTTTGCATGGGTATTCCTGCGATTTCGGATGCATTTTCAATTTCGGATGTAGTTCGCAAAGGAGCAGCGCTTTTTGAGGCCGGTGATCGTTCGTACTATAACTATCCGATTGATACGGACCGATTGGCGACGATTGTTTTTACTTCCGGCACGACCGGTAAAGGCAAGGGTGTCATGCTTTCGCAAAAGAATATCGTCTTGGACATGACCAACGGCATGTATTTTTTTGCATTGACTCCGAGAACCATTAATTTTCTTCCTCCGCATCATACCTTTGGCTCAACGGTGAATTTCGTCGGTCATTTTGCTCAGGGTGTTACGATTTACTTGTCTTCAGGTTTGCGTTACATAGCCCAAGAGATCAAGGAGTATCGACCGACGCACTTGATTTTGGTGCCGCTTTTCATGGAAAAACTCTATTCCAAAATCTGGTCTTCTGCTGAGGCATCGGGAAAAGCTAAATTGCTTCGAAGAATGATGAAGATAAGTAATGCCCTGAGAAAAGTGGGTATTGATTTGCGTCGTAAATTGTTTAAAAGTGTCTTGGCACCCTTTGGTGGAGAGCTTGAGCTTGTAATTTGCGGTGGGGCGGCTTTGAAGCAGGATATTATCGATACCTTTGATGCTATTGGCGTGACAGTGCTCAACGGATACGGCATCACGGAGTGTGCGCCATTAGTATCGTGTAATAGAAACAAGCTCCAAAAGAAGGGCAGCGTCGGTCTTCCGATCATGCATGAACAGGTCAAAATTAAAGATCCGAACGAGGACGGAGAGGGAGAAATATGCATCAAGGGTCCTAATGTCATGCTTGGGTATTATAATGACCCTGAAGCAACGGCAGAAGTTTTTGACGATGAAGGCTATTTTTGTACCGGTGACCTTGGAAAATTGGATTCAGAGGGATGGCTATATATCACCGGCAGGCTTAAGAATTTGATTATTCTGAGCAATGGCAAAAATGTTTACCCGGAAGAGATTGAGCTAAAGATATCCAAAATCCGCGGCGTCGAAGAAGTGGTGGTTTATCAAGGTGAGAGTCGCTCTGCTTCAGATAAAGAGATCATTGTTGCGGAGATATATCCAAACTTCGAAATGCTAAAATCCGATGGCGTTGATGATGTACAAGCCTATTTTGACCGTCAGATTCGAGAGATGAATGAAGAGATGGTATCTTACAAGAAGGTCGGAATGGTCAAGATTAGGGATGAAGAATTTGCCAAAAATACTTCGAAAAAAATAGTCCGATTTAAAATTGATAAATCCGTAGACTAGTTGTAACTCTCATTTTTTCTAAAACGGACAAAATACTGATATGAATTTGTCCGTTTTTTGCATATTATCAAGCGATTATTATCTTCATTACGATATAATAACAACATTGAATAAATTGTTCATTTATTGAAAAGAGGGAGTATTATGCGTAGAATTTCAAAATTACTATCCTTGATTGTGGTTTGTGTCGTAATTTCGACGTTTGCCTTCGTGGTGGGCGCTTCGGTTGATGAAAACAGTAGTTTGCTCGGCAATGATTCGGTTCGAAAGCCTTCAGAAGCAGGCGCACTTCATCTCGAAGAAGTAGACGGACAAATGACTCTTGTGGATGAGTCAGGCGAGAAAATTCAGCTGAGAGGCATGAGTACGCATGGCTTGCAATGGTTCGGAGAGATTATTAATGAGAACGCTTTTGCAACCTTAGCTAACGACTGGGATTGTAACGTCATTCGATTGGCATTGTATGTCGGAGAGAGTGGATATGCGACCGATCCGGCTTTAAAGGACCTGGTCTATCAAGGCATTGATTTGGCTTTCGAAAATGACATGTATGTTATTGTAGACTGGCATGTGCTTGCGCCGGGGGACCCGAATGAAGAAGTATATTCAGGCGCATACGATTTTTTTGACGAGATATCATCCTACTACATTGATAACCCACAGTATGATCAGATTCTTTGGGAAATATGCAATGAGCCAAGCCCGAACACCAATGGCGGCAATGGTATTACAAATGATGCGGCCGGTTGGCAAGCAGTCAAAAGCTACGCTGAGCCGATCGTAGAACTTCTGAGAAGCCGTGGAGACAATATTATCATCGTGGGCACGCCTAACTGGAGTCAGCGTGCTGATTTAGCAGCTGATGATCCGATTGACGCGGATAATATAATGTATGCGACACATTTCTATAGCGGCACACATTTATCTTCAGAGGACAGCGTGGATCGCGGAAACGTCATGGCTAACGCAAGATACGCTTTAGATAATGGGGTAGCGGTGTTTGTTTCAGAGTGGGGATCGAGCGAAGCAAGCGGAAACAACGGACCTTTTCTCCCTGAGGCGGATAAATGGATCTCGTTCATGAATGAAAACAATATCAGTTGGGTCAACTGGTCGCTTACCAATAAAAATGAGACTTCGGGAGCTTTTATTCCTTATCTCATGGGTATTTCGGAAGCAACTCTGTTAGATCCGGGTGATGATCAAGTGTGGGCCACAGAAGAAATGAGCATTTCGGGAGAGTTTGTTCGGGCTCGCATCAAGGGTATCGAGTATGAGCCGATTGAGAGACTTGCGGAAGGTGCTTATTCTCAAGTCGTATGGGATTTTGAGAGCGGAGATGCGCAGGGTTTCGTTGTTAATCTTGACAGTCCGATCAAAGATGTTGTCTTGTCCAATGAAGATGGTATGTTGGTTCTGTCGAATATGGCAAAAAGCATCGATGTTTCGGACACCAATTACTGGGCAAATGTTCGAATATCATCGAATGATTACAATCCCGGATTTGATGCATTTGCGGCGGATATGATCACCATGGAAGTTTATGTCGACAACCCGACTACGGTCTCTATCGCACTTGTACCTCAAACCGATCAGAACGGATGGGCCAATCCGAATAGTGCAGTACGCGTATATCCGGATAATTTTGTCCAACAGGATGACGGAAAGTATTTTGCTTTGGTGACGACGACGGCCAAAGAGGCGGCTAATCTTGAGGTTATTGCAACTGATGCGGAAGGAAGTATTTTGTCGAACATGGTAATGTTCGCCGGCATTGAAGACGGAACGAAGCTTTATATCGACAATATCACATTCTCAAGTAGCGGAGCAGCCGCTGCGGCGCCTCTTGAGCATGCTCCGCAAGGAACGGCATCTTTACCTTCATATTTTGAAGATGGAACGCGTCAAGGGTGGGACTGGAGTGTTGATTCCGGAACGAAGGTCAACCTTCTTGTTGAGAAGGTCAACGGGTCCAAAGCATTAGCTTTTGAATTTGCATATCCTGAAGTCAAGCCGACAGATAATTGGGCTTCAGCCCCTCGGCTTGATTTGTGGTTGGACCCGATGACTCGTGGAGAGAACAGTTTTCTGCTCTTCGACTGTTACCTTGAGCCTACGACCGCAACTACCGGATCGATAGCCATTTCAGCAGCTTTTCAGCCTCCGGAATTTAGTTATTGGGCACAGATTCCGGATTCGTATAATATTGATCTGGCTTTATTATCTGAGGCCGAAAAGACGGAAGACGGGTTATATCACTATATGGCGGTTATGGATTTGGAGACGATCGAAGCCGTTGCCGATGATACTCAGCTCCGAAATCTCTTGTTGATTTTTGCAGACATTGAGAGTGACTTTAGCGGAAAAATATATGTTGACAATATTCGTTTTGTAACTCAGGCAGAATATGATGAGATTGTTTCATCTGTCGAGACTGATGTTGAACCGACAACAGAACCTTCTGCTGAGACAACAACTTCTGTTTCAGAGACCACAGCATCTACAGTTTCCAATGAAAGAGAAAATGATAATGCAGTACCTCTGTTCCCGATTATTATCGGTATTTCGCTTGTCCCTGCAGCAATTGTGGCGGTTATCATTGGCATCTTTGTTCTGAAAAAGAAGAAGTCGAATAACCAATAATACAATTTCTACATAACAAAAGAGACGGCCGCATTGGAGTTCGCTCCAAAGGCCGTCTTTTTCGTATCTTAACTAATCGATTATATAAATTATTTAACTGCCGCGAGAATTTTTTGAGTCCATAACTTGATTATTTCTTGTCGATCGCTTAGTCCATCGAAGAATGTGCTTATCAGCGGAATAATTTCAAATTTTGCTATATGTTCGATGGCCTGATCCTGAGTTAGATCGCGATCGCAAAAATAGGAATGCCCAAGTTGAAAGATATTGGGGTCAGTGCTATCAGAAGGGAGGCTTTTGTTGAAGTCCATGATTACTTTTATCAACTTGTCTAATTTCTTGTTTGAAAAAGCGGACTTGAAGTTTTCGAATTCCGGAGTACCAAATGCAGGATTCATTTCGTAGAATGCAAAGCGTCTGCGAAGAGAATAGTCGCTGAAAGGAGATGATTCCCGGGTAGTACTCAATGTTGCAATAATGTAAAGGTTTTTGGGAACCGAAAAATATTCATCCCGATACAAAAGACGGATGGACTTTTCTCGATAGTCCGGACCAATGAGGTTGAGTAAATCTCCGAATATTGCACTAACGTCACCCCTGCCGATATCGTCGATAATCAAGAAATAGTCGCGATCATCCGGTTCGGCTTCCTTGCATAGATCATAGAAGATACCGGTCTGTAATACTTTTCCGGCTTCGGAATTGAGATAGCCCATAACAAATGAATCGTAACTGTAGCTTTTATGGAATTGAATCGTTTTTAGTCGGTCGGGGTCCTTCTTTCCCATGATGGCATAAGCCAGTCGTTCTGCAGAATATGTTTTTCCAACACCGGGAGCTCCGGTCAAGATAATGTTTTTCTTTGTCTTTAGAAGTTGCTGCAGCTCGTTAAATTGGTCGATATTCATAAAAACGTCATTGCAGAAATCTGTTGGACTGTATTTTGGCAGACCGGGAATGGATACATCGTTGTGAATGATACTTTCTTGTGAACCCAGAATATCTTGTTCAATATTGCGGCAAAGGGAAGCATAATTCGAAATATTCAGAATTGAAAATCGAGGCAAATCATAAGAAATGGTCCAATCTCCTTTGTCTGTCCATATTACATCTCGCGTGTTTTTCTTTTGCTTCCGGGATACGTCGACGTAGTAATTAGATTTTATTATGCCTCTCCCGATAATTTTCTTACCATCCGGTGACATATAGATGATATCTCCGGGCTGCATTTCTTCAGAAAATTGCCAGGCCATATGGCCCATGTGTTTGTAGCTTCTGCCGGGTCCGTAAATCGAACGCATTTTGACTCTGATCTGTTCGCGGGATCCGTATTTCTTATAATCGCCGATTGAGTCATATCCAAAAGAAATGAAACCTTGAGTATAATAATCGGCCCACATCTTTGTGCCGTCATCCGGAGTAAATACCCAAAATCTTCGCTTGCGAAATACCTGAGAGGAAGAAGTCACAGAATCTGAAGGTGTCATTTCGGCTGAGTCCGTATTAAGATCTATCGGTGCTTCTGTGTCAGTCATTTCGTCGCTTGTCATGTCAACGGAATCGAAGTGTTCCGGTTCAGGACAATTTTCGATGACGCATTCAATAGCTGCCTCCTGCTCCGGCATAACATAGTAATGATAAGACCCCGGAAATACCAGAATCTCTAAGGTCTTGGTGATTTCGTTTTTTAGAAGCATGTTAGCGCTAATGATCGGATTCGTGAATCGTCGATCAATCTTGATGTCAACACCGAGAAAAGCTTCAAAAAACAAATTCTCGTCAACCACGTAGGGGTCTCCCCTAAGGGGATCACGCTCTTCAGGGGAACTGATAATGGTTCCGGAGGCTACAATTCCGCCATCAACACCCGGAAGCCAAAGATACACGCGGTCGTTCTTTTTAATCATCTTGTCACGTTGCTCCACACGCCAAGTAATAATGGATAACTCTTGGACGGCGGGTATAATGTCGTATACTTTTGGATTTGACGAAAAAATCCAACAAACCGGCTTAGTTATATCTTCGAGAAATCGACTGTATAAGTCCAGTGCCTCACCAAAAACACCATCAGAAGTCTCATTTACAAAAGCGAAGTTCTGAGAGTGTTCAATGATTTTGCGCGCAGACTGAAACTCTTCGATAGTAACGTATAGAAAGAGGTCTGTTGTCGGTAGCTTTGCACCGATAATCTTTGTTGTTGAGAACTTCAGTGCATTCACATATGCGTCAATTCTCGGTGAAGCAATTGGCTCTAAGCCGGATTTCTCCGCTGCGGTAATCCAATTCTTAAAAGCACTTCTGAGGTATGTCTCGCTCATGACTCGCCTCCGATTATAATTGCGACGGATAATAAACTAACATAAAGAGATTACAACAAATTTATATTTGTGACTATATATACTTCATTAAATCCATTAATGTTAAAATAAACTTTACATCTAATGTTGTGATTGCAGTACAGAATAACATCAATTTGTCATTTGTAGTTTTTCAGGTGTATAGGCCGGGCTTCTTTGCTATACTTGCATTACATGTGTTCATTCTTTCTGCGCATGATTAAGGAGAATAGTCATGAGTGAGTTTGCAAAGCGCGTTTTGATGACAATTGTTGGTGTCTCAGTCGGCGGCTTTAGTGTAGGAATGTTTATTTTTTCAGCTTTTGGGACAGACCCGTTTCAAGTATTGGCGCACGGTATTTGGCGACAGACGAATCTGGATTTCGGCACGTTATATATGATTGTGAATCTCGTCATGTTGGTGGGTGTTTTTTTCGTGGATAAGCGAAAGATTGGCATTGGTACAGCAATTAATATATTTGTTCTCGGCTATGTCGTCAGTTTTTCTACAAAACTATTCATGTCTTGGATGCCGGATCCTGAATTGTGGGTGAGGATTATTTTTCTTATAATAGGCTTACTGGTTCTAAGTTTAAGTGCGGCTTTGTATTTTACCGGCGATCTCGGCGTATCTACCTATGATGCGGTGGCGATCATTCTTTCTGAAAAGACACCAATCAAGTTTCAGTACCTTCGGATTACAAGTGATATCGTCTGCACTCTGATTGGATTTCTTTTAGGGGCAACCGTTGGTATCGGTACGTTGGTAACCGCCTTTTTCATGGGACCGATGATTGCTTTTTTTAAGCATAAGATTGCGATGCCGATGCGTTACGGAAAAATACGCGCCAAAGAATTAGTCGAAGAGGAACACGAGAAAAAGAGGAGGGCAAGATCATGAAGTATAAGATAGCAATAATTGTTGGAAGCTTAAGAAAAAACTCATATTCCGGACAAATCGCGGGGTATCTTTCGCAGGTGTTCTCGGACTCTTTTGAGATCGTAAGGATACCGATCGGAGATCTTGCGCTATATAACCCGGACCTTGACGAAGAACCTTCCTTGACTCCGGAATCGTGGCAAATTTTTAGGGATACGATGCGAACTTGTGATGCGGTGTTGTTCGTCACGCCCGAATATAACAGAGCACTTCCTGCGGCTCTTAAAAACGCTTTGGATGTCGGCTCTCGACCTTATGGGAGCAGCATTTGGGACAATAAGCCCGGTTGCTGTGTAAGTGTTTCTCCTGGGATGATCGGCGGTTTCAGCGCACAACATCAGCTTCGACAGTCACTGGTTACTCTGAATGTTCGTGTTATGCAACAACCGGAGGCATATTTGAGTCAAGTACACAAATTATTAGCTGAAGATGGCCCTATTTCACGTCCGGACACTCGCGCTTTCCTTCAGGAATTAGTTGATTCATTTGAAAAATGGATTGTATTGCTATCCCGGTAATCATGTTCGGAGGTTCATTGAATGTCAAATACTTACTATGTTTCTAAGCAAGGGGACGACACATATGTCGGATCATTGGAGCGGCCGTTTCTGACGATTCAGGCCGCGGCAAATCTTGCGCAACCCGGTGATAGCATTATCGTTCGCGAGGGGACTTATCGAGAAACTATCAATCCGGTTCGCGGTGGGCAAGACGATTTGCATCGAATCACTTATCAGGCATATGATGGTGAGCGTGTCGTTATTTCCGGCGCTGAACCGCTTTCGTGTTGGGAGAATATTAGCGGATCCGTTTATAAAGCAGTGATTGATAATTCATTTTTTGGGGCATTCAATCCCTACAACGAGATAGTTTGGGGCGATTGGTTTGAGTCTCCGCGCATTGACCATCTCGGCGAGGTATATATTTCGGGTCGATCGATGTTTGAAGTAAACAGTCTTGATGAAGTTTTTTCTCCGGTTGCCCATCAGCCGGCACGAGATAATGCTTGGTCGCTTCACGTTTGGTATGCTGAAGTAGATGATGAGAGTACGACTCTATATGCTAATTTTCAGGAATTTAATCCTCTGAAAGAAAATATCGAGATCAATGTCAGAAAATATTGCTTCTGGCCCGAAAAAACCGGAATGAATTATATAACGGTTCGTGGATTTGAAATGACAATGGCAGCGACGAACTGGGCGCCGCCTTCGGCTCTTCAGGAAGGGCTTATCGGTCCTCACTGGAGCAAGGGATGGATTATTGAATATAATACGATCAGCAATTCCAAGTGCTCCGGCATCAGTTTGGGTAAAGAGATATCCACCGGTCACAATGAGTGGGTAACTACCGGCGATAAGCATGGCACTCAGTATCAACGCGACAGCGTTTTTATCGCACTACATCAAGGGTGGCACAAAGATCGAATCGGATCGCATATCGTTCGTCACAATGTCATTTATGATTGCGAGCAAACCGGTATCTGCGGACATATGGGTTGTGCATTCAGCGAGATTTATGAGAACCATATTTTCGCCATACACACCAAGCGCCTTTTCGGAGGAGCAGAGATTGGCGGCATCAAGCTTCATGCGCCGTTGGATGTTATTATTTCCGATAACCACGTCCATAATTGCGATCGGGGCTTTTGGATGGATTGGCAGACCCAAGGAACACGGATATCAAGAAATCTCATGTATGACAACGATATAGAAGATATCTATATTGAGGTTAGCCATGGACCCTATATTATCGATAACAATATCCTTCTCTCGATGAAAAGCATCAAAGACATGTCGCATGGCGGAGCATATGTCAATAACCTTTTCGGCGGGTTCATCAGCATGTGTCCGGTTCCGGATCGTTTTACGCCGTATCATTTTCCTCATGAGACTGCTGTGGCAGGTGTCGTTCGAATCATGGGCGGAGACAATCGCTTTTATAACAACATTTTCATGGGCACGCAGGCGGAGCACATCGAAAAGGAAGCGGCGATTGGATATTCAAACTGGTACCATGACGGCACGGTTAAAGATGCTGACGGCAAGGTTCCCAAGGGACTTTATACCTATGATGAATGTCCGAGTCCGGAACAATGGGAAATATGGAAAAAGGATTTACATGGCGTGCTGGATTTTGCGCGAGCAAAATTACCGATGTATTGTGCTTCTAATCTCTATTTTGGAGATGCAACACCTTTTATTCATGGAGAGCACGGCAGTATCCGTTTTGCGGAGATGAACCCTCAATTGATACTGGAAACACGAGGAGAAGATGTCTATTTGGTGTATGATTTCTCGAATAAGACAGACGCAGTAACAGCGGAAGTGATTACGACCGCAATCTTGGGTTATGCATTCGAGTCTCGTGCTCGATTTGAAAACCCGGATGCAACGCCGGTTCGTATCGGACTGGATTTTTTTGGAGAATCGCGTCCGGTCGGAGCTGTTACCGTTGGGCCGTTTTCCCGCGTCAAAAATGGAAAGAATGAGATAAAGGTTGGCCGATTGAATGGTTATGTCGAAAGGGCCTAACAAGGAGGAGCAAATGAAAGAAGCATCGAAAGCAATGTATCGTAATCTTTTTGTCGAATTCGGAATCGCCGATGAGAGGACGGTTGACGAGCGTGTCAAGGAAACGTTTGATACGATATTCTTTGGCCCGGAGGATCAAAAATTTTACCATGAGGTCGGATACAACATGGGATATATGAGAGATACCGGCAACGATGACGCACGTACTGAAGGCATGTCTTACGGCATGATGATGGCTGTGCAAATGGGAAATAAGGATATATTCGATCGGTTATGGTTATGGACCAAGACTTACATGTATTTAGACGAGGGTCCGAATGCCGGATATTTTTGCTGGTCGAACGCAACAGACGGAACGAAAAACGCAGACGGCCCGGCTCCGGATGGAGAAGAATTTTTCGCGATGGCACTGATATTTGCTTCAAAGCGGTGGGGAGACGGCGAAGGCGTATTCGATTACATGTCACAGGCCAGAGAATTGCTATCCGTCATGATTCATAAGGGTGAAGACGGATCGGAGGGTCGTGCGATGTGGGATCCTGATAACAAGCTGATTCGCTTCATTACACCGCTCGATTTTTCGGACCCATCCTATCATCTTCCGCACTTCTATGATCTGTTTGCGGAATATTGCAATCCGGAAGATCGCGATTTTTGGTTGGAAGCAGCCAAGAATAGCCGAGACTATCTTGTCAAAGCTTGTCATAAAGATACCGGTCTTTCGGCGGAGTATGCAGATTTTGACGGCACCCCTCATGTCGGTCATGAAGAAATATTCGGCAGACATGATTGGTATTACAGCGATGCTTATCGTACAGTTGCAAATGTCGCTTTGGATTGGGCGTGGTTTCAAGCGGATGTTCGATTCAAAAAGATAGCAGAAAATCTTCAACGCTTTTTTTGCGAGACAGTCGCCGACCATCCATTTGGCATCTATGCCATTGACGGAACAATCTTAGAGGGAGAAGCGTTGCATCCGGTTGCGATGACTGCGGTTAACGCTCAGGCATCCTTGGCATCTGACGGAGAACATGCGGTCCAATGCGTACAGAAATTCTGGGATACGCCTCTTCGGGAGGGCGATCGTCGATATTATGACAATTGTCTCTATATGTTTGCGATGCTTGCATTGAGTGGGAATTATCGCATTTATTGAGATCCCATTCTCTTGTAGCGCGCGATATTGTCCTCGTTAAGGAATTCATATGCCTCACTAATCTCTTGAAAGCGCCGGGTTGCATCCGGCGCTTTGTTTACGTCCGGATGAAATTGTTTTGCCATTTTTCGATAGGCAAGCTTTATTCGGCTCGGGTCGATTGTCGTGGCAATTCCCAATACTTTGCAGCTGTTTTCATATTTATTCTTAAAGTCCTCGTATGGATTAGAATAGGTTGAACCGGATGAAGATCCACCGTAGCCGCTAGTATAGCCTCGGCCGTATCCGCCTGAAAAACCTTGCCACTGACGGAACCGTTCTTCCCACATGCGTTGCTGCGCATCTCGTCGTTCTTGCTCTCTTCGTGCCTGATCGGCCTTTTCCTGCTTGCGCTTGTTTTTGTAATACTTATAGTTCTTGTATGTATAGTGTTCCGGATCTAATAGCGTTAAAGATAAATTTGTGAGATACGCCACGCTGATGATTTTGTATTCGTTGAGATACGAAACGGATATAGCGCCAAGTATCGGAAATATAACGATAATGAGAAGAATGAAAACAATTACAGGGTGAGAAAACAGAAAGTCTCCCAGTGGTCCGAGCAACAGAAAGAAAAACAAGCAACCGCCAATCCCGAGGATGAAGAAGCAGCCTTTGATAAAACTTTTAGATAAGAGAACGCCGGTCTCGATGAGGTATATCAAGCCATCCAGAACCCAGCGGTGGAATTTTGAGAAAGACCGTATGAGTTTGCCAAGCAGTATATTAATGAATCGCATTATTTTATCCTATCTATTAATGAATTGAATTATACGTCATTTTGGAAGAGGACGCACGAATACGCAACAGATATCCTAAAGTATTCACAAAAAATTGAAAACAGAATAAAGGCAGTGTCAACAATGATTATGATACAATCCCCGGACGTTGCTGCGGTGTGTCAAAATGCTCGAAAATGGTTATTAAAAAAGACACCCCGATGAGGAGTGCCTTCTTGTATGTGGCGGAGAGAGAGGGATTTGAACCCTCGGATGGGTATTAGCCATCACACGATTTCCAGTCGTGCGCCTTAGACCAGCTCAGCCATCTCTCCACTTCACCGGGTCAGCGAAGAGTCAAAGCATGACCCGCCATGCAATTGTACAGATTCGGGGATATATTGTCAATTGCTATGGGCAGGAATTTTGCATAGATATATTCCATAACCATATTCAATTGTTTGGTTTTATCCGTTCAAATCTAAAGATATTTCGGACGTATTGTTTGATTGGGAAATATTTGGACTATTGTGGAAGCACTAATTAAAAAATACCTGACTTTGTTCGTCATTTCATAAAATCTCAAGAAAGTTCGATGGCGAAAAGCCCTGATATCATTGCATGAACAAACATTTTTCGCCGCTAACGTCTTAGTGTCATTGCAGAGGCGAAGATTGATTATTTTCAGACGCGTAACATTATCGTTCCCGCGGTTATGCTCGTACTCGGACTTGATGGTGCATCGTTCCAAATCACGGAGCTTACCGAAATCTCCGGAATGGCACCGGCTGCGGTATCAGGAATTATTCTCAATATAATTCTGCCTTCGGCGAAAGAAAAACAGGATAAAAACACTAAGATATCTATTCGAAGCAAATCCTATTAATAATTAAGAAAATTCAATCAAATGGCTTCGGATGCCACATATCCGACGCTTTTTGTATGAATTGTATCCGATGATACAACTTTATTATGTAAAACCTCGTACTATTATTATGAGTTTTGACGTAATCTGGTAATGGGGTGAAGTATATGCAAAAGAATAAATTCAAAATTTCCGGAATGACTTGTGCCGGGTGCGCAGCATTTGTAGATAAAACGTGTAAAGAAATGAATGGTGTAGCGTCTTGCGAAGTTAATCTCGCGACAGAAATGCTTCATGTTCATTTTGATGAATCCGTAATTACCGGAGAGGAAATAAAAAGACGAATTGACGCGACGGGATATAAGTTGACGGACATCACTGAAGGCGGTATAAGAACAGTCACGCCGGAGCTCGACGATGAAGCCAGGAGTATCAGAAGACGGCTCATTATTGCTGTTATATTTACTCTTCCGATTTTCTACCTGGCGATGTCGCACATGCTGCCTTTCGGCGGCTTACCCATACCGTCATTTTTGGATATGCACGATCATGCTCTTCGCTTTGCATTGGTTCAGTTGATCCTATCTGTTCCGGTTCTCCTTGCCGGCTATCGTTTTTATACGAGAGGATTCAAACTTTTGATCAAGCGGTCGCCGAATATGGACTCGTTGATCGCAATCGGCACCTCCGCGGCATTTTTATATGGCGTGTACGCGGTCGCAAGAATCATTTCCGGAGACCATGCCATGGTTCATCAGCTTTATTTTGAATCTTCGGCAGTTGTGGTTACTCTGGTCATGGTCGGCAAATACTTGGAAGCCGGAAGCAAAAGCAAGACATCCGAGGCCATTCAAAAACTAATGAACCTGACGCCGAAGACGGCTGAGAGGATGGATGGTGATGACGTTCAGACCGTAGATGTTTCTATGCTTGAGGTGGGGGATCGCGTGTTGGTTCGGCCAGGTGCGTCAATACCTGCGGACGGTATTGTTGAGGACGGAGTATCATCGGTCGATGAAGCCTTGGTTACCGGAGAAAGTATGCCCGTTCGAAAAGAACCTGAGAGTTTTTTAATCGGAGGCAGTGTCAACGTCGACGGAAGAGTTATCATGCGTGTCACCCGAGTAGGTGAAGACACCATGGTGTCTCAGATCATCAAATTAGTAATGGACGCACAAGCACAGAAAGCACCGATTTCTCGTCTGGCGGATCGGATTTCGCTCTATTTCGTGCCGGCGGTTCTTATTATTGCAATTCTTGCCGGCCTGGGATGGCTTATTTCCACTCAATCGTTTGATTTCGCTCTCAAAGTATTTGTAAGCGTGCTGGTCATATCTTGTCCGTGTGCATTGGGACTGGCGACGCCAACAGCTATTATGGTTGCTTCCGGAAAAGGGGCTTCGCTCGGTGTCTTGTTTAAGGGTGGCGAAGCGTTGGAGACGACGGGGAAAATTAAAGCGATTGTTCTTGATAAAACCGGGACGGTGACCGAAGGAAGGCCGACGATGACTGATTTCGTAATATTCGATAACAAGCAATTGAAGAATTTTGACGAGAATGAGCTTTTCCGTATTGTGGCTTCTGCTGAGAGCGCCTCGGAGCACCCCATCAGTGGCGCATTGGTGTCTGCGGCTGTCAAAAAAGGGATCATTATCACACAACCGGATTCATTTACCGCGGTTCCGGGACGAGGTATTCGTGCAATTGTAGACGGACATCATGTGTTGGTTGGTAATGAAGCATTCATCGCCGAAAACGAAATCGACACAATGGTAGCGGACAAACATATTCAAGACTTTTCGGAATCCGGAAAAACGACACTGATCGCGATTATTGATGGTGTTATTTCGGCAGCCTTTGCGGTATCGGATGAGATTAAGAGCGGTGCGGCCGAAGCGGTTCGAGCACTTCGAAAAATGGGCATCCATACGGTCTTGCTTACCGGAGATAATAGGAGGACAGCAAATGCCGTCGCGGCACAGATTGGTGTTGATGAGACGATTTCTGAAGTTATGCCACAGGATAAAGCCGACAAGATTAAATCATTGCAGCAAGGGGGAAGGTTAGTTGCAATGGTCGGAGACGGCATCAATGATGCGCCGGCTCTTGCGGTTGCGGACGTTGGTATAGCAATCGGAACCGGCACGGATATCGCAGCACTATCTTCCGATGTGATTGCGATGAAAGGTGATCCCAATGAGATTGTTGCGGCGATCACATTGAGTAAGGCAACGATACGTAATGTCAAGCAGAATTTGTTCTGGGCGTTTATTTTTAATACAATCGGCATCCCGGTGGCAGCTGGAATTTTACACATATTTGGCGGTCCGCTTCTGGATCCGATGTTCGCAGGATTTGCGATGGCGATGAGTTCGTTATTGGTGGTCAGCAATGCGCTGAGATTGCGTAGTTTTAGACTATAATCATGGAGATTAATTCGACAAAATAATGATGTGGCTGTAAAGTGTAAGAGTAAAGTTGTATCCTCAAATTGAGATTGAATTCAAAGATTATGATGAGTTATTGCTCGGGAGGTTGACTATGAGCCGCGGCGGTCTTAACTTTATTCGAAGACAATCAGAAAGACTAACAAAGACGATCTCCGGGAATCCGATGTTTGTATTGTCGGTACTCGTTCTATCAGTCCTGTATACCGTTGAGACATATGGAAATGATATTTGGATGGGATATATGCTCGTCTGTATCGCTTCGGCAGTTGTGGCACTTATCATGTCAATAGTCGGGCGAAAAATTAGTAGCACATCATTTCGCAAACTTTCTGAATATCTCGGAACTCCTTTATTTGCTCTGGGCTATTACATTTTTCTCAGAGTATATGAGAATTTTCGGGGCATCGAACTCGAAAACTCCGAATTCTTTATGATGTATTACTTGCTTTTCGTCTTGTTGATCTTCACTATATATATGTGCCTTCAATCGATCGTCTTATCACGACCCTATGAAAGTGTTTTCATGTCAGTGCTTAAAGCACTTATGTTTACATTGTTCTTTTCCGGAATCATGTGGGGAGGCATCTCCCTGATATTATTAGCTATCAATTTCTTGTTGGTTAAAATTGATTCCAAGGTATACAGATATATTGCAGTATGGGTATTCGCATTTATTGCTCCGATCTTCTTTGCTTCAAATCAATTCTCTCCAAGAAAAGAGGAGGGAGCAGATCAAGCAAATGAAGATAAGAAGGCTACTGTTCCCTCTTTCTTTCGAATCGTGTTGCTTTACGTTATGGTTCCGTTAACTGCAATATATGGTCTTGTACTTATTCTTTACCTTATAAGATCACCGTTTCAAGTGCTGAGTAGGGCGAATTTCCACGGAATAGTATTCGCATTTTCTGCTGCCGTATTGTTCGTTTATTTCTCAATTCAGAGCATTGACAGCAAATTATCGCGTATCTTTTCGCTCGCTTCCCCCAAATTGGCCGGTATTTTTTCAGTTTATCATCTCATCCTCATCATTCGGGATATTCGTGGATATGGTATTCGTTACTCAGATTATTTGCTGATTATTTTCTGCGTTTATGTCATCTTGTTTGCATTCATTACTTCTTTTGTAAAAAAAGATAAACTTGTAATTGCGCCTATGGTTATGGCGATAATATTGCTGATATCTATTTTACCGCTGGTCGGTTTGTATCCGGTTGTGATGAGGAGCCAGAGTCGACTGCTGATCGATGTTCTTGATAGGAATAATATGTGGGAAGACCAACGGATGGTTCCGGGTTCTCCATCCACCGAGGAGGATCGATATTTAATCAGTTCCACCCTTTCGACGCTATCGACAGAGGGAGAACTTCAAAAAATTATTAACGATGATTTTAACGTATACGACATTACGGTATTCAGACAAAAAACTGGCTTTGATAGTGTATTTTGGTATGACCCGAATAACCGGGGAAGAGACCCCGATTCGGGTAACGCGCAGTATTATTATTGGAATGCTCCTGAGTCGACCGTCTGGCAAGTGGATGGCGCACAATATATCATTCCGTGGGTATATTTTGATATTTATGCGAATGAGAAGTTTATAGAAAGTGGCGATGGCCAGCGTTATAAGCTTACAGACCAGTCCGGAGAGTCATATTTTGTCGATATTGACTATTTTGAGAACGATGCTCGTCTTCGACTGACTGATGATGATGGTCAAGAACTAATTCTTATCTCGATTAATGAGTTCTTAGACATGAATATATCAGACCCCACAAATCTTTCGCTTCTCTCACCGGATCAATTGCGCTTGACAAGCGTATTTGATTCCGGAAAGATCACAATTGTTTTTCAAAGTCTGAGCACAGCAGTCACAGAGAAATCAACGACCTATTCGGCAGAAGGTTACATTCTGGTGTATTTTGAGTAGGGTATTATCGGACATTTTCGAGAGAGCAAAGGTTCTGAGAAGTATATTGCAAAGGCGGTTTTATGAGTGGCAAGAATTACGGTTGGCTTGATCGCACACGAATTTTAATCGGTGATCAAGCGATTCAGACGTTGAAAAACAAATCCGTTGCCATATTTGGAATTGGCGGAGTCGGTTCATATGCAGCGGAAGCATTGGCGCGAAGCGGTGTGGGTACGATTCACTTGATTGATAAGGATATTGTTGACATTACCAACATTAATCGACAGCTTCTGGCATTACATTCAACAGTCGGTAAGCTTAAGACGGAGGTCATGAAGGCTCGTATTCTGGATATCAATCCGGATGCAAAAGTTATCACTTATCCGATATTCTTCGAGAAAAACAACAAGGATGCATTCGACTTTTGCAAGGTGGATTATGTTGTGGATGCCATAGATACCATTGACAGCAAAGTATTCCTTATATGTGAAGCGCATCGACATGGTGTGCCTATCATCTCTGCCATGGGAGCCGGCAACAAATTAGACCCGACACGGTTTCATATTGATGATCTGTCGAGAACAGGCGTTTGCCCTTTGGCAAAAATTATGAGACGACGACTAAAAGAACATGGTATCGAGAATATAGACGTCGTCTATTCGAGAGAAGTACCCCGACAAATTGAACGGATTGAACATTCGACGGCAGACAGTGATTTCCCGGCGTATAACGTGAAGCGGGCGGTAGGCAGTGTGTCTTTTGTACCGTCTGTTGTTGGTTTAATGATGGCGGGTCACGTCGTCAATCAATTTTTGGACGTTTTGAATCATAATCAGATGAGTCAATCGCATTCGGATTGATCCGCTCGAATTTAGCTGCGATGATATCCGGACTTCATCGTATAACATTGTTACAAAGCCTGTATAACGAAGGTTTCACGATGATTATGCGTTTTTATTTGCACTCAACGAATCGCTGCCGCTCGTGCAGTATGAGTGTGAATTTCCGGGGTCCGAGTGAGACGTTGAGATTAAGTTCTGCAGGATTGTATTTGTCGTGCAAAAAAATTATGATTATTTATGAGTATTAATTTAGAATCCGACGAGTCGATATTCGACGGGGAAAATTTTGCCAAGGAGATAATTTCCAAAGGAGAAGGCGATGAGCATAAAGAGTGAAGCCTTGAGATATCTTGGGCACAAAGATCAAAACATTCCGGATGACCAGATGCAATTGATGGATTCGGTTATTGAAGAAACGCTCATGGTTGCAGAACCCAAGACAGTTCACCGAATATTTGATATTGAGCGTCGCGACGGCCGGATTGTTATTCCTGCGGATATAGATTTAAATACGGATGATTTAAAGCGGCTATTGATCCGTAGTCAAGCGGTCATGCTAATCGGTGGGACACTAGGACTTTCCATAGATCGAAAATTGCGCTACTATTCAAAGACGGATGCGACTCGAATGATCATCATGGACGCCGTTGCCAGCGCGCTGATTGAAGAAGTTTGTGACACGTTGCAATCAAATCTTCCGTTTGAGCACTATACTTTTCGATTCAGTCCCGGCTACGGAGATGTGCCTCTTACGATGCAGAAGGATCTGTTACGAGTATTGGATGCCGGAAGACGCATTGGATTGTCGCTTACTTCGTCATTGTTGATGGTGCCTCAGAAGTCCATCACAGGAGTAGTCGGTATCGGAGATAAAGAACTAAATCGCAATCGCTCTTGTGACGGCTGCAGATTAATAGAACAATGTGAGTATAGAAAGAAGGGGACCGTATGTTACAAGACCAATTGAGTCTAAGAAGAGAGAGACTTCTCGATACCCTAGGTAAAGAACTTTTGGTGTTTGATGGTGCTATGGGTTCTCAACTTAATATAAAAGGCATTCGTCCCGGCGAACGTCCTGAGGATGCAAATATCGATCATGCGGAATGGATTATTGATATTCATACCGATTACTTGCGAAGTGGCGCAAACTGTATTATTACCAATACACTCGGGGCGAATCGGTATCATCTTGAGGACAGTTCATACACAGTTAAAGAAATTATTGAATCGGCAATTCAAAATGCAAAAAGAGCTATAGATATCGAAAAGAATCGATGTGATGAGTCAGGAATACATAGAGACACGTATATATTTTATAATATTGGTCCGATAGGCCAGTTGCTGCAACCGATGGGCACGCTGTCTTTTGACGAAGCTTACGAGATGTTCAAAGAGCAGGTTCTAATCGCAAAAGATCAAGCGGATGCGGTATTAATAGAAACAATGAGCGATACACTTGAAATTAAGGCAGCAATTCTGGCCATTAAAGAAAACAGTGACATGCCGATTTTTGCATCGATGACTTTTGACGAGAACAGAAGAACTTTGACGGGTGCTTCTCCATTGACAGCGGTGACCATTCTTGAGGGTTTAGGCGTAGATTGCCTGGGTGTTAATTGTTCTCTCGGACCCAAAGAGCTTGAGCCGATTGTCATGGAGATACTATCCATCGCGACAAAGCCGGTGATCGTTGAACCAAACGCAGGTTTGCCGGTATATGTCGACAACCGAACGACATATAATGTCACTATGGACGAATTCGCAAGCTACATAAAGCGTTTTGTCGATGAAGGCGTAAGTTGTTTTGGCGGTTGTTGCGGAACAACTCCCGAATATATCCGTCAATGTCTGACGCTGATTAATGACCGCTCAGTCATCAGAAGGCCAATATCCAAAAAGACAAGAGTATCAAGCGGTATAGACTGTGTGACTCTTGGAGAAAAGACCATTGTATGCGGTGAACGTTTGAATCCAACCGGCAAGAAAAAACTTAAGGAAGCTTTGCTTGCACACCGTATTGATGACGTGCTCCGGGAAGGGTTGGCACAGGTTGCAGCCGGCGCGCACATACTGGACGTGAATGTCGGCGTGCCCGGAATCGATGAAGTTTCAACAATGAAACAGGTGGTGTGCGCATTGCAAGAAGTCCTGTCTGTCCCGCTTCAAATCGACAGTTCCAGTCCGCAGGTCCTTGAAGAAGCTTGTCGAATCTATAACGGCAAACCGTTGATCAACTCTGTAAACGGCAAAGCATCGGTCATGGATGAAGTATTCCCGATCGTTAAAAAATATGGCGGAGTCGTTATTGGATTAACATTGGATGAAGACGGTATTCCAGAGACTGCGGAAAAGCGTATTGAGATTGCACAACGTATTTTGAAGCGAGCTGAAGAATTCGGTATTGACCGATCGGATATTGTTATCGACTGCTTGTGCCTCACGGTTTCGGCACAACAAGACGCGGCGGAAAAGACCCTTACCGCGATATCTTATATTAATAAAGAAATGAGATTGTGTACGGTGCTCGGATTGAGCAACATTTCGTTTGGTTTACCGAATCGATTACTGATTAATCAGGCATATCTGCTCATGGCTTTGCAGGCAGGTCTTTCGATGCCAATCATGAATCCGCTTGATAAACCATTGATGAACAGCATAGATGCGTTTGAAGTTTTGTCGGGGCATGATGCTTCTAGCACAGAATATGTCGAGAAGCACGCCGCAGACACTGAGCATGTCGTCGAGGCCCGGCAATCAACAGCCGAACAAGTTAAGTCTCAGACCAATCCTGATGAAAAAGACTGCTCGTTGAGCCAAGTCATTATATCGGGACGCAAAGGTGTTGCGGTAGATATGATTAGGCTGGAATTATCAAAATCAGACCCGATGCAAATTATTAACGGACAAATCATCCCTGCTCTGAGTGAGGTCGGCAGTCGTTACGAAAAAGAGATTATTTACCTTCCTCAGCTGATTGCATCCGCAGAGACCGCCAAGCTTGCCTTTGTCGAGATTAACAAAGAAATTTCAAAGACACAGACCGGGCCGAAGCGTGGTCCGATTCTGATTGCCACAGTTGAAGGCGACGTACATGATATCGGCAAAAATATCGTCAAAGTAGTTTTGGAAAGCTATGGCTTTGATGTTATTGATCTCGGGAAAGACGTTCCGGTTATGCACGTCGTCGATGCGTTCAAAACTTATCATCCCAAGCTCATCGGACTATCTGCATTGATGACTACAACCGTCGTTTACATGGAGGCGACCATAAAAGCATTAAGGAATGAGGGTTGCACTTGCCCGGTGATGGTTGGCGGGGCGGTACTCACTTCGGATGTTGCCAGAGACATCGGCGCCGACTATTACGCCAAGGATGCTATGGAGTCCGCTTCGATTGCTTCCGGTCTGATTCCCGATTAAGCTGAGGGCGAGTATAGATGAGGTGTAAGAACCGGTGTTAGTTTTTCGATCACCCCAAAAACATATACAGAACCCCGACTCAAAGACATTCGGCGTGGCTATATTGCTGACGGATTTGCTTTTGGCTTTCGTGCTTTGGGTTCTATCCGGTCGATTCTCCCCCGGCCTCTTAATTAGTTTGCTGGCAATACTGGTTCTGACGATTGGGTTAAGCATATGGATGATTATTCGCGGCATATTTTTAGATCCAACTATGCTGCACGCATTTGTTATACTTTCTGGTCCGGATTCATTAGATTTTCAATCTCGAAAAAGCAATTCAGACTGTTTTGAAGCACAAACAGGAGAAGAAAAGCTGCTATACATAACGATGGCCATTCCGGAACGAGAGGTTCGCTTTTCGCAGTTTCCCAATAACTTGGGATTTGATGCGATTCGAGATATATCACAATCTGGTTCGAATAATCCCGAGAGTACGGCAAATCGAATCAAGTATTTCTCGTCAAGCAAGCTTCTTAGGGACGTAGAAACTCTTTTGTTCGAAGGTCGTTCGGAAGTATCAACAGAAAAAGGTCTTACGCTTCATAATGTTGATGAGGTCGTTTCAATAGAATCAAGATATTATGGGTTGGAATTTAAATACAGAAATTCGGATGATCATGTCGTCCGAAGAGGATTTCTATACAAACACCTTCATGGATATGATAAAATCCAAAATTGTTTGATTAAAAAATTACCCCGATCAGGAGATTAAGACATGCCCAGAATGAGAAAAAAGAAAAATATGGATCGGCGTTTAGAGGCTTGCCGGCCTGTCTTTTTTGATGAACCCGAATTAAATCGAGGGCGTTGGCGAGAAGTTTGCGGTTTTGATAAATGCACTCAACTCATGCTTGAGTTGGGCTGTGGCAAAGGAAAATTTGTTGTCGGGCAGGCGAAGCGGTATCCGGATCGGCTTTTTGTCGCTTTCGAAAAAGAGCCCACAGTAATTTTGCTTGCAATGGAGAACGCGATACGAAACAACTGCGATAATATTTTTTTCGTTTGTGCGGACATTGCCTCCTTGTCCGAATATTTTGAGACCGACGAAACGGATATAATTTTCATTAATTTCTGTGATCCATGGACACGTCAGAACAAGCCGAAGAGAAGACTCACCCATCGAAGCTGTCTTGAAGTATATAAATCTATACTAAAAAACAACGGTGAACTCTTCTTCAAGACCGATAGTGAAATGCTTTTTGACTTTTCGCTTGAAGAACTCGATTTGTCGGGCTTTCAGGTATTGGAACTAACTCGGGATTTGCATCATTCAGCATTTAATGAAACTAATATCAGTACTGAATTTGAAGAAAAATATGCTTCCGAGAATATACCTATTAAGTGGTTGCATGCGTCTTCGCAAAAAGATTGATTTTCATTTGTCGATTGCTTTGTGAATCAACACAAAAAATGCCTGTTTTGTGCTTTTAGCCTTTCGTATTAGTTGTAATCAAGACTTGTTTGCGGTAAAATCTTTCTGGTGCAAAGCGCCATTACGTAGGAATTACCCTGTCTGACAGGGAATGATTAGGAGGAAAGAACATGGCAGTTAAGATTGGTATTAATGGTTTTGGTCGTATCGGTCGTTTGGTTTTTCGTGCTTCGGTTGCGAACCCGAATGTTGAGGTCGTCGCAATCAACGATCCTTTCATCGATCCCAAGTACATGGAGTATATGCTCCGTTACGACACAGTTCATGGACAGTTCAAGGGCACAATCGAAGTCGGTGAAGATTTCATCGTCGTCGAGGGCGTCAAGATTAAGGTATTTGCATGCATGAATCCGCAAGAGATCGCTTGGGGAAGCGTCGGTGCTGACTACATCGTAGAGTCTACCGGTGTATTTACAACTGTTGATAAGGCATCGGCTCACTTTGAGGGTGGCGCTAAGAAGGTTGTTATTTCTGCTCCTTCCGCCGACGCTCCGATGTTCGTCATGGGCGTTAACAACAGCGAGTACAACAAGGACATGAAGGTTGTTTCCAACGCTTCTTGCACAACCAACTGTCTTGCTCCTTTGGCAAAGGTTATTGACGATAACTTCGGAATCGTTGAGGGCTTGATGACCACAGTTCACGCCACAACCGCTACACAGAAGACCGTTGACGGTCCTTCCAAGAAGGACTGGAGAGGCGGCCGTGGTGCAGCTTTTAATATCATCCCTTCCTCCACCGGTGCTGCTAAGGCTGTCGGCAAGGTTATTCCTAAGCTCAATGGCAAGCTCACAGGTATGGCTTTCCGTGTACCTACAGCGGACGTTTCAGTAGTTGATTTGACCGTTCGTCTCGAGAAGGGCGCTAGCTATGACGAGATCAAGGCTGCTATCAAGAAGGCTTCTGAGAACGAGATGAAGGGTATCCTCGGATACACGGAAGACCTCGTTGTATCTTCTGACTTTATCGGAGACGCTCGTACATCAATTTTTGATGCAGAGGCCGGTATTGCATTGAATGCAAATTTTGTTAAGCTCGTGTCATGGTATGACAATGAGTGGGGCTATTCCAACAAGATCATCGAGCTCATCGAGCACATGGCTAAGGTTGATGCTCAATAATTCGATTTTAATCGATAATCACAAGGCTCTCTGCAATTTTTTGCAGGGAGCTTTTCATTATTTGTAATACCTGTTGGTTTGTATTTTTCTTGATTACGGTTATAATAGAATAAAGAAGTATTCCGTCTGCGACACGTGAATGGAGGAGTTAAAATGGCACTTTTTGATCCGAAAACCAAGAACATCGCTCAACTTCAAAAGAGCATTGATGATAAAAACGCTTCTATTGTCAGATATTTTGATGAAATCGGTCGACTATACTATGGCCAGTACAAGGATCCGGCTGCCGATGTCTCCAAAGACATTAATGCCAGATGCGATGCGATTTCCAAACTTTATCTTGATATTGAAGCACAAAAACTTAAAATCCTTTTCGAAAAGGGTCTTAAGCTATGTGTTAATTGTAAAAAAGAGAATCCTTTGGAACATGCATTTTGCGCCGCTTGTGGAAATAAGTTTCCCGAAGGTTCAGATAAGCATGTAGACATTCCGAATGCAGAATGCACGAATTGTCCGGATGGTCCGATTAATGCCGAAGAAGCTCCGGTTACTGAAGTATCCCCTAAGACGGAATAACTATTGTGCCATGACATAATGAGTGCCGGTAGTCTTTTGACTACCGGCACTTTTTTAATTATAGCATAAATTGTTTTTTTTCGCGTTTGACTTTGTTACAAGTTTTTTCATATCCTTCAGATATAATTGACATAACAAAGAGTTGATCGAGAGGAAAATAAGTCGTATCTGATTTTTCAATCCGATTATTTGATATCCGAAGGACTCTTTGGAAATGAATTTCTGACATATTGCGAAATCTTGTTCGGAAATTTCATTTCATAAGAACAAAGCTGGAAGGATGTGATTCTATGAAGATCACGACTCAGGGAAATGGTGTCCAAATCGGCAACAGACTCGAAGAAAAGATCGAAGCCAAGCTTGCAAAGTTTGAAAAGCATTTCGGTGAAGAGGGTTCGTTCAACATCAAGATTCACCCGGAGAGAGAACTTAAAAAAGTTGAACTCACTCTCAAAATTCAGAACAGAGTTTACAGGGCAGAAGCTCGCGACGAAGAAATTTTGAATGCCGTCGATCGCACGATTGATAAGCTCGAATCCCAGATTCGTCGCCAGAAGACTCGAATCGAGAAGCAAAAGAAAGATTATTCTTTCATCAAGGATTATCTTCGAGATGTTGTACCCGAATCCGATGACATTGAATATGCTGATGATGAAGAGAAGATAATCATTAAGAGAAAGAGTTTTGAGCTTGTTCCGATGGATACGGATGACGCCATCTTGCAAATGGAAATGCTCGGACACAGCTTTTTGGTTTATTTGAATGCCGAGACCGGAAATGTCTGTGTCATTTATAGGCGCAAAGACGGACATTACGGTCTTATCGAGCCAACCTACTGATATTCAATTTTGTTCCGTCTTGTGTGCGAAGAGGCTGTCCGTTCGGACAGCCTCATTTTTGCATTTTCGCTACGCTTTGAACATTTTGTAAATTGATAATTGAAAAGGCTCGAAATAAATGGATATGGTATCAATGTTCTTCTGATTGGCTCGCAAAGTGTCCCTATATCGGTATTGCCCCCCCTGTATCTGATTGATATAATGAACACCACTTCACAACCCGACGGGTCGAATTAGGATTGGAGTAGGATTTTGGATAACATATTCAACAACAATAATGGCGAACTTCTTGCGAATTCGGAGACTCTTTTCGAGGGCTTGAATCCTGAACAGGCAGAAGCGGTTGCTCATCATTTAGGCCCGCTGCTGATTCTGGCAGGAGCAGGATCCGGAAAGACAAGAGTTATTACTTATCGTATCGCGCACCTCATTCGTGTGTTGGGAGTTAAGCCATCCTCGATTTTGGCGATCACTTTTACCAATAAAGCTGCCGCCGAAATGAAAGAGCGCATTCATAAGATCATAGGAAGTACCGCAGATTATATGTGGGTCGGTACATTTCACTCGATGTTTGCGAGAATTCTGCGGCGACATGCCGAGCTTATCGGTTACACAGGCCGTTACGCGATTATTGATTCGGACGACCAACTTAAGATAGTCAAGGAAGCCATCAAGGAGATGGACTTGAATGACAAAGTTTTCGTGCCGAGAAATGTATTGGGTGAGATCAGCAGATCGAAGAACGACCTAATCTCGGTCGAGGAATATGCCAAGCAAGCCGGATCAGATTATAGACTTCAAAAGATCGCTCAGGTCTACCGGCGTTATTCAGATAAATTGCGTCGAAGCGATTGCATGGATTTTGACGATATTCTATATTACGCAGTCGAGTTACTTTCAAAGAATCCGGATGTGCTGACCTATTATCAAGAACAGTTCCGGTACATTTTGGTTGATGAGTATCAAGATACGAATCATGCACAGTACAAGCTCATTTTGATGTTGGCAAAACGATATCGTAATCTTTGTGTAGTCGGCGACGACGATCAATCGATATATGCTTTTCGAGGAGCGAATATTCGGAATATTTTGGATTTCGAAAAGGATTTCAAGGACACCAAAGTCATTAAGCTTGAGACCAATTACCGGTCAACAAACACAATCCTTCAAGCGGCCAACAGTGTAATTGCAAATAACACAAAGCGCAAGAGCAAAACCCTTAGATCAAAATCTGAACAAGGTGACAAACTCGTGCATTTCTATGCCGAGCACCATGGTGCCGAAGCTTATTACGTCGTTAATGAGATTTCAAGAATGGTACGGTCGGGATATTGCACCTATGGAGACACTGCGGTTCTCTACCGCATGAATGCTTTGTCTCGTACGATTGAGTCGGCACTCAGAGAACAAGGTATACCTTACCGCGTATTCGGCGGTCAGCGTTTTTACGATCGTAAAGAAATCAAGGATATCATGGCCTACCTCAGATTAACATTAACGCCATCGGATGAGTACGCATTTCTGCGTATTATCAATGTTCCGAAGAGAGGCATCGGAGATACCACCGTTGAGCGAATTCGGGCTTTGGCAGTTGAACATAACACGTCGTGTTATGACATCTGCTATAACGTTTTTCGTTATCAGGAACTCTCACGGTCAGCAGACAAATTATTGGGTTTTGTTGGAATTGTTGATGATTTTCGAGAGAAAATGATGGAAAATAATATGTCTTTTGCAGACTTCATTGACTACGTTCAAGACAAGTCCGGACTCATACAGGAGATTGTGGATGCCAAAGAGAAAAAAGGAGAAACGGTTGATCGTGTCGAGAACCTGAGGGAGCTTTTGTCTGAAGCGGTTGAGTTTGAGCAACGAAGGAGAAATTTGCCGGATGAGCCTCCGGCCGGCGAGGAAGACTTAACTCAAAGTGGTCTTCTTGAACAACCTCGAGATCCGGTTTATGCCAAGGATCTTCAAGGTATTCTTCAAGCGTATATGGAGAATGCGGCGTTGTATTCGCAAGGAGACGAGAATGATACTTCCGAAGATTATGTTCGATTGATGACCATACATAGTGCCAAGGGATTGGAATTCAACGTTGTATTTCTTGTCGGTGCAGAAGACGGCATTTTTCCGAGTTTGCGTTCCATGGAGCGTACGGACGACTTGGAAGAGGAGCGCCGGCTCATGTATGTTGCAATTACCAGAGCTAAGAAGCGTTTTTCTATCATAACAGCGAATAGCAGAATGTTGTTCGGGCAGACCCAAGCTCTCAAACCATCAAGGTTTATCAAAGAAATCGACAAGACATGTATGTCATGCATCGGTGACGCGCGTCAAGTATACCAATCCCCGACAGCTTCTTATGCATCGTCTTCTTCGTCGGTGAACTCGGGAAGACAAACAACGGGTCCATACAATTCAACCTACGCATCAAGCGCGTTGCCCGGCTCGAACACTTATTCCGGTTCCGGCATATCCGGTGTAACAGCATCGACGGCTCTCAACGGCCAAAATGATTATTTGGGACCGGATGATATTTCTGTGGGTATGGCCGTAGTACATCCGAGATTCGGTCGTGGTATCGTTCGACGGGTTGAAAAGGTTGCGGGTGATGCACTTGTCAGCATTGAATTTTCACAGGGTGCGAGCAAAAATATGTTACTCAAACAGGCACGTTTGCAAAAACCAAAACAATAGAAGATTAATGAAGTGGTATAATTTACTTGTTGGCAGGTGAGCCGTTTCTCTGTCTATCGATTAATTTGAACGGATCACAAAGGAATATTCGGCAGTCAAGTGATTAAGAATTTGAACGAATTGAAGAGCCGGATGCTGGATAACCGCACTTATGGTTCTGTGAGGGGCAACGACATCCCTTTACATTGCGGTCAAATACAATGAAAGGAGCGTCGAGCTGTCTACTCGACTGAGTTTGGTGAATTCGACAACGCCTGAGCCAAATTTCTTCTCCGAATACGAGCGCCAAATCGGTCCGACTAAGACCGACTATATAGACAACCCAAGAGATCGTGAACTCTTAACGATGCTTCGTGATGAACGAGAGAACAATCTTTCTCCGTATGCATTCAAGAGTAAAAGTGGCCAAGGACGTTTAACAGAAGAAGAACCGTGTATCATTCGTTCTCCATATGAGCGTGATACGGGAAGAATTATTTACTCCCAAGCGTTCCGTCGATTGAGACATAAGACTCAGGTTTTTTTCAATCCCAAGAATGACCATATATGTTCACGGATCGAGCATGTTATTTACGTGAACTATATTGCAACGACCATTGCGAGAGCGCTGAATCTGAATATTGATCTGGTACAGGCGATTTCCCTCGGCCATGATATTGGTCATGCACCGTTTGGTCATTCGGGTGAACGAGCGCTCAACGAATGCGCAAAAAAATACGATTCATCCTTAGTCTTCCATCATGAGATGCAGAGTTTGCGTGTAGCGGATTATCTCGCCGGACGCAACAAGGGGTACAAGTCTGGTTTGAATTTAACTTTTGAAGTCAGAGACGGCATTGTGTCTCATTGCGGCGAGACCTATAGTGAATATCGATTGACGCCTTGTCGAGACAAGAAGATGGAAGATTTGATTTTGTTGGTGCGTCCTGCCGATTCGATGCCCGCGACGCTGGAGGGCTGTGTTGTTAGGATTGCAGACAAGATTGCATACGTCGGAAGAGATATCGAAGACGCTGCGCGCGCCGGAATTCTTGAGTTTGAGGATATTCCTCCTGCCATTCGGTCGCGTCTCGGACAAAATAATTCGCAAATCATTAACACGCTGGTTGCGGATATTGTCCATCACAGTTTGAACAAGGATGAAATATGTCTGTCTGATGAAGCGGGGGAGGCAATGCAAGAGCTCCTCAAAGAAAATGTTGAGCGCATTTATCGTTCAGATAAAATTAAGCGTTACGAGCAAAGGGTTTCCAATACGGTTGAAGCACTTTTCGACGCGCTTATGGCGGCTATTGCAGATCCTGAAAAAGCAGAACGGTCCGGTAACAGTGTTTTCAATGAGCTGGTTGATTTTGCTAAAATCTTCAAGAATGAAGGACAAGGTGACGCAAGAATCGTGATGGATTATATCGCCGGAATGACCGATTCTTTTGCGACCAGATGCTACGAAAAAATATATTGGGTATGAGGACAAGTATGGACATTCACAATAGTGACTCGGGATATGATCAGCAACATTCATTTTTTGCGATGATTGATCGTATGCAATACATCAATCGATGGGGACTGATGCGCAATAATCGCACCGAAAATCTCAAAGAGCACAGCATGGATGTTGCGGTTGTCGCCCATGCCCTGGCGACAATCAGAAAGACCTATTTTCCGGAGAATCACCCTCAGGTTGATCCGCTCCAAGTGATGGGTATTGCATTGTTTCATGATGCTTCAGAAATCATTACGGGAGATCTTCCGACCCCGATAAAATATCGCAATGATGAAATTCGAAATGCTTACAAAAAGGTAGAAAATCAGGCGTCGCTGACGCTTTTGGGATTGCTTCCGGAGCCTATGAGAAAAGAATATGCTCAGTTTTTCTGTAATGAACAGGATGATTGTATCAGTATCGAGACATATAAGATAGTTAAGGCAGCGGACCGAATTTGCGCATATATCAAGTGCATTTCTGAAGAAATGACGGGCAATAAAGAGTTTCTTTCTGCAAAAGCGACGGTTATTCGGTCCATTGAGCGAATTGAACTTTCTGAAGTCGACTATTTCATGCAACACTTTCTTCCGGCTTACGGAAAATCTCTGGATGAAATTACGGATGTGAGTAATGATTAAGTCAAAGCGATTAAGCAGAAGATATTTCTATATTGCTGTTACGATTGCAGTCATCGGTTTTTTTCTTCTGTTGCTCGAAGCGGGGATGCTTTTCAGACCGACCAAGTCGACCAAAGTGACGGATGAAGTTAGGCAGATTGTGGAACGGACCCAATATGTCGTGGGGGTTGACGTTAATCCGGAGGTATTTTTAGCAGAGCTTTCTGACGGTACCTTCTCCGTTTCTGATTTTGTTCGCATGCAATTGACCTCGTCTTCGTATCTTCTCAAAAATCGTGCTGACGATGCCTTTTCCTTGGATCTGTCTTATATCGCCTACGGAGACCTTGATCACGCGAAAGAAATAGAGGATAAGCTTAGCGGCTCTTCGCGCAATCTCGTCATCGAAAAAGTGATGACCGGTATAAAGGCCGGATATTTTCCGCAAAAGGGTTTCTCTGAAGAGAAGGCGACCTTTCTTAAGAATTATGAGATAACGTCGCCTTTGCAAAATGAAGAAGGATTTGCGTTTGGGATTCGTCGGGTATCAGGATCAATATCTATGTCCGGAAATCAAGCCAGAACTGATTTTTTTGTTGATAGTACCCTTCGCATTGGTGCACTCGAAATAGATACAAGCAAAGACGGCAATCAATCCTTTACGATGACGTGGGATGCCAGAGAAGAGAATCCGGGTCAGCATAATGTCAAAGTACTATTTCGTACATCTGATGGTCGCGGTGTAGTGGTTACGGGAGGTGAAGTCATTGTTCCCGACTTCGTGACGGTTCCTAACCAATCGATTCGTACCGGTAAGGTACAAGAAGGTATGTCACGGGCATGGTACGAGCTCGATGCCGGAGAGACAAATGCATATATCAATTTTGTGGAAATGTCCGATGACATCAAAGTGACGCTTTATGATATTTATGGCAACAAAATCGGATCGAACGACGCACACAAATCACCATACGAGACATTAAGGGGCGTTCGTCAGATCAGCGCCGTTGAACAATTGATGGGGACGGTGATTGATCCGAGAAACACTTTCTATTTTTGCGTTGAACGAAGTCCTGAAGTTCAGACTGCTTTGGTGGATATCGGGTATACGATAATCACGTCTCGTGATGTTGCCATTAATTCGTCGGGAGAGTATTTAGCCATACTTGACGATGTAGGAGCAGTACCGATAAATCCATACGCCGATTCGACTCAACCGGCGCCCAAAGAAGTTGCGTGCCGGAATGCATCGGACCAAGATATGAAGATCACTTTTCAAGACTTGCAATTTTTGCCGATAAACGGCTTTTTGTCTGAGTTGACGCTGATTCATCCGGAAGAAGATACGACGATTCCGATATATCCGCTTTTTAGTTCTTCAGTCAGAGATTATGCGTATGTGTCTTCAGACGAAATAGAGCATATTATGCCGATTGTTTCTGCTGTTGAGGGTTACGCAGCAAAGATCAAGGTTACAAATGTTGGCAGTGGCCTTCCGAAACCCGTGGATATGTCTCTTCTACCCATCAATGATTCGCGAAATGTCGTTGTCATTTCGGTAGAGGATTTTGATGGAAGAACGAGTGAATATCGTGTTTATATCCTCTGTGGAGCAGATGACGTTGAAGCCTATGACAGCAGAGTTTTGAGTCAATTTCCTCAGTCTTATAGGGATGGTATTTGGCTGCTTCATAATTTGCGTCCTTCGTATGAATTTATCCCGTTTCGCCCGGAAATAGATTGGGCGACGTTGGTAGATAATCAGGATAAAAAAGACAGAAGTCTTGCGAGCAGTTATTCACATCCGGATTGGGTGAAGCCGGAAAGCCCGGTATATGACGGATCGTCTTGGAAGGCGGCTAAGCGAGAGGTGGTTACATATTTTTTGGATCCGAGAAATTTTCTCAATCCGATTAATGTTTTTCAGTTTGAAAAACTATCTTTTGATCCGGATATTCATTCGGTTGACGGGATTACGGATATGATTAAGAGCTCTTTTTTGGAGAGTGAAGAGCATGATTACGCGACCATTCTATATGATGCCGGTCAAAATGCGAATGTGTCCCCCTATTTCTTGGCGAGTCGGATTTTACAAGAAATGGGGCGCAACGGTGAATCTAAATTAGCTCATGGGATACTTCCGGGCTACGAAGGATATTATAATTATTACAACATAGGATCTACGCCGGATCCATCGATACCTGACGGCGCGCTGATCAACGGAGCAAAATTTGCGATGTGGGGAAGAAAGCCTGACGAGAGAGAATTGACGGATGAGGAACTTGCGTTGCTACTACCGTGGACATCACCGGAGCTTGCCATAAAAGGCGGTGCATTATGGATTGCTTCTGGCTATATCAATTTTGGGCAAGACACCGTATATTTTCAGAAATTCGATGTTATTGATAATGAAGACGGGTTATATTTGCACCAGTATGCGCAGAACATTTCAATGCCGTTTACTGAGAGTCAACGTTATTTTCGTGCTTACCAATCGCAGGGAATGCTTGATTCAAAGTTTGTATTTGTAATTCCCATTTACGAGAATATGCCGAAAAACTATGGTACGTTACCATAATGAATTGAAAATATCGCGTATTGACGTGTATAATTGTTTGGTGAATCGGATTCTGAGAGGAGTTAGCATGAGCAAAAAACGTCGAATACATATTTGTATAGTGCTGTTGGCTTGTGTCGTTTCTATTCTCGTATCACCGATTCATAACAGAGTCAGTGCGGACGAATCGGTAACCATCAATCTATCGTCTTCCGCTTCTCAGGTGAAACCCGGAGATTCAATCGCGATTAGTGTGACGTTTAATCATTTTCCTCGACTGACACGATTTGGCCCCATAGAGGTTCAATTCGATACCGGTAGCGTCTCCTACACCGGGATGACTGTGTCTTCCTCTTTGCCGTCTACTTTTTCGGTGGTAAGCAGCGAAACATCAGGGGTTGTAGTCATTTCCGGTACGGATGTCGATGTCGAAGCACAGATTCAAGCCAATAAACTGATACCAACCACCGACGAACAAGGTCAACCGGTCGAGCCGCCTGCAGATCCTTCCATGCTGAGTTCGGATTCGGTTTTGATTTGCACGCTGAATTTCGTCGTGCTGGATGCCGCAAAATCCGAGACAAGGTTCTGGCTTAGCAATTCTTCCGGATTTAAAGATAGTTCCGAGCAGCCTGTCAATTCTGTGCTGGGCAGTTTTGCCGCTGTATCGGTTGACACTCCCGGCTCTTCAGATGCTTCTCTTGCCTCGCTTTCTTTGGATGCAGGACAAATAGAACCGGCGTTTTCACCGACAATATATGATTATCGGGTTTCTGTGCCGAGAAGCATTTCAAACGTTGTTGTGTCTGCAACTCCGCTTGACATTAAGTCTCAAGTCATCATCAGCGGCCAAAATAACCTGGTGGTTGGCGAGAATCAAATAAGGATTACAGTGGTTGCGCAAAATGTTGTATCAACCCAAGAATATCGGATTTCTGTGGTTAGAGAAGAAAGTTACATTCCTTCGGGAGCATCTATTACTGATCCTGAAGGTCGTACCTTTATGTTCATAGATATCCCGGATACTCTCATTGTTCCGTTAGAGTTTTACCCGGACACCATTCGAATCGGCAAATACGATCTTCCGGCATATTCTATGGAGGGTCTTAAAGAAGTACTGTTATATCTGCAAAATCCGGAAGGAGAAGCAGGATTATTCGCATATTCACCGACGACAGGCACATTGATAGAGTTTGATCCTCAAAAATCATTTTTCAGAGCCTCGGTGCTATTTTCGATTCAACCGGTGACCGATTCAAGTAAAATTCCCGGTGGATTCGAACCGATTAGTTTTATTTTCAGCGGAAGAAGTGTCGAAGGCTATGAATCTAAAGATGGCAAGACAAGAATTCTCTATTTGTCTGACGATGACGGTGCCAAGCGATTCTATGTTGTTGACGCACAGACCAATGAGATATATCCCTATATAGAACATCCTGAACCACCTACAAGTGTATATTTAATTTTATTCGTCATTTTTTTCTGCATCGCGGTTGTAGAAGCATCGACCATCGCAATAATTATTTATCAACTTCGAAAAAGGCGAACCATCGTAACGCCAAGAGTTCGGCGTGTCTAAGAAAATATTGCATATCAAGTCCGAGGAGTCATTGAGGATTCATTTATGACAGATAGATCTAAAGGAATTAATTCAAGTACGGTTCAAAGTGCGAAGTCGCGTCTTCGAGAGATTATTCTCTATATTATCTTTGGCGGATTGACAACACTTGTGAATTTAATAACGTATCGGTTATTGAGTTATATAGCCGGTGGACCGGCTATGTCCCTCTCTATATTTGTTTGTATTAATGTCATTTCCTGGGCTGTAGCCGTGACTTTTGCTTACATTGTGAATCGGGTTTTCGTGTTTCAGTCCTCCGGTAATCCGTTTCGTGAATTAATAACATTCGTTTCTGCAAGAATAGTCACTCTTATTGTCTTTGAAATCGGTTTATCTGTGCTCATGGTTGTCATTTTGGAACGCGGCTTAGATACGCCCAAGCAGACTGAACTGCTGAATTTTTACGGTTTTAGCATATCGTGGGCTGATCTCATCAAAATAGGAGTACAAGTCTGTGTTGTTATAGCGAATTATTTATTCAGCAAAATATTCATTTTCAAAAAAGTCGTTGTCTCTGACACGGGCAGTGAAGCGATAGATGCACCAAAGGAGGCCGATTCGATTGGCGCTTCAAAATAATAATGTTCCTCCGTTTCTCGTAAATGCAGAGCGCTTTGGCATCAAGCTCGGCCTTGAAAGAATGAAGGCTTTAGCGAAACTTCTTGGTAACCCTGAAGAAGGAATGAAGTTTATTCACGTAGCCGGTACGAATGGAAAAGGCTCTGTGGTTTCCTATATTTCTAATGTATTAGCGGCTGCGGGATATAAGGTTGGCATTTATACATCGCCGTTTTTAGAGCGTTTTTCGGAGCGCATTCGAATTCTGGATGGGATGTCGGGACTTGATAAATCGTTTGAGGATGAGTGTTACGGAGAAATCCCGACAGACACTTTGCTTGAATTGACCGAAGAGGTTCACTCAGCGGTCGATATCATGATTTCTTCCCAAATGGAGCACCCCACGGCATTTGAGCTTGTCACAGCAGTCGCTTTCTTGTATTTCATGCGTGAGAAATGCGACTATATTGTTCTTGAAACGGGTCTGGGCGGGCGATTGGATGCGACCAATATTATCTCGTCGCCTGTGTGTTCAGTAATTACTGCAATAGGCTATGATCACATGGCACAATTGGGCGAAACCATTGATCAAATCGCAGCGGAAAAAGCGGCGATTATTAAGCCCGGATGTTCCGTATACATATTAGATCCAATTCTTGGCCGATTGAATCAAGAAGAATCTCAGAAAGTGCTTCAGGTTATAACAAATAAAGTCATTGAGATGCACGCGACTCAAAATGTCCTTTCCGGAGAAAATATCGAAATTATCGATCGGGGTGGGCTTAGGCAATTTTTTCGATGGAAAGATTCATCAGATATTTTCGAGATACAGATGATCGGCGGACATCAGATAGAAAACGCAGCGCTTGCTGTCAGTGTGCTACGAAATTGGGTTGACATCAATGCAATTAAAACCGGGTTGCGATATACGCGATGGAAAGGGCGGAATGAAATCATTTGTGATGTCCCTCCGGTGATGCTCGATGGCGCGCATAATCCACAAGGAATGATGGCCCTGTGCGATACATTGAATTCAATTTATGTCAAAGAAAAAAGTTTTGCAAAACCAATGTCTTTTATCATGGGCATGATGCGGGACAAGGATGTTGCCATGACCATCGAGGTATTTATGAGGCATCTCAAAGTGCCAATACATTCCGTATATCTGGTATCGGTAGATAATGAAAGAACCTTGAAGGCGGAAGAGTTTAAGGCGCAATGGCGTGCTTGTTGCGAGAACATCGAGGACAAAGCATTGTTTTACAACGATAATTCGAGTATGTATAATGTTCAAGGCAAGATTAGTACATATGATTATGCAGAAGATGCGTGTCATAAGGCTTTCAGTGTTGCATGCGAAGAGGGGATACCGCTAATCTGTGTCGGCTCTCTTTTTCTGGTCGGTCAGATACGGCCGATATTGATAGCAGACATTAAGGAGAACATAAAATGAATTGGCTATCCGCTGCTGCGGCTTTTCCCGAGCAGACACCGCAAGATATCAGGCGCTTCAGTTTAAGTGAAGAGGAGCAGGAATCGTTGCTGGCGCAAGTTAATCGTGCGCTCTCCAATACCAGAAGCGATAGCTCTGACATGGCGATAATTACGCTTAAAAAGCTACTGATACGTTACCCGGACTGGGCTGAGGCGGCACTGCTTTACGGCATTAGCATGGCTGTTGACAAAAATTTTAAGCGTGCCTATGCCGCCTTTGATCACGCGCTCTCAATCGGCTTTCAGGATGAAGCGATGCACAATTTAGCAATTTCTTGTCATCGTTCAGCAGCGGAAGCGATAAAGAAAAAGGTTTCCGAACCGGAAGAGAAGCCTGTCAAAAACATCATTTCGTCGATCATACCTCATGCCAATCCTTTGGTGCAGGGAAATGACGAAATACGTCCGAGAAATCATATGCAGGCTCCGATTTTAATGAAAGCCGCTCGTAACCCCGGTAAAGCTAAATTGGCTTCAGATCGGGAACGTCGGGAGTTGCTGATGAAAGCCACGTCTTCAAACGGTGAAATCCCTGATGATGAAATCGATGTGTCAATTCCAAAGACGCCTGCGGAGCGTCTTCGCTTCACTCTTTTAATTGCGACCATCATCGCAGTGACGACAGGGATTGTTTTGCTTTCAATTTTCGTCATTCTACCTTATATTAGAGAAAGGTCAAAAATCAAAGATGCGGAAGAAAAGCTTATATTTATAACTTCCAAACTTGAAGAATTTAAGAATGATCCGGAAGTATCTGAGATTATTCGACAATATGATGACGCCTTTACCAAAGCAGTTGAGACGAATCTCGATTCAAGCTCTTCGAGCATGACTGCAACTGCCGACAATGTGGGCGGGAATATCACGGAGTCACTTGAGTCCGAGGGTGCTTCGATAGCAGCAAATACTACGGATGCGTCAGATGCAAGCATAGACAACACTGATACTTCAGGGGCATCGGATACTTTGCCCGGAGATACGGTTCCGGACAATACTGAACAAAGCACATCATCAGAAAACACCGCGCAAAGCGTGGTTGAATAACGGAGGCATATCATGAAATTCATCAGCACGCGAGGATATTCGGATAAGTTTGATTCTGCACAAGTGATTAAGATGGGTATTGCGCCGGACGGAGGGCTTTTCGTTCCGGAATCGATTCCTGTGCTCACACAAGACGACATCAACCAGATGCTGTCGATGACCTATCCACAGTTAGCAGCAAAGGTCATTTCAATGTATTTGACGGATTATTCGATGCAAGAACTCCGGGAATACTGTGATTTGGCCTACTCAGAGGATAAGTTTGGAGAGGACCCGCTACCACTTGTTTTGCTTAACAAGTATAATCCGCGTGAGTTCATTTTGGAATTGTGGCATGGGCCGACCTGTGCATTTAAGGATGTCGCGTTGCAATTGTTGCCTTATCTGATGACGGCTGCTGTTAAAAAGACAGGCGAGAACAGAAAGGTTGTCATTCTTACAGCGACATCCGGTGACACCGGAAAGGCTGCGTTAGAAGGATTTAAGAATGTGCCCGGTACCGAGGTTATCGTTTTCTATCCGGTCGATGGCGTATCCGATGCGCAGAAATTGCAAATGCTGACCACCGAAGGCGATAATGTTCACGTTGTTGCTGTTGATGGCTGTTTTGATGATGCTCAAACCGGTGTGAAAGCAATCTTCTCAGATGATGAGCTGAATCAGCAGTTGCACAGTCAAGGCGTTATGTTGTCGTCTGCGAATTCTATTAACTGGGGACGTTTGGTGCCTCAAATTGCGTATTACGTATACTCATATGTCGCTCTTTTAAAGAATGAATCAATCGAAGCCGGCGAAAAAGTGAATTTCGTGGTTCCGACAGGTAATTTCGGAAATATTCTTGCTGCCTGGTTTGCCAAGGAGATGGGTATTCCGGTTCATAAGTTGATTTGTGCTTCCAATAAAAATAAAGTATTGTCCGATTTTTTCAGATCGGGCACATACGATCGTAATCGACCTTTTTACAAGACTAACTCACCCTCGATGGATATATTAATATCATCGAACCTTGAACGATTATTGTTTGAGGTGTCAGGCGGTCAGTCTGAGCGGTTGAACGGTTGGATGAAAGATTTATCAGAGACCGGCAAATATGCCGTGGACAGCCAGACGCTTCGAATTCTTCAAAGTGCTTTTGTCGGTGGATTTGCAGATGAAATCGGTATCAACAAAACAATCCGCGATGTATATGATCGGTGTGATCATGTGGTCGATACACACACCGCAGTCGGTTTCAATGTCTATAGCAGATATTATCAGAGATCAGGAGATGAGACGAAGACCGTATTTGTCTCGACCGCGAGTCCTTATAAATTCGCTGCATCGGTAAGCGATGCCCTGTTTGGCGCAGGTTACAGCAAAGGCAGATCTCAAGATGTGTTGATGAGAGAACTCAGTGAAGAAAGCGGCATGCCAATTCCCGAGAGTATCTCAAACTTGTCTTCAAAACCGGTTTTGCATGACAAAACGGTCGCGAAAGATCAAATGAGGTCCGCGGTGATTTCGATTATTCTGGGTGACTCTTAAGTATGCTCTGCACGCCTTTGTTAAGTTGAGTGTAATCGTCCTTAAGCGCCTTAAAATAGGCCAATCCGTCATCAGTGATTCGGTAATATCGACGTAGGCGATTATCTTCAGAGACTTTTTTATCATGTTCTTCGATATATCCGAATTTCTGCAGGCGATAAATGGCAGGGTATAGAGTTGCTACCTTGTACTGGCCTTTGCTGAGACTCTCGATGTCCTGGATCATTTGGTACACGTACATGGTCTTCTGAGACAACAGATGCAAAATGAGCATTTCGACAGTTGCTTTTTTGAAATTGTCTTTCATACCTTCGGCTGTGCCGCTTTTTGGATTTGTCTGATTCATAAAGATACCTCCCACTATATGTGTTGGATGGTATTCAGAGGCATCTTTAGTTTAGCAAGAATGTTTTGCAAAAATATGTATAAGTGTTTACCAAATAAGTTTAATTATCTTATATCTATCAATAGTAATAATATTTTGCGAAATAATACCACTTACCTCTCGTGGATCTCTTCAAAGCGAAGATTCGGGTTGCGATCGAGTACCCAATGAATTGCCCAGTCGGACTCGAAGAGAATAACCGGAGAATCATCACGATCTACTACAACCATGGATGTTGACGTCAGCGTTAGCTTTTTAGGGTCAAGCGGTTGAGTCGGATCTTTGGATTCCGCCCAACGCGCGTGGCGGTAATTGAGGTTTTGTCGAATGATGACAACGCCATATTCGTTCAATAATCGATGTTCGAGTACTTCGAACTGTAAGACGCCGACGACACCCATAATATAAGTCTCAGTACCGATGTCAGGTTGTTTGTAGAGCTGGACGGCGCCTTCTTCGGATAATTGCTCTATGCCCTTGAGAAATTGTTTGCGTTTCATGGAGTCTTTGGGCATAACCCGAGCAAAATGTTCCGGCGGAAATACGGGAATACTTTCAAATTTGAAATCTTCGGAAAACGTCGATAGTGTATCGCCGATACGAAAATGTCCGGGATCGAAAATGCCGATAATGTCTCCGGCATAAGCTGATTCCACAACGTTTCGGTCTTGAGCCATAAATTGTTGTGGCTGTGCCAAGGTAATTCTTTTGCCCAAACGCGAGTGTTTGACAGACATGTTTTTCTCATATTCTCCCGAGCAAATCCTCAAAAATGCCATTCGGTCACGGTGGTTGGGATCCATGTTCGCTTGAACTTTGAAGATAAAACCGGAAAAATAATCGGAATCCGGTGTTATCTCGCCGATTGTGGACTGCCTTGAAAGTGGCGGAGGCGCAATTTCCAAAAATGATTTTAGAAAAGGCTCGACGCCAAAATTGGTGATGGCAGATCCAAAATAGACCGGAGTTAATTTGCCTGATAAAATTTTGTCGACATCAAACGGGTCTCCTGCCAAATCGAGCAGCTCAATATCATTGTTGAGGTCATCGAAATAATTCTGGCCGATGGCGCTTGCCAGCTCCGGATCATTTACAGACGCCTGCAACATCTTTGCCTTCGAGGCGCCATGATCTTTGATGCTCGGATCATAAAAAATGACTTGTTCTGCATGGCGGTCGTAGACGCCTTTAAAATCACCATCTGTTCCAATTGGCCAGTTCATTGGCGTCGATCGTATTCCGAGTACTTTCTCAAGTTCGTCCATCAGATCAAAAGGGCTTAAAGCTGCGCGATCCATTTTGTTGACAAAAGTAAAAATCGGGATGCCGCGCAACCGGCAGACGGCAAATAGCTTAATCGTTTGCGGCTCGACTCCCTTTGCTGCGTCAAGCAACATAACAGCAGCGTCAGCCGCACATAGCGTACGGTAAGTGTCCTCTGAAAAGTCCTGATGGCCGGGGGTATCCAATATATTGATACAAAAATCATCGTATTCAAATTGCATGACTGAAGAGGTGACCGAAATACCTCTCTGTTTTTCAATGTCCATCCAGTCGGAAGTCGCGTGTTTAGAAGCTTTCCTGGCTTTGACCGATCCCGCGGAATGAATCGCACCGCCGTATAACAATAACTTTTCCGTCATAGTTGTTTTGCCGGCATCAGGGTGAGATATAATTGCAAAAGTTCTTCTGCGGTTTATTTCGGTTTTTCTATCCATTATGTTCTTTACCTCTTTTGGAAATAGCGCGAGCTTGTCAGTATTATTGTTTGTGATTGGATGACATAATACGTTATAATCGATGCATCACCATTGTATTCTGTATCAGTGTGCTATGAACAACCGATACATTATATCAGTGAATCTGCAACGGTTGCAAGAAATATAAGAGGTGCTTTATGTCTGAGAGCGTAGATAACAAACTTGCGGTCTTGATTGATGCCGACAATATATCGGCCGGCTACATAAAACCCATGATTGAAGAGCTTGCACGGTATGGTAATCCGACGATAAAAAGGATTTACGGAGATTGGACCAGACCCAATTTAGGTGCCTGGAAAAACTTGCTTTTAGATTATGCCTTCCAGCCTGTCCAGCAATTTGGTTATACGACGGGCAAGAATGCTACGGATTCTGCGATGATTATTGATGCGATGGATATTTTGTATTCCGAGAAGGTCGATGGTTTTTGTATCGTTTCAAGTGACAGTGACTTTACCCGGCTCGCGACCAGACTTCGTGAAGCGGGGAAAACGGTCTACGGAATCGGTGAAAAGAAGACGCCGACACCCTTTATCGCTGCTTGTGACCGGTTTATTTATCTGGAAATTTTGGGGGTTCATGCGCCAACCGATCATAAGCCGGACAAAAAATCATCTTCCAAAGAATCTCAGGGACAAGTCAAGTCGGGTAAAAAAACTATTGAGTCCCATAGGCCACTAAATGGCATAGAAAAGGAGACCAAAAAACTGATCCTTACTTCCATACAAGATCTTGCCGATGATTCCGGCTGGGCATTTTTAGGTGAAGTCGGCGCACTAATAATTAAGAAAATGCCGTCGTTTGATTCCAGAAACTATGGATTTTCTAAGTTGTCGACGATGATCAGAGCGATGGAAGAAATCGAAATTCAGGAGCGTATCAATGAAAAGAATGCGGCTGTCACACTTATATATATAAGAGTTAAGGGGGATGATGCCTAATGAACCAACGCGCAAGCGGTGTTTTATTACACATATCTTCTTTGCCGGGGCCGTTTTCAATCGGTGGGTTTGGTCCGGAGGCGAAAGCTTTCGGGCAATCTTTAGTTCAGGCGGGTTTTAGATACTGGCAGGTGCTGCCTTTTACGGTTCCCGGAGTGGGAGACTCTCCATATCTGAGTCGGTCGGCTTTTGCCGGCAATCCGCTTTTCATTGATTTGCGTGATTTAGTTCAGAGGGGATGGGTGACTGAAGATGAATTGTCACCTGCATACACCGATGCTTCAAAATCCGCTGATTACGAATTCGCTCGTCAGATCCATCAAAGTATACTTCGCGCTGCTTTTGAAGGCTTAACTGATAAAGAAAGAAACGATGTCCGTCGATTCGAAAGACATCGTCCCTGGCTGTCAGATTATGCTGCTTTTTCGGTTGCTTTGGATGTTTATAATGGTGAGACATGGCGGGAATGGCCGGATTTGGACTTGAGATCTCATGATGAAGAGTTTGTACGCGAATTTATTATGGATCATCAGGAAGATTATGATTATTATTGCTTCGAACAATTTTTGTTTTACGAGCAGTGGCAGGCGTTGAAACGATATTTGAACGATATTGGCATCTTGATTATAGGGGATATCCCGATATACGTGTCAGAAAATAGTTCGGATGTTTGGGGTCATCGATCACTTTTTCAAATTGACGATCAATTTAAACTCAGAGCGGTCGCCGGCGTTCCTCCGGATTATTTTTCGAGCGAAGGTCAGTTGTGGGGGAATCCTCTTTATGATTGGAATGCCCATGAAGCCGAAGACTTCAAGTGGTGGGCAGAAAGACTTTCGAGCAATTTTGAACTCTATGATTTGCTTAGAATTGATCATTTTCGAGCGTTTAGCAGCTATTGGAGCGTGCCGCCGGACCATAAGACAGCGGTAATGGGTCAGTGGGTTTCGGGTCCCGGACTCAAGTTTTTTCAAAAAATGAGAAGAAAATTCGATCATTTACCGATTTTTGCAGAGGATCTGGGCGAAGAGACTCAGGATTTAAATCAATTTCTGGAAGAGGTTGGGTTTCCCGGAATGCGAGTGGTGCAGTTTGCATTTGATGCAACATCAGATAACAAGCATCGCCCGCATAATTATCCTGCGGATTGTGTCGTATACTCAGGAACACATGATAATGATACACTTGCCGGATGGTATCACAGGCTTAGCGACCATTCTAAAAAGTTACTTTGCGATTATTCTCTTCCGGGGACTCATCGTGAGGGAGGGCAGATACAGGAGGCATCCGCGAACGATGTGATAGAAGCTTTACTCGCAATTTTGTGGCGCTGTCATGCGAATTTGCTGGTAGTTCCGTTTCAGGATTTGTTGCTGATGGATTCAGATCGTCGGATGAATATCCCCGGAACGCCTTCCGGAAATTGGGCGGTTCGATTTACGCAGGCGGAGTTACAGGCAATAGATATCAACAAATTTTCTCTTTGGAACGCTTGTTTTTCGCGCATCGGGAGGTAAGGATTTGTATGAGAGAATATGTTCTTGCGATTGATCAGGGTACTACAAGCTCAAGATGTATGATTTTTGATCGTGCCGGGCGTTGTGTCGGAGTCGGTCAGACCCCTTTTCAGCAATATTATCCGGAACCGGGATGGGTCTCACATGATCCCGACGAGATATTTGCGTCGGTGCTGGAGTCAATCCAAATTGCGCTCCGTACCTCCGGAGTTTGCGCGAATCAGATTGCGGCAATAGGCATAACAAATCAGCGTGAAACGACAATTCTTTGGGAGCGGAACACCGGCAGAGCCATTTCGCCGGCAATCGTATGGCAGTGTCGCAGAACCGCGTCCATCTGCGAAGAATGGAAGAATAAAGGCTGGGAGCAGCGCGTCCGAGAGAAAACAGGCTTGGTCATAGACGCTTATTTCTCGGCAACAAAGATAAAATACATACTGGATCGCGAAGGATCCCAATATAGCAACCCGGGTCAGGAGCTGATGTTCGGAACGGTAGATACGTGGCTGATATATAAGTTGACGGGGCATGTTTCTCACGTCACGGATGAGTCAAATGCGTCAAGAACGATGTTATTTAACACAGAACTCCTCGCGTGGGATGAAGAATTATGCCAATTATTTGATATACCAATGGGTATTCTGCCGGAGGTGAAGACTTCGTTTTCTGATTTTGGAACCGTGTGTCTTAGTGACTCCGTTTATACCGAACTGAACGGTATCCCTATTACCGGAGTAGCCGGAGATCAGGCCGCGGCTCTGTTCGGTCAACTTTGTCTTTCGGAAGGAGATGTTAAGAACACTTACGGCACAGGCTGCTTTACGTTAATGAACACCGGAAGCCGTCGGGTGCAATCCAATAACGGATTGCTGACATCGGTGGCATGGACATATCTTGGCAAAACCTCATACGCACTTGAGGGAAGTGTCTTTCATGCCGGCTCGATTATCTCGTGGTTGCAAGAATCTATGGGTATAATAACTTCTCCCAAAGAGTGCGATGCTTTGGCCGAAAGCGTTTCAGATGCCGGAGGCGTTGTGATGGTTCCTGCATTTTCGGGACTTGGAGCGCCCTATTGGGATATGTATGCTCGCGCACTTATCATCGGGTTGACTCGAGGATCTAATCGTGCCCATATAGCAAAGGCCGCTTTAGAATGTATTGCGTTTCAGGTCTATGATCTGATTGAATTAATGCAAAGGGATTCCGGTTTTAAGATTCGGTCTCTTCGAGTGGATGGCGGAGTGAGTGTCAGTGCACCGTTACTTCAATATCAGGCGGATTTGCTTCAGGTATCCGTGGATCGACCGAAACAAAGAGAGACGACATCGCTTGGTGTGGCATTTATTGCCGGTCTTCAATCCGGATTTTGGAGCGACTTAGCGGCAATCTCTTCGCTTAGAGAAAGTGATGTGCTCGTTACCCCCTCTCGCCCCGTCGAATCTCTGAAGAACGACTTATATCGTTGGCATGAGGCAGTTCGCAGGTCCCAGCGATGGATAGAAGAAGATGACAGCAAGGGGAATATCGAATGATTGTTTTGTTGGAAGTGTCCGTGCGAATCATTATCATGATCGCGTTGGGTTTTTTGCTGCGCAAGCTTAATATCATTGATGAGCATATCCAAAAAGGTCTTTCTAATTTATTGCTCTATGCGGCCTTGCCCATGAGCATATTGGCATCGTCCGGCTACAAGATGACGCCGGATTTGACGCAAGCCATGTTGGTAATGGCTGTTATTTCTGTTGTGTATTATGCGTTCTCACTTCTTGTCATGAACAAAATTTCAAAGCATGTTTCGATGAATGATAAGAAAAGGCGCGTATTTGTGACGATGAGCGTATTTGCCAATACCGGTTTCCTCGGGTTTCCCTTAATGTCTGCCCTTTATGGTGACAAAGGTCTTCTTCTGGCTGTCGTATACAACATGGCCTATAATATCTTCATGTATTCTGTCGGCGTACATATGCTCAGTGGTGAAGTGGGAGATTATAAGAAAATGATTCTGAATCCGGTGTCAATGGCTTCAATGGTCGCAATCATTATTTTTATTTCTCCGTTTCAGATTCCGGAGCTGATTAATACCCCCATCACGGAGATTGGCGCATTGACGGTTCCGTTGTCGATGATTATCGTCGGGTCCGGGCTTGCACCAATTCCGATTCGACGAATTCTTGTTGATAAAAGTGCATATTTAGTCTCTTTCTTTCGGTTGTTGATGTGGCCGGCTATCATGATGTTGGTGATGTTCTTTTTACCAATTGATACCAAAACAAAGGCGATAGCAGTTTTAATGACTGCCTTGCCATGTGGTTCGATGAACGTTATTTTCTCAGAAAAATATAATTGTGAGCCCGAGTTTGCTGCAAGGACGGTTGTACAAAGCATGCTCTTGATGAGCATTACTCTTCCGCTGATGATTTTGGCATGCCATTTCATTTGTTCGGCCGGATAATGGAGATGCTGCGTATTAATATTTGAACTAATATTTTGTGTATTGTATGTACTTTTATTATGTACATACTTTTTTTGCGTATATACCTTGACAGACATAGTAACACGAAATAAAATGTAACTACAGAATTAGTGCAAACAGAAAGGAGAGAAATATGTCTATTACGTCTGACTTGCTTCGCGGGCACACAGATACCATCATTCTCAGGCGACTATTACATCAAGATAGTTATGGCTATGAGATAAATAAATACATACAGGAAAAGACAAATGGCGAATATGAGCTCAAGGAAGCAACTTTATATTCTGCTTTTCGAAGGCTGGAAGAGAACGGATGGATTTCGTCCTATTGGGGAGATGAGACAACAGGAGCCAGGAGGCGATACTACAAGATAACTGCCTCAGGAGAAAAAGCTTACGGGCAGAATATTAAGGATTGGAAACAGGCCAAATATTTAATTGATGAACTTATTGAGGAGGGTGGAAAATGAAAGAGAGACTAATCAACCATGTCGAGAGTATTTTTGAGGAAGCACCGCACACCAAAGCAGCGCAGGAGCTGAAAGAAGAGCTGTTGTCCAACAGCCTAAGTAAATACGATGACCTGATCGAAGGTGGTGAGAACCCGGAAACCGCATATAAAAATGTCATCTCCGGTATCGGTGATGTTTCCGGACTCATTGAGCAATTGAACAGAAAAAATGAAATTGATCCGCAATTGGTTGAGAAGAGCAAATTGAGAAGCGCAATCTTAGTTGCGTTGGCGGTCATGCTATTTATTCTCTCAGTTGTCCCGATAATCATCATTTCCGAATATCCCGGACTTGAAACCATGGGACTGATTGGCATGTTGCTAATGGTCTCGATCGGCGTAGCGCTGTTAGTGTTCAACAGCATGACGAAGCCGGAATATCTCAAAAAAGAAGAGACGGTCGTTGAAGATTTTAAGCAGTGGCAATCTGAAAAATCACAGAAGAAGACTATGAGAGCAGCGATTTCGACACTAATTTGGTTGATTACTATCATCATTTATATTGTTGTTAGCTTCGCGACCATGAAATGGTACCTCACTTGGGTTATTTTCCTTCTTGCTGCCGCTGTTGAAGCATTTATCACTTTAATTATTAGCATAAGATCGGAGGCAAAAAAATGAAGGCGTTTCAGATAACGGTACTCGCAATTTTGGGCGTAATCATTATTTTATTGAGCGGACTACTCATATTAGGTCTTACAGGAGTTATCGACGCAGACTTATTTAATTACGCCGGAAAAACGGAGCTGATCTTCGACAAGACCTTTGACGGCAGTGAGATGACAGATATTGACATCGATATGAAAAGTGCGGATGTAAAGATCTTCAAATCCTCTGATCAGAGCATACGTGTCGTTTATTACGGGCCGGATTCTGAGATTGAAAAACCTACCGTATCAGCCGACTATGTTGATGGGGTATTAGTAATTGAGCAAAAAACAAGGCTTCAATTCTTTAGGTTATTTGATAGTGATCGAATGGAGATCTATCTTCCGGAAGATTATCTGGGTCCGTTAGTGCTTGGATTGTCTTCAGGTAATCTCAATTTTGCAGAGGCTTTCGAATTTGCACAGATGAAGATCCATCTTACTTCCGGAGATATCAAAGCAACGACATTAAAAACAGATAATTTTGAATATGCAATGTCATCCGGGAATTTTAATAGCGAAGGCATTATCTCGGATACATTTTCAATAAAGCTGACGTCCGGAAATTTCAAAACGGATGAATTAGTTGGAACGGGTACCATTAAGGCGTCATCAGGAAATATATCTATCAAAAATTTTACGGGAAGCGGCAATGTAAAATTGACTTCAGGCGACTTTTACCTCGGACTCAATGCTCTTAACGGAGACATGGACATCGATTTAACTTCCGGTAATGCGAATATGGATCTATTGGGAGAGACGGACGGCATCTATTGCGATTTTCGTGTTACGAGCGGGAATATCAAGACGAACTTCGGAGATGTTGATGAGGACACAGTTGGTTCAGATTTTGTCTACAGTTTTTCAGAGTCGAATGATTATAAGCTAAGCATTAAAGCAGTCTCCGGGAATATTAAAGTCGAAAAGTAGCATATTATTACAAAAGAGACGTTGAAAAACTTCAATTAATCAAGGCACCATTTGTTTCACGAGTTCTTCTCCGCATGGTTCGGAGGTGAACATGAAGACAAATGGTGCTTTTGTGAAATAATTCAATCAACCGTGTGGCGTCGAATTATATGAGCAGGTGACACGAGCTTGATTTTCTGAAAGACTTTTGAAGCAGGGACACGAAGTACTTCTTGTTTACGGATGGTGCGCTTGAGTCTTGTGCGATCAATCGTATTTCGATAAGCTTCTTCTACTCGTTCCGCGAAAGTAGAGGCCGAGTAAATTTCAACGGACTCGAGAGCCATTCTAGAGTATTGACGGGCCACTTCAGGATCAGAAAGCATTGACTCGACAATGTCCGGAATCTCTTTGCCGTCACGAAAAAGTCGACAGTTGTGATTGTCGATCAATAGGCTGCTGATACTGTCATCAAATCTTGCAACAACGGGAAGGCCGGAGGCCATGGCCTCATAATAAGTCAGTCCTTGAGTCTCTGTCACAGAACATGACATAAACAAGTCGCCCAGACGATAGTATTTTGCGATCTCGGAGTAAGGTGCCGGACCGGCAAAATAGACGTATTTTGATACGCCGAGTTTTTCCGACAGTTCTTGAAGTTCATCCATTGCCGGACCGGTTCCGACGATCAACAATCGAATATCCGGCATCCGATCCACCAGTTGCGAGAGATTAGAGATCACGATATCAATGCTTTTTTCTCGTGCAACTCTTCCCAAGCATAGAATCAACCGATGTTTGGGATCTATGCCGAGCTTTTGTTTGAGCTTAAGAATTTCGGCATCGGAATAACGATTGGAGCGGAAGGGCTCTAAATTAATACCGGTAGGTATGACATATATTGGTCTTTTCACATCATATGAAATCAAAGATTTTTCGACTTTCTGTGTCGGCACGATGACAGAGTTTGTTAGATTACAGAAGGCCTCGCTAAACTTGCGCGCCATTTTTGGTGTTGCTAACTTGCCGCCGGCGATGTAATGCGTGTAATCTTCGAGCATCGTATGATATGTATGAATAATCGGGATATGCATTGAATAGCCGACATACAGGCCTACAAATCCCATAAAAAACTCACTTTGAGTGTGGATGATATCAATTTTCAGTTTACGCATCATACGGATCAACCTGACTGAAAATGGTAAAACAGCACGATGGGGTTTCAAAAAGAACAAAGGTACACTCGGAAATCGATAGACACAAGGATCGGCCTTGACTTGCCTTAATATCTCCTTGGGCTCCGAAACTGTAAACACATAGACATTATGGCCTCTCACACGCAGCGATTCGGCCAAGGTGAAGATCGAAGAAGTAACGCCGTTTATATCCGGGAAGTAGGTGTCCGTAACAATTGCGATGTTCATGATACTCCTCTGAAGATACAAGAATAAGCAAGGCTAGTATAATATGAAAAACGAAAAAAATCTTTAAACAATTCTTAATTATTTCCGGAAGTGCTTTAAGAAAAAGATCGCAAGCTGTGTGCGGCTTTTGAGTGAGAGCTTATCAAGAAGTGTGCTGACACAGTTTCGGACGGAGCCCTCGCTCATGTGAAGAGAATCAGCAATTTCTTTATTATTTAATCCTTGGCCCACTAAAGTCAGAACTTCCTTTTCCTTTTCACTTAATGACTCATACTGGGCCGGTAAGGAGTACTTTGTAGGACTCGAAAGTGAAGGAAGCTTATGAATGATCTCGGCACCATATACATGCTGACCGGATGCGACAGCTTCCAGGGAGGGGATGATGCTTTGAAAATTCTGTTTTAACAGATAGCCCTTAACTCCAATGCGGAGTGCTTCAATGATGTACTCATCATCTGAAAAGGTGGTCAGTAAAATAATCTTCGCACTTGGTTGAAAAGAAAGAACCGCTGAGGCTGCTTCCAGGCCACTCTGATGCTTCATTTGTATATCCATGAGAATAACATCCGGTAAATATTGGATAAATAGTGGCATGGCATCTGCACCATCGGTTCCGATTGCCACGACAGTGTAATTGCTATGAGACTCAATTATTTTTTTTAGCGAAGAAGAAACAATCGGGTCATCGTCTATGATGATTAGTTTCATGAGAAGACTCCTTTGGTATAGTCAAGTGTATTTCAAAACCATTATGACAAGATAGATTTATGTTTCCTCCGAGAGCATTAACGCGCTGTATCATACCGGATAGTCCCACGCCATTATTATACAGTGAATCCGGAGATTTAGTTCGACATGCTTGACCGTTGTCCCGCAAAACGAACTGGTAGAAATCATTATGTTCATAAACAATGAGAGTCGCCTTGGTCGCGTCGGAATGTTTGGCCATATTGGATAGGCCTTCTCTGAGTATAGAAGAAAGAGCAATGCTCACAGCTCTTGGCGGTTGTTCATTGATCTGACATTTAAAATCAATTGGAATGTGATGAAACGCGGATAATTGGTTTTCGAGTCCTGCGCGCAGATCAACAGACTGGTCGTAGAGGTTGTGTATACTCGTTCTGACGTCATCCATACCACCCGTAAGGCTCTGACTCAAAACTTCAAGTGAATCAAGAGTTTGAGGATCGTCTGTCACTGAAGATATTGCTCCAACCTGCAAAATAGCGGATGTCAGTACATGGCCGATGCTGTCGTGTAATTCCCGGGCGATTCGGTTGCGTTCGTTCATGGTCGCAAGGTGTAATTCATAATCCTGTTTATCCATTAATTCATGCATCTGCAGACTATCGTTTAAAGCGATTTGACGCAGCTGGTCGGCCAGTTCGAAATTTCTGGCTTTCAATTCGTCACCGGTACTTTGTCCTGCGGCTAGTAAGTATGCTAAGACGGTAACAGAAAAGACAATGAAAAAAGCATTGATATTACCGGTGGCGATGAGGTTTACAAGCGGTAACAGAGTCAGGAGAGCCAACAAATTCTTTTTTCCGTAACGAATGTCATACGTGGGAAATGGAATAAAAAAGGCAATCGCAGGAAAGAGGACAGTCAAAACAACAGTTCCGGTAAATACGATAATCGAAATATTCCTATGATTCAAATAGGTGGTGAGACTGAATATCGAAATGGCTATAAGTATATATATTACGTCAAATTCGGAGCCGCCGGCGAAGACAAATAATGTCACGCAGATACAAATGATGATCACACGTTCCAAAAAATGGCTCGACATCATATTACCCTTCCTCTCAACGGTATTTTATCATGATAATCGACAGCAGGATGAAAAGAAGTGACAAATGTCACGTTAAATAATAGTCATTTGTCACTTCTTCGGGAATCGTTATAAGGTTATTCTGAGCTCATAGAAATCATGATTGGTAATGGAGGAGAAAGATGATAGTTCGTGTAAATGATTTAGTTAAAAGGTACGGCGAATTAACGGCCTTGGATCATCTGAGTTTAGAAATCAAAGAGGGTGAAGTGTTTGGCTTGCTGGGACCGAACGGCTCCGGCAAAACAACAGCTATCAATTGTATTCTCTCACTACTGCAATACGAAAAAGGCGACGTGCAGATTTTCGATCAAAAAATGACACCGGGTTCTTATAATATCAAGAAGGATATCGGCGTCGTAATGCAGAACGTTGCGGTTATTCCGGAACTGAGTGTTTACGAGAATATTGACTATTTCTGCGGATTATATACGAATGATCGAGCCACAAGAAAGGCACAGGTTCAAGAGGCGATTGACTTTGTCGGTCTCAATGACTTCGTGAAGTTCCGTCCGAAAAAGCTCAGTGGAGGTTTACTGCGTCGACTGAACATTGCATGTGGTATAGCGCATAAACCCAAACTAATAATTCTTGATGAACCCACGGTTGCCGTCGACCCCCAGAGCCGAAACAATATTCTGGAAGGGATCAAAAAACTCAATAGAGAAGGCGCGACCGTCATATACACTTCTCACTATATGGAAGAGGTCGAATTGATCTGCTCAAGAATAGCAATCATGGATAAAGGTCGAGTAGTGGCACAAGGTACAAAGGATGAACTTAAGAATATGATCCAGATCGGAGAAAAAATCGATATAGAGCTCCTGGATAAAGTGTGTGACAGTTTTGAAAAAGACCTGTTGGCTTTGCCCTTTGTGGTTGATGTCATATGTGATAAGCAACATATAATAATCAAAACGCGGCAGGATAGTAACGGCCTTAACCAAATCCTCAATTTCTTTTCGTCAAAAAATATTGCCCTCGGTCGAGTCTTTTCTGAAAGACCGACACTAAACGACGTTTTTCTTGAAATCACGGGAAGAGAACTTCGTGATGGCAATGGTAACGGAAAGGTGGAGTAAGTTATGTGGCGTATCTACCAGTATCGTATGAAGTCGCATCTGATGGACTTTGGCAACTTGTTTTGGACAATGATATTCCCGATAATACTGTCCTCGTTCTTTTCATTAGCCTTTAGTAACATAGCCAGCAGTGAATATTTCAATACTATCCCTGTGGCTGTTGTTGTGGAGTCCGAATCTGTCTATTCCGACAATTTTTTAGATACTTTGTCATCCGTGCAAATGGATGATCAGAAGTTATTTGAGGCGCATACTTTTGAAAGCGTTAGTAAAGCAGAAGAAGCGATGCACAATGAAGAAGTTGACGTTCTGTTTATTTATGATGAGGCACTTGAAATAAGAGTAAAAAAAGAAGGAATGAATCAAACCGTTGCAAAACACTTTGCCGACCAGTATACCCAAACGGAATCGATGTTCGCTCATTTAGCAGAGACAAACCCGCAATCACTCTCAGTACTTGCAAATTTTGAGTTCGATGCGTCGGACTACATCAGCGATCAGAATCAACAACGAGGTAATGTGGATCCGATGTTGGGATACTATTATGCGCTGATCGCTATGGCGTGCCTTTTCGGCAGCTTTTTAGGGCTCAAAGAAACCAGTTTTGTTGAGGCTAACCAATCCTCTACCGGTGCCAGGATCCAAGTATCTCCTGCCAAAAAAAGCAAAATATACGTGGGCGGGCTGTTGGCAGCAACGACGATCCAAGTGTTTTCTATATCCTTGCTGCTACTCTTTATTACGTTTGTATTGAAAATCGATATGGGCAATCGCGCTCCGGCGCTGGCTCTGGCAACAATCGTAGGTGCGGCAGCCGGCGTAGCGCTCGGTGCTTTCGTGGCGCTGATCAGCAAAAAGAATTATGATGTCAAGAACTCAATGTTAACCGGAGTTTCGATGATCATGTCATTTTTTGCCGGTCTGATGGTGCATTCGGTTAAATACCAGATCTACAAGAACGCACCGGTCTTATCGTATATAAATCCGGCCAATCTGATCGCTGATGCGTTTTATGCACTCTACTATTATCCGGACTATCGTCGCTATTGGATTAATATTGCGATCCTGGTCGGATTAATTGTCGCGATGTATGCAGTTGTTATTTTCTTGGCAAGGAGGCGCAGTTATGAGAGTATTTAATGCAATGTTAAAAGTTACCGGCAAGCATATTGTCGAGTTGGCAATTTACTTTTCTGTATTTATGGCCATGATGATATTAATGACTTCGATGTACGGCGGAGAAGACACAGAGGTAATAAGTAGTTTTACTCCGAACAAGAGCAAAGTATTCATTCTTAACGAAGATCAAGGTAACCCCGTTTCGGATGGACTTGAGAATTATCTTTCTGAAAGAGTCAGACTAGTCGATATTGAAATCAAGAAAGATGCAGTCGCGGATGCCTTGTTCTACCAGGAAGTAGAATATGTATTAACAATCCCGGAGGGTTTTGGAGATTCTCTTCTGAAAGACACAGGAATGGTAGCTCTTGAAAAAAATGCAGCTCCGGACATGACATCTTCAATTAATGCAGATATGCTGATCGATCGATATTTGAGTACTGTACGCTTGTATGCTGAAGTCGAAACCGGAGACATCACGGAAACTGCTGTTCAAGAGAATTTGGTCAATCAAACGATACTTGATCTCGATAAGTCATCTTCATTGTCTTTTTCTGAAGCGCCACCGAAGAATGATATTTCGGGCCTCAAGGTTAGTATGGGATATGGATATCTTTCCTATGCCCTTATGTCTCTTATGATATTGGCAGTTACGAGTGTCACATCGGTATTTATACAGTCCGAAGTGCGTTCGAGGATGCGATGCTCTCCTGTGAAAACCAGGAATCTGCAATTTCAACTTTTCCTGGGCAATCTATGCTTAGCGGTCTTGTTCTGTTTATTGCTCAACGCTGTAATTGCACTCGTGTTTCAAGATTTTGTCCTGGATCAATATAAACTACTACTGATACTCAACTCGTTCGTTTTTTCACTGGTTAGTTTGAGCCTCGGTTTCCTGATCGGAAATCTGACATCTTCTCGAAATGCGCACAATGCGTTCGCGAATGTTATGGGCCTTGGGTTTTCATTTATCAGTGGAGTGTTTGTTCCTCAAGAATATTTGGGCGCATCAGTTCTTCGAATTGCCTCATTTACACCGACATACTGGTATATCGGCGCCATTCAAGAAAGTTCAAAACTTACAACAGAAGCCGGATACTCAAGCCAAAAACTCATCGCTTGCTTTGTCATCCAAATATGTTTTGCAATCGCTTTCGTTGCGCTATCATTGCTCGTATCAATGCAAAGACGTAGAAGATCTATAGCTAGTGACAATTTTGAACTGCAAGAGTCATGATCTTCTGAAATTATGTTATTATCATTTACGTAAAGAAATTGCGAAGGTCTTCTTAGTGAGGACCTTCGCTTTATGCACGGATGTCGCTTAAGAATTCCGGACAGATGAATTGAATGGATGGTTCAATGCTGAAGTAACATATAGCAATTTGAAATGGGGAAAAAGAAATGATCCAAGCAGAAATATTTGCTAAAAGAAGAAGAGACCTCTTAATGGTTTTAGCAGAAAAAGAACACTTTGATACGGCCATAATAATCGGGCGAGTCAATCTATATTACTATTTAGGCACAATTCAAGATGGTATGTTTGTCTTACGACACAACGGAGAATCCTATTTTTTCGTTCGCAAGAGTTACACGCGAGCCATTGAGGAGTCTTCGTTTGATAACATTCTTCAAATTCGATCCTATGCGGACATGAGTCAATACCTTCCAAAGAATCTTGGGCATGTCTATCTTGAGACCGAAGTGATTCCTTTGGCGATGCTCAATCGAATCCGGAAATATTTTGACATGGAAGCGATTCATGGGTTGGATGGAATCATATCGACGATGCGAGCTAAGAAGGGGCCGGAAGAAATCGAACTAATAGAATTATCATCGCAAAAACATAATCAGGTGATGATGCAGGTCGTCCCGGCAATATTGAGAGAAGGCATGTCTGAGACTGATTTTGCAGCCGAATTGTATGCAGAAATGATCAAACATGGGCATCACGGTGTTTCCCGATTTTCGATGTTTCAGATGGAAATGATCATAGGCCAGTTTGGGTTTGGAGACACTACTATATACCCGACAAACTTTGATGGCCCCGGTGGTATGAAGGGTATGAGTCCGGCGGTGCCTATCTTGGGTGACCGTAACAGAAAGCTCAAAAAAGGCGATCTCGTATTCGTCGACGTTGGTTTTGGATTTGAAGGCTATCATAGTGACAAGACGCAAGTCTATTCATTCGGCACGCCGCCGGATGAGCACGTTGCAGCGATTCACAATGCTTGTATCCGTGTCATGAAAAAGGCCGAAGCACTTATTGTTCCGGGCGCCGACCCGGGCCTTGTGTATGACATAGCGATGGCAGACTTGCCGGTGGAGCTCTCTGAAAATTTCATGGGTTACGGTGAGTCGGTTCGCTTCTTAGGTCATGGTGTCGGTTTGTTTATTGATGAGCTTCCGGTCATAACCTCTAAATATCATGTTCCGCTTGAAGAAGGCATGGTGATTGCTCTTGAGCCAAAATGCGGCATAAAAGATGTTGGAATGGTGGGTGTTGAAGAGACCTTCCTCGTGACTTCAGATGGCGCCAGGTGTCTAACCGGAGGAGCCAAAGAAATTATCACGGTTCCATTTAAATAGTTGACAAATTAGTTCGAAATATCATGGAGATACTGCGCTGACAGCATATACCCCAATATTTATTGTACCCAACACGAAAATCAGACCGGATTGAAAAACTCAGGTTTGCTGTAAAAATACCCCTGCTGGGCATCGATCCCGAGTTTTTCGCAGATATCTGCGTACTCTTTATTTTCGACGCCTTCAGCAATGGTTTTTATACCAAAGTCTCTGCAAAAATCGACGATGCTCTTGAGTAGCCCGAACCCTTTTTCGGTATTTGCCTTTAAGACCAAGGAACGATCAATTTTGATAACATCGATGGGTAGATCCGCGACGTAGCGATAAGATGAGTAACCGGTTCCGAAATCATCGATGACAATCGGGAACCCATGCTTACTGAGAAAGGAAAGATGATCTTGAATTTTTTCTACAGATAAAAGTACTCGTTCCGTAATTTCTACGTGAATACGAGAAGGATCGACGCCGCTTTGTCGCACGCGCTTTACCATTGTCAAAATATTCTTTTCGTTGAAGTCGGTCGCCGAGAAATTGACGCTGAAAAAGTAATTGGAAAATGTTGGTTGCTTAAGCATCTGGATTGCTCGATCTAACATAAATTCCGTCAAATCATGAATCAGTTCGGTTTTTTCCAATACTGAGACAAATATATCCGGAGGTATTCGTGTGCCGTCTTCCTGTATCCATCTGGCCAGAAGCTCAGCGCCGATTGGCTTAGAACTGACGGAATCGTGTATCGTCTGATATGCTGAACGAATTGAATTGTTGGACAGAGCCTCGCGGAAGGTGTTCGGAATAATAACGGTGCTGGCGTAGGATTGCTCGAGTTTGTCAGAAAAACGCACGAGTTTCTGATCATTATGTGCGGCAAGACGAAGGGCGATCATTGACTTTCGCATGCCATCCATTGGTCGATCAGCATTCATCAGTCGCGCGATACCTATCCGGAAATGAAGATAAATGGGTACATTTTCGACTTGGATAATCTTGTCGTTAATCTCGCTGAGAGCAGACAGAATCTTTTCGGTACTGGCCTCCTGGTCGTCGTGCTCTATCATGATAGCGTAGCGTAAACCGTAATATCTAAAGATGCTGACATTTGAAAAAATACTCATGGTTTGTATGAGCTCATTAGAAAAAGAAAATATAATTTTCTGGAAAAAATCATAGCCGAAAAAACCGAGATATTCTTCATAATCTACGATATCAAGAGAAATCAGGGATACCGGGTCGTCGGAATTCACTGAACTTTGCCGGAGCGCTTCATAATTGCGCAACCCGGTTAAACTGTCATGAGTCATTAAGTAGGTCAGGCGCTCTTCGCGACGATGCGCGATGTCGGTGAAAATCCCGACAGTCATAGCAATGAGCATGTATATAATGACTCTGAATATCCAATTCAGAGGTGATTGTGGCGTTTGGGTATCGACATTCAAAGGCATTAGGGGTCCGACCAAAAAACCGCTGAAAAATGCGTGAGCCAAGCCCCAGCGCCATCCGTAAGCCGATGCGATAAAAGCCAACGGAATGTACATGAAATTGGTATAAACGGTATTGGTTCCGCCGGAGAAATATACAAAAACCGAAATCATCAATGACACAAAGAAGCCCATTGAAAGAGGGAAAGAACGATTTCTGAAATTGCGAAATGCGATCAAATCCATATGAATCCCTCATTACATAGAGTCTAAATATTCTTGAGTATCTCGAGATATAGATATATATTACATCAATGGTACGATATCTAGCAACGCCAATTGTCATATCGAGAGATAATCTCTGCAGGAAATAATCGAAAATAGTGTTAATCAAAGGGGTGACTTTCGTGTCGGGGAGAGTCAGAGAAAAAAATAGCAGCCTGTCAGTTTTGAAAACAGGCTGTTATTGTGGCGGAGACGGAGAGATTCGAACTCTCGTGCCGGTTACCCCGACAAACGCATTTCGAGTGCGCCTCGTTATGACCACTTCGATACGTCTCCATATGCGCAGTTAAACGCTTCTAGATTATAAAGTGACAATTCTCTGTCGTCAAGCACTCAAAATATGGGGTTCTTTGCTTAACTCCGTGA
>Ga0209723_1000543_pt1 | contig 69516 bp, 76 predicted proteins | sample BiotimSIPDNA_2_FD_185750 | JGI IMG/M metagenome (GOLD analysis project Ga0209723, IMG submission 185750) | Anaerobic biogas reactor microbial communites from Washington, USA - Biogas_R2 time_0 SIP DNA (SPAdes) (version 2) | ecosystem: Engineered > Bioreactor > Anaerobic > Unclassified | place... | reverse complement strand
ATCGGGAAGGTACGGGCATGGACAGGGAGGTTCAACTACTTCCAGGGACGAGCAAACCTCAATTTGGCGCTGTTTACGTATGTCGTGTATAAATCCGGAGAGCTTGTGCCCGGCTATTTGACTAAGCCCTTCGGCGGAAAGCCCACACTTTTTGTTGCATGATCAAATGGAGAGAAACAGCGCAACGGCTCCGCCCCAAAGAGGTTGCGCTTCCTCTTCGGAGGGTGTAGGATCGTGGCGATAGCGCGGCGGCGCCGGGAGGGGGGATGAGGAAGAGGGCGGTCTGCATCGGCATCGATGACTACCGCGGGGCGGGGATCGACCTGCGCGGCTGCGGCAATGACGCGCGCGCCTGGGCCCGCCTCCTCGAGGACGGGTTCGGTTTCAGGCGCGGCGATATCCGGGTCATCCTCGATGCAGACGCAACGCGGCGGACTATCCTCGCGTCGCTCGAACGTCTCGTCGGGGAGGCGCGCCTCGGCGACGTTTGCGTCTTCATCTACTCCGGGCACGGCACGTGGGTTCCCGAGCGGGGCCGGGGGGACGAGGCCGACGGAAGGGACGAGGCGCTGGTCCCGTGGGAGGCGGACTTCGAAAGGCTCATCACCGATGACGAGCTCCGGCCCGTCCTCGACCGTATCCCCAACGGCATCGCCTTCACCGTCATCGCCGACGCGTGCTACTCGGGGACGGCGACGCGCTTTATGCCCGGGGGAAGGATCCGGTGCGTGAAACCCCCCGCCGCCGTCGCGGGGAGGCTCACGGCGGCGGCCCCGATCAGGCGCAGGATCCTGGGGATCGGCGAGGAGCGGATGGCGGAGCTGTATTTGAGCGCCGCCGCGGACGATGAACCGGCATCTGAGGGGGAGTTCGACGGGGTGACGCGCGGAGCCTTCAGCTGGTTCGCCGTGCGGGAGCTCGAGGCGTCGGGGCCCGGGATCACGGGGGAGCAGCTCGTCGCACGCGTGCGAAGGGCTTTGGCGGCCGCGGGCTACCCGCAGCGCCCTCAGATCGAAGGCCCTGCCGCCGCCAAGCGCCGTGCCCTCTTCTCCCCTCTCTAGCTGGGGTCAAATCTTGCCTTGTGCGTTTGGGTCGCGAGAGAAGCTGCAGAGGCTCGGCGTCTGGACTTCGCCGATCGGCATCGAACTTCCGCACACGAAGGCGCGTGTGCAAGGGGGGGGCTATGGCGAGGCCACTCCGCATCCAGTATCCGGGGGCGTACTACCATGTGACCTGCCGGGGTAACGAACGCCGGGAGATCTTCCGCGATGATAGCGACCGGCGGAAGTTCCTCGAGCTTCTTGCGCGCTCCCTGGAGGTCTACTGCGTCACGCTCTTTGTGTACGTGCTCATGCCGAACCATTTCCACCTCGTGCTGCGCACGCTCAAAGCGAACCTCTCGGAGTTCATGCGGCACTTCAACATCTGCTACACGATGGCGTTCAACTGGGCTCACGGGAGGGTCGGGCACCTGTACCAGGGGCGCTATAAGGCGTTCCTGATCGACGCGGATAGCCATCTGCTGGAGGTCTCGCGGTACACGCACCTGAATCCCGTGCGCGGGGAGAGGTGCAAGGGTGCCACGGTCGACAAGAAATGGCGGCACCTCTTGGGTTGCCGCGAAAGCAGCCTCCCCGGCTATCTTGGGCTCGCCCCTCGGCAGCCGTTCGTCGATTACGGGGGCGTTCTGGAGCATTTCGGCGGGGACACAGCGCGAGGGCGGAACGCATATGCGCGGTTTATCCGGGAGTGCCTGGAAGAGGACGGGCGGAATCCGCTGGAGATGGCGCGTGGGCACGGGATCGTCGGGGGGGAGGCGTTCATCGCGTGGGTGAGGGACAAGGTGGTTCCCGCGGCTGAAGACCGGCGCGAGCAGCCCGCCGCGCGTGCGCTCGGCGTCAGAATCGACCCGGAGGTCTTGATCGAGCGCTACTGTGCCGTGACGGGTTCTCAGAGGGACGAAGTCTGCAGGCGCGGGCAGCGGACCGATGGCAGGCTGCTGCTGCAGGAACTCCTCTACAGATATTGCGATCTCACCGGGACAGAGATAGGGGTGCTGATGGGGGGACTGGATTACGCCACGATAAGCCATTGCAGGGCGGAACTCAGATCGAGGATGGAACAAGATGGGCGTCTCGCCGAGAAGTTGGAGAAGTTGGCCGTCCGGATCGCGAAAAAGGCAAAAGGCAAGATTTGACCCCAGGCCCCAGGCGCTGAGGGAACGCCGATCCCCAGCGCCCGGGTCCCGCAGTCAACGTACCGCCGCCCCTTCCGTATCCACCGTGTAGATCGGCATCACGCGGCCGACGGCCAGTGCCGCGGATACCCTGATTTGATACATTCCCGGCTCGACCCCATTGAAGTTGAAATCGAGGACGGGATAGTTCGCGATCGGAGAGGCGACGGTGTGGGGCCCGCCCTTCAAATAGAAGGTCGATGCGGACTCCGTGAACCCACCGTTCCCCGAGTACCCCAGCAGGAAGCGGTAGCTCCCGTCGGGCTGCTGCTTCCATACCTGGATGAACGGATGGAACGGAATATCGATGGTCTGGATATCGGCCGTGACGACGATCCTGTCGTTTGTGGCGTATATGTTTTTGTTCAGTCGCAGATCGATGGGGGGCGCGGGAGCGGGCGGCGGGGCCGGCGTCGGCGTGGGGGTAGGTGTGGGCGGTTCAGGGGTGTACACCGGGTCGAGAGGGTACGGCCCCAGCCATTCCGCGCCGTTCCATGATTCGGCATACACCCGGCCGTGTTCCTGGCACAAATCGTCATACTCCACGAAGAGGGCGATCGCGTTGCCCCGGCCGTCCGAATCCAGGGCGGCGTACGGGCAACGTCCCGTTTCGGACGCGGAGAGCACGACAGGCGCGCCCCACCCGCCACCGTCCCGGTGAAGGGCATAGAGGCGTTCGTGCTGCGCGATGAGCAGGATCGCGTGCTCGTCATCGGTCATTGCGACCGCAACACCGGTCGCATCGGCGGCGTCGATGGCGCCGGCGCTCGACCACGCGCCGCTGTTCCAGAAATTCGAGTAGAGTGTCGAGTGCGCGCCGTCCCAGGACCCGAACACCGCCACACGGCCCGCCGCGCGGCGCGCGGAAAGTTCCGACCAGTAGATGCCGTCATCGTCGCTCTCCTTGCTCCCACGGGCGCTGTACAGGGTCGTTCGCGCGCCCCAGGCCTCCCCGTTCCATTCGGATGCGTACAGGCGCTCATCGACACCGTCGTTGTCGCAGAAGATCGCCGTTGCGGTGCCGTCCCCGCGCATGGCGATATCGTGTGCGAAATCGTATTCGCCTCCGGCATCCAGCGCCTCGGGAGGCGTCCAGCCGGAGCCATTCCACACGGTTCCGCACAGGCGGGAACCGCCGAGATCGTCGGATTCCCAGAACAGCACCGCTGCCCCGCCGCCGTCTCCCGCCGCCGCCACTGGCACTGCCCGCCAGCGATTGAGGCCGTTGTCGATTGTAACCGGTCCCGTCCAGACGGCGCCGTTCCAGCGATTCGCGTAGACCCGGTCGAATTCGCCCTCGCGGTATAGGATAAAGGCGACGACCGCCTCGCCGTTGGCACCCATCGCGAAGTCGAGGTCATAGATCTCCCCGGTCAGATCGCCGGAAACCGGCGCCGCCGAAGACCATGCCGAGCCGTCCCATCGACAGGCGTAGGGGATGTACCCCGCCACGCTGTCGTTCAGCAAAAACAGCGCCATTGCATTCCCCGCAGCGTCGATGCCCACCTGGGAGTATATCGGACTGATGTAGGTGCCCTCCTCCCGGGCGATCAGCACCGGCTCGCTCCAGACGCCGTCTCGCCGGTTCGCCGCGTACAAGTAGTTGTTCCCGAATCCGCGAATGTCGCAGAACAGCGCCACGGCATCTCCCCGCGCGTTCATTGCGACATCGGGCGCCATCGCCGCGAATAGAGTGGCCGCGCTCATCGTCATGCACGACAGGTATGTCGCCGCAACTCTCACGGAACACCGTATCCCCGCTCTCATCGCGCACCTCCCCTTTCCGGACGTTGCTACCGCCGGGGTTCATCGATCCCCGAATGGTCTGCGGCCAGTTTCGCGGCAAGGAGGGAATCGATTGTCAGGCGCGTGTAATTGGAATGTAATTTGAAGTGCGGACGCGGCATGCCGGATACGGCGTCGATCTGAGGAGAGAATCATGTTGATGGAATTGTCCTGCCGGCATCGCCTCACCGCGCGGCGCACGATCGGGAGCTTGACGGGGAGCGTCGATTACAGCACGGTCAGCCGTGCGCGGAAGGAATTGGACTCAAGGATGCGGGTGGATTTCCGGCTCACGAAACGTTTGAGGAACTGACTGTTCGCGTCGGGGGAATGCCGATACGAAGATCTGCCCCCGCAGGGCCCCGTCAGGGCCGATCAGGGTGTCCAGTCTGCGGGCATGCGGAGCGCGGTCTCGGAATCGTAGAGCGCCTTGAGTTCGTCGAACGGCACATCCCTCGCGGTAAGCTCCGCCGCCCGGTCGAGCAGACGGTACTCGTCCGCATCCGGCTCCCGCTCGCGCGACATCAGCGTGTTCCAGTCCCAGGGGAGCAGCTCGAGGCCGTTGAGCGCCATCACGTCGCGCACCAGGTCGCCCCTGACGAACCAGAGGCCGTGCATGTCGAAGATGCCGCAGCGGTCGGGGTCGAGCGTGCCGGCCCGGCAACGACGCCACGCCTCTCCCGCGGGGATAAACGCCCCGGGGGGGAGGTCGAATGGGTCGAACGAGATGCCGAGCGCCTTCACCTGCAGCGCGTCGAGCTGCGGGTCCACGCGCACCCAGCGGCGCCGTGCCGAGTCCCAGTGCTCGACCACCCAGTGGTCCTCGTGGCGCCCCGGCGTGAAGTACGTGGCGAATCCGCACCGCGCGCGCGCCGGGATTCCCGCGTGGCGCAGCATCGAGCAAAGGAGGACCGAATGGTCTCGGCAGTTGCCCACCAGGCGCTTCGAGGGCTCCCGCCTTTCCGCGAGCGGCCTCGGGTCGAGCTCGACGATCCTCGCGAGCATACGCTCGACGGTCCGGAGGTTCACCTCCCTCTTCCGTTCCTCGGCGAGCGTCACGCCGTGCTTCTCGGCCCAGAAGACGTGGAGCATTGCGCCCTGGACGACGCCGCAGAGCCCCCGGACGTCGCGCGGGAGGTTCGCGTAGAGGCCGGCGTGCTTCCCGGGATCCGTCACCGGGCCCTGCGCGCGGTAGAACCGCTGCGCCGCGCCGTCTGCCGACCCCGCCGGCGCGTGCCGGCACCCCGGCAGCGCGGCGGCGAAGAGGCACGACAGCGCTGCGGCGATCATGCGGGTTTCCATGCGGCCCCCCTACCTGAACAACTCCGGCGTGAGCGTCCCGTCCATCAGATCCTGCAGCACCTCAGGATGCCGGCCGAACCAGTCCCACTGCCACTCCGCGTAGAGCATCGCGAGCGCGGTGAGGCCCGCCGTAATGATCTCCCCCGGACAGCCGAGGCGGACCATTCGGACGACGAAGTAGACGACGGCGAGCGTCATGAGGACGTGCCCGGCCTGCGGGATGAGATTCATCCCGTCCCAGCCGAAGACGTAGAGTCCGAGCGTCCCGTACCGGAACATCAGCCCCACGCCGACCGCCATCAGGGGGCGCTGGCGGAGGAGGTAGCCGAGGCAGAAGACGAATATGCTCGGCGCGCAGGAGTTCATCGCGAGCCACCCGTCCACGCCCGCCCCCAGCATCCGCGTGAAGTAGATCGTCGAATTCGCCGCCATGAGAAGATTGAGGGCAACGATGACCCACCCCGCCCTGTCGCGCGTGAAGTCACCGCATGTCCGCGTGTGCATTGATACCTCCTCTATCCGGCGCTTTTCCCCTTCGGAGGCGCGGCCCCGGATCCTCCCCGCCGCCGAGCGCGGCGATCAGTTTTTGCGGACCGGAATGCAGATATCCACGATATGCTTCTTTTCCGGATGCGTGCAGGAGTCGTTCTTCTGCAGCTCGAAGCTCAAGCCCTCCGCGGGGCGATAGCCGTTCTCCGGCAGCCAGCGGTCGTACATGAAGCCCCACGCGTCCGCGAACTCCCGTTCCGCGATGACGAAGCCTCCGACTGCGCAGGTGTTCTCCGGAATAGTCATCGTGTTGATCCCGGCCGGCGCGGGGACGATCCTCTGAAGGGTGATCCCGAGCCAGAGCCGTTTTTCACTTTCGGGAACGCCGGGGGGATCGGGATAGATGCAGATGATCTTTGTCGTGCGCGGGAAATCCCAGTATCCGTTCGGGATGGCCCACCCGGTCAGTTTCCCGAGGAGCTCATCGTAGACCTCCCCCCCGCCCTCGTGTAATCCTTTGTGCTCCACGTAGGCCACGTGGATCTCAGGCATCTTCTGCACGCGCACCTCCCCTTTACCCGAATGATGGGGAGCTGTTGCGCAACCGAACGTAAGCAGGTTCACTGTCACTGCGAACGCAATGAACGCTGTTCTGCTGAGGGCAATCTTCATGATGAATCCCTTTGCGGTGCGGGGCGCGTTCGTGCTCCCGGGGTGAAAATTCAAGAATAACGATTTGAGCCCACGCGAACCAAGCTGGCCGTCACCCGTGCACGATCTCCGAGCCCCAGTCGAAATCGGCCGAATCCTCGAACCATTTCGGCCAGTGCGTGCACCAGCCGGGCACGGCCGCGTTTTGCACCCGCTCCACGGAGGGGTGGTACGGCTTCAGGTCGAGGATCGGCGTCCCGTCCTCGGCGTCGATCCACGGGACGCGGATTATGCCGGCGACGCGGTCGATGCCGAGCACGGGCGCCACGCTGGCCGCGATCGGATTGGGCCGGGCGGGCGAGCGCGTCGCGAACACGCCGAGCGTCGCCGGGCCTTTCCGATACGGCCGCTCGCATGTCACCGCGCCGCGCGGGCCGGCGCCGTCGAGCAGGTGGCACCACCATAGGACGTCCACGTGGCTGAAGCCCTCCAGGCCCTCGAGGCCCGCCCGGTACTCCTCCGCGATCTCGAGCCGGAAACCGCGCTGGTCCGCCCTGACATACCCTATCGGGGATATCCTGAATTCGCCCTTCTTCATGGTTCGTCGTCTCCCTTCTCGGTCAGGCATGGGGGGCGGAATGCCCGCCCCCCGTGGCGAAAACGCAAAACGCAAGATTTGACCCCAGGGGTCAAAGGGGTTTCACCGGGATGCAGATGTCGGCGTGCACCTCGCCCTTCGGATCCGAGTCGGGGTCGCCGTGGTAGAACTCGAGGCACGGCGCGTCGCCTGGCTGGTAGCCGCTCGACGGGAACCATTCGGCCATGAACCGCCCGAAGACCTCGCCGACGTCCTGCGGCCTGCCGCGCCAGCGGTGGACCGCGTACATCCCCCCCTGGAAACGCTTCTCGGAGACCGGCCCTTCCACCTTCACGCCCTCGCCGATCGTGACGCAGGCGTCGTAGCGGCACTTGGCCGCCTCGGTGATCTCCGGATTGTCGTACGACGCGCCGATGACCTGCGCGCCGGGCCCGAGGATGCCGCGCGGCCCCGCCCAGCGCATCAGCGTCTCGTACGCCTCGTGGATCGCCTCCCCCTCGTACCCGTTTCTGCTGCTCACGTACGCGACGCGGTACGCGGGCAGCTCCTTCACCTCCACCTTCATGACGCACCTCCCTGGTTGTGGTGGCGAATCCTGTCGCGCACCACGGTACCGCGTCCGGGCGGAGGGCGCTTTCCAATCCTTGCGGTTCGCTTTGCGCATCTTGCTCTTGTTCGCCCCCCCCGACGCCCGCCATTCGGACGCGCTCGCCCCGAATCGTTCCCGGAAGGCGCGGGCGAACGCGGCGGAGGAGCCGAAGCCGCAGTCCAGGGCGATGTCGGTGACGCTGCGCGCGGGGTCGTTGAGGAGGGTGCCCGCGGCCTTCTCGAGGCGGAGCCGCCGGATATGGTCGTAGAGCGTCTCGCCGGTCATCGCCGTGAAGAGGCGGTGGAAATGGAACGGGCTGAAGAGAGCCGAGCGGGAGACGGTTTCGACGGTGAGCTCCCCGTCGAGGTGCGCCCGGATATAGTCGCGAGCGAGGTTGATGCGCCGCGTGTACTCCTTCACGAGCGCCGGCCGCACGATCGCCTTCATCGGCGGGTATGATAGCACACGGGGCGGGGGGCGGACAGGCCGGCCTGCCGGAGCGGCGGCGCGGAGCGGGAGAGGCGTTCTCCCGGCGATTGGATGGAGAAAAGCGGAGAGCGGATATCCCGCGGACACCGTTTCGCCTCCCGCGACAGGGGCGTCGGTCCCGGCGTCCACTGCCGCGGCACGGCTCAGCATCCGGCATCGCCCGGACGAGGAAACGGCGTTTCGGCGGAGATTTGGTGTGAGGAGATCTCCCGCCATGCAGGCCGCGCCGGATGGAACGCGCTGCAGCGCACGGTGGTGCCGAAACCAACCGCCCCCTTCGCTCCGCGTGTGCCCCCCACAGCCTTATCCCCGTGAAAGCGGGAATCCGAACATACATGTCGTATCTTGTATGATCCGTATGGATCCCGGCGTCTGCCGGAATGACGCGGTGGAGCGCCTGGCCCGTTTCGAAATGGCCTGCGATCGGAGCATCAAATCCCGTCCGTCTCGGGTTGACACGTCACAACATGCTTTATGCGTTCGAGTTCGGGCGCGCGACGGAACAGCCCGCACCGGCGAAGAAACCTGCCATACGTCCCGTTTCCGGGATGCGGACAAAATCCTTGCATAGTATGTCTTGACAATCTTCCGAAATCGAGTACATTACACCTTGTAATAACCATTCCTGAGGGGGGGATTGTTCGATGAAAGATGTTCAGAGGTTGAGAATTACTCGGCAGCGCCAGCTTATCCTCGACGAACTCAAAAAGGTGGTGACGCACCCCACCGCGGACGAGCTCTACCGGATGGTGCGGGAGCGGTTGCCCCGTGTCAGTCTCGGGACGATCTATAGGAATCTCGAGACGCTCTCCGGGCGGGGGGTGATACGGAAGCTCGAGCTCGCCGGGACACAGCGCCGCTACGACGCCACGACGGAGACCCACTACCATATCCGCTGCAACCGGTGCGGCTGCGTCGAGGACCTCGAGATGAAGCCGCTGGAGGCGATCGAGAGCGCCGCGAGCGCCGTCACCCGCTTCACCGTGACCGGGCACACGATGGAGTTCGAGGGCGTCTGTCCGAACTGCGTCCCGACCGCACAGTAGGGCCCTTCCCGCGCCCCGCGTTTTCGCCGTGCTCTCCCCTTGGGCGCGATGCGCCCGACTCCGCGGCGGCGACGATCCCCCCGCTCCGCACATGCGGCGAAAAGTCAACACGAGGCGGAATAATAATGAGGTTGCCTTCAGGCCCCATTTCTCTATCATAGGATCCGGATACCGGAGGCGGAAAGGAGGGGGCGATGACGAAACGTCTGCAGGTCTACAGGTGCGATATGTGCGCCAACATCGTGGAGGTGCTCCACGAGGGGGCGGGGGCGCTTTTTTGCTGCGGCCAGGAGATGAAGCGCTTCGAGGAGAACACCGTCGACGCCTCCCGCGAGAAGCACGTGCCGGTCATCGAGAAGACCGCCGCGGGGGTCAAGGTCCGCGTCGGAAGCGTCCCGCACCCGATGGAGGAGAAGCATTACATCGAGTGGATAGAACTCGTCGCGGACGGGGTCGTCTGCCGCCGGTTCCTCAAGCCCGGCGATCGGCCGGAGGCGGAGTTCGCCGTCTCCGGGGCGCAGCTTTCCGCGCGCGCCCTCTGCAACCTGCACGGCCTCTGGAAGGCGTGAACGGTTCCCGGGGAGGGTGCGGATGCGCATAGAAGAGCGGTCCGGCGGGCTCGTCGTGGTCGACTTCACCGATCTCGAGGCGTGCAAGATCGCCGCGAACATAGAGCGCGAGGGGATCGCCTTCTACGAGGCGCTGGCCGGCCGGCTGGCCGGCCGCGCGGCGCGGGAGACGATCCTCGGCCTGGCGCGGCAGGAGCGTGAGCACCTCGCGTTCTTCGAGGATGAACTGGCGAGGGTCAGGCGCGAAAAGGAGGACCCGTTCGAGGAGGACGACCTCGCCGACGTGCTCGACAGCGGGATCTTCAGGCCGTACCAAGACCTCGCCGGCGCCGTGAAGACGCCGGCGAAGGCGCTCTCTCTCGGCGTGCTGATCGAGGATCGGACGGTGCGGTTCTACGACATCTGTCGCGAACGCACCCGGAGCGCGGCGGCGGCGCGCCAGCTCGAGCGCATCATCGGCGAGGAGCGCCTGCACGCGAAGCTGCTCCGGGAGATGCGGGAAGCGCTGCCGGCGGGCTGAGGGCCGGTTCGCCGCGGAAGCCGCGGGGGGGGACGATGATCAATACGAAGATGCAGAACGCGCTGAACGCGCAGATGAACCGCGAGCTCTACTCGTCGTACCTGTACCTTGCGATGGCCGCCTTCTTCGAGTCGGTCAATCTGCGGGGGTTCGCCAACTGGATGAAGGTGCAGGCGCAGGAGGAGCTCGTGCACGCCATGAAGTTCTTCAGCTACGTCGTCGACCGCGGCGGCCGCGTCACGCTCGCGGCGATCGACGCCCCGCCGGCGGCCTGGACCTCGCCCCTCAACGCCTTCGAGGAGGCCTATGCGCACGAGCAGAAGGTCACCGGCTGGATCGGCGACCTCGTCACCTTGGCCGGCAAGGAGGAGGATCACGCCACGCACAACCTCCTCCAGTGGTTCGTGAACGAGCAGGTGGAGGAGGAGGCCTCGGCGGACGGGATCGTGCAGAAGCTGCGGCTGGTCGCCGAGGCCCCCGGCGGGCTCTTCATGATCGACCGCGAGCTCGCGGCGCGCGTCTTCACGCCCCCGCCGGCCGCTCCCGCGGGCTGAAAGGCCTTCGGGCCGGGGAGTTGCGCCGCTCCACGCGGATCGGCGATCGCAGGGCGCTCCGCCGCGCTCAGTGCGCGGCGAGAGCGAGTCGTTTCATCTGCGCCGTTTCGGCTGCGGCGGCGGACAGGAGGGTGCGGTGCTGCGCGAACTCACGGACGCCGATTTCACGCGGGAGGTCGTCGAATCAGGCCGGCCGTACGTGGTGCTCTTCTCCTCGTCCTGGTGCGGGATGTGCGCGAAGGTGGCGCCGCGGGTGCAGACCCTCGAGGAGAAGCACCGGGAGACGCGGTTCGGCAAGGTCGACATCGCCGTCTCCGCCAAGACCGCCGCCGCGTTCGGCGTCCTCGCCATCCCCGCGGTGCTCTTCTTCAAGGACGGGGCCGAGAAGGCCCGGCTCTCGGGCAACGTCTCCGACGATGATCTCGCGCGGGCGCTGGAGAGGCTGGCGTGATCCAGAACTTCCTCGACGGCCTCGATGCGTATCTCCAGGGGGCGCCGTTCCTGGCGTTCCTCGCGGCATACCTCGGCGGCTTCCTCGTCAGCCTGACGCCCTGCGTCTATCCGGTCATCCCGATCACCGTCGCCTACATCGGCGGGCAGAGCGGGGGCTCGCGCGGGAAGGCCCTGCTCCTCTCCCTGGCGTACGTGCTCGGGATGGCGGTCACCTACACCGCGCTGGGGAGCATCGCCGCCCTGACCGGGACGCTCTTCGGGAGCGTCCAGTCGAGCCCGTGGACCTACCTCGTCGTCGGGAACCTCTTTTTCCTCCTCGGCCTCTCGATGCTCGACGTCTTCGCGCTCCCGCTGCCGCGATTCCTCTCCGGCGCGGGGGCCGCGCAGGGGCGGCGCGGGTTCGCCGGGGCGTTTCTCGTCGGCGCGGCGTCCGGGTTCGTCCTGGGTCCCTGCACCGCCCCGGTGATGGCGGTGCTTTTGGGCTACGTGGCGAGCGAGGGGAACGTCGCGTTCGGCATGAGCCTGCTCTTCGTCTTCGCCCTCGGGATGGGGACGCTCCAGATACTGGTCGGGACCTTTTCCGGCCTCCTCGCCGGCCTTCCCGCCGCGGGCGCATGGATGGTGCGGATCAAGCAGTTCTTCGGATGGGTCTTGATCGCGATGGGGGAGTATTTCGTCTTCACCGCCGGCAACCTGTGGATCTGAAAGGAGGGATCGAATGCGTGTTTCGTGCGTCCTCGCACTATCCGTCGTCATCGCCCTGTGCGCGGCGGGGATCGCCGCCGCCGCGCCCGCGCCCGGCGACCGGGCGCCCGATTTTTCGCTGAAGGATCTCGACGGGAAGACGGTGAAGCCGGGAGATTTCGCGGGGAAGGTCGTGCTCATCTCCTTCAACACCACCTGGTGCCCCCACTGCCGCATGGCGATCCCGGGGCTCAACGCGATCGCCGCGGCCCGCAAAGACCAGGGGTTCGTCCTCCTCAGCATCTACATCCAGGAGAGCGCGAAGAAGGTCTCCGCGTTTGCCGCCAAACACGGCATCGCGTACCGCGTACTGCTCGACGAGAGCGGCGCGACCGCCAAGGCCTACGGGGTGCGCGGCATCCCGAGCAAGACCCTCATCGGGAAGGACGGGACGATCGTCTGCCGCGACTGCCGCGACGTGGAGAAGGAGCTGGAGAAGCTTTTGGGCGGTACGGGGAAGTAGGCGCCCGGCGTTTCCCCGCCCGCGCGACGCCGGGAAGGAAGGTGCGGCGGCCGCCGCCGTCGTCCCGTACGCCTGTTCCCCCGCCTACACGGAACGTCCCCCGGGGAGCGCCCCGCGGGGCGCTCCCGGGAGGTCCGCGCCGATGGACGCCGAAGCCGTCCCCAGGCGCCTCAACCGTCTCTTCCGCGAGAAGAGCCCCTATCTGCTTCAGCACGCCTCCAACCCGGTCGATTGGCGTCCATGGGGGGGCGAGGCGTTCGCGGCGGCCCGCCGCGGACGCAAACCGCTCTTCATCTCGATCGGCTACTCGGCCTGCCACTGGTGCCACGTGATGGAGCGGGAGTCGTTCGAGGACGAGGAAATCGCCGCCCTCCTGAACGAGCATTTCATCCCGATCAAGGTGGACCGGGAGGAGCGCCCGGACGTCGACAAGGTCTACATAGAGGCGTGCGCGGCGATGACCGGGGGCGGCGGCTGGCCCCTCACCGTCCTGGCGACGCCCGACGGGAAGCCGTTCTTCGCCGGCACCTATCTCCCCGCACGGAGGCGCGGCGGGATGCCCGGCCTCGCCGAACTGCTCGCGCCGTACCTCGGCGCGATGGGGCCGGTGGGAGGAAGGGCGGCGGCGTACGTCTGCGGCGGGAGCGCCTGCGCGCTCCCGGTGACGGAGCCGGAGAGGTTCGAGGCGATGCTCGACGCGGAGGTGCGGCGATGAGGGACGCGGCGGTGCGGATGGCGTGCCTGGCGGCGCTCGTATGCGCGGCGCCGGGCGCGGGAGGGGAGGTGCGTATGCGGCTCACCAGTTCGGCGTTCGAGGAGGGCGGGGCGATACCGGCCAGGCACACCTGCCGGGGGGAGGATATCTCGCCGCCGCTCGCGTGGGACGGCGTTCCCGCCGCGGCGAAAAGCCTGGCGCTCATCTGCGACGACCCGGACGCGCCGATGGGCACCTGGGTCCACTGGGTGGTGTTCGATATACCGCCCGAGACCCGCGCCTTCCGCGAGGGGGTCCCCAAGACCGACAAGCTCGAGGGCGGCGCGAGGCAGGGGATGACCGACTTCGGCGCGGTCGGCTACGGGGGGCCCTGTCCGCCGAGCGGGACGCACCGGTATTTCTTCACGCTCTACGCCCTCGACGCGAAGCTCGATCTCGCGGGCACGGTCACCAAGGAGCGCCTCCTCGCGGCGATGAAGGGCCGCGTGCTCGCGGAGGCGCGGCTCGTCGGAACGTTCAAGAAGTAGGGGGGGCGGTGTTCAGGGACAGGGTCGACGCGGGGCGGAGGCTCGCCTGCGCGCTCGAGAAGTACCGGGGGAGCGGCGCGTTGGTGCTCGCCATCCCGCGCGGCGGCGCGGTGGTGGGGGACGAGGTGGCGCGGCACCTCGAGGCGGATTTCTCCCTCGTGGTATCGAGAAAACTGCCGTTCCCCGCCGACCCGGAATCCGGCTTCGGGGCGATCGCCGAGGACGGGAGCGTCTTCATCCACGAGGCGGCGGCGCGGTGGGTGGCGCGGGACGAGGCGGAGGAGATCGCCCGCGCCCAGCGCAACGAGATCCGGCGCAGGATCAGGGCGCTGCGGGGCGGGCGGCCGCTTCCCCCGATCCAGGGGAGGACGGTGATCCTCGTCGACGACGGGATCGCCATGGGCTCGACGATGCGGGCAAGCATCATGCTGTGCCGGCGGGCGGGGGCGGGGAGGATCGTGGCGGCGGCGCCTGTGGCGGGGCCCGATGTCGCCCGGGCGATCGGGCGGGAGGCGGACGAGGCGGTGATCCTCGAGATCCCGGAGGATTTTCACGCCGTCGCCCAGGCGTACGCGGACTGGCACGATCTCTCCGACAAGGAGGTTCTGGAGCTGATGCGGCGATGGGAGAAGCCGCCAAATGTGGCGCGCCATGGCGGGGAGACGGATCGAGGCGGAGGTGGCGGAGGCGTTCGGGAGAGAGTTCGTTAAGGGGAACGTGCCCGAGGTGAACGAGGTGCGGTGCACTGGCCGCTCCCACTGCGCGGTCCTCTGCGGGAAACCCGGCCCAGACGCGCCCGGCATCAGGAACCGCATCGGCGACGGCGCGCGCGATGGCCTGCCCGACGGAGGCGATCTTCATCGTGAGCCGTCCGACGGGCGCGAAACCGCAGGCGCTCTGACCTGAAAGCGCCGGCACGGGGGGGATGGGCGAATCGCCGCCCCGGCCCGCGCGACGGGCAGGGAGGAGAAGATCCGCGCCTTCCTCGCGCGGCGGGCCTAGCGCGCCGGGCGCGCCTGGGGTATACTAGTAATCTTTCCGGAAGGGGGATCGATGATCAGGTTGGCGCTGGGCATCGTCATAGGGGGCGGGGCGGGGTTCGCCGTCGGGTATTTCGGCAGGTGCGCGACGGGGACCTGCCCGCTCACGAGCAACCCGTGGGTGAGCACCGTCGTCGGCGCCGTCATCGGGGCGCTCGTCGCGCGCGGGCGGTGATCGTTCCCGCCGCGGGGGAAAGGGGTCGACGATGGAGATTCCGCACGAGGTCGCCCGCCTCTTCACCGCGCAGCACTTCGCGATCGTCGCGACCGTCGGGAAGGACGGGACGCCGCACGCCGCCTGCAAGGGGATCGTGAAGATGGAGGCGGAGGGGCGCGTCTACCTCCTCGACCTCTACTCGGGGACCACCTCCCGCAACCTCGAACGGAATCCGCGGATGAGCATCACCGCGGTGGACGAGGACCATTTCGCCGGCTACTGCCTGAAGGGGACCGCCCGGCTCGCGGAGGCGGATGAGATGGACCCGGCGCTGATCGAGGAGTGGCGCGGGAGGATCAGCAGGCGCATCACGCACCGGATCATCAAGAGCATCCGGGGAGAGAAGCCGCACCCGCGGCACCCGGAGGCGCTCCTCCCCGTGCCGAAGCGGCTGATCGTCCTCGAGGTGGACGGGATCGTGGATCTCACGCCCGGGCATATGAAATGAGCGCGGCCCCGCCCCCCGATCCGACACTCGTCGCGGGCATCGCCGGGAGCCCCCGGGAGGGCGGGAACACGGACCTGCTCCTCGACGAGGCGCTGCGCGGGGCGGAGGAGGGCGGCGCCCGGACGGTGAAACTGGCGCTCCGCCGCCTTCGCATCGCCCCCTGCAACGGCCGCGAGGAGGCGGCGGCCGGCGAACCGTGCGCCGTGCGGGACGGGATGCGGGAGGTCTTCGCCGCCGTACGCGGCGCCGGGGCGGTCGTCCTCGCCTCGCCGATCTACTTCGGCAGCGTGAGCGCCCAGATGAAAACGATGATCGACCGGTTCCAGTGCGTCTGGCTCGCCGAGCACCGTCGGGGGATCCGGCTTTTTCCCGGCGAGCGGGTGTGCGGTTTCATCGCCTGCGCCGCGGGCGACCGGAGGGATTTTTTCGAGAACGCGCGCCAGGTCGTGCGGAACTGGGCCGCGACGGCGCACGCGCGGCTCTGCGAAGAGCTCTACTGCCCGGGCGTGGAGGACAAGGGGGTCGTGGCGGGGATGCCGGAGACGCTGCGGGCGGCGCGCGCGCTGGGCGCGCGGCTTGTCGGGAAAACCTAAACGCCGCCACAGAGGACACAGAGCGCGCAGAGAACACCAAAGCCTGAAGCGAGAAACAAGAAACTGTAGTTTCGGCGGCAGGTCTCTGTGTCCTCTGTGCACTCTGTGGCACCTATAAAGAAAGGATGATCGTATGGCGAAGGTGACGGTGTACGGCACGGCGACGTGCCCCTGGTGCACGAAGGCGAAGTCGTACCTCGAGGGGAAGGGGGTCCAATTCGAGTATGTCGACGTCGGGACCGACCGGGCGCGCGCGGAGGAGATGATGCGCAGGTCGGGCCAGATGGGCGTCCCCGTGATCGAGATCGACAGCGCGATGATCGTCGGGTTCGACAGGGGGGCGATCGACAGCGCGCTGGGGCTCTAGGCGGGCGATGGAACGGATCGAGGTGCGGGCCGTCAGGAGGGTGCGCGGAGACGATCTGCTGCGCCTCTACCGCGAGGCGGGCTGGTGGAAGCCGTCCGCTCCGCCTCCGCCCGGATACCTGGAGGCGCTCGTGCGGGGCTCCGTCTGCTTCGTCGGGGCCTTCTGCGAACGGCGCCTCGTCGGGATGGGGAGGGCGCTCTCGGACGGGGTGAGCGACGCCTACATCCAGGACGTGACGGTCCTGCGCGACTTCAGGAACCGCGGGGTCGGCGGGCGGATCATCGCCGAGATCGTCCGGTGTCTGCGGCGCCGCGGCGTCGACTGGATCGGCCTCGTCGCCGAGCCGGGCGCGCACACCTTCTACCGGGGCCTCGGCTTCCGTGCGATGCGGGGCTTCCGCCCGATGCGATGGAGGGGGCGATGACCCGCCTCGACCCCGGCTCCTTCAAGCGGGTGCAGCTCGACGACCGCGCGATCATCCAGCCGTTTTTCGCCGCGGCGAACCGCAACTCGTCCGACTACAACTTCGTCAACCTGTACGCGTGGGGCGAGATCTACGGACTCGGATGGAGGATCTGCGATGGCCGGCTCCTCATCTACAGCGCGAGGGACGACGTCCTCCTGATGCCGGTCGGGGCGCCGATCTCCGCCGCGGGGATGCGCCTCCTTTCCGACGATCTCCGCGAGGCGGGGAAACGCGGCGACTTCGCGTTCGTCGACGCGGAATTCGTCGAGAAGACCCCCGCCCTCGGCGAGACGTTCGAAATGATCGTCGATACCGACAACGCCGACTACGTCTACTCGGCGAAGGCCCTGGTGGAGCTCAAGGGCAACCGGCTGCACCGGAAGAAGAACCTGCTCTCGCAGTTCCGGCGCAACAACCCCGGGGCGCGCTGCGAGCCGATGGAGAAGCGCCACGCCGCGGACTGTTTCGCCCTGGCCGAAAAATGGTGCGAGGAGAAGTTCTGCGAGCAGCTCGCCTTCACGCACGAGACCTCCGCGATGAAGCGCGCCCTCGACGCGTTCGACGCGCTGGGCCTCGAGGGCCTTGTGCTCTTCGCGAACGGGCGGCTCGCGGGGTTCTCGGTCTTCGACCGACTGAACCAGAACACCGCCGACGTCCATTTCGAGAAGTACGACCCGTTGATCAAGGGCTCGGCGCAGGCGATCAACTGGGAGACCGCGCGCCTGCTCCAGGGCCGGTACGAGTATATCAACCGCGAGCAGGACGTCGGGATCGAGGGGCTTCGGAAGTCGAAGCGCTCGTACTGTCCCGCGTTCACGGTGAAGACATATCTGTTGCGGAGGCGCGCCTGAACAGCCGCCGGTCCGGGAGGCAAAGAGCGCGCCCGGTGCAGGCTGACCGGCGCGGCGTTGCGCGCCGGGGATACGCAGGGGGGAACGGATGAGGGATCTCCACCCGGTCGTCCACGCGCTGCTGGCCACCCTCTTCACGTGGGGGATGACCGCGGCCGGGGCGAGCCTCGCGCTTGTCGGGCGCGGATTCAGCCGGAAGGCGCTCGACGGAATGCTCGGGTTCGCCGCCGGGGTGATGATCGCGGCGAGCTACTGGTCGCTCCTCGCCCCCGCGATAGAGATGTCGGAGGGGAAGGCGCTGCCCGCCTGGTTTCCGGCCGCGGCCGGATTTCTCCTCGGCGGCGCCTTCCTCTGGCTCGTCGACCGGACCCTCCCGCACCTCCACCTCTTCTTCGCCGGCGAGGAGGCCGAGGGGATCCATACAAAATGGCGCAGGACCACGCTCCTCGTGACGGCGATCACCCTGCACAACATCCCCGAGGGGCTCGCCATCGGGGTCGCCTTCGGCGCGGCGGCCGCCGGCCTCCCCTCCGCCTCGTTCGCGGGGGCGGTCGCCCTCGCCCTCGGGATCGGCATCCAGAATTTTCCCGAGGGGCTCGCGGTCTCGATGCCGCTCCGCCGGGAGGGCTTGTCCAAACGGATGAGCCTCTGGTACGGGCAACTCTCCGCAACGGTCGAGCCGGTCGCGGCGGTGCTGGGCGCGGCGCTCGTCCTCGTCGCGATGCCGGTGCTCCCGTACGCGCTCGCCTTCGCGGCCGGGGCGATGATCTATGTCGTGGTCGAGGAGATCGTGCCCGAGTCGCAGCGCGGCGGCAACACCGACTTCGCCACGCTCGGCGCGATGACGGGGTTCGCCGTGATGATGGTGCTCGACGTGGGGCTGGGATAGGACTGCCGTTTCTCGTTTTCTCGTTTCTCGTTGAGAGGGAGGGGGGACAGGATGCACCGGGATATCGATCCGACGGCGCTGTTCAAGGTGACGTACGGCCTCTATATCGTCTCCTCCTGCGACGGGGAGAAGGCGACCGGCCTCATCGCCAACACCGTCAGCCAGGTGACCGCCGATCCGCCCCGGATCTCGGTCTGCATCCACAAGGACAACCTCACGCACGACTATATCGCCAAAAGCGGAACCTTCGCCGTCTCCGTCCTCGACGAATCGGCGCCGCTCAAGTTCATCGGCATCTTCGGTTTCAACTCGGGCCGGAAGATCGACAAGATACCCAAGGTCTGTTCGAGGATCGGGAAGACCGGCTGCCCGGTCGTCACCGAGAACGCCCTCGCGGTCTTCGAGGGGAGGGTCGTCTCGACGGTCGACGCCGGGACGCACAGCATCTTCATCGCCGACCTGGTGGAGGCGGAGACCTTGAAGGCGGGGAAGCCGCTCACCTACGCCTACTACCGGGAGCATCTGCGGGGGAAGACCCCCAAGAACGCCCCCACCTACATGCCGGCGTCCGCCTCGGGCGCCGCGGAGAACGAGCGAAAGGAGAACCCGATGCAGAAGTACATCTGCGACGTTTGCGGCTACGTGTACGACCCGGCCGAGGGCGACCCGGACAACGGCGTTGCCGCCGGCACCCCGTTCGAGAAGCTCCCCAACGCCTGGGTCTGCCCGATCTGCGGCGCGGGCAAGGACCAGTTCTCGCCCGAGGGGTGAGCCGCAGAGGGCCCGTTGTTGCACGGGAGGCATGCGGGACGCGCGTGCGGCCGGGGATGACACCCGGCCGTTTGCCGCCACGCCTTGCCGTTTCTGAACCGACAGAGGGCCGCATGAGATCCGCACGCGGAAGGATCGGGGAGATCGTCGCGATCCTTCGGGAGAACTACCCGGAGAGCCGCACGGCGCTCCGGCACGAGGACCCGTTCCAGCTGCTCGTCGCCACGATCCTCTCGGCCCAGTGCACGGACGCGCGGGTCAACATGGTCACCCCGTCCCTCTTTGGGAAGTACCCGACCGCCGCGCACTTCGCGAGGGCGAAACAAGCCATCCTCGAGAAGGAGATCCGCTCGACGGGATTCTTCCGGAACAAGGCCAGGAATATCATCGGGGCGGCGAAGCACATCGTCGCGGAGCACGGCGGCAACGTGCCCGACACGATGGAGGAGCTGGTGGCGCTTCCGGGCGTGGCGCGCAAGACGGCGAACATCGTCCTCTCGAGCGCCTACGGGAAGGCGGAAGGGATCGCCGTGGACACGCACGTGCGCCGGCTCTCGCGGAGGCTCGGCTTGAGCGCCGAGGAGGACCCGGTGAAGATCGAGCGCGACCTGATGGCGATCGTCCCGAAGGGGGACTGGCTGGACTTCAACCACCTGCTGGTGAACCACGGGCGGGCGATCTGCCGGGCGAAGAAGCCGCGCTGCCCCGACTGCCCCCTGAAGCGCCTCTGCCCGTCGGCGACGAAGTTCTTCCCCGAGCTCTGACCTCCTCACGGGCGGGGCCGTTCGGACCACCTCCTGGCGGCGGGGGACGCTACCGCCTCTCGATCTCGAACGAGATCGGCACCCGGATCTCCAGCGGGGAGGGGCCGAGACGGGGAGGGGGCGGCGGGAACGGGGCGGCGCGGCGCACCGTCATCCCCGCCTCGGCGTCGAGGATCGGCGAGAGGGAGCTTTGCACGACCCGGACGCCGGAGACGTCCCCGTCGGTGAGTATCCTGAAGGCGACGACGGCCGTTCCGCGCTGCCCCTCGTTGAGCGCCTCGGAGGGGAATCTCTTCCGCGTGGCGATTTTGCGCCGGACCGCGGCGAGATAGTCGTCGCGCCCCCCGCCCCCCGTCATGGCCGCCCTTCCGTCGTTGCCGCGCGAGGGGAGGGACGCCAGAAAGGCGGGGGGCGCCGCGCCGCCTTCCGCCTCTTCCCGGGAGGGGGCGGACGCGGCGTCGGGCGCGATCGCCGCCGCGCGGAGGCGCCGCTCGCGGGGCCTGTCCGTTTCCGGATCGGAGTCCCGCGAAGATTCGGCCTCGCCGACCGGCCGTGGGGAAGCGGGGATAAACGCCGCGCTGGAGGGGGAGGCCGCGGCGGTCTCGCAGACGGAGCCCACGGTGAAGGCGCACGCCCACTCCTCCTCCGCCGTCCCGGCGGGGAGGCGCGCCGTCCATCCCGCCGCAAACGCGGCGGCGTGGACGAGCAGGGAGAGCAGGAGCGCCGCCCCAAGCCTCTTGTCGCCGATCATGGCCCGCCTCCGCATCGCCGCATTCGGCGGGGCCCCTCGCGGAGACCCCGCCCCCCATGGTATGTACCATACCGGCGCCGGGCGAGGCAACCGATATAGTTGGCCTTGTATATCGGGGGCGGCGGGCCCGTTTCCCCGCCCCGCGGGGGCGTCCGCCGGACCCTTCCGTGAAACCGGATGGCCGGCGGGGCTGTCGTTTCGCGCCGGCGCGCCGGCGCGGGTGCGCCCCCGCGGCCCCCGCAGATCCATGGCGGATCCCGGTCATGGCGCCCCGGATCGTGAAAACCGGCGTTTCCCCGGGCGCGTTCCCCTTGTGCCCGCGCAGGGGGAGGGGGTATACTGGCGGCGTATGAAACTCCGCCTGAAGGTGAGCATCGTCAACGCCCGCGGCGAGGGGTTCATGGGTATCGGGCTCGTCTGGCTGCTGCGGCGGGTCAAGCGATTCAAGTCGATCCATCGAGCCGCCGCGGACATGGAGCTCTCCTACGTCAAGGCGCTGAAGATTCTCAACCGCCTCGAGAAGAACCTGGGGCGCAAGGTCGTCATCCGCACGAGGGGCGGCGCGAAACACGGCGGGGCGGAGATCACGCCGTTCGCCGAACGCTACATCGAGGAGTACGACCGGTTCCTCTCCGCGCTCAACGCACACGCCGAAAAGTCGTTCAGCCGCCGACGCCTCCTCTCCCGTCGCTGATCCATCCCCTCCCGCCCTCCGCGCCGCGCGCGGCCTGCGCGCAGACGATCCGCACGCCCGCCGCGCCGGAAATCGCGGTGTCCAAAAATGTCCGAAAAATAATGTTGACACCCCGATATACATTGGTATATATATCGGCCTCTAAAAATACCGCGCCGCCCCTGCGCGGGGGGTCGCGGGGGACGCCGGACAGAGGGAGGGGGCGTTGATGCGCACGGGCAGGGTATCCTTGGCGGTGTCGATGATCATCCTTGGTGTCGCTCTCGCGCCATGCGGCACGGCGTTCTGCCAGGCGGCTTCGGATGCGGCCGACGCGGCGGCCCCGGCGACCGGGCCGGGCACCCCCGCTGCGGATGCGGCGGCCGTTCAGGACGCGACCGCGGAGACGGGCTCGGATCAGGCGGCCGCCCCCTCCCCGTCGCCCGCCGCCACCCCCGCGGGGCCGCTCTCCTTCATCGCCCCCCAGGGCGCCCCCGCCGGTTTCAACGAGAGCGGCTACGTGCCGTACACCCTCGGGGAGATCGTGGTCGCGGGGCAGACGAAGGCGAACGAGATCGCCCTCTACAACGAGGTCTCCGCGGAGAAGATCGCGGCCACAAACAGCAAGACGGCGGCCGAGGCGCTGCGCTACGCCACGGGCGTGCAGGTGCTGCAGGGCGCCAAGAACGAGCCCGACGTGAGCATCCACGGGATGGGGCAGGAGAAGGTCCTGGTGCTGATCGACGGCGTCCCGTACTACGAGACGAACTACGGGAAGCTCAACCTGAGCCAGATCCCCGCCGACATCATCGCCAAGATCGAGGTGATCAAGGGAGCCCCCTCCGTCATCTACGGACCGAACGCGGAGGCAGGCGTCATCAACATCGTCACCAAGAACGCCGGGAAGCCGTTCACGCTGGGGAGCAACGTCGAGCTCGGCGAGAAGGACCACAACCGCGTCTCGGCGACGACCGGGGGCGAGGAGGGGGTCTTCAAATACTGGTTCAATTACACGCACAACGAGACGAGCGCATGGAGGATGTCCGACAACTTCAAGGCGGCCGAGGGGACGATTTTCAGCAAGCCCGGGGGGCCGCGGCGGGCGGTCATCGACGACGGCGGTTTCCGGAGCAACTCCAGCTTCAAGACCGACAGTTTCTGGGCGAAATTCGGCGTGACGCCTGCCGAGGACTCCGAGTATTTCGTGAACGCCTACTGGATCATGTCCAAGTGGGGCTGGCCGCCGTCGGTCGCCGATACCACCGTCTTCCCGGACCCGCCCGCCTTCTCGCAGTTCGCCCGGTTCGACAGGTACGACGACTGGGGGGTGGATTTCAACGCGAAGCAGCGGATCACGGAGAAGTTCCTCCTGCGCAACAACGCCTATTTCCACAACCACCAGGACGCGCTCGTGTCATACACGGACGAGGACTACACGGACAAGCTCGCCCGCAGCGCCTACAGGGACTACTCGGTGGGGGACAGCGTCATCGCCGACTACGACCTGACGAAGTGGGACACGTTCCGGCTCGCCTTCCACTACAAGATCGACTCGCACCGCGAGCGCGACGACTCGTACCTCCCGTTCTCCGAGTCGCTCTCGAACACCGGATCGGTCGCCGCCGAGAACGAGTTCCGTCTCGTCAAGAACCTGACCGCCGTCGCCGGCATGGGCTGGGACTGGTTCGACGTCTGGAAGTCGCAGCGGAACACGACGAGCAAGATGGACGGGGCGTTCACCGGGCGGCAGAACAACGAGCGGCCGAGCCTGAAGGATATGCTGACGCCGATGGGCGGCCTCGAGTACCGCCTTCCGGACACGACCAAGCTCTTCACCTCGCTGGCGAGGAAGGGGCGCTTCCCCACCCTGCAGCAGCTCTACTCGAGCAAGGGGGGCAACGCCGACCTCGACCCCGAGACCAGTCTCAACTACACCCTCGGCGCCTCCCGCTCCTTTTTCGACGGGATGGCGTGGGCGGAGGTCGCGTACTTCAATCACTACCTGCGGGACTACATCAGCCGCGACGGACCCGATCCCACGAATATCTACCGGAACTACGGGAAGATCATCATGAACGGCATCGAGCTCAACACGGAGCTCAAACCGTTCGAGCGCGCCGCCTTCACCCTCGGCTATACCTACAACCACGCCCGCGACCGGAGCAGGGGTCACGCCTCCGACTATGTGGTGGACCTCCCCGCGCACAAGATCGACATGGGCCTCCGCTATACGCTCCCGTACACCGAGACCAGGATCGATCTCACGCAGCAGATCACCAGCAAGATATTCTCGCAGCTCCCCACCGCGCAGGACCCGGAGCTTGACGAGGAGGTGGCGAAGGGCTACTATCTCTGCAACGTCAAGTTCACGCAGCCGCTCACCCGCTATCTCGACGGCTATGTCTCCCTCGAGAACATCTGGGACCGCAACTACGAGACCGTCTACGGCTTCCCGCAGCGGGGGAGGACGGTCCTCTTCGGGATCGACGCCAAGTACTGAGCGGCGAGGACGGCGGCGGGACGGTCTATGCCCCTCACGGTGCGCGATCTTTGTTTCAGGTACGCCCCGTCCGGGGAGTTCGTCCTCGACCGGCTGAATCTCGACCTCGCCGCGGGGGAGTGCGCGGCGATCACCGGCCCCAACGGGAGCGGGAAGAGCACGCTCGTCGCGGTCCTCGCCGGGATCATCCCCGCCTTCGTCAAGGGGGAACTCTCCGGATCGATCGAGGGGCCGGGGCCGGACGCGAGACCCGCGGTCATCCTCCAGAACCCCGAGGCGCAGATCCTCTGCGACGCGGTGGAGGAGGAGATCTCGTTCTTCATCGCCTATTCCGACGGCCGCGCGAGGCCGGAGCCGGCGGCCGGGATCGCCGAGGCCGCGGGGCTCGGCGACCTGCGGAGGCGGAAGGTCTATCAGCTCTCCTACGGCGAGAAGCAGCGGCTCGTCGCGGCGTGCGCCCTCTGGTGCGGCGACGCGCGCCTCATCCTGCTCGACGAGCCGTCGGCGCACCTCGACGACGACGGCGCCGAGCGGCTCTCCCGCCTCCTCGCGCGGCGCAAGGAGGGCGGCTCGTCCATCCTCCTCATCGGGCACGACTGCGAACGGCTCGGCGGGCTGATCGACCGCTGGTACGTCCTCGAGGGGGGGCGGCTCGTCGAGACGCGGGAGGGCGGGGGGCGCCGCGTCGCGCGCGGGAAAGGCCTGGTGCGGGGGGGGCGGGCGTTTTCGGAGCTGTGCGCCGTCGAGGAGATCACCTGGAGGAGCGAGACCGGCGAGGAGGCGTTCAGGGGCTTCTCCTGCGAGATCCGCAGGGGGGAGCTCTGCGGCCTCACCGGCCCGAACGGCTCCGGGAAGAGCTCCCTCGCGAGGATCCTCTGCGGCGCGGAGCCGCCCGCGGAGGGGACGGTCCGGTGGGAGGGGAGGGACGCGGACCCCGCCCTCCTGCGGAAACGGGTGGCGATGGTGGGCCAGAACCCGTTCCACCAGCTGCTCCACAAGTCGGTCGGGGCGAACGTCGAGTCGGCGCGCCGCCGGGCGCCCCGGGGCGCGGCCCTCGCGTTCGAGGAGGCGGTCCGTCTGCTCTCCGTGGGGCCGCTGCTCCGGCGGGACGTCGAGACGCTGAGCTTCGGGGAGGCGCAGAGGGTCGCGTTTCTCTGCGCGCTGCTCCGGGCGCCGGAGCTGTTGATCGTGGACGAGCTCTTCGCCGCGCTCGACGCGGCGGGGATCGACGCGTTCGTCGCGGCGCTCTCCGCGATGCGGGGGGCGGGGGCGGGCGCCCTCCTCATCTCGCACCTCGAGGCGGATATCGCCGCGATCGCCGACAGGGTCATCGCCATCGGATCGGGGGACCATGCACCGCGCGGATAATGTCAGGGTCCTCGTCTACACCACGATCTTCGGCGCGCTCTGGGGGGTCGTCGAGACGCTCCTGGGGACGTATCTCCACCTCTTCAACGTCCCGTTCAAAGGCGCTATAATGGCGGCGATCGGCGCGATCGTCCTGTGCGCCGAGCGGCTCTATACCCCCTGTTTCGGCGCGACGCTCTCCACGGGGTTCATCGCGATGGTGCTGAAGTGCTTCTCCGCCGGGACGGTGAGGATCTGGCCGGTGATCGGGATGGGGGTGGAGACGGTTGTGGCCGAGCTGGTGTTCACCGCGCTGGGCGCGGGGCGGATCGGCCTCTTCCTCGCCCCGGTCGTCTGCTGCATGGAGGGGGTCCCCCATATGTTCGTCGTCCAGCGCCTGATCTACGGCGAGGGGGTGTTCGACGCCTACCTGAAGGTCGCCGCGAAGATGCAGGCGGCGTTCAACCTGAGGGAAGACCTCTGGGCGATGGTGCTGCTCGTCTGGATCGCGGGCCACCTGGCGATCGGGATCGCCGCCGGGGTGTGCGCGATCGGCATCGGGGCCTATCTCCGACGGGAATGAACAAGCTCGCGCTCGCATTCGCGTCTGTCTGTTTCGGGAGCTCGCTTCTCGCGGCCGATGCCCGCGTGCGGCTCGCAACCGGGGGCCTTCTCATTCTCGCCGCGGCGTTCGCGGACCGCCGCTCCCTCACCGCGTTCGGCTCCTGGAAACTCTGGCTCTTCCCGCTGCTCTTCATCGTCGCGTCGCCCCTCTTCCTCGGCGAGCCCCGAACCTCGCTCCTGGGCCTCCCGTACTCCCCGGAGCAGCTTGGCCGGGGCGCCCTGTTCCTGTTCCACGCCTACTGCTTCGTGGTCTTCGGGGCCCTCGTCTCGGGGGCGTTCTCCCTCCGGGAGGTGATGCGCGCCTCGGAACGTCTCGGGATGGGCGGGGTGGGCCTGCGGGTCGCGCTCGGCCCGGCGGCGGCGAAGATCGTGAGCCGCATGGTCCGCGAGACGTGGGCCACGTACCGGATGGAGAGGCCGTCGCTCCTCCCCGCGGCGCGCGACTGCCTCATCCTGTTCGGCGCGATCGCGAGGAACACCGCCTTGATCGCGGAGCGGATCTCGATCCTCTTCTACCTCAGAAACGTGCGCGTCGGGGCCGCGGGCAGGGGCGGGAGGGGGCGATGAGGGATCTCGGGATCCTGGAGGAGATCTGGAACGGCCTCGACGAGGGACTGATCCTCGAGGATCTGTCCATATTCCTGCACTGGATCGTCACGAAGTCGCGGCGCTACGCCTTCTCCCATCTCTTCCAGGGGATGCCGGACCCGGATCCGCGGCCTCACCGGGAGACGTGCCTGAAGGGGCTGCTCGGGAAACCGGTCAGGAAGATCGTCCCGGAACTGCTCGGCAGCGGCGACACCCTCAGGGAGTCGACCGGGATCTCCTGCCTCAACAGCGCGCTCCCGGTCCCGGAAGACGCCGTCGAGGGAAACGCCGTCGAGCCGTTCCTGGAGCGCGCGCGGCGGATGAAGACCTGCTTCATCGGCCATTTCCCCGACGCCGACCGGTGGCGGCGCGAGGGGTACCCGGTCGACGTCATCGAGCTCTTCCCCGAGCCGGGGGATATCCATTGGAACGATTCGCACGCCGCCCTGGCGGCCGCGGAACTCGTCTTCATCACCGGCCTCACCTTGACGAACGGCACGTTCCCGGAGGTGATCCGGCGCACCCCGAACGCCCGGCACCGGGTGCTGATGGGGCCGACCGTTCCCCTCTCGCCGGTCTTCTTCGCGCACGGGATCGACCTCGTCGGCTCCTCGGTCATCCTCGACATCCGACGGGCGCTCGACTGGTGCCGGTGGGGCGCGGGGAGCTGCATCTTCGAGCCGGAGGGGGTCATCCGCCGGGTGAACCTGTTCCGCGATCCCGGGCTCAGGGAGGCCGTGACGGGGGGAGAGGCGTCGAGAAAGGCGGTTTGAGTATGTGGCTGAAGAAGGTCAACGACTGGAAGGCGCAGGGGATCCCCTGCGCCATGCTCACCATCGTCCAGGCGGAGGGGCCGACCCCGCGCGGGGTGGGGTCCAAGATGGCGGTGAACCTGCACGGCGACAGCGCGGGGTCGATCGGCGGGGGGCCGGTGGAGCATCTGGGCCTCGAGGAGGCGAAGAAGGCCATCCGGGACAACCGATGCCGGACGCTGAAATTCTCCCTGCGCGGGGACGAGTGGCAGGTCACGGAGGAGAAGAAGGTGCGGGGGCTGTGCGGTGGCGCCCTCACCGTCTTCATCGAGCCGATCGTGCCCCGGCACGAGGTCGTCGTCTTCGGGGCGGGCCACATCGGGGAGAAGCTCGCGGCGTTGTGCGCGGTGTTGAATCTCCCCTGCCGCGTCTACGACAATCGAAAGGATCGTCTCACCGCCGCGCGCTTTCCGCACGCGCGGAAGCTCATCCACGGCCGTTACGAGGAGCTCGCGAAGAAGATCCCCCTCTCCGCGTCGAGCTACTGCGTCATCGTGACGCACGGCCACGAGCACGACGAGGAGTGTCTCGAGCTGCTGCTGCAGAACAGGGAGATCCCGTATATCGGCATGATCGGGAGCGCGGCCAAGGTGAAGATACTTGTCGACCGCATCCGGTCCCGGGGCACGGAGGTCGACGGCCGGCTCTACAGCCCGGTGGGGCTGAAGATCGGCAGCCATCTGCCGGAGGAGATCGCCCTCTCCATCATGGCCGAGATCATGCTGCTCTCCGGGGGGGGATCCGGGGAGCATTACCGAATCAGGTGGCACGAGACGGCGAAGGAACGATGAGCCCGCGGAAGAAGAACATCCTCGTCACGGGCCCCCCCGGGGCGGGGAAGACGACGCTGGTGGAGGCGGTGGTCCGGTCGCTCGGGGTGCGGCCCGGCGGGTACGTCACGAAGGCGTTCCCCGCGCGCGGGAGGAAGATCCGGTGTGAGATAGAGGCGTTGACGCCCGGGGTGCGCAGGAGGAGGGGGGTAATCGCATCCGTCGACGCGCCGGGGGCGTTCCGCGTCTGCGGCATGGGGGTGGACGCGGCGGAGATCGAGGCGGTGGGGGCCGCGGCGCTGGAGAACGCGGCGGGCTCGTCGCCGCTCATCGTGATGGACGAGATCGGGCAGATGGAGATCGCGAGCCCCCGCTTCCAGGAGGCGGTCATCGCATGCCTGGATTCCGCGACGCCGGTGCTGGGGGTGATCAAGACGGCGCGCGGTCCGTTCGTGGACCGCATCAAGGCGCGGCCCGACATCGAGCTGGTGGAGCTGACGGAGGAGAATCGCGGCGCCGCGCGGGAGCGGGTGCGGGGGCTGCTCGCCGCCCTGGCCGGCCCCGGCGGGAGCGGGTGCGGGGCGCCGCGCGACACGGGGGAGACGGTATGTTGACCATGCTCTGCAAAGGCGGCCCGCTGATGATCCCGATCATCCTCGGGTCGGTCGTTGGGTGGGCGATCGTCATCGAGCGGCTCTGGGTCTTTCGGCGCGTGCGCGAGGACGCGTTCGAATTCGTGCAGGAGGTGTTCCGGGATATCAGGAAGGGGAGGACCGACCTTGCGCTCGAGCGCTGCCGCCAACTCGGCGCGAATCCGCTGGCCGCCGTCTTCAGGATCGGGATCGCGCGGGCGTCGCTCCCCCCCGACCGGCTCGAGAGGGTCATCGAGCAGGCCGGGAACAACCAGGTTATGCGGTTGGAGCGGCGCCTCGGGGCGCTCGTGGCGATCATCGGCGTCGAGCCGCTCCTCGGGTTTCTGGGGACCATCACGGGACTGATCCGCGCGTTCATGTCGTGGGAACGCGCGGGGGCGCAGGTGACGGTCAGCGTGCTCGCCGCGGGGATGTACGAGGCGATGCTCACCACGGCGGCGGGCCTGATCGTGGCGATCCCGCTCTACCTCTTCTACGCCTACTTCGTGAGCCGCATCGCGAACCTCTCCAACGCCCTCACCAACCACTGCATCCAGCTGGTCGAGGCGCTCTCGGAGACGCGGCAGGAGGGGAAACCGTGAAGATCGCCGGGAGGAGACAACGCCTGGTGGCGCTCGAGTCGGTCGCGATGACCGACATCGTGCTCAACCTGTTCATATTCTTCTTCATCTCGTTCAGTCTGCTCTACACCCTCAACGCCGACCGGGCGCACGCCATCAGGATCGTGTTGCCCGCCGCGGAGAGTGCCGCCCCGCCCCCGGAGGCCCCGGAGGCGCGCGTGACGGTGACCCAATCGGGGGAGCTGTACCTGGACGGGGAGCGGATCGGGGAGGAGGCGCTGGGCGGCGAGATCGCCCTGAGGAAGTCGGCGGATCCCGATCTGCGGATCTCCCTCCGCGCCGACAGGCAGGCGCCGTTTCAGGAGGCGGTCCGCGTCCTGTCGATCGTCTCGGCGTGCCGGGTGCGCGCGCTCGATATCGCCGTCGTGAAGGAAGGGGACGCCGACCGCTGACGGGCGCGCCGCCCCCCTCAGAGCCCCTCGAGGTCCTTCTCCCCGAGCCCCTGCCCGGGTCTTCCGTCCCGGCGCGCCCTGACCTCCCTCCCCTCGAAGACGATCAGCGTCGGCACCACCTCGACGCCGTACGTTTCCCAGAGCGGGTTCTCGAGATCGTCGAGAACCACCGTGAGGCAGCCGCGCCCCCCCGCCTTGGCCGCGGCGAACGCATCGAAACGGGGGCGGAACGCGCGGCAGTACGGGCAGGCGCTCATCACGAAGAGCACGACGGTTTTCCCCCCCGCCGCGAGGTGGGGGGCCAGCGACGACGGATTCAGGAGCGTCTGCATGGTTCGATCGCGGCGCCGGCGTCAGGCGCGCAGGGCCCTCGCGGTCTCGCGGACCAGCAGGAGCGCCATCAGGAGCAAAACCGCGGCGATGAGCCCGATCACGGACAGGCGGTACCTGCCGATGAGAAGGACGAGCGCCCAGACGGTCATGACGATCATGAACGCCATCGGAACGAGCACGATGCCGGTCCGCTTTCCTCCTTTCTTCAGCCAGAGGGTGATGACGAGGAGCGTGAGCGCCGCGAGGAGCTGGTTGGAGGCGCCGAAGGCGGGCCAGATGACCTTCCACGCCGGGACGGGGTTCCCCTGCGCGTCGCGGAGCGTGATGAGGACGAAGATCGCGGGAAGGACGAGCGTGGCGAGGGTGGACCAGTAGCGCGTCTTCACGCCGGCGAGGCCGAAGAACTCCTCGAAGATGTACCGGCCGAGGCGCGTCGCGGTGTCGAGCGTGGTGAGGATGAAGGTTGAGAGGGCGAGGAGTCCGAACGAGTAGCCGATCCTCTGCGGGACGCGGAGGAGCGCGAGGAAGCGGCTGATGCCGGTCGCGTAGATCTCGAGCGGCGGCTTCCCCGCGAGGGCGTCGTGTCGCGAGATCATGATGACCGTGGCGAGGGCGATGACGGCGATGACCCCCTCGACGAGCATCGCCCCGTAGCCGACGAGCCGCGCGTCCGATTCGCGGTCGAGCTGCTTCGACGACGTCCCCGAGGCGACGATGGAGTGGAACCCCGAGCAGGCGCCGCAGGCGACCGTGATGAAGAGGATCGGGAAGAGCGACCCGAGCTCCGGCGCGGTCCAGTCGACGAAGGCGGGGAAGCTCGCGGGGAAGGCGCCGAAAGAGATGCCGACGAGGCCGCCCAAAACGGAGGCGTAGAGCAGGAACGAGGAGAGGTAGTCGCGGGGCTGGAGGAGGACCCAGACGGGGGTCGTGGAGGCGACGAAGCAATAGACGATGAGGAGGACGGCCCAGACCTTGACCGGGTCGCCGCCGGTGAGGGAGCGGACCGACTCCGCCTGGAGCGGGATGCGCTGGCCGACCCAGACCGCGAGGAAGACGAGCGGCACGAAGACGAGCGATGCGGCGAGCACGGTGAGCCGCAGCCGATAAACGCAGAGGCCGAAGCCGATCGCGAGGGCGATGAAGATGATCGAGGAGACGGCGACCCCGCCGTCCATCGCGAAGGTGGCCGAGGTGAGATCGGTGAAGACGATCAACACATAGACCAGCGTCAGCCAGATGAAGGAGAGGAAGAGCTTGTAGGCGAGGGGGGACATATATTCCCTCGCGATCTCCGCGATCGAGCGCGCCCGGTGGCGGATGGAGACGAAGAGCGTCGCGAAGTCGTGCACCCCGCCGATGAGGATCGAGCCCGCCACGATCCAGACGAGGGCCGGGAGCCAGCCGAAGGCGGTCGCCGCGATGATCGGGCCCACGATCGGCCCCGCCCCGGCGATCGACGAGAAGTGGTGGCCGAGGAGGACCGCCCGGTTGGCGGGCACCCGGTCCACCCCGTCGTAGTCGGTGTGCGCCGGGGTCGGGCGCGTGTTGTCGATCCCGAAGAAGCGGGCGAGGAAGCGGCCGTAGACAAGGTACGCCGCCGCGAAGGCGACGACCGCGGAGAGGAAGACGACTGTCAGCATCGGGCGGCTCCGTAAAAATACCAGTATAGCACGGAACGAGGGGGAGGAGCGGGGTGTAGCTTCTCGGGAAAGTCGGGGCTCACGGGCGTGTCGCAGCCGTCATTCCCCCCTCCGGCGGCAGGCCCGGCCTCTTGCTCCTGAAGGGCGCGGCTCCGGGCGCAGCGCGTCAGGATCGCGTCATCCGCGACGACCCCGCGGCCGCACCTGAGCGCCGAAATCCGACGCTAGGGGCGCGGGTCCCCCCCCTCGCCCGGGAGCGCCGCGGGGGTCCTGGGCTGGATGTCGAGCTGCGCGGGGTCGGGGATCTCGTCCCGCGCGACGCCCATCTCCTGGAATCGGCGGGCGAGCGGGATCAGGCGGCTCTCCAGCGAGGCGACCGCCCGGTTGTAGCCCTTCACTGACTTCTCCAGCGCCTCCCCGACCCCCGAGAAGTGCCCCACGAAGGTGGCGAGCCGCCCGTACAGCTCGCGCCCCTCCTCGGCGATCCGTTCCGCGTTCTCCGCGAGGCGCTGCTGCTGCCAGCCGAAGGCGATCACCTTCAGAAGCGCGAAGAGGATGACCGGGGAGCTGATGAGGACCCGGTTGGCGATGGCGTATTCGAACAGATCCCGGTCCTGTTCGAACGCGGCGGAGAGGGACGCCTCGAGCGGCACGAACATCACCACGATCTCCGGGGCCCGCTCGAACTGGTCCCAGTACGCCTTCCTGCCGAGGTCGTTCACCTTGCCCCGCATCGCCTTGGCGTGCTGCGCGAGTTTGGCGGCGCGCGCGGCCTCCTCCCGCGTCTCCATCGCCTCGAGGTAGGCGTCGAGCGGGACCTTCGAGTCGATCGGCAGGATGCCGCCCTGGGGCAGGCGGATCACCATGTCGGGCCGTCCGGGGCCGGCCTCGGCGGCGGCCTGCTCGTCGAAATCCACGTGTCCCGCCATCCCCGCCATCTCGACGAGGCGGCGGAGCTGGAGCTCCCCCCAGCGTCCCTTGACCGTCGGGGATCGCAGCGCCTGCGCCAGCGTGGTGGTGGTGCTCTGGAGCTGCGCGTGGAGGCGGCCGAGTTCCGTGAGCTGCTGCCCGAGGGCCTGGTACGCCCCCTCGCGCTTGCTCTCGAGCGCCCGCACCAGCATGTCCAGCGACGCGAGGTCGTTGGTGAGCGGCTTGACGAGGTTCTCCAGCGCGCTCCGGGACCGCTGTTCGAGCTGCGCGGAGTTGGCGTGCAACACGTCGCTCGCGCACGCCTTGAAGGCGTCGACGAGCGCCGCGCGGGAGGTCTCGGCCCACTGCAGCTTCTCGGCGTCCGCCTGCAGGGCGGCCCTGAGCCGGGCGCGCTCCTCCCGGTATCTAACAAGCAGCATCAGCGCCCCCGCCAGTGCCAGGCTGAGCGCGATCAGGAGTATCGTCATCATCATGCTTCACCTCCCGTGCCGCTATCATACCCCCCGCGCCGCGTTCCGTAACCGGAAAAATCAGTTTCTTCCGCCCCCGGGGAGCGGCGCGGCTTTGACGCCCCTGCGCGCACCTAGTATAGTAGCCATATGCCCGAGCATGCGGATATCCTCGTCGTCGGCGGAGGACCCGCCGGGATCTTCGCCGCCGTCACCGCCGCGCAGCACGGAGGGAACGCCCTCCGTGTCGCCCTCGTCGAGCACAACCACGTCCTCGGCCGGAAACTCGGAAAGACCGGGAACGGCCGCTGCAACCTCACCAACCGAAATGTGTCGATCGAGCGCTACCACGGCGAGGAGACGCGCTTTCTCCACAACGTCCTGCCGCGCTTCACGAGCGACGATTTGCTCGCCTGGTTCGAGGAGCGCGGGGTGGAGTTCAAGGAGGAGGAGGACGGCCGCGTTTTCCCCGTGACCGACCAGGCCTCCACGATCGCGGACGTCCTGAAGGAGGAGGTCGCGCGATGCGGCGTCGCCGTCTCGCTCGGGAGGCGCGTCGAAGAGGTTGGGCGCGGAAAGGACGGGGGCTTTTTCGCGCGCTGCGCGGGAGGGGGAACATTCCTCTGCCGGAAACTTGTCCTCGCCGCGGGAGGGCCCGCGTACCCGCAGCTCGGCGCCACGGAGGACTGCTACGCCTTCGCGAGAGCGTTCGGGCACACGGTCGTTTCCCCGGCGCCGGCCCTCGTCGCCTTCGAGATCGCGGCCAAATCGCTCTTCGACCTCCAGGGGGTGAAAACGCGCGCGGAGGTGAAGGCATATCAGGGCGGGAGAGTCGCTGCGACGGCCACGGACGAACTTCTCTTCACGCACTTCGGCGTATCCGGCCCCGCGGTCCTGCACGTGAGCAGCTTCGTCACGCGCGGCTTGTGCGCCGCAGCGACGGCGAAGACGGACCTGCCCGGCACGGAGACACTGCTTCGGGTCAACCTTTTCCCCGGCCTGCCGCGCGCGGATGTCGAGAAGAAGATCCTCTCGCTCTGGAAGCGCACCCCGAAGCGCTCCCTCGGCAACAGCCTGATGGGGATCCTCCCGAAGAAACTCCCGCAGGTTCTCTTCCGGAATGTCCTCGGGCTGGACGTGGAGACGCCGTCCGAGAAGATCACGCGTGAGAACCGCACCCGCATCGTGAACGTTCTGACGAATCTCGAGTTGAAGGTCGCCGGGACGCGCGGCTTCCGCGACGCGCAGGTCGTCTCCGGCGGCGTGCGCACGGCGGAGGTGGCGGGGAGGACGATGGAGTCGCGCCTTGCGAATGGCCTCCACTTCGCCGGGGAGGTGCTGGACATCGACGGCGACTGCGGCGGCTTCAACCTCCAGTTCGCCTTCGCCTCGGGATACCTCGCGGGCCTTGCGGCCGCCGCGCGCGCAACGTAAGCGCCCGTCCCGACGAGACCGTCGCTCTTCCGGCGGTCGAGCCGGCCATTCTCGAGGGCGTCTATCCTCCACGACAGGTCCTCCCGGAAGAGTCGGAGATTCGCGTCCGGCCGCCGCGCCAGGCCCGCGCATTCGTGCGGCATCTCCGCTCGACGCCCCCGCGGCACGTCCGCCCCTCCCCACACACCAATCGACCTCTCCGCCTCGGCGAGCCCGGCGCGGGGCGGGGCGGTCCGCCGGCGACGCGCGGCGGGAGTGCGGAGACGGGGGGCGAAAAATATCTGTTGACGGCGGGCCCTATACTGGTATAGTGGTACCAGAATAGTTAGAAATGAGGTATCCATGGCGCAGATGCTCAGGATCTCCGAGGCGGCGGCGCTCGCGATGCACGCGGTGGTCCTGATGGCGGCCGATTCGAAGCGTCCCCTCGCCGTCAGCCGCGCCGCGCGGCGACTCAACGTATCGGGGGCGCACCTCTCCAAGGTCCTTCAGCGCCTGGCGAAGGCCGGCCTCGTGGACTCCATCCGGGGCCCGCGCGGAGGCTTCATCCTCGCGAAGAAGCCGGGGAGGATCACGCTGCTCGAGGTCTACGAGGCGATCGAGGGGCGGCGCGAAAAGAGCGAGTGCCTCTTCGACGGGCGCGGATGCGGCGTGCCCCGCTGCATCCTCGGCGGGCTTCTCGGGAAGGTGGACGCGCAGATCGGGAGGTACCTCGCCGCGACGCGGATCTCCTCCCTGGCGGACCTGTACGCGGGGGACAACGGCGATGAAGAGACGCATCATAAGGATTGACGAGGCCAGGTGCACCGGCTGCGGGCTCTGCATCCCCAACTGCCCGGAGGGGGCGCTGCAGGTCGTCGACGGGAAGGCGCGCATGCTGAGCGACCTGTTCTGCGACGGGCTCGGCGCCTGCATCGGCCACTGCCCGGAGGGGGCGCTGTCGTTCGAGGATCGGGAGGCCGAGCCGTACGACGAGCGGCGCGCGATGGAGAATATCGTGCGGGGCGGGGAGAAGGTCATCCGGGCGCACCTGGCGCATCTGCGGGATCACGGGGAGGAGGGCTACCTGAGGGAGGCGGTCGGATACCTCGAAGAGAGGGGGATACCGGTGCCCTCGGAGGAGAAGCCGGCGCGAAGAGACTCGGCGGCGGCGCCGAAGCCCCGCGTCTGTCCCGGCGCGCAGGCATCGAAATGGGGGATGCCGCGGAAAGGCGCCGGCGCCGGGTCGGCCGGACCGGCAGCCGCGTCCCGTCTCGGCCAGTGGCCGGTGCAGTTGCACCTCGTGCCCGCGTCCGCATCGTTCCTGAAAGGGGCCGACCTGCTCGTCGCCGCCGACTGCGTGCCGTTCGCCTTCGCCGGTTTCCACGACGAGCTCCTCGCGGGCCGGGCGCTTCTCGCGGGGTGCCCGAAGCTCGACGACACGGCCGCGTATCTCGAGAAGCTGACGGAGATCTTCAGGCAGAACGAAATCCGGTCCGTGACCGTCGCCAGGATGGAGGTGCCGTGCTGCGCCGGGATCGTGCGCCTCGTCGGGGAGGCGATGCACGCGGCGGGCGTGGAGATCCCCCTGCAGGAGGTCGAGATCGGCATCCGGGGTGAGAGGAGATGAGCGGATTCAGGTGCCCGGGAACGGAGCGGATCAGGGCGTCGTATCCCGACGAGGTGCCGTGCGCGTGCGGCGGGAAGGTGGAGCTGTGGCCGGACGAGGACGGGGCGCGGTGCCCGGCGTGCGGCCGCACCGCGAAGAGGGAGATCCCCCCCTCCTGCCTCGACTGGTGCGCGGCGGCGAGGGGGTGTGTCGGGGAGGAGCGCTACGCGCGGTACCTGCGCGCGAAACAGCACAGGGCGATTGCGTCGCGGGGGAGGAGGTGAGGCCGTGAAGCCGACGGAGCGGTTGAAGGAGGAGCACCAGGGGGTCAAGCTGATGCTGAGGATACTCAAGAAGGCCGCCGAGAGGATGCACGGGGGCACCGCCGTGCCGCACGAGCACCTCGGACAGATGGCGGAGTTCTTCAGGGTCTTCGTGGATCGGTGCCACCACGCGAAGGAGGAGGAGCTGCTGTTTCCCGCCATGCAGGAGGCGCGCATCCCGGAAGTCGAGGGGTTGATCCGCGCGCTGCGGGAGGAGCACGAGCGCGGCCGCGGCATCGCCGGATCGTTCGCGGACGCCGTCGTCCGCTGCGGCGCCGGCGACCACCGGGCCCCGGCGAAGATCGTCGCCGAGGCGCGCGTCTATCGCGACCTGCTTATCGCGCATATCGAGAAAGAGGACACGGTCCTCTACCCGATGGCCGACGAGAAACTCTCCGGGGAGACGCAGAAGGCCCTTCTCGACGGATTCGAACGGATCGAGGAGGAGCGGATAGGGGCGGGGACGCATGAGAGGTTCCACGGGGTGCTGCGGCATCTGCACAGCGTATACCTGAAAGGGTAGGGGGCACGTACACACACGGAGCGGGCGGCGCATGCCGCGTGCGCGAGGAGGGGGAGATGACACAGGGGATGTTCTGCTACCAGTGTGAACAGACGGCGAAAGGGTCCGGGTGCACCGTGCAGGGGGTCTGCGGCAAGAACCCGGAGACGGCGGCGCTCCAGGACCTGCTCATCCAGGCGGCGAGGGGGATCGGCTGGTACGCGCACCTCGCGGCGGGACAGGGGGCGCGCGACCGCTCCATCGGCGTCTTTACCGTCCGGGCGCTCTTCACGACCATCACGAACGTGGACTTCGACCCCGAGAGGATCGAGGGGCTGATCCGGGAGGCGGCGCGGGTGAAGGAATCCGCGCGCGCGCTCGCGGAGAAGGCGGGGGCGCGGATCCCCGGGGAGGTCCCCGCGGCCGCGAAATGGACGCCGGGGGAGAGCCGTGAGAGGCTCCTCGCGCAGGCGGCGAAGGCCGGTCTCTCGTCTGACCGCCCGGAAAACGAAGATCTGCGCTCGCTCGAGCACCTGCTCCTCTTCGGCCTCAAGGGGATCGCGGCGTACGCCGACCACGCGCACATCCTCGGCAGCGACTCCGACGAAATCTTTGATTTTCTTCACAAGGCGCTCGCGACGCTGGCGGAGGGGAAGGCCGGCGCGGACGAGCTCGTCGGGCTCGTGCTGGAGTGCGGGAAAATCAACATCGCCGTGATGGAGCTCCTCTCGCAGGCGCACCGCGCGCGGTTCGGCGTCCCCGTCCCCACGCCGGTCTCCCTCGGCACCAGGAAGGGGCCGGCGATCATCGTGAGCGGGCACGATCTTCTCGACCTGGAGGAGCTGCTCGCGCAGACGGAGGGGACCGGCGTCAACGTCTACACGCACGGGGAGATGCTCCCGGCGCACGGCTACCCCCGGCTGAAGAGGCACGCCCACTTCGCCGGGAACTACGGGACCGCCTGGCAGAACCAGCAGAAGGAGTTCGCGGCAGCGCCCGCCGCGGTGCTGATGACCACCAACTGCATCCAGCGGCCCGCCGCCTCCTACGCCGACCGGATCTTCACCACGGGGCTCGTCGCGTGGCCGGGCGTCGTCCACATCCCCGACCGGGCACACGGGCGCCCCAAGGACTTCTCCGCGGTGATCGCGCGGGCGAAGGAGCTCGGCGGGTTCGAGGAGAGGCCGGGGAAGACGGTCACGGTCGGCTTCGGGCACGAGGCGGTGCTCGGCGTCGCGGAGACGGTTGTCAACGCCGTGAAGACGGGGGCGATCAGGCGCTTCTTCCTCATCGGCGGCTGCGACGGCGCCAAGCCCGGGCGGAACTACTACACCCGTTTCGCGGAACTCGTGCCGAAGGACTGCGTCATCCTCACACTGGCGTGCGGGAAGTACCGGTTCCACACGCTTGACGCCGGCGACATCGGCGGGGTGCCGCGCCTTCTCGACATGGGGCAGTGCAACGACGCCTACTCGGCGGTGAAGGTCGCGCAGGCGCTCGCGGGGGCGTTCAGCTGCGGGGTGAACGATTTGCCGCTCACCTTCATCCTCTCCTGGTACGAGCAGAAGGCGGTGGCGATCCTGCTGTCGCTGCTCTATCTCGGCATCCGGGGAATGCGGCTGGGGCCGTCGCTGCCGGCGTTCGTCTCCCCGGGGATCCTGAAGGTGCTGGTGGAGCGATTCGACATCAGGCCGATCTCGGGCGATCCGGAAAAGGATCTGGCGGAGGCGCTGGGCGGCAGGTAACCGGCGATCCGCCGGGCGGACATACGTCAACGGAAGGCGGCGTTTGGCCATTGACGCGCCGCGCGTCCGCCCGCACAATGGGCGCGTGTGCGCCGGCGCGGAGGGCTTTGCCATGACGGACTCGTTCAGCGCGGTTCAGGTGACCGATCGGGTGTACTGGGTCGGGGCGACGGATTGGGCGGTGCGCAATTTCCACGGCTACGCCACGACCCGGGGCACCACCTACAACGCCTACCTGATCGTCGCCGACAAGATCATCCTGATTGACACGGTCAAGGCCCCGTTCAGGGACGAGATGTTCGCCCGCATCGCCTCCGTGGTCCACCCCGGGCGGATCGACTATATCATCTCGAACCATTCCGAGATGGACCACTCCGGCTGCCTGCCCGAGACGATCGCCGCGGTGAAGCCCGACGCGGTCTTCGCCTCCGCGATGGGGGTGAAGGCGCTCGCGGACCATTTCCGCCTCGGCCCCGGCCTCGTCGCGGTGAAGAACGGCGAGCAGATGAACCTCGGCGGGGTGAACCTCTCCTTCCACGAGACGCGGATGCTCCACTGGCCGGACAGCATGTTCACCTGGATGCCCAACGACCGCCTCCTCTTCTCGCAGGACGCGTTCGGGATGCACCTGGCCTCCGGCGAGCGTTTCGACGACGAGCTCCCCGCGGATCTGCTGGAGCGGGAGGCGGCGAAGTACTACGCGAACATCCTGATGCCGTTCTCCCCGCTCGTCGCGGCCCTCCTCGGAAAACTGCCGTCCCTCGGCATCTCCCCGCGGATCATCGCCCCCGACCACGGGCCGATCTGGCGGGGCAACGTCGCGGGGATCGTCGAACGCTATGCGGCGTGGGCGAGGCGGACGCCGAGGCGCAAGGCGGTGATCATCTACGACACGATGTGGGGGAGCACGCACCGGATGGCCCGTCTGATCGGCGAGGGGGTCGTCGCGGGCGGGGCGGAGGTGAAGATCCTCCCGCTCGGGGCGAATCACCGGAGCGACGCGGCGACCGAGCTGCTCGATGCGGGCGCCCTCCTCGTCGGCTCGCCGACGCTCAACAACGACATCTTCCCGACCGTGGCGGACGCCCTCTGCTATCTGAAGGGGCTGAAGCCCAAGGGGCTCGTCGGCGCGGCGTTCGGCTCCTACGGCTGGAGCGGCGAGTCGGTGAAGATCCTGAACGGCCTCCTGAAAGAGATGCAGGTGGGGCTCGTCGGCGATGGCGTGAGCGTCCGCTATGTCCCCGATGACGGGGCGCTTGCCGAATGCGCGGCGCTCGGGCGCCGCGTCGCGGAGACGCTCCCCGCAGGCGAGGGGAAGGCGTAGGCGTTCCCTTCCCGCACAGGGGCGCACCGGAGGAGGGATCGGCATGAACAACCTTCTGGTTCGGCGGGGAGCCCTCGTACTCCTCTCGGCGCTTCTCGGGTGCGCCGCGCCCGGGGGGACCGGTGGGAAGGCGCCGGGACTCTGTCCCGCCTGCAAGGTGAAGGTGGTCATGCACCGGTTCCGGCGGCTGAGGGTGCCGGCGCATACGCACGTCACGTACCTCTGTCCTGTATGCGAGAAGGGGTGGACCGGAAAGACGGGGGACGGCCCCTGCGCGGTCTGCCCCGCGTGCGGCACAACGGTGAAGGAGTGCCCCGGCTGCCGCGGGAAGGGAGCGGCGCATCCCGACCATGACGGATGAGTCGTCGATTCGGCCCCGCGAGGGCCGTCACGCGCACCTGCATTTCCTCCGGGGGAGGGAGAAGGGGCAGCGCCGGCTCGGCGCCTGTGTCGCCATCACGCTCGCGGCGATGGCGGTGGAGTGCGTCGCCGGCATCCTCGCGGGGAGCCTCGCGCTCGTCAGCGACGCGGGGCACATGCTCACGCACGGCTTCTCCCTGATCGTCAGCTATTTCGCCGTCGCCGTCGCCCGGCGGCCGGCCACGGACCGGAGAACCTTCGGTCTGTACCGCGTCGAGATCCTCGCCGCCCTCTTCAACGGGGCGACCCTCCTCGTCATCACCGGCTTCATCGTCTGGTTCGCGGTGAAGCGGCTCATCGACCCCGTCCCGGTGGCCGGGGGCTGGATGCTGGCGGTGGCCGTCGTCGGCCTCGGGGTCAACGTGGCGACCACGCTCATCCTCCGGGAATCGGCGCGCGACGATCTCAACGTCCAAAGCGCCTTCGTCCATATGCTCGGCGACCTCTTCTCGTCGGTCGTGGTCAGCGGCGGGGCGCTGGTCATCATCCTGACGGGCTGGAACTGGATAGACCCGCTCCTGAGCGTGCTGGTCTGCGCCCTGATCCTCGCCTGGGCGTACCGGCTCATCCGGCAGTCGGTGGAGATTCTTCTCCAGTCCACGCCGGAGGGGGTGGATATCCCCGCCATCGCCGAACGGCTCTCCCGCGTGGAGGGGGTTCGGCGCGTCCACGACGTGCACGTCTGGACGATCACGTCGGGGCTTCACTCGATGAGCGGCCACATCGAGATCGACGACATGCCGATCAGCAGGTCGACCGCCATCCTCGACGCCGCGGGGAAAATCTTGAAGTCGGAGTTCGGCATCATCCATTACACGATCCAGATCGAGTGCGGGGAGTGCCGGCACAAGATGGAGCACTGATTCCCTGAACGAGGGATGCGGCCGGCCGGGAGGCGCCCGATCCCGGGGGATCGAAGATGCGCGAGGGCACGGGGGCGCGATGAGGCGCAGGATACGGATCACGGGGCTCCACTGCGCCTCCTGCGTGCGAAGGGTCGAGGAGGCGCTCCTCGCCGTCCCCGGGGTCTCGTCGGCGCGCGCGGACCTCGTCTCGCGCGAGGTGACCGTCGACTGCGATCCCGCCGCCGCGGAGCCCGGCGCCCTCGAGCGGGCGATCGAGGGGGCCGGCTTCGGTGTGCTGCGGGCAGACGGCGGGGGGGAGGAGGCGGCGGAGCGGGAGCGCCTCCGGGAGACGGCCGGCCTCCGCGCGCGCGTCCTCGTCTCGGCGGCGTTCGCGGTTCCGCTCCTCTGGGTCTCGATGGCGCCGATGGCGGGGATCAGCCTCCCGCCGTGGATCGCCCGGCACGGCGCGCTCATCCAGTTCATCTTCTGCGTCCCGATCGTCGGGGCGGGTCTCCCGCTCTTCAGGCGGGGGCTCCTCGCGATCCTCCGCACCGGCCGCGCCACGATGGACACCCTCGTCGCCCTCGGCGCCGGCGCGGCGTTCCTCTTCAGCGTCGCGGAATCCCTCCGCCATCCCGCGTCGGGCCCGGCGCACGGCGGCGGGCACCTCTACTACGAGACGGCCGGGATGCTCATCGCGTTCATCCTCCTCGGCCGCTGGCTCGAGGCGGCGGCGAGGGGCAAAACCTCGTCGGCCCTCCGCCTCCTCGTCGGCCGGGAGTCCCGGACCGCGGTCGTGCGCACGGCGGGGGGCGAGACGGCGGTGCCGGTGGAGGAGGTCGTCCCCGGCGACGTCGTCGTGGTGAGGCCGGGGGAGAAGGTGCCGGTGGACGGCCGGGTAAAGGACGGGGAGTCGTGTATCGACGAGTCGATGGTCACGGGGGAGCCGATGCCGGTCCCCAAGCGCCCGGGGGACGAGGTGACGGGAGGCACGATCAACGGCCCGGGCTCGTTCACCTTCGAGGCGACCAGGACGGGGAGCGACACCTTCCTCGCGCACGTGGTCGCGCTCGTGCGCGAGGCGCAGGCGTCGCGGGCGCCGGTGCAGGAGCTGGCGGATTCTGTCGCGGCGTATTTCGTCCCCGCGGTCCTCCTCGTCGCCCTCGTCTCGTTCGCGGTCTGGATCGGCGCCGGGCGGGGGCTCGGGTTCGCCCTGACCGTCGCCGTCTCGGTGCTCGTGGTCGCCTGCCCCTGCGCGCTCGGTCTCGCCACCCCGACGGCGGTCGTCGTGGGCGTCGGGATGGCCGCCGCGCGCGGGATACTGGTCAAGAGCGCCGCCGCGCTCCAGACCGCCGCCCGCGTGGACACCGTCGTCTTCGACAAGACCGGCACGCTCACCCTCGGCGCGCCCGTCGTCACCGATGTAACGCCGCTCGGCGGGCGCGGCGCGCAGGAGGTCCTGCGTCTCGCCGCCGTCGCCGAGAAGCGCTCCGAGCACCCGCTCGGCGGCGCGATCGTCGCCGAGGCGCGCGGGCGGGGGATCGAACCGCCGGATCCTGACTCGTTCGTCTCGCGGGGGGGGCGGGGCGTCGAGGCGTCGTATGGCGGGACCGCCCTGCTCGTCGGGAGCGCGGCGCTCGCCCGCGAGCGGGGGGTCGACCTGTCGGCGGCGGAGGAGGCGCTCGCCGCGCGCGAGGCGGAGGGGAAGACCGCGGTGCTTCTCGCCGCGGACAACGTCGCGGCGGGCGTCATCGCCGTCGCCGATACGGTGAAGGAAGGCGCCGCGGAAACGGTTGCGGCGCTCCGGGCGGCGGGGAAGGACGTCGCGATGATCACCGGCGACAACGCGCGAACCGCCCGCGCGGTCGCGCGGGCGGTCGGGATCGACCGGGTGCTCGCCGGGCTGCTGCCCGCGGAGAAGGCGGAGGAGATCCGGCGGCTCGGGGCCGCGGGCCGGACGGTCGCGATGGTCGGGGACGGGATCAACGACGCCCCCGCGCTCGCCGCGGCGGGGCTGGGGATCGCGCTCGGCTCGGGGACCGACGTGGCGCGGGAGGCGGGGGGGATCGTGCTGGTGAGGGACGATCCGCGCGACGTCGCCGCCGCGCTCGGCCTCGGGAGGCTCGCGATGCGGAAGATACGGCAGAACCTCTTCGCCGCGGTGATCTACAACCTCGCGGCGATACCGGTCGCCGCGGGGGTCCTCTACCCGGCCGCGGGCATCCTGCTCCACCCGGCGCTCGCCGCGGCGGCGATGGCGGCGAGCTCGGTCTCCGTGGTGTCGAACTCGCTGTCGATGCGGCGGGCCTGGAGAAGATGACAGGCGGGGCGGGAGGAGCGGAAAGGAATCCTTCGGGCCCCATGGGTTGTACGGGACCTGGTGCGCGAAGGGCTAGAAATCTATCGGCGCGTCGTCGAGGAAAAGACGGTTGATGGCGGCGTTGCCGGAGGAGTCCACGGCGGCCTCGACGGCGACCCTGCCGCCGCCGCGGGGCCGTTCGAGCTCCCGCGACTTCCCCTCGGGGACGTAGTAGCTCTCGATGCCGTACTCGACCTCCGCGACGTTCTTCCGCTCGACGGAGGCGATCGTCGCGGAGACGAGGACGCGCTCCTCATCGTTCCCTCTCCATCGGAGATTCCCCCCGAACGCTTTCTTCTTATCCTTGTCGATACCCCAAAAACGCGGCATCCAAGGCCCCTTCCCGAACCTCACGAACGGCACGTACACCGTGTCCCCCGGCTTCCAGCCCCTCCCCCGGTGCGCGATCCGCTCCGCATCCCGCACTGCATCCGGATGTTTCTCCAGCCAGCCCTCTTCCGTCACGTCCGCGAACTCCTTGAGCGCCGTGATCCGCTCCGAGCGCACTCCCTGGACCGTCCCCCGGACGATCACCCTCCCCGCAGACACGGCGGCCGGTTTCTCCACAGACGCGCCATCGACCTCCCAGACCTTCCCCTTCGGCGCGAGCGCAACGTAGACGATGCTCCCCTGCGCCGGGGTGCGGTCGGAGGGGAACTCGACGGAGGAGATCTTGTACCGGAGGCGGGCGTACTCGCCGCGGAACAGGTCGTGCGGGTCGACCGGGGCGGTCTCGAGGAGGACCTTCGTGCCGGTCGAGAGGATGCGGGCGTTCGACCGGATCATCAGGCAGAGGAAGGCGATCTGGGCCAGGATGCATGCGCAGAAAAGCAGCCGCCGGTTCATGCCTTTCCCCTGATCGTATGGATGATCTTCTTGCGTTGTCGTTCCATGGAAAACGCCCCCGCGAGGAGGACGGCGCCGGTGGCGATGAAGAACGCCGAGCGCGGGAGGTAGTTCCATCCCCAGTCGCAGTAGCGGGTGAAGAACTGAAGGGCGAAGAAGGCGAAGCCGAGGTTCACCGCATGCGGCTCCTGCCGCCCGTACCCGAAGGCGATGAGGGCGACGGCGAGGGCGAGCATCATCGCGTTGGAGAGGAGGCCGGTGGAGACGGAGGAGTCGAGGCCGAGGGAGAGCATCCCCCCCGCCGCGAGGAGGATGAAGGTGAAGAGGAGTTCTCCGTCGCGCGCGCGCCCCTGCGGCCTCAAACGCACCCGGGAGACGGTGAAGGCGGTTGCGAAGGCGCCGAGGTACAGCGCGCAGAGGACGGCGAGGCACCGCCAGAACGCGGGAGGGATCGGGCGCGCGATCAGCTTCGCGAGTTCTGACGCCGGCCATCTGAAGCTCATCGTGTAGAGCACAACGAAGAGAACGACGCTCCCCAGCGCCGTGAATACCCTTCCGAACCGCGCAGCGGACGGCGAGAGGGAGTGCAGGAGGCCGAGCGCGTAGAGGAGGAGGCCGAAGACGAAGTAGGGGAGGACCATCAGGGGGAAGAGGGTCGAATCGCCGGAAGACCACCAGCGGTGCGCGATCTCCGGCTGCCGGAGGCACCAGGCCAGCGGCCCGGCGCCGAGCCAGACCGCGATCCCAACGAGACTGACGAACAGGGCGCCCGCCGATCTCTTCCTGTAGCAGAACGGAAAGACGAGCGCCGCCGCCATCGCGAGGTACGGATAGTTCGGGTAGCCGAAATAGGACGCCTTCCAGACCGCCCACGCCGAGAGGAGGGCGGAGGAGAGCGTGAGGATCGTCTCCATCCCGAGGAGCCACGCGACGGGGAGGATGCCGAGCGCCCAGTAGAGGAGGCCGTTCTGGTCGCGCGAGGAGATGTTGTAGATCTGCGCCACGAGCCAGATGCCGCCGCCGAAGAGGAGGGAGCCGAGGAAGAGGAGCGCCGCGCCGAGCCTCGGGAAGCTGCGGTCGTATTTCAGCGAGTAGCCGATGGCGTTCACGGTGAGGATCGTCAGGAAGACGAGGCCGAGCTTCGTCGGACGGGGGATGAGGCCCCAGTTGGAGGCGATGAGAAGGATGACGCCCGCGCCGAGGAGGAGGGCGCCGATGGTGGATATCGCGGCGATGAGCTTGGAGGGGGAGACGCCCCGGCCGATCGAGTCGAGATCGTAGCGATCGGCGATCCGGCGCGCCTGTGCGGGGGTGAGGAGGCCGTCCCGGCTCCAGGCGGAGAGTTCGTCCTTCAGCCGCGAGAGGAACGCGTTCGATGGTCCGCGGTGCATGGCGCCTCCGGCGCAGTCCGTATGTACAAGTATACGCGCGGGCGCACGTGGGGCAAAGGAAACTTGAAAAGGCGAGAAAGGTGAGAAGGGTGTGACGGGGGGGAGGGCGGGAAATGGTGCGTCTCTCAGACGCCGGGGCGCGGGGAGAGGAAGTCGCGGGGCGTCAGCGCGGCCAGTTCCCCCAGCGGCTCCGCCGGCGCCGCCGCGCCCGGCCTGTCGGGGCCGTGCACCGTCCCGTCCCAGTCGATCCAAATCCGGCGCGGGGGAAGGCGCCACGTCCCCGGCGGAGGGAGGTCGAGAACGGGGCGCGAGGCGCCCAGCCCCCTCAGCACCTTGCCGAACGTGTCGAGGTTTTTCGACACGCGCGACGCCTCAGGCGTTTCGCCGGAGACGGGGAGAACGACGAGGCGGTCGGTGCCCGCGGCGACGAGGGCGCAGACGGCCCCCTCGTCGAGGAGAAGCCCGTTCGTCACCACGCAGACCTCCTTGCCGTACGAGCGGGCGGAAAGGAGCATCCCCCTGAGCCCCGCGTGGAGGAGCGGGTCGGAGCGGCCCGCGAAGAAGACCCGGCGGGCGTAGGGAAACGTCAGTCGGGCGAGGCGGCGGAACAGTTCGGGGGAGAGGATCGGGGGGGGCGCGCCGGGGCCCGCGCACTCCACGCAGACCGCGTCGAGCGGCTCGAGGCCGCGCCCGCGCCAGCGGGCGAGCGCGATCTCTGGGTGCCGAAGGCAGAGGCGGATAGTGTAGAGGCGACTGTTCAGGGATCGCCGCATCGCTCCTCCCCCACGGAGGATAGCACCGCGGCGAGGGGTGTCAACCCGATAAAGCGACCGGGACCAAGGCGCCCGGGGGCCTGCGGCGCACGGCGTCCCTGTCGGCCCCGAGCGGGTTGGTTTGTGCCGGGGGATCTCCGAGGGCTGCGCCTCCCGGCATGTCTACGGGGAAGCCCCCCGGCGCTGTTTCCGTTTGGCGGCGGGAGCGGCGAGCTTGTGGGCGGTCATCTTCTTGTAGAGGCCGAATCGGCTCAGGCCGAGCGAGGAGGCGGTGCGGCTGATATTGCCCCCGCACTCCACGAGGGCGCGCGCGATCAGGTCCCGCTCCAGCGCCCGGAGCCTGCTCCTCAGGGATGTCCCGGGAGCCGACGGCGGCGTCCAACCGCCGCGGCGCTGCCGCCTGATCTTCTCCGAGAGGTCCGTCTCGGACACCGCGGCGTCCCCCGGGTGCAGCGCGACGATTCGCGCGATCTCGTTTTCGAGCTCCCGCACGTTGCCGGGGTACTCGTACGCGACGAGCAGTTCCATCGCCTCGCGGGTGAACCCCTCCATCCGTTTCCCGGATCTGTCCGCGTACCGCGAGAGGAAGAACGAGGCGAGGCGCGGGATGTCGCCGCGCCGCTCCCGGAGCGGCGGAACCCGTATCGGGATGACGTTCAGGCGGTAGAACAGGTCCTTGCGGAAGTTTCCCTCGGCGACCTCCTCCTCGATGCGGCGGTTGGTTGCGGAGATGATCCGCACGTCCAGCGCGCGCTCGCGCGTGCCGCCGACCGGCCGGACGGCGCCGTCCTGGAGGAAGCGGAGGAGCTTTGCCTGCACCGCGGGGGAGCAATCGACGATCTCGTCGAGGAAGACGGTGCCCCTGTCCGCCATCGCGAGGAGGCCGCGCGTGCTGCGCAGGGCGCCGGTGAACGCGCCGCGCACGTGTCCGAATAGCTCGCTCTCGAGAAGCGGCTCCGGGAGCGCGGCGCAGTTCTGCGCGATGAAGACGCGCTCTCGTCGCGGGCCGTGGGAGTGGATCGCCCGGGCGATCAGCTCCTTTCCGGTGCCGGTCTCGCCCTCGATGAGGACGGCGGAGGTCCCCGCCGCGGCCTTCTCCACGAGACGGAAAAGGTCTCGCATCGCGCCCGTGGTGCCCGCGATGCTCAGGAAGTGGGCCTCGTTGGAGGGGTGCGTGCGCGCGCGCCTTCCGGCGGAGGGGAACGCCTGGCGGAACGGAGATGAGGCTTTCACAGGGCCGTCCTCGCAGGATGGGCCGCCTGATGGAGCCGCGCGCCATGCTTCGGGAGGGTCGCCGTGGCGAGCGAAACAGGGCACCGTGGCTACAGGCGCACCCACGACAACCGCATATTTATAACCTCCGCCTGCCGGGAAGTCAAGCGAAATCTTGGCAGTGTCATTTAAGATCCAAAAGTGCACACCTTTTCAAGGATTTAAGGTTGAAAAGTGCACACCTGGAAAGTGCCATAATCCACGCCTCGAAAGCTTGACGGCGAAATCTTGACATGCGTCGGCACCGGCAATGTGTCCCGTCACGTCCACCGTATCGGCACGGCATCCCTGGATTTCTGAATGACAACCCGCGGGGCGGATGAAGGGGCGCGCGGACTCCCGGACCGGCGGCCGGGCGGCTCCCGGGCCGGCAAATCGACGGCTTCCCCGTCGAATGGCCGGATCCGGCGGAAGAACCGATGCCGCGCGACGTCCGCCGGTATTCCGACGACGGCCGGCGCGGCGTCCGCCCCCCGCCGTCCATGGAAACGCATCGACGGGAGGGTACGATCGCCCGGTGCTGCGTCTTGTGCCCCGCCCGGCGCGTCTGCTACAATGCCGCTCCGTCCCGGGAGGGAACAAGACGATGGACACGCGGATCAGGATCGCGATCGACGGGCCGGTGGGGTCCGGGAAGAGCACGGTGGCCAAGCGCGTGGCGCGCGCGATGGGGTACACCTATATCGACACGGGAGCGATGTACCGCGCCCTCGCCCTGAAGGCGAAGCGAAAAGGGATTTCGTGGGACGACGCGGACGGGATGACGGCGCTCGCCCGCTCGACATCGGTCGCGCTCGAACCCGCCGGGGCGGAGGACGAGACGAGCGTGGTCCGCCTCGACGGGGAGGATGTGTCGCGGGCCATCCGCGAGACGGAGATCGGCGGCGGGGCGTCGAGGATCGGAACCATCCCCGGCGTGCGCCGAGCCCTCGTCGAGATGCAGCGCACAATGGCGACGGCGGGCGGCGTGGTGATGGAGGGGCGCGACATCGGCACCGTCGTCCTCCCGGACGCGGAGCTGAAGATATTCCTCTCCGGATCCGTCGAGGAGAGGGCGCGCAGGCGGTTCCTCGAACTCCAAGGCAAGGGCAAGACGCCGGTGATGGCCGAGGTGATCGAGGAGGTCAGGGCGCGCGACCACCAGGATTCGACCCGCGCCGACAGCCCCCTGAAGAAGGCCGACGACGGCGTCGAGGTGGACACGACGGCGATGACGCGGGAGCAGGTGGTCGAGGAGATCGTGCACAAGGCGCGGGATCGCGCCCGCGCCTGAACGGCGCCGCGGCGCACCTCCGCGTTCCCCGTCCCCGCCCTCAGAGGCGGATGGGCGTCTGCGCCCCCGCCGCGGCGGCGACGCAGACCCGGTTGCGGCCGCTGCGCTTGGCCGCATAGAGCGCCTCATCGGCCCGCTTGATCAGGTCGTCCGCGGTGTCGAACTCCGAGAGCTCGGCGACGCCCAGACTCATGGTGACCGCGTACCTTCTCTCCTCGTGCACGAACGGGTGTCGTGCCACCTCGGCGCGCAACCGCTCCGCCGCCACCCGCGCCTCCGCCAGCGTCGTGTCGGGCAGCACGAGGATGAACTCCTCCCCCCCGTAACGTCCCGCGATGTCGAGCGTGCGGCACGACGAGCTGAGCACCTTCGCCGTCTCCCTCAAAACGAAATCCCCGTCCAAGTGCCCTCCCGCGTCGTTCACCTGCTTGAAATGGTCGAGATCCGCCATGATGAGGGAGAGCGGCGAGCGGAGCCGCCGCGACTCGGAGATCTCGGCGTCGAGCAAGAGGCGCACGTGGCCCACCAGATGGAGGCCGGTGAGGCCGTCGGTCGTGGCGAGATAGAGGAGACGCGCCCGCTCGATCGAGATGGAGATCTCGCGGTGGATGCTCATCGCGAGGTAGGCGCCGAGCGCCGCGGCGAGCGGGAAGAAGACCGCCGTATGGACCCTGAAGCGGAGATACATGACGAGGCAGAAGGCGAGGTAGCAGGCGCAGCCCGCGAGCGTTGCGGCCATCGCCGTCGCGGGTCTCAGGCGGGAGGCGGCGAGACTCACGATGAATCCCGTTATGAGGATGGCGGCGAGATTGCGGCTCCGGGGGAGCGGGGTCACGAAACGGCGCGCCAGTATCTGGGAGACGATGGTGGCGTGGACGGCGATCGAAGGCGCCGTTCCATCGAACGGCGTCCGTATGGCATCGTAGGCGCCCGGCATCGTCGGGCCGACGAGGCAGATGCGGCCCCTCAGCTCCTCGAGCGGCACGCGGGGCCGGTCTCCTTTCCCGGCGTGCGCGGCGGACTCGAGGACGTCCGCGAGCGAGTAGCGGTGGAACGAGCGCGCCCAGGGGCCGTTCCAGTCGATGACCATCGTGCGGGCGTCATCCGTCGGGATGGAGAGCGCGGATCCGCCGGGCAGGCCTATCTCGATCTGGCGGGAAGACGGGTCCCCGCCGCAACGCGCAGCCGCGCCGAAGCGGTCGCGCGCGATGAGGAGGCCGAGCTGCCAATGCAGCGCATCCTCGAACGGGATGCCGAGGACGACGCGGCGGGTGACGCCATCGGGGTCGGCGGGCATGTTCACGATCCCCTCGGCCTTCGCCGCCTCCCGCAACGGGGGGATATTGCGGATCAGGCGGACGTACCGGTTGCTCTGCGGGTCGCTCTCAAGGACGCAGGGGAGGTAGACCGTCCCGGCGCGCCGGATCGCCGCGGCGAGCGCGAGATCCCTCTCCTGGACGCTCTCCTCGCTGAAGAATACGTTGGTGCCCACCGCCGCGGCGCCCGCGTCGGCGAGGATGTCGACAAGCCTCGCGTAGACGTCGCGGGGAAGCGGCCACACACCGACGGACTGCGCGCTCTCCTGGTCGATGGCGATGATCGCGATCTCGGGAGGGGGAGGGAGCGGGCCGCGGAGCCGGGTCGCGAAATCCCCAAAAAAGAGATCGAAGGATTTAAAGACGCCCAGGGAGTAGAGAAGCGCGGCGACTGCGGTGACCGCAAGCCCCCAGAAGATCTCCGCACGGCTGCATTGCATCTCCTTCCGGCGGCGTTTCTTCAGCAATCGCCTGGGCATACGGTGCCTCGCCATCCGGCCTGACGGCCCGCACTAGATATCGTTATTGTATCGCAAGAGAGGGGGGATGCGGCATAAAGAGCGGAGATGCACATAACGTGAAATTCAACGCGGGATCCCGCGATTCGAAAGAGGGAAGCGGGTGTCCCGTGAGAATGCCGCGGCGGTGCCCGGCGCAGGGTGCGGGCGGGGCCTGGAGGCCCCGGTTGACGGAGAGGCGCGGGAGGTGGATCTGCGGTGCGGAACTGCCGGCGCGGGCGCATGCAGCGGGACGGGGTCGGCCTTCCGACGGGCCGCTTCGACCGCCGGGATGCGGATGGTCCATCCACCCCCCGCGGCCGCCGGTAGTGCGGCCTTGCATGCGCGGGGTGGCGGGCGGAGCCGCCGGTCGAGACGGGGGACGGATTCGTCTTCGGCTTTGCGTGTACGGGGCGGCGTGACGATGCCGGCGTCGCCAGAAGGGCGCGGACGGCGGAGCGGGGCGGCTCGGTGCGCCCACGAACGGCGGGGCGATGCGTTGATACCGGCGTGCGACGGGAATCAGCGCGGCTTCTCCGTGTAGTCGAGCAGCAGCCGTTTCCTGAATCCCCCGCGTGCGAGGCGTTTCCTGCGCACGATCCGCTCGAATGCATCCGGACCAACGCCGAGGAGGCGCCGGAACGAGTCGAGGAGCTCGCGGAGGTCGGCGAGTTCGTTCAAGACCGCGTCGCGCCCGCGCGCTTCGACGAGTTCGCGGGCTTCCTCGAGGACCTTCTCGCGCAGGGCGCGCGCGTAGGCCGTCGGGGAGAGCGTACGCGTCCGGCAGCGAAGGCCGCCCGCGGCCACGATCTCCGGGATGCGGTCCCTGACGAGCTTGCGGTAGTAGGTGCGGGGCACGGGACTCTCCTTTGCCGTCTCTCCGCCGCGCGAGGCGGCCGTTGTGAAACGGCGGGGCCGCCGGAAGACCGGGGTTTCAACCTTGCGCCGGGTGCGGCACACGCCGCCACGCCGGGACGGTGCGCCCCGTCATCGCCGCGTGAGGTAGATCACGTCGCCCGCCCTGACCGTGTTCGGGTTGGCGATATTGTTCTCGCGCGCGATGCGGCTCATCTCGCCGGCGTCGCCCAGTTCGCGCCGGCAGATGGTCCAGAGGCTTTCGCCCTTCTTGACCGTGTAGGAGACGCGGTCGCCGGTCTCTCCCGCCGAGGCGCGCACGTCCCTCCCCGCGGCGGAGACGACCGGGGCCGGCGGGGGCCCGAGCGCGAGCGTCGACGCCTCCACGAACTGCATCTCCACGGGGAGGCTCGTCCCGGAGGAGGCCGCGGCGGCCTCCACCTCCTCAGCCGAGGCTTTCCCCTCGGGGGCGGCGAAGCCCGCTGTGGCCGCGTCCGCCACCTGCGGAGGCGGCGGGGCCGCGGCCGACGCGACCGTCTCCGCGCAGGTCAAGGCGGCTTCCGCCTCGGGGACGGGCAGGAAATCGGCGTCGCGCGGGGCGGGTCCCTTGGCGACATCGACCAGCGGGACGGTCTCCCGCGCCGCGACGAAAACCTCCGCCTGCGATTCGCCGGCCTTCGGGGGAGCCGAGTGGCGGGCCTTCATCGAGATGATGAAGATGAGGAAGACGCAGAGTCCCGCGCAGAGGCCGCGGAGTATCTGCTGGTTCTGCGTGACGCGGTGCAGTTTCGTCTGCGTCGTGCGATACGCGAGGTCGCGCTCCTCGAGTTCGGCCTCGAGGGTGCGTATCCGCTGAAGGACGGCGGGCTGCTCCTCCGCGGCCGTCCCCGCGCCTTTCGCGGCGGATTCCGCCGCCTCGTCGAGGGCGCGTTGGAGCCGGTCGATCCGCTGGTGGAGTTCGGCGAGTTCCGCGGCGTGGCCGCGGCCGGCGTCCTCGAGCCGGAGACGCGCCTCCGCGAGCTCCGCGACGAGCGCGGCCGCCTCCCCGCGCGCCTCGTCGCGCTCCGCGGCGGCGCGCTCGAGATTCGCGCGGGCGCAGCGCGACTCGCGAAGCTCTTCCCTGAGCCGTTCGATCTCGGCGCCGGCTTCCGCGTCCGTGCCGCCGGCGGGCTCCCCTCCGTCGGCCTGCCGCGCCCGGCGCGTCTCCGCGAGAAGCGCCTCCTTCTCGCGCAGCTCCTCCTCGAGCCTCTCGATTCTCTGGAGCGCATCCTCGTTTTTGGGCGCCGCCTGCGCGGGAGCGGCCTTGAGCGTGGCGATGAGCGCCTCCTTCTCTTCCAGCGCCGAGGAGAGGCGGGCGAGCTTGTCCTGCGCCTTCGCCTCCGTCTCCTTCAGGCGCGTCTTGAGAAGGGCGACCTCGGCCTTCTTATCCTCGATCTCCTTGAGCAGGCCGTCGGCGATGGAGTCGCTGCGCCCGTCGCCGGAGGAACGTTCCGTGTCGCCCTTGAGGGCGAGCACCTCCTCCTCCTTGGCCGCGAGGAGAAGGCGGAGCTGCTGGATGATCGTTTCCTGGTCCTGCATTAGATCTTCCATCGACGGAGCCCTCCCTTGTCGGAAGGCACACAGGTAGGGAGAATCAGGGGAGCGGTGTTAGGGGGCACCGGTCTGAAACTTGAGATCCGCGCCAGCGTATCCTGTTGTTTCCAGATTCGCACAAATGGTAGCATACCCTATCCGATCGGGCAAGGAAAAAATCGTCTTTTTTCATTCCCTGCCGGCCCGCGACAGGAGGGCGACCGCCGCCGTGAAAAAGGCAGACCTGAAACCGTACTGCGGCGCCGTGCTCCGGCGCGGCTGCGGCCGAGCCGTCGTGATTCCCGCCTCGACCGTGACAACCGCCGCCTGGGTGCGCTACAAGTGCCGCTGGGGGTGTCCCGGCTGCGGCTGGACGCTGATGTGCCCGCCGCACTCCCCCACGCCCGCGGAGACCGCCGAGCTCGTACGCTGCTACCGGCGCGCGATCCTTCTCCACAGCCCCGAGCACCGCCGCCTGAACAAGGCCGCCGTATGGCTCGAGCGCGAGCTCTTTCTCGCGGGGTACTACAAGGCGTGGGCGATGGGGTCGGGGCCCTGCCGCCTCTGCACAACGTGCGCCCTCGACAAAGGGTGCAGGCATCCGGACCTCGCGCGGCCCGCGATGGAGGCGTGCGGCGTGGATGTCTTCGAGACCGCGCGCAGAAACGGCTTCCGAGTCGACGTGGTCAAAACCCGCCGGGACCGGCAGGACTACTTCGCCCTGGTGCTGGTGGACTGAACGGCGCCGTCCCTTCGCGTTGCGCGCGGCAACGGCGTGGTGCGGCGTTGAAAAGGAGGGGCGTCGGGGGTGTGTGCCGCGGGGGGGGGCGGAAAGGGCAACGACGCCGGCGACCTGATGCGGCGGGTCGCGGGGCTCCGCCGGGAGCTCTCCTGCCTGGATCCCGCCTCGCTCGCCGCGCGGGCGGGGGGGCGGTGGCGCGCGGCGGGCCCGGGCGCGGGTGAGATCCTGCTCGCCGTCTGGAGAAAGGAGGTTTCGGTCTCCATCCCCGGCTTCGTCGCCCGGGATCCGTCGACCGGGAGGGAGTGCGATCCGGGGACGCAGGCGCTCCTGGCCTACCATCTCCGTCTCACCGACGGCTCGCCGGCGGAGGGGCGATGGGTCTCGTTCTCGGAGCTCCCCGACGGCGCGTTCTACTCCAGGGCCTTCCAGGGCTACACGGGCGACGCGATCATCCGCGCCTTCGGCCGCGACCTGCCCCTGCTCGGGCGCGCCGCGGAGAAACTCGGCGGCGCACGCGAACAGGAGGGAGACCTCTCCTACTCGTACCGCCCGCTCCCGCGGATCCCGATCCTGCTCGTCTGCTGGCGCGGCGACGAGGAGTTCCCCCCGTTCGCGAAACTCCTTTTCGACGCCTCCGCGCCGCGCCATCTCCCGACCGACGTCTGCGCCGTCCTCGGCGGCACGCTGGCGCGGCGGCTCGCCAGGATGCGGGGGGATTTCGATGGAACCGGCGGCGCGGGATAGGATAGAATGCGTACGCGGCTTCTCCGTTACGGGAGGTGGTCGATGAGACGGATCGGCGTGATCGCCGCGGCGCTGCTCGCACTCCCCGCGGCGGGGCGGGCGAGGACGGTGAATATAGAGTACATCCTCGACTCCTCCGGGAGCATGCACGGACTCGTCGGCGGGGAGACGAAGCTCGACATCGCCAGGAGAACGCTCCTGGATCTCCTAGGGCGGCTTCCCCGCGACGCCGCGGAGGTCGAGCTGAACGTGGGGCTCCGCGTCTACGGGCACCGGACCGGCGACCGGGAGGATCCCGCCGTCGGCTGCAAAGACACCGCGCTCGAGGTTCCCCTCAACGGCGTCGACGAGGCGGCGATCAGATCCAGGGTCGAGGGGCTGCGGGCGCGCGGGAGGACGCCGATCGAGTACGCGCTCCGGGAGGCGGCGAACGACTTTCCCGCGGGACCGGGGCACGACAACATCGTGATTCTGATCAGCGACGGCAAGGAGACGTGCGGCGGCGACCCGTGCGCGGCGGCGAAAGCGCTCCGCGAGGCGGGGGTGGGGCTGCGGATCCACGTGGTCGGCTTCGACATCAAACCGGAGGAGCGGGCGGAGCTGGAGTGCATCGCCAGGGAGGGCGGGGGGGGCTATTTCCCCGCAGACTCCGCGGCGGGGCTCGCAGAGGCCCTCACGAAGGCGCAGTCGCGGGCGCTGAGAGAGGAATCCGAATCGGTCACCGTTAGGGTCGCCTCCGCCGGGACGCTCCGTTTCGATCCCGCCGATTGGGTGGCGCGGGATCCGTATACGGTGAAGATCGTCTCCGCGGCGGACGGGCGCGAGGTAGCCGCCCGGAAGGGGACCCTCGCGGATATTTCGCTACCCCCCGGCGCGTACCGCGTCGTCTGGCGCCAGACCGAGCACGGGACGAACGACATCGACCTCGGCGGGGAGGTGGCGGTCAAGGCGGGGGAGACCGCCGTGGTCCGGCTCAACACCGGCATCCGCCTTGTTCCCGCGCGTTGGATCGCGTCCCCCCCGTGCCAGTGGACGCTCAAGGATCCCGCGAGCGGGAAGACGATTGTCCGGGTCCGCGGGACGTGGGACGCCGTCCCCGCACCCGTCGGGGTCTACTCGCTCTGGTACCGGCAGTGGGAACACGGCTCCAGCGAGATGTGCCTGGCGAGATCGGTGACGATCGCCGACGGGAAATGCCTTGAGGTGGACGTGAACACGGGGCTCGGCATCGTCCCGCCGCAGGAGGGCGCCCCGGCGCCGTACCGGTGGGTGCTCATTGCGAAGGGGACAGGGAAGGAGGTCGTCACCGTGAACGGGGAGTGGGGCCCCGTGCCGGTGCCGCCGGGGGTCTACATCCTCAAGATGCGCCAGACCGAGCACGGGCACTCCCTCTCGGAGGTGGTTTCGGACCTCGTGATCGGGGACGGGCAGGTCGTGGAGCTGCGGCTGTAGAGGCAGGCGCGGAGGAGGAGGCGCGTTCGATGAAGGAAGCTGACTACGACCGGGAACTCGCGAGGCTGATCGACCACACCCTCCTGAAGACGGACGCGAAAAAGGCCGATTTCGACCGCGCCTGCGCGGAGGCGAAAAAGTACCATTTCCGTTCGGTCTGCGTCTTCTCGGGGGACGTGGAGTACGTGGCGGGCAAGCTCCGCGGCTCCGATGTGATCCCGATCGCGGTGGTGGGCTTCCCGCACGGCCAGATGACGCCGGTCGCCAAGGCGTTCGAGGCGCACGACGCCATCGTCCGGCGGGGGGCGCAGGAGATCGACATGGTCATCAACGTCAGCGCCCTCAAGAGCAAGCACTACATCATGGTCCTCGATGATATCCAGCAGGTGGTGAAGGCGTGCGAGGGGAAGCCGGTGAAGGTGATCATCGAGACGGGGCTCCTCAGCACCTACGAGAAGGTCTGCGCCTGCTGCCTCGCCAAGACCGCCGGCGCGCGTTTCATCAAGACCTCGACCGGGAAGGAGGAGGGGGGGGCGACGGTCGAGGACGTGAAGCTGATGCGCGAGGTCGTGGGCGACGAGGTGCTGATCAAGGCGAGCGGGGGGATCAAGACGGCCGAGTTCGCCTACGCGCTCATCGCGGCCGGCGCGAACCGCATCGGGACGAGCCAGTCGGTCGCGATCGTGACGGGGAAGACGGCGAGAGGGGCGTACTGAAGCGGTTTCCTGTTTCCGGGTGCCGGTTCCCCGGGATGGCGCGGAAGGGCGCCCTGCGACCGGCCAGGTTTTCGTTTTTCGGGGATACGCGTGCGGTGCGCGGCGAGAGATACAGGGGGAGCCGGATGAACACGAAGGGAATCTGCGTCGGTCTGATCGCGGGGATCCTGTGGATGTCGGGCGCGTTCGCACAGGGGGAGGCGCCCGTTGCGACGCCGACCGTTCGGGCGAAGGGGACGGTCGGCGGGCCGTGCGAATACGTCGACTACCCGGGTACGGCGACCGTCACCCGGATGACGAGCACCGATCAGTCGAGACGGCAGGCCCTCACGCCCGGCGGCGCCGGCTACCCGGGCGTCGAAATCTGGTTTTCCTTCAAGACCGACGCCAGGATCTCCCAGGACTGGGCGCGCAAGGTCGTCGACCGCGAGCATCTGTTCCGCCTCGCCAACTCCTGGTACCCGGGGGAGCGGTACATCGACAAGTACGGGATCAAGGTGGGCAACATCTACCCGTGCACGCTGAGGATCATCACGCGCGGCACCTGCACCCCCGCCATCTTCAAGTTCCCCGGCGACAAGGACCGGGACTACTTCGAGTCGAGGCAGGAGGAGTAGCCCGCCGGAGGGGGCGCACCGTGCTCCTGGAACTCCACTGCCACTCCTCGAGATACTCCGCCTGCAGCACCCTCTCCCCACTGGAGCTCGTCCGCGCCGCGCGGGCGAAGGCCCTCCAGGGGATCGTCTTCACCGAGCACCACCGCCTATGGAGCGACGAGGAGCTCCGGGCGCTTCGCGTCGAGGCGGAGGTGGAGAATCAGTTCGCCATCCTCTCCGGCCAGGAGGTCTCCACCGACGGGGGGCACGTGCTCGTCTACGGCGCGGGCGAGTCGATCGCCCCGGGCGCGACGCTGGCGCAGCTGCGGAAACGGTTCCCCCGCGCGGCCCTCGTTCTGGCGCACCCGTACCGGGGCGGCGGGGCCGTCCGATCCGCGGAACTCTGCAACCCGGCGTTCGACGCGATCGAGATCTTCAGCGGCAACCAGACGGTGCGGGAGAACTGCCGCGGGCTGATGGACTGGCACCGGCACAAGTTCACCGCCGTCTCCGGCACCGACAGCCATTCCAGCGCCTTCCTGGCGGTCTACCCAGCCCAGTTCGACCACCCGGTGCGGAGCATCGAGGAACTTGCGGGGGAGATTCGAGCGGGGCGCTGCAGGCCGTTCTTCAAGGAGGTGCCGAAATCCGGCGCGAGCCTGGAGCTCGTCGAGATCACCATCGGGACCAAGGGGGAGGACGAGGCGCGCCCGCGCCTGATCTTCAGGCGCTACGACCGGAGGACGAAGTGGGAGAAGGCGTCGCGGGCGTTCGAAATCGTCGAGGCGATATACCGTCGGGGGTTCGACGCGGGCCCGTTCCGCGTTCCCGCGCCGATTGACCGCGAACCGGAAACCCGGACGATCATCGAGGAAGGGCTCCGCGGGAGGTCCCTCTACGACCGGCTCAAGCGCGGCGCGCCGCCGGGTGGGGGCGCCCACCTCGATCTGGCGGCGCGGTGGCTCGCCCGGTTGCATTCCCTCCGGCTCCGCGTGACGCCTCCGGACGAGTTTCTCCCGAACGAGAGGCGCCGCCTCGCCCGCTACGTGACAAGCTTCTCGAGGATCGGGCACCCGGGCGCCGAAACGGCAAAGGCGATCGCCTCGGAGGTGCTCGCCTGCGAGGCGCGCATCGTCGCCGAGGCCCCGGAGGCGCTCGTGCAGTGCCACGGCGACTACCACCCGAAGAACATCCTCATCGGCCGGGACCGGGCGGATGACGAGGCGACGCGTTTCGCCTCCGCGATCGACTTCGAGAGTTCGTACGTCGCCCCCCCCGCCTTCGACGTCGGGTGCTTTCTCGCGCAGTACGAGAACCAGTGCGCCGCGCTCCCGGGGGTGCTCGCGGAATTCCCGGCGGGGCGGTTCCTCGCGCGGTACCGCCGGCATGCCGGCGGCCTGCCGCGGGAATTCTCCGCCCACGTCCGCGTCTTCCAGGCGCGCGCGAATTTGAGCATCGCCTCCTACCTGATCGCCGTGGGGAAGGGCGACAGCGCCGATCTGGAGCGGACGATGCGCCACGCGGAGACGGCGCTCGGCCGTTCGTGCGGGCGGGGCGGTCGACGGGCGCGTGCCGTAACTCCCGCCGGCCCCATCGGCCGCGGAGGAGGAGGCGGATGAAGGTGATCTGTATCTCCGAGCGCGCGCGGTTCGAGGGGGAGTTGAACGACAGCCCCGCGGCGAGGGCGATCGCCGCGGCGCTGCCGCTTGAATCGGAAACGAACCGCTGGGGGGACGAGATCTATTTCGACATCGGGATCGCGTGCCCTCGGGGCGGAGAAACGATGGAGTTGGGGGTCGGCGATATCGCCTACTGGCCGCAGGGACGCTGCCTCTGCGTCTTCTTCGGTCCCACCCCCGCGAGCCGCGGTCCCGCGCCGGTCCCGGCGAGTCCGGTGGCGGTGGTGGGGAGGACCGGGGCGCCCCCGGAGGTCCTCCGGTCGATCGGTGACGGCGAGAGGATCAGGGTATCGGCGGGTTGACGGCGGGGGCGCGGCGTTCGATCGAACGCGCCCCCGGCGGGCGGGGTATTCGCGGAATCCGCGGCGAGCGGCGGAGGCGGTCTGCGACGGCGCTCGACCGGATGCATCCGGCTCGAGCTACCTCGTCAGGAGCGCGTTCTTTTTATCCTCGAGGTTGAAGCCGCACCAGGGGGAGGGGCAGAAGCCCTTCTCCTGCTGCGAGACGCAGTTGAAATCCTCGAGCGAATCGAGCCCCGTCGCGATGAGGCCGCAGTAGACCCGCGCCCAGAAGTTCGCCCGCGTCTCCGCGTGGTACTTCGACCAGTCGGTGCCCCAGTCGAGCGGCTGCTCGTAGTGCGAGCGGATGAGCCCGCCGATGTGCTTCGGGTGCCAGCCGATGCTCATCAAGGTCCGGCAGACCGTCTGGATGCTCGTCGGCGTCACGAGCCCCCAGGAGGAGTTGCGCACCGCCTGCCCGGCGCAGGGGGGGATGCCGCCGAGGTCGAGGCGCCAGTACGTCTCCGGCCACCGCTCCGCGGGTTCGTGCTCCACGGCGTCGAAATCCCGGTGGAAACGGTAGAGCGGGGAGGCGAGGTAGTCTTCGATGACCCTCCCCCATCCCGCCGCGGCGTCCGGGATCGCAGAGGAGACGGCGCCGGCGTACTCGGCGGCGCGGTCCAGGTCCCTCCTGATCTCGAGGAGCTCCTTCGAGGAGAGCGTTCCCCGGGGCACGGTGGCGTAGACCGGGAGCCGGCGGGCGAGTTCCTGGCCGATGCGCCCGACGTAGACCTTGTGTTTCTGGTGCGTGGAAAACGAGGTCCGGATGTCGCGCATGAAGAGCGGATCGGCGTATTGCGTGATGTCGAGGTTCATCCCCTCGCGCCCGCGCGGCGTCCGCGCCGACGCGACGTCGGAGATCATCACCGGGAGCGGCCCGCGGCCGGCGGAACGCTCGATGACACGGTGGCAGAGGAATTCGGTCAGGCGGCCGATGGCGCTGTAGCCGCGGGCGTCGCGCTCCGGGAGGGGGCGCGTGCGTTTGTTGTCGCCGCCCGGGACGACGGCGTACTTCTCCATCAGGCTCCTCTCCGGCGCCCCGATCGCCTCGAGCCGCGCGTGGACCGGCGAGGAGAACGGGATGCGGGAGACGAAATGGTAGCCGGAGGCGGTCGTGTCGTTCAGGTGCGGGATGCCGTAGCCGTCCAGGAGCTCCTCGATGAGCCGGTAGGTCGGCTCCATCAGCTCGAAGTAGGCGATCTGGTCGCCGTAGAGGCCCGCCCAGGTGTCCAGGTTGAAGTACTCGACGTCCCAGACGGCGAGGGTGGCGTCCCGGTCCCAGACGGAACGGAACAGGTCGAGCCCCTCCTCCATCAGGCCCGGGAGCCCGTCCTCGTCGGCGAGGCGAAGGGGGCGCTGGTAGCCTTGGCGCACGAGGTATTCGCCGAAGCCGACGAGGTACTCGCAGGTAAACGGCCGGCCGCCGCAGAACTCCTCGACGCGGGCGCGGACGGCGTCGCGGAGGTAGTAGTTCCGGATGGCGCGGAACGCCTCTTCGGACATCACATGGCTGAGCATCTGCATCGCGAAGTCAGAACTTGCCGTTCCAATGGTACATGCCGAGGCTGTAGCCGCAGTTGGGCTGCCAGCAGAATCCCTTCTCGAGATGGGAGACGCAGTTGTGGTCGAGCAGCCGGTCCACCCCCGCCGCCATCAGCCCCGAGAAGAGGCGCACATAGAACGAGGAGCGGGAACCGGCGTCGAAATGCGCCCACCGGTCGGGGCCCCAACCGTAGTTCCCCTCCCACTTGGAGCGAACGAGGCCGGCGATGTGCTGCGGGTGCCAGCCGAGGGCGAGGAGGCAGCGGGTGAGGGTCTGGAGGTTGGTCGGCTTGAGCAGGTTGTCGTTCGGGATGCGGAGGGAGTGCTGGACGCATGGCGGCAAGACGCGCATGTCGAAGGCGCGGTAGGTCTTGTCCCAGACGGACCACGGGTCCTGCTTCTCGCTGTCGAACCACTGGTGGAACCGGTGCAGCTTCGAGGCCTTGTACTCCTCGACGACCTTCTTGAAGTTGACCGAGTAGTCGGGGATGAAACAGTAGGTGCTCTTGGCGTACTCCGCGCAGTTGCGGAAGTGGCGCCGCATCGCCATGCACTCGTTGAGCGACAGCTTTCCGCGCGGGATGGCGATCTGGATCGGGGTCCCGTCGGCGATGGCGTCGCCGACCTTGTAGCGCTGGACCTTGTGCTTCTGGTGCGTCGAGAAGGCGCAGCGGATGTCGCGCATATAGATCGGATCGCCGAAGCAGGAGAGGTCGACCGAGATCGCTTCGCGCTCCCCCTCCTTGAGGCGGCCGATGGCGACGTCGGTCAGCATCACCGGGAGCGGGGTCGCGGCCGCCGCGGCCTTGATGACCTCGTGGGCGAGGAACTCCATCACGCGTCCCATCCCGTCGAAGGAGCGCCCGTGGCGGAGCGACACGTGCCGGTGCCGCTTGCTCAGGTTGACCCGGTACTTCCCCTCGAGCGAGTCGATCAGGTTCCCCATCCCCTCGAGCATCAGATCGGTCTTCGTCCCCGACTGTATCTGGAACGAGAAATGATACCCCTGCCCGGTCATGAGGACGAGCGGCTGGATGCCGTAGCGCCCGTAGACGTCGAGGATCGCCCTGTAGACCGGCTCGATCTTCTTGAAGACGCCGACCTGGTCGAGGTAGACCGCGCCGGGGCGGTCGAGGTTGAAATACTCCACGTCGAGCACGCCGAGGGTGTGGACGCGGTCCCACAGGGAGCGGAAGATATCGAGGCCGCTGTCGAGGATGTAGTGGAACCCCTTCTTGGGGGTCGAGACGTACGGCTCGGGGGCGAGGTTGCCGATGAGCGCCTCCCCGTAGCCGACGAGGTACTCCGCGGTGCAGAGCTCCGGCTCCTGGGCGCTCCCCCCGCAGTATTCCGCGATCCGCTCCTGCACCTCCGGATCGCGGTAGTACTCCTGCGCGGTCAACATGGCGTTGCTCCCCTTCGGGATAGATCGGCGTGGTGCGGCGGACGGGACGTTCCGAGCGAGCAGCACGTGTCGCATAGTATCGCCCAAATGCCTTTCGCCTGACCAGCACTTTTTTTGTCCGCCGAGCGGTTCCGGCCCGCCGCGCCGCGCGGCGATATTCGTTGTCGAAATGCCCCGGTCGATCTGCTACCGTTGCAGGGGATGGAGGGGCCGCCATGCCGATCGCCGCCGCCGCGTTCGTCGCGGTCGCCGTCTGGGCCGTTGTCGCGTATAACCGGCTTGTCCGCGACGCCAACCTGGTTCGCGAGGCGTGGAGCGGAATCGACGTGCAGTTCAGGATGCGCTACGACCTCGTGCCCGCGCTCGTGGAGACGGTGAAAGGGTACCGCCTGCACGAGCGCGCGCTCTTCGAGGAGGTCGCCGCGGCGCGCGCCCGCTGCGCCGGCACCGCGTCGATCGCCGACAAGGGCGCCGCGGAGAGCGCCCTCACCCGGGGGATCCGGTCGCTCTTCGCGGTGGCGGAGGCATACCCGGAGCTCAAGGCGAGCCGCAACTTCCTCGACCTCCAGAAAAGCCTGACGGAGGTCGAGGACCGGATACAGCACGCGCGGAGGTATTACAACGGCACCGTGCGCGACTACAACATCCGCGTCGAGTCGTTCCCGGGCATGGCCGTCGCCCGCGCCGCGAGGTTCCGCCGGGCGGACTATTTCGAGCTAGAGCTCGCCACGCAGCGCGATGCGCCGGGGGTCGTCCTGTAAACCTTCCGGGACCTATGGGGTCTGTGGGGCGACGATGAGCGCAGGGAAAACGCCGAGAGCGAGTCTCCGCCTCTTGTGTTTCTCCGCCGCCTCCCTCTTTCTTTTCGCCCCGCTTCCGGCCCGCGGCGCCGACGAGGTCATCCGCTCCTTCCACAGCGACATCGAGGTGCGCAGCGACGGCACGATGGCGGTCGTCGAGACGATCAGGGCGGTGAGCGCGGGGCGGGAGATCCAGCGCGGGATCTACCGCGACTTCCCCACCCGCTACCGCGACCTGTACGGCAATCGGTACCGGGTGGGGTTCGCCGTCCGGGGCGCTTCGCGCGACGGGGCGCCGGAGCAGTACCGGGTGGAGCCGCGGGGGAACGGCTACCGGGTCTATCTCGGCAGGAAAGATCTGTTCCTCGCGCCGGGAGAGCATACCTGGACGCTCGACTACGTCACCGATCGCCAGCTCGGCTTCTTCGAGGCGCACGACGAACTCTACTGGAACGTGACCGGGACCGGCTGGGGGTTCCCCGTCGAGAGAGCCTCCGCCGCCGTCAGGATACCGGGCGGCTTCCCTGACGAGGGGACCCGGCTCGCCTGCTACACCGGACCGCACGGATCGCGCGAGCAGGCCTGCGCGGCGTTTGTCGGGCCGGACGGGACGGCCCGCTTCCGGACAACAAGGGCCCTGGCGCCGCACGAGTGCTTCACCGTGGTGGCGGGATGGCCCAAGGGGGTCGTCAGGGAACCGACGCGGGAGGAGCGGGCGGCCTGGGTCATGCGCGACAATCGCGCGGCGTTCGCCGGCCTCGCGGGACTGGCGCTGGTGCTGGCCTACTATCTCGCCGCGTGGGCGTTCGTCGGCATCGACCCGTCGCGCGGCACGATCATTCCCCTCTACGAGCCCCCGCGCGGCTTCTCGCCGGCCCAGGCACGGTACCTCTGGAGGATGGGCTTCGACCAGAAGGCGTTCTCCGCCGCCGTCATCAACCTCGCGGTGAAAGGGCACCTGAAGATCGTCGAGGACAGCGGCGTCTATACGTTGAGCGCCGCGCGCGGAGGGAAGGGGGAGCTCGCCCCGGAGGAGAAGCGGATCGAGGCGGCCGTGCTGACCGCGGGGACCGGGATCGCGCTCGAGCAGGACAACCACGAGATCGTCCGCCGCACGCTCAGGGATGTGCAGGCGGATTTGAAGCGCCAGTGCGAGCGGGTCTATTTCGTCACGAACGCGGGCTATCTCGCCGCGGGCGCGGTACTCTCCGCGCTCGGGCTTCTCGTCGCCGCCCTGCAGGAGGAACGCGGGGAGATGCGGGCGGCGATACTCTTCATGGGGGTCTGGCTCACGGCGTGGACGTTCGGCACGGCGATGCTCCTGTCGCGCGCGGCCGCCGCGTGGCGGACGGTGCGGTACGGCGGCGGCGGGGTCGTCGCGCGCTGGAGCGGGGCGATCGGGGGCTCCCTCATCGCCGGCCTCTTCCTCGCGGCTGAGATGGCGGGGATCGTCTTCATCTGCGGCGCGACCTCGCCGCTCATGGGCTTCGTCGTCGCTGCGTACGGCGGGGTCAATCTGCTCTTCCATCGTTTGCTCAAGGCCCCGACGCGCGCGGGCAGACGGATACTCGACGCGCTGGAGGGGTTCAGGATGTTCCTCTCGGTCGCCGAGAAGGATCGGCTCAACTTCCTCGCCCCGGCCTCGCGGACCCCCGAGCTCTTCGAGCGGTTCCTGCCATACGCCCTCGCCCTCGACGTGGAGCAGCAGTGGTCGGAGGCGTTCTCGGAGGTCCTCAAAGGCGCCGCCGAGGGCGGCGAGGGGTATTGCCCCGCCTGGTACGCGGGGGACGCGTGGAACGCGCAGCGCGCCGCCGCGTTTGCCCCGGCGCTGGGCGGTGCGCTCGGGGGGGCCATCTCGTCGTCTTCGCAGGCGCCCGGTTCGAGTTCCGGCTTCGGAGGGGGGGGAGGGAGCGGGGGCGGGGGCGGGGGCGGCGGGGGCGGGGGCTGGTGAGGGGCGCAGCGGTTCGTTCGACGGTTTCCCGCCGCGCGGGAGGGGTCAGGCGATGGTCCGATGCGGCACGCAGGACGCCGCGGCGGCGCCTTTCGGCTTCCGCCTGATCACGCGCACCATCCTGCCCGCCTGCTCCAGGATGTCGAGCGCCTGGTCGATATCCTCCTCCGTGTGCGCGGCGGTCACCGCCGCGCGGATGCGGCTCGTTCCGGGCGGCACGGCGGGGGAGAGCACGGGCAGCACGAAGAGCCCCCGCTCCTGCGCGAGCTTGGTCATCATCAGCGTGCGCTCGTCCTTGCCGCAGATGATCGGCACGATGGCGGTCTCGCTCTGGAGCGTGTCGAACCCCCGGGCCTTGAGGCCGTCGATGAAGAGGCGCACGTTGCGCCGCAGCTTCTCGATCCGCCACGGCTCCTCCTCGATCACCTCCAGCGACGCCTTCGCGGCCGCGACCTGCGCCGGGGGGAGCGCCGCCGAGAAGACGAACGCGCGCGCGCTGTGCTTGAGGTACATCACCGTGTCGCGGTCCGCGGCGATGTAGCCGCCGACGCTCGGGATCGTCTTGCTCAGCGTGCCCATCTTGATGTCGATCGCCCCCGGCATCCCGAAATGCTCCTCGATGCCGTGACCGGTCTTCCCCAGGACGCCGAGCGAGTGCGCCTCGTCCACCATCAGAAGCGCCCCGTGCTTCGTGCAGAGGCGGCGCATCTCGGGGAGGTCGATGATGTCGCCGTCCATGCTGAAGACGGCGTCCGCCACCACCAGCTTCCCCGCCCCCGGGGCGGCCTCGGAGAGGCACCGGTCGAGGTCCGCCATGTCGTTGTGTTTGCAGCGGACGAAATGGGCCCGGGAGAGGATGCAGCCGTCCACGATGCTCGCGTGGTTGAGCTTGTCCGAGATGACCACGTCGCCGCGGCCGACGAGCGTGGAGACGGTTGCGAGGTTCGTCACGTACCCGCTCGAGAAGACGATCGAGTCCTCGGCGCCGGTGAAGGAGGCGATCTTCTCCTCGAGCTCCCGGTGGAGGGCGAGCGAGCCGGCGAGGATGCGGACGCCGTGCGTCCCCGTGCCGTAGCCGTCGATCGCGGCCTTCGCGGCGGCGTCGATTTTCGGGTGCCCGATGAGGCCGAGGTAGCTGTACGACGCGAAGAGGAGCATCTCGCGGCCGCGTGCGAGGATTCGGGCGCCGTCGATGTCCTTCACGGGCTGGAGGTAGAAGTAGAATCCCATCTCGCGGCCCCACTCAATCCGGGCCTTGAGCTTGGCGATCTTGTCGGCGATGGGGTTCATCAGGCGTCCTTTCGCACGGGGGTATCCTGGATCACGACGGCGCAGTATACATAATCCCCAAATGCCGCGCACGCACTTATTCGGAAATGCCCGGGGACGACGCCCGGCGGGCCGCGGCTCAGCTCTCGAATCGGCAGTAGAGCCGGTCCGGGAGCAGGCGCATCGCCCACGCCACGAGGCGCCAGCGCGGCGAGACGTAGGCGTGCCTCCTGCCCTTGCGTATCGCGGCGGCGATCCGGCGCGCCGCGGCGTCCACCGAGACGACCCAGAACGCTCCGCGCTGCCCCTCGAGCATCCCCGTCGAGACGTGGCCGGGGCGGATATCGGTGATCAGGACGCGCACCCCGTCCCGCCGGGCCCTGATCCGGTATCCGTGCATCAGGCTCGACACGAACGCCTTCGATGCGTTGTAGACCGGCGACCCGTGTCCGCCGCGGATCGCGGCCACGGACGAGATCCCGACGATCTGCCCTCCCCCGCGGGCCCTGAACAGGTCGTACGCGTGCCGGAAGAGGGCGGTGAAGCCGGCGATGTTGACCGCGATCGTCTCCGCCTCCTGCTCCGGGCTGGGGTCCTGGAAAAGGACCCCCGCGCTGATGACGACGAGGTCGACGCCTCCCATCTCCCGGATGAGCGCGTCGAACGCCTCCCGCGTCTCTTCCGGGCGGCGGACGTCCAGCCGGGCGACGCAGCTCGCCCCGGGAAGCTCGCGCTGGAGTGCATGCAGCAGCCCGATCCGGCGGGAGGCGAGCCCCACGAGGTACCCCTCGCCCGAGAGGATCTTCGCGAGTTCCCTGCCGATACCCGCGCTCGCGCCGACGACGATCGCCCGTTTCACGTTCCATCCCTCGGGCCGGACAGAAGCCTGGTCGGGCGGGGGAGCGAAACCTCACCCCCTGACCGGCCCATTGCCCGGCGGGAGATCAGTATAGCGCACGAGGCGGCGCCCCGGCACCCAAAACGGTTTCTCCGCTTCGCCGGTTGTGGTATCGTGTGCCCCGACGCGGCGATCAGGAGGGGGATGGGCATGGAAGAACGGGCGGAGAATTCCGCGGAGAACAGGGCGCTCGCGCGCGCGCGGGCGGCGCTCGGCGACGCCAAACGCGTCATGGACGCGGGCGCCATGAAGGCGACGCAGGTCCCGCCGGCGCGGGCGGCGGGGCGGGCCCGGGTTCATCGCGCGCAAGCGGCCGCGGCGGCCCTGACCGCCGCCGCATCGGTGTTCCTGATCGCCGCCGCCGGCTACCACCGTTTCCGCGTGTCGCGGATGGAACAGGACATCCATGAACTTTCAGCGATGGTCGAGGCGGCGCGGGAGCAGCAGAAGGAGGCGGAGCGGATCCACCTGCGCAGGGTCGAGGAGCTGACACGCGAGCTCGACGCGATGCGGCAGCCCGCCGGCCCGCCGCCGCGCCGGAGGTTCCTCTGGATATTCTGAGCGACCGGGGGGCACCGGGCCTCGCCTTGAAAGGACGGGGCGGGTGAAGGTCAGGATCGTCCGAAGCCGCAGGCGCACGCGGACCGTGAGCGCGCGCCTCGTCCGGGACACGCTTCTGGTTCGGGCGCCCGAGAACCTCCCGGCGGAGCGGGTCGAGGCGTTCGTCACCCGCTTCAAGGAGCGGATCCGGCGCCGCCGCCTGGCAGAGGAGATGAACCGGGACGACGCGCTTGATGCGCGGGCGCGTCTCCTCGCGGCGCGGTATCTCCCCCCCGCCTTGCCCCCGTTTGCGGCGGAATACAGCCCCGCCCAGGAGAGCATCTTCGGCTGCTGCGACCGCCGGGCGGGGCGGATCCGCGTTTCGTACCGGGTGCGGATGATGCCCCGCTGGGTCAGGGACTACGTCATCATCCACGAACTCGCGCACCTCCTCGTGCCCGGCCATGGCCGCCCGTTCCGGGACCTGGTCTCCCGCTACCCGCTGGCAGAGCGCGCGCGGGGGTTCCTGATCGGGGCCGGGATGAGGAGGGAGACCCCGGGCCCGGCATCCTGCGCACGGGGCGGCCCCGTCCCCGGCGAACGGATCCGGGGCGGAGAGGCGCGGCCGGACCGGGTGGCTGCCGGCGGCGCCGCGCCGCGGGAGGCTCGGTGAGAGAACAGATCAGGCGGCTGCTGGAGGAGGGGAAGAGCCGCGCCACCTGCCACAGCGCGCGCATCGCCGCGGTCATCGAGACGCCGCGTGGCGAGCGCGTCGTCGGCTGGAACGGCCCTCCGGGGAGGGCGGGCGGGCACCCGCGTTGCGCCATCGGCGGCGGGATAACCCCGCAGACCCTTCGCGACTGCCCGGCTGTCCACGCGGAAATCCGGGCGATATGCCGCGCCTCCGCAGCGGGGATCGCGACCGAGGGGAGCACGCTCTACCTGAGCGAGTGGTTTCCGTGCGCCCCCTGTGCCGTGGCGATGGTTGAGGCGGGGGTCAGGCGGCTTGTCGTCGCGTCGAGGATCGTCTACGCGAAGGACGACTGTTACAACTTCGGCCTCGCAAGGGAGTACCTCAGCCGCGCCGGCGTCGCCGTGGAGGAGTGGTAAGAGGTGGGGTCAGGTCCTTATTTATTATATTAGCTCAGCTAATATAATAAATAAGGCTCATGACGTTTCTTTGTGAAAGATTTTCACGGCTGCGACAGGAGTACCAGCATCAGGCATGACATATCTCCCTGGCCGGCTTGAGGTTGAGCCTTCAAGGGCTCCGCTCAAGCCGGCCAGGGAG
>Ga0209723_1000542_pt1 | contig 69521 bp, 61 predicted proteins | sample BiotimSIPDNA_2_FD_185750 | JGI IMG/M metagenome (GOLD analysis project Ga0209723, IMG submission 185750) | Anaerobic biogas reactor microbial communites from Washington, USA - Biogas_R2 time_0 SIP DNA (SPAdes) (version 2) | ecosystem: Engineered > Bioreactor > Anaerobic > Unclassified | place... | reverse complement strand
TCATACCATTGAGATGAGCCATGACCTGATTGAGTTTCTCTTGTGTCAAGTGATCGAACGATGATCCCTTTTCGAGAATACGTCTCAAATGTTTCTGTGCGCCTTCTACACCCGCCTTCTGGTTTGGCACACCAGGATCACAATAGAAAAGTCGAGTGCGTTGGCCGCCGTGTGAGTCGAACTCAATGGCGCGGGGATTAGAGAACTCCGAGCCATTGTCGGTGAGTAACACGGGGAAAAGCTTTTGAAAAAGCTCTCTTCCCAACGTCTCATCGAGCCGATTGAAGATGTCGATGACAGATTGCGCTGTGTTCCTCTCACGGAGGAATAAGAGAAGATAACAGGATGTTCGGAAGTAAAGTGACAGAATGACCTTGCCTCCTACGGTTCCGACGACTGTGTCCATCTCTACGACGGCCGGCTCACCCTCATCCTCCATGTGTTGAAGAAAATCACTGTACGTCCTGCCCTTACGGCAATCGCGGTCGATCTTGTGTCGTTTGACCTTGCGTCGCGGACGATAGCGCACTTTGTAAGGGAGGTCGAAACTGTCAACGCTTAGAGCCTTAGCCGAGACCAGACGGTAGAGAGTCCGTACAGAGCACGGTACGGTGTCCTTCGCCAGCGTCCACGCGCTATACGGAGACAGTCCGCGCTTGAGCGCGGGCGAGATGCACGCATCGATGAGCTCGATCTCGTGCGGTTCGAAAGAGAATCCTTGGCGTGAGACGGACAAGGTCTCTCGATAACGGTTGTGTGCGATGGCAGGCATATAGAAGAACTTGACTAACGTGCACTTGTTTCGCGTTTTACATCCGTTGCAGACATACGGCGGCTTCTCCAGCTTTGGACAGTCTTCACGCTCAAAGGACGGGCAGCGTGGCGAGCATCCTTCTTTACAGTACGCGCAGCTCATTTTCTTGCAGTACAGTTTTCCGCAAAGCAGCCTTTCAGGACAGTTCCTCCGATGGCGACAGGGGTTATGCGGCCATCCATGGGTGCCGGAGCATTGAACGGTACGGTTCTTTTTGACTTCTTGAGAAATCGTCGTGGGCGATTTGCCAAGATCTTTGGCGATCTTACGAAACGAGCATTCAACATTAAGCTTCTGCATGATCCTTTGACGATCCTCCATCGTCAGATGTTTGTGCTTTGACATAGAAACCTCCTAGCAGGAGGACTATGCCGAGGCGTCGTTCTCTTGTTGCAAAAAGTATAGCGGAAAGGTTACACAGATTAATGAATGTTGTGTCATAGTAAACAGAACAGCCGACTTGCCAAATTAAACTGGACGACCCGCGATTCTCACTGTCCAAGTTACTTTGGCATTCAGCTGCGCGGACGATGTCATAACATTGTCATATTCTCTGTCTGGAAGTTAAGATGCCTGGTATGTTACAATGTAATACCAAGGTTTAATTTTCCGATTGTTGCGAAGGAGTTGGCATGTTTAAGAAAACGACGTTAAAACAATTATTGACACGGCTGTTGGCGTTAGTTCTTATTGCTTTGACTCTGTCGCTCGGTTTTGCCCCTTTGTCCACTCGTTCCGAGGCGACGTCGTCCAAGTATAGCCAAGCGCAAGCAAAGCTCAAAGGTATCAAGGATCAATTGGCGACGATAAAAAGTGACCGCGAAAAGTTGGCGAATCGCCAGAAGACGTTGAGTGGTGAGCTTGCATATCTCGAAAATCGTTCCGAGGAACAACGCAAAGTTTATGACGAGGCGCTTGAACAGAAGGAGTTTGCGCTGGAAGCGATGCTAATGTACCAACAAGGGTATGCCAATGCGTTAAACGATTACGAAGAGAAGACTGTTCAGTATGAGCAACGAATTGCTCGAATGTACGAGTGGAATCAAAAATCCGTTTTTGAGATGCTGATTACAGCGGTTAGCCTCAATAGTTTCTTTACAACGATTCGCCTCATGAGAATTATCGCTAATGCCGACGAGCAGGCCTTAGCCGAGCTTGAAGCAGCTGCCGCCCTTGCAGAGGAGATGAAACAGGATGCGGAAGCTTCGTATGATGAAATGGTGCGACTTGTCGATGAAGCGGATGCCGTTCTTCAAAAGATTAAGAACGAAAAGGCTTTGGCGACGAAACAACTCGGCAAGTTATCAAATTCTTTGGAATTGACAAAACAAAAGCAGGAACAGCTTGAGAGAGATAAGACGAGCGCGGAGCGAAATCTTAAAGCGATCGAAATTGAAGATGCGGCAAAGAGGGCTTCCAGTGCCACGGGTTCTCATTATGTCGGCACGGGGCCTTATATCTGGCCTACCCCCGGGGTGCATAATGTGTCGTCCCATTTCGGTTGGCGTGCGAAATACGGTAGGTTTCACTACGGGACAGATATAGCGTGTCCGAGAGGGACGCGCGTTGTGGCGATGGCGGATGGCGTTGTCACTTATGTCGGCTGGCCAGGTAGTACATATCATTGGGCATATGGAAAGATGATCGTGATCAATCATTATGACGGTTCACAGACGCGCTACGCTCATCTGAGCAATTTCAATTGTCACACGGGTCAGAAAGTAAAGGCCGGACAAGTGATTGGCTACACGGGCAATACGGGGCGTTCCTCAGGTCCTCACCTGCACTTTGAAGTTCGTATCAACGGTACGCCCGTCAACCCGATGCAATATTTCAAGTGGGTTAAATAACATTTTTCGCCGCCGTATGTGGCAGTGATGACTTGGAGATCGGACTTTTATCCGGCTTATCTATCGATAAGATACGGTACGCAATCATGGTAATGCATGGTTGCGTTTGTTTTGTAGGCATTCCCTGCAAGAATAACGGCGATTAGTGCCTGTTCGAGTTCTTAATGGGCAGTGGTATGATGATATGAGTGCGTGGTCACGTTCTCAACGTGACCTTCGCGGAAGTAAAGTTCTGAATCATTTTAAATAGGTGCACTATATGGATGAGCAAAAGAATAATTATGAAGGACCGGCAGAACAGCCCGCTAATGGCACAACGCGAGGCGAGCCTCCTTACGAGCAAAGACAGTACGTTGGGGGCCAGTTTCCCGATCAGAGAGGTTATATACATCACGACGATTATTCTTCGTGGCCGTCTCAGCGATACTCATCTGCAGGCCCCGGCATGACACCGGGTACGCCGGGTAGTTATCAAAAGAAACCTTCATGCCGATGGCCTGTTTTTTTCGCGGTTTTGTTAACGGCATCCCTGACTTTTCTGGCAACCGTAGGCATAGGCTTCGTATTGTTTGGGTATGTAGTTGATGGCGGTGATCCGGCTGTTACGACAAGACCCGACTCGACAATTTCTTCTCCTAGTACTGAACCCGCCGCAAAAGACGTCCCGGGAATTGTCTGCTCGCGTGACGGTCTATCAATTACTTTCGCAGATCAAGAAGGCATTAAAGACGCCCTCGAAAAGTTTGTCACTGCCTATAACTACCTTCGAGATAATTACTACGAGGAGTTCACGGACAGCGAAATGATCGATAAGATGATCGAAGGTCTTGTCGGTCAAATGGGCAGTCCCTATACGTTCTACCTCACTCCCGAATACTATGAGTCGATTGAAGATACAATGCGGGGCGAATACGTAGGTATAGGAGCCATTGTCATGCGCGATCAGAGCGACCGCTACATCGTCAACGACTTGATTCCCGGAGGGCCGGCTGAAAGAGACGGTCTGCATGTAGGCGATATTATCCGGCAGGTTGACGGGATCGATGCATCGACATTTGAAGATGTCGCACAGCTGGCAGCTGTTGTGCGAGGAGAAGAGGGGACAGTTGTTACTCTTGTCGTTTTCCGTTCTTCGACGAACGAAGAATTGACGATTGAGCTCACGCGTGAGCATATTACAAATGTCTCCGTGCGTTCACGTATGCTGGAGGGTGAAATCGGCTACGTACAGATATCAGAGTTCTCGGGAAACGTCGCGAAAAATTTTGAGAATGCGGTCAGCGACCTTCTGGGTCAGGGAGCTAAGTCTTTTATCTTTGATTTGAGAAATAATGGCGGGGGCTACGCACATGAATGCATTGATATGCTAGATGTCTTGTTGCCGCCTGTGGAAGTCGCCTCTCTCAAAGGACGTGAAGACGGAGAAGAATATACGGAAGTCTGGAAGACGAAAAAATTTACCGCCCTTCCGGAAGATATGAAATTCGTCGTCCTCATCAATGAGAACTCCGCAAGCGCGAGCGAGTTGTTCACGGGCGTTTTACGTGATTACGGGCGAGCGGTGATCGTCGGGAAAAAATCTTTTGGGAAGGGTGTCGGAACGGTGACGATACAGTTGCCTGATAAATCCGCCATCCAAGTAACCAATTTCGCGTATTACCTGCCAAATGGCGAATCGGTTGAAGGCGTGGGGCTCGAGCCTGACTACGTTGTCGAGATTCCGAAGAAAGCGGCGGGTAAGCCGATCAGCTCCATGACGCGTGAAGAGGATACGCAGCTTTCCAAGGCGATCGAGCTACTCCTGCCTTAAGGATAATATGATGGTCATCCGATGGCACTTTTAAATGCGCCGCCGGATGACTTCATCATTCAAATTGAATCGTTTTAGTCGGTTCGGCACATGCACTACGCAGTTCGTAGTGTTTAAATCGCAGATTTAAGGGAATCTTTGCTCTATTGCCGAAGTGAGCGTACCGCAGCTCGCAGCTCGTCCGCGGTTCATGGCGGAAAATGCCGTTTGACATCGATGTCTCTTCTGTCGTATCATAATTCGGCGACCGCTCCGGCGGGGTCTTTTAATGTTGTCTGAAACAACAACCTCTGTCGGGCGAGACTGTTAATTAGGAGGAACCGCATAATGGGTTATGCCATTATTAGAACTGGCGGCAAGCAATATCGTGTAGCCGTCGGAGATGAGATTTTTGTTGAGACGCTCGCCGGTGAACCGGATGACGAAGTGACGTTTGACGAGGTTCTCGCCATATCCGATGGAGAGTCTCTTACAACGGGTACGCCGCTCATCGAAGGTGCGACTGTCACGGGTAAAATCGTGAAACACGGTCGCGGCAAAAAAATAGTCGTCTTTAAGTACAAAGCGAAAAAGGGTTATCGTCGAAAGCAAGGTCATCGACAGCCCTACACACGTGTCCTGATCGAAGCGATCAGCGGTTAACATGATTCTGGCGACTTTTCACCATGACGAACAGGGTCGAATTACGGCCTTTCAATTGGTGGGACATGCGAGAAACTGGAGACTATGGCCTGATATGATTTGCGCCGGAGTCTCCGCGATCGGGCAGACGACCATCGGAAGCCTACAGGAGCTCGCCGGCGTTGAGCCGGACTACCTGCTCGAAGACGGCAATATCCGATGTGCCGTTCAGTATTCCGATGACGACGAGCAGTCAACCGTCATCGCCGCCTTGATGGCATCGACGAGAATAGGATGTCTTCAGTTGGAAGACAGCTACGGAAACAAATATGTAACGGTCAACGATGTGTTCCACGGGGACTCGGAGACATAAAAGTCAACATATCACGCGACTATTTGATTCAGCGCGTCAACGATATAGGAGGCAACAAATGATTAAAGTTAATCTTCAACTACTGGCTCACAAGATGGGCATGGGCAGCACGCGCAATGGTCGCGATTCTCGATCGAAACGTCTGGGCGCGAAAGTTGCCGACGGTCAGTTCTGCACGGCGGGGAGCATCATTTATCGCCAGCGCGGAACGAAGATTCATCCCGGCAACAATGTCGGGATTGGCAAGGACGATACGCTTTTTGCGAAGGTTGACGGGACAGTGCGGTACGAACGCATTTCCCGTAAGCGCAAACAGGCAAGCGTCTATCCTATCGAAATGTAGGGATCGGGAGCGGCAACAGCCGCTCTCACTGATTTACACATGTTTTTCGATCGAACAACCATTGAAATAAAGTCCGGCAACGGAGGCAACGGCTGTGTTTCTTTTCGTCGCGAGAAATACATCCCGAACGGTGGCCCTGACGGCGGCAACGGTGGGCGAGGCGGCGATGTCACGATTCGCGCCGACCGTAATGTCAACACGCTTCAGGAGTACAGATTTCAGCGCCATTTCGCTGCCGGGAACGGGGAGGACGGCAAGGGCAAAAAGATGGCAGGCGCGGGAGGAGCCGATCTCGTTCTAAAAGTGCCGCCGGGCACCCTTATTCTTGAATCGGAGTCGCGTGAACTTGTTGCCGATTTGCGAAATGACGGAGATGAAGTACTCGTGGCGAAAGGCGGTGCGGGCGGTCGCGGAAACATGAATTTTGCGAATCCCGTTCGTCAGGCTCCGCGCTTCGCGACGGCGGGCAAACTCGGTACGACGCTTAAACTCGATCTCGAATTGCGTTTGCTCGCTGATGCGGCGCTCGTCGGTTTCCCCAATGCCGGGAAGTCGACGCTTCTTTCCGTGATGTCGGCAGCAAAACCAAAAATAGCCTCCTATCCCTTTACAACATTGCAACCGATCTTGGGTGTCGTCGATGTCTCGGGAGCGCGCTTCGTACTTGCGGACGTGCCGGGGTTGATTGAGGGTGCGTCCGAGGGAGCGGGGATGGGACATGACTTCCTGCGACACGTCGAGAGGGCGCGTTTGCTTTTGCATGTGCTCGATGTTTCGAACTTCGACGGTATCGAGCCGATGGATCGCTTCGTGGCGTTGAATCGCGAATTGGAGAATTATAAGAACTTGCTCGATTCGCGCCCGCAATGGGTTGTGCTGAACAAGATTGATCTCGTAACGGAAGATACGGTACAAAAGTTGCGCGATGATCTCGAGGCGCTCGGATACCGTGTGTTTGCCGTCTCGGGTGCCACGACGGAGGGTGTGACAGAGCTCAAACAAGCGCTTGCCGCTGAAGTCTTGACGTTGCCTCCGCCTGAACTCGACGAAATCGGTCGGCTCAAAGTTTATCGATTGGATAAGAAGTACGATTTCTCGGTTTCCGAGCAAAAAGGCGTCGTTTCGGTTGAGGGACCTTTTATCCATGAGCTGATGCAGTCGACGAATTTCAGCGATGCGGAATCTTTTCGCCATTTTCAAAAACGTATTGTCGACAGCGGTATTCAAGACGCATTATTGGACGCCGGTGTCGAGGAAGGCGATGATGTTCTCATGGACGGTGTGTTGTTTGAGTTCTTTTTATAGTTATTATCCCTACTGTTTTTCGCACATAGTGCGATTTCGTTATCGCAGGTCTCGCTTAGAAAAAGAACAGCGTAAACTTTTTCCCTGAATGTAAATCATGTATAATCAATTTACAGTTGAACCTGACCGCGTGATACACCGGTTGATAAGGAAGGAGTCATCATGAAAAAATATATTTGTGATATGTGCGGATATATCTACGATCCCGAGATGGGCGATCCGGACGGAGGCGTAGAGCCCGGTACACCGTTTGAGGATATTCCGGAGGATTGGGTATGCCCGCTGTGCGGCGTACCGAAAAGTGAATTTTCACCTTACGAAGACTAAGTCCAGTCCAGTTTAGACAAAGTATGACGAGAAAGCCGGTAACGCCGGCTTTCTTCTTAGTGTGCCGGTCGGTTCTTTTTTACGGATGAACCTGATAAGATGAAAGAGTCATTGAAAGCATAACAATCATTAACGTGTTAACTATGTGAAAGGATGGGAATAAAGTAATGCAGAAGATCAGTGATCGCGTCTTTCAAGTGGGCGCACCGGATCCGCGTTTGCCGTATTTTGACGCTTTGATGCCAACGCCGTACGGTACGACTTACAACAGCTATCTTATTCGCGGAGATGAGAAAACAGCTCTAATCGATCCCGTACAGGGTGATAAGGCTGATCAATTGTTGCAGAACCTCAAAGAACTTCAAATCGATAAACTTGACTACATTTTCTGTTTGCATACGGAGCAAGATCACGCAGGAGCCATCCTCGTGCTGTGCGATGTCTTCCCCGACGCTCAGCTCGTCGGAACGGCAAGGGTTGCCGAGCTGATGGAATACCATTTTCACATACCGCGCGAGACGTTCCTTGTCATCGCGGAGGGAGATTCGATTGATCTCGGCGGCGTGACGCTCGTGTGCATGCCGATACCTTTCGCCCATTGGCCTGACAATACGATGTTCTGGATGCCGGAAGAGCGTATGCTCTTCAGCTCCGATTTGTTCGGAAGCCATTACGCGCCGGACGTTCCGAACTGTCCCGATAAGGAGATTTGGCTTCTTGAGACGCGCGCCTACTTCTCCGAAATCATGATGCCGACGAGGCAGCACGTCACGCGTTATGTGGCGAAAGTGAAAGAGCTCGATCCGAAGCGTATCTGCTCCTCGCACGGTCCGATCTGGGAAGACCCCGCGATCGTTTTGAACGAGTACGAGCTCATGGTCTCCGATAAAGTCCGCCGCGACGTCGTTATCGCCTACGTGTCGATGCACGGTAGTACCGCCCGTATGGTCGATGTCGTCGCCGATGAGCTCTGCGCGGCCGGCATCCGTGTCGCGCTATACGATCTTGGCGATCCGAACCGCGATCTTCGTACGTTGGTCGGTTCTGTCGTGACGGAGACGGTCAATGCAGGTTCGCTTCTCTTGGCCTCGCCGACCGTGTTGGGCGGTCCGCATCCCGCCGTGGCGGCGACGGCGCTCTTGATCAATGCGTTTAATCCGGCAATTCGCTACTTTGGCTTGTTCGGTTCTTATGGATGGGGTAGCCAAATCGAAAAGCAAGTCAGCGGACTGACGGCAAGAGTGAAAGCAGAGCGTCTCGAGTCCGTTCTTGTCCGCGGTCTTCCGACGGAAGAAGATTATGAGTCGCTCCGTCGGTACGCTCGCGATCTCGCCGAGCGGCTGAATGCGATTCCCGACGAGGAGATCGTCGAAGGCTAGATATGTGAACTCAAAATGAGGTGGCTTCTCTTTGCCATTCTTCAAGTAATAAAACACCCGGTTCTAAGATGAGTCGGGTGTTTTTATGATCGACTTATTGCTCAAAGCGTGATTCTGTCCGGAGTTTACGTTGTATGACGCCTCATCTAACCGTATTTCTTTTTCTCTCGTATCGAAAAGATGATAAAGCCCCCTAACCCCCCGATGACACTGGCGCCGATGATAAACCCTATAATCAGTGGCACGGAAGGCTTATCCGAGTCATCCTCACCGTCAATCGGATCCGTGGGAAGAGTGGGACTTGTTTCGGGAGTGATCGTAGTCTCCGATCCGGGCAACCATGTGGTCGTCTCTTCGACCGTTGTCGGCGTGGTCGTCTCCTCAGTAGTCGTTATCTCTTCAGTGGTTGTCGTAATCGTCGTTGTGGTCGTAGTAGTCGTCGTCGTGGGAGGTGCTAGAGGTTTCCATTGCGCGAACAGTGTGATGTCTTTCGTGATGGGTTGGCTGAAATTAAACTTCTCGCCACCCGTGGCGCTCGTCCACCAGCCGTCGAATTCGTAGCCGCTTCGTTGCGGATCTTTCGGTGCCTTGATTGTTCCGTTCACTGTTACCGCTTTAAACGCGATTTTGGGCGTACCGCCGTTCACGTCGAAGCGGACGATACGATAGTTCGTAAAGTCTGCGGTAAAAAAGCAAATAATTTTATTCACAGCTGGCCACAATATGCCATCAAGCTTGAAGGGTTCCATGTAATATTCCAAAAAATTATCATCCACTTCATGAAATTCCTCTCCCTCTATCAATTCAACAGTGATTTCCATAGCATAGAAGCGGTTCAGGATGATGCCGGATTTCACTTTTGTTTGAGGAGCAGTCGGGCTGTCAGACTGGAACAGGCTGATGGATATTTTATCAATGACTTGCATGGGCGGATCTGCTACATAGATACTTTTCAGATATTTCTGCGAATCGATTCCAATCTTGAAAGTCTGATTCGACGCTATCATGACCACATACCATGCGTAAGCGATTTGTACTGCCGCAAGAACGACAGCGAGACAAGTGAACACGAGGAGGGGCGTAAGTGCGAGCCTTCTGCGAGATTTCATCCGTTTGTCCATAAGAAGTCTCCTTTCTAACGCCTGATAACTGATTAGGCGCTATGCGTATGAAAGAATATGCACGCGACGAACGATGTCGTTTCAGGCGATTATTCATGACAATCCGTTCGATTGTCCGTTTTCTTTTTAATCAGGCGGAAGCGGATTGTGTTGTTCAAAACCGACATCACGAATACCTGAGGTGCTTTCTTTATTTCTAATTAGATTGTAATACATAAGATCGAGAGATTGTCGAAAAAATACGTTGAGGAGCCTTGGATTTTCGGTTATATCCATGCTTAAAAAGGCAAACTCACCATAAATAGTCGTCTTCCATTATCTTTCTTTCAATGCAAGGAGAATAACAATTATAAATTCTTGAATACCTACTCTACTGTCCAAGTTGCTTTGGCATTCAGCTCACAATTTTTTTACGAATTCTTGTGGCAAGATGCCGTTGTCTTGAATAAGAATAAAGGTATAATATAGGCACAATGAATAACCCATGTAAATGAGTTCTATCGTTACTGACAGATTAGTGGCGAGATGCTTACAAAAGGTGGCGATTATGAAAATTAAGTTGGCTATTTTGGATCGTGAGCCGGATTTTTTGGAGAGACTCGCATCTGCTTTTAACGCACGCTACTGGGATAAACTCGAAATCTATTCCTTCACGCAACTTGATACAGCGCTGAGCGAGCTGAGTGAAGCGCGGATCGATGTCTTTCTTGCAGATGAATCGTTCGAAATTGATCTCGATAAGATACCGACACGGTGTGGTTTTGCGTACTTTGTCGAAAATCCGCAGATCGCTTCGCTTCGCGATCAGCCTGCTATTTCGAAATACCAGAAGGCTGACAGCATCTACAAGCAGATACTCAGCATTTATGCGGAGAAATCGAGTGACATTACCGGCTTTAAGTCAGATGGTACTCCGAGCGCGCTTATCAGTGTGTTTGCGTCGCCTGCCGGCGGAGTGGGAAGCTCGACCCTGTCCGCTGCCTATGCGCTTACGCTCGCACGGGCAGGGCGGCGCGTGCTCTATATGAACTTGGAACTCTTCGGCAGATCGGATGTCTTTTTTACCGGAGCCGGTCAGGAGACGTTGAGCGATGTTATTTTCGTATTGAAGAGCCAAAAACTAAATCTGTCCGTAAAACTGGAGAGTGCGGTACGTGAATCGGCGGACGGTGTGTTCTTCTTTGAGAGCCCCCCTATTGCGCTGGATGTGCAGGAGCTCACGCAAGATGATCTGGAGAGGTTGCTGAGGGAGCTTCGAGCCAGAGACCGTTATGATCACATCGTTCTGGACATGGATTTTGCGCTCGACGGCAGGATGCTCCATGCCTTAAAGGAAGCGTATGCGATTGTACTGGTCAGTGACGGGATGGCGATCGCGAACACTAAGTTGGTGCGCGCTTATGAGGCGCTTCGGATGATCGACCAGCAGCGCGATTTGCGTATCCTGAGCAAGCTCTACCTAGTGTACAACAAGTTCAGCAACAAGGTCTCACAGGCGGTCGAGGGAATCGAGCTGAGACTGTTGGGAGGAGCGCCACGCTATGCGCACGCGTCGCAGAGGGAAGTCGTGGAGCAACTCGTGTCAATGAATATTTTCCGACAGATTCTGAGGTGACAGCATGACCTTTGAAAGAGAGCAGGAGGTCATCGCCGAGATTAAGCGCTACATCGGCGAGAATCTGCCCCTGAGCGAACTGGAAGACGATGAGCTGTTACTACGTGTGGAGGAACTCACAGGCGAATGGCTCAAACAGGAATACTGTTCTATTGAGCAGCGCGTGTCGATCGTTGAACAGGTATTCAGTTCGATTCGAGGGTTCGGTCTCCTTGACAGTATCATTAAGGACGATACGATCACGGAGGTCATGATCAACGGCACAGATGATATTTTTATTGAGCAGAGCGGCCGCCTCTTCAAACTCGATAAGAAGTTTGAGAGCCAGCGACGTCTGGAGGATATTATCCAGCGCATTGTTGGCTTGGCCGGGCGCGAAGTAAATCAGGCTAACCCCATCTGCGACACGCGTCTTCCCGACGGATCGCGCGTCAATGTCGTTCTGCCTCCGATCGCGCTCTGCGGACCGACGGTGACCATCCGAAAGTTTTCCAAAACGCCGATGACGATGGAGAAACTGATCGAGTACGGATCACTTACGAAAGATATTGCGGAGCAGTTGGAGGTCCTTGTCAAGGCAAAATACAACATTTTTATTAGTGGCGGTACCGGCTCCGGAAAGACGACCTTCTTGAACGCGCTGTCAAACTTCATTCCGAGAGACGAGCGCGTCATTACGATTGAGGACTCGGCGGAGCTTCAAATCAAGAACATCGATAACCTCGTCAGGCTCGAGACGCGTACCGCGAATGTCGCGGGAGTCGGAGAGATCTCAATCCGCGATCTCATCAAATCTTCTCTCCGCATGCGGCCTGAACGGATAGTCGTAGGCGAGGTCCGCGGCGGAGAGGCTCTCGATATGCTACAAGCGATGAATACCGGGCATGACGGTTCAATCTCCACGGGACACGCGAACAGTACGGAGGATATGCTGAGCCGTTTGGAGACGATGGTTCTCCAAGGCGCGGCGGGGTTACCGCTTGAAGCGATTCGTCAGCAGATTGCGTCTGCGGTGGACATCATCATCCACCTCTCGCGTTTGCGTGACAAGTCGCGCCGCACGATGGAAATCACTGAAGTCCTCGGGTATGAGGACGGACGCATAGTGCTGAACCCGCTCTATGTGTTCATCGAGGACGAAAAGAGCACCTTGACGCGCGTATCGGGAAGACTGACACGCACGGATAATGAGATGAAAAATACGCAGAAACTGCAAATTGCGGGTTTCAAGCATGTGATTTAATCCGCTGAAGGGCGGCATACCGCCAACAGCCGGTTAATGGTACCCGACAAGGTCGAAGGAGACGCGACCAAGCCGGATATTCGATGAGGTGTTTCGTTTATGTTCAAGAAAAAGAAAAAAGCTCCGCCTGAACCGGAATTCTTTTTATCCGCAACAAACATGCCGACGCGCAATTTCCGTGTCTATTACATGAAAAGGTGGGAAAAGTTCGGGTACGCTCTGCTCGCTTTTGTTGCAGGTGCCGCAGTCGGTTATCTCTTTTATGGCGGGCTCGGCAAAGACGAGTTCGGTCAGCCGACGACGATCACGTACATTCTGAACATCCTGATCCCGACCATAGCAGGTATTATCGCGGCGAGGCTTTTTATTCCCGCCAGGACGAAAGCGATTATCGGGAAGCGCAAGCGCCAGCTTGCCAAGCAGTTTCGGGATATGTTGGACGGATTGACGACTTCTCTCAGCGCCGGCAAAAACGTGACGGATGCCTTCTATGCGGTATACGAAGATCTGAAGGTCCAGTACGATAGTGATGCCTTCATCTTGCGTGAACTCGAGTTGATTCTCTCAGGCATTCAGAACAATTTTCCCGTTGAACAACTGTTGGAAGATTTCGGAAAACGGAGCGACATTGATGACATCTCAAGCTTTGCCGGTGTCTTCAGTATCAGCTATCGAAAGGGCGGCAATATCAAAGATGTCATCCGGAATACGCACGCCATTCTGAGTGACAAAATGGCCATCGAAGAAGATATCGAGACGATGCTGACCGCTAATAAAACGGAACAGAACATCATGGCGGTCATGCCGATCGCCATTGTTGCGCTCATCAAGGGAATGAGTCCCGACTTTGCCAAAAACTTTGCGTCGCCCGCTGGCATACTGGCGTCTACGGTAGCGATCATCATCTTCATTATCGCGTACTATGTCGGCAAGTCAGTGCTTAATATCAAGATGTGAGAGGAGAATGAGAGATGTTGGGTCTTGAGATCTTCGAAATAGTCATCATGTTGGTGGGCACTTTGCTCGTCATCGTTTGGATCGTGTTCTTCTTGAAAGGTGCGCAATATCGGAGCATGTTCTCCGTCTTGTCCGAGAAGGAGTTTCCATTAAAAGACATTTACGGAACGGGTTACGCATTCCTTCACTCAATAGGTTACAAATACAAATCGAAAGGCGACAGAAAACTTCGGCAGGAACTTAACGTTCTCTATGGTGAGAAATATGCCGAGTATTATCTTCATGTTACGCACGCCCAACAAGTGACGTTCACCATGACGCTCTTTGTCCTGTCCTTCATCTTTTACGGACTGGCGCGGGATCTGATGATCATGTTTGTTTTCTTCATGTTTTCGGGGCTTGCATATTATTACTACGGCACTCAGGCGAGCAAAAGAATTCAGGCTCGTTCCGACGAGCTGCTGCATGACTTCGCGGACGTCGTTTCGAAACTCGCACTACTTACCAACGCCGGAATGATTCTCAGAGAAGCGTGGGAGAGAGTGGCGTTCGGAGGCGAAGGCGTCTTCTACGATGAAATGCAAATCGCCGTTGAAGAGATACGAAACGGCGTGGCGGAGGTCGACGCTATCTATAACTTCGGTAGGCGATGTGTCATTCCGGAGGTGAAGAAGTTTACGTCAACCATCATTCAGGGGATGACCAAGGGAAGCAGAGATCTGACACTCGCTCTGCAAGAGCAGAGCCACGAAGTATGGCAACTCAAAAAGCAGCTTGTGCGCCGCGAGGGAGAACGCGCGGCAGCCAAGCTATTGATTCCGATCTCCGTGATGTTTATCGGGATCTTGATTCTCGTTATCGTGCCTATTCTCTCAAATCTAGGAGCCTAGATGGCGGTAACGAAGGGTCGTTGGCGCATGACGGACCTTTAGACAGTACGACCTGATAACGGATCTGAGTACTGTCTGTACATTAAATTAATGGAGTAACACAAGGAGGATTATAACCATGTTACAACGTATGGAACTGTTCCTTGGGATCGTTGCCGAGCGATTCAACAAACTGATCAGGGATGAAAAGGGTGAAGTTAACGTCGTCGCTATCGTCGTGTTGATCGGTATCGCGATCGCGCTTGCGGTCATTTTTAGAGAAGCGATCGGGAATTTGCTGCGAGAGCTGATCAATATGATCACAGGGAAAGCAAAGACCGCTATTGAATAGGAAATAGCTCGGCGGTTCTTTCGCCTTGAAGATGTTCGGGGAGAACGAGTCGGCACCGGCTTTTTCGACTTGTCTGCCTGTTCGTCGAGCGGAGAAAGCAATCGGTTGTCTGACCGGAAAGCGAGGCCTTTCGTATGGATAGGGTTGTTCGCGTGTGGCGCAAAGCGAGGAGAGATGAAAGCGGCGTCGTATTTGTCGAGGCGGCGATCGTTTTTCCTGTCATTTTTTTCGTGATTTTCTTTCTCCTTTTCACAGGGAATCTTCTCTACCAGAGGTCGGAAGCTCAATCGGAAGTGGAACAGTACGCGATCATCGGGGCGAGTGCCTGCGCGGATTCGATCATTGAAAGGGCGTATAGGCACAACGGAGCGCTGAGGCTCGATGAGAAAATCAGCATCGAGCCGTACCGCTTTCTCAGGGGGAACAGTCGCTCCAGTGTCGTCTCCATGATCAATGAAAAAGTCGCGAGCCGCTTCCACAAAAAGTCTTCGGGCTTTTTCCCGGGGATGAAGCCGGTTCTCATCACTCCACAGTCGGACATCGCGCATTTCAACAATTATTTCATCTACGCGACTTTTGACGTCGAGATTGAGTATGAGATGACGTTCCCGATTCGTTTTCTCGGCGATAAAAACAAGATATCGTTGACATTTTACTCTCGCGCGGAAATGCCGGTCAGCTATACAACGGAATTTATTCGTAATACTGACATGGTCATCGATTACCTGACAGGCAGCGGTGTCATGAAGAAGGTGTCGGAAGCTTTTGGGAAAGTTAAAACCATTTTGAGCATTTTCGATTGACAGCGCGATGGAAAGGGGCGAAGGAGTCTATGAAATACGTCCGTAGATGTAAGGGTGCCGTAACGATCTTCCTTGTCATCATCTTGGTGCCTATGTTGACTTGCAGCGCTTTTTTCGTTGATGTGAGCAGGATTTCTCTCGCGCGCGGTGTGGTTGCGTCCGCGGGCGACTTAGCGCTGAATACGGCGTTGACACAGTATGACTCACAATTAAAAGAGCTCTACGGGCTTTTTGCGACGACGCAGGATCAGGAATCGCTTTTCAGAGATCTGGAAGCTTTTTACCACAAAAGTATCGTTTCTTACGGAGTGAGCTCCGATGTGGCGGGACCGATTACCGATCAGATCATGGCGCAACTTCGCGATTTGCCTTCCGATGTCAGTGACGCCTCCGATATCCTCAATATGAAATTGGGCGATTTTAACGCCTATATTCCTCAGAACGGTTCGCTCACCAATCCCGATATCCTTGAACGACAGATCGTCGAGTTTATGAAGTACCGTACGCCGATCAACACGGGCTTGCGGTTTTTGTCGGCGTTGAACAGCTTTAGCAGCGTCAGCAAGGAGACAAAGCTCGTTGAGCAGCGCCAGTCGTATTACAAGGAGGAAGAGAAGCTCAATAAGAAGCTCCGGTCTGCCTGGGAGAATCTCGCGGAGTACAACTCTCTTGTTAAATCTCATCTTGTCGGAGTGGCGAACGACACGTTCTTCACAGATCTGGAATCGAGGTTTAAGGATTTTCACGTCCGAACCATTAAGGATCTATACGAGACGCGGATGACGGCAGTCACGCCGATTCAATTGACTGAGCGGACGACGCTGATACCTGATGCGTTTGGAGGTGAGACAGAAGGCAAGCTCTGGGAATTGGAATCCAGAGGAGAGAAATACAAGACTTTTGTCGATCTGTTTCCTGGCGACTACAATCTGATTCTCCGGCCTAGTTTAGTAGTGATGCAGCAGTGGATCGTTGAAATGGGCGCTCTCTACAATGATGATAAGCTCACAGAAATAAAGACGAAGCTCAAATCGCTCGGGTTGCCGACGTCTTCCGTGATCGATGAAGGACTGTACGATATCCAGTACGTCCGACAACTGCTTGAAACATCGGGTCAACCTCTCAAAGAATACACGGATCAGATGACGCATCGCTATGAACGTTACCAAGAATTCGCCGTTGCGATGATATGGGCTGACGACGATGCTCTTGATTTTTACGTGAAGTATAAGGGCAAAGAGATCCATGCTACGGAGCTCGCGAAGACGATAAAGGCAAACTATGAAGAGGACATGCGGTTGACTCATGACGCGTTCCAGCCTCTCGCCGAATTGACGACTAAAATCAGAACTTCGGGGCGTACTGACCCGTTCACGATCAATGGTGAGATTGGCAAGGTCGCGGAAAAGGCGAGAGTATACCGGGACAAATTTAAGGAAGCCGTCGAGTGCCTGAAGAGAGCGGAAAAAGACCTTAAGGACGTGTATGATTCGCTCAACGGGGGTGATCTCGTTAAAAGGAGAAATGAGTGGAATAAAACGTCACAAGATCCTGATCTTAAACTCTCCTCTCTGGCGGAACAGGACAGAGCCGATCTCAAGGATCTCAAAACTAATTATGACAAAGATCAGGTTCTGGAGCTTTACAATCGAATCTCACCGTTGCGACAGCGGATGGAACAGATCTCGGAGCAAATCGAACAGATCCGGTATGCCGGTAAGTTCGTGGGCGATATCAAAGACTATGAGACATTCGAAAAACTCCTCGCCGACCGTCTGGGAAAAGAGTTCCTTGACAAGAGATCACAGTATAAACAACCACTCCAAGAAAGTGCGGAGAGCTCGTTTAATGGATTGTTCGTTTCGCCTGATATCGATTTTACTTGGATGAAGAATCCGGAAACAGGCATCTCGCTCTACGGCTCATACCAACCTGTCTTTTACGTCTATCTATTCAAAAAACATTCAGATCCCAAGGAAGCTGACGAAACGAAACGCCATTGTACCGTGCGCTCCGACAAAGATGATAAAGCGAAAAAACTCCAAGATAGGATGAAGAATAACGGTGAAAAGGCGACGGACGAAGAAAAAAATGAAAAGGTGAAAGAGGAAAAAGATCCTCCTAAAAAAGACGGAGATGGCCAATCTGTAAAGGATCTTCCTTCCAAGCCGTCAGGTGATTCTTCTTCTTCGACTGCTCACGGCACATATACCTCCGATTCCAATGATGTGGCGAAGAGCACCAGCACCGGACTTGCAGGCATGTTCTCGGGGGTGGCGGGAATCTTGAAGGGTTCATCGGAAGATCTCCGCGACGGTTACTACGTTACCGATTACATCCTTAGCATGTTTAGTTTCGACACAATTGAGAAAGAGCACAAAGATAAGGATTTAAAAAACCCTATACAGACGTTGCGGTGTCATGAGATCAATGGAGAAAACAATTACCATTATAAACGCGAGGTGGAGTATATTCTCTACGGGGGGACGGGGTCAAGTAATGTAACGCATGCTTACAGCTCCATTTTTGCCATCCGTTTCGGTCTTAACGTCATCTATGCCTTCACCGATATGGATACGAGCATGTTCGCTCTCCAGATCGCGACACCCATTTCCGCTGCGACATGGGGTATCGTACCCGTTCCGCTGATTCAGGCAACGATTCAAATACTCCTCGCCTTGGTGCAATCGGCTATCGATCTGGGTAATCTGGCGCGCGGGAAAGCCGTTCCCGTATTCCATAAGAAAAGTTCCTGGGTGGTCACGCCGGCGGGACTTATGGCCGCCGCGAAAGAGGAGGCGAGCGATCTTTTGAAAGGCGCCGCGGATGAGGCCGTTAACTGGGCTGCCGACAAGCTGGGCGAGTACCTTGATAAGGGTGGCGAGGAAGCAGACCAATTCCTGGATGAAAACAGGGAAGAGATCGAAAATCACATTAGCGAGAGTATCGACGACCTCATCTCGCGCCATGCGAATGTCGCCATCAAAAAGATGATCTCCCTTATCCAGAACGCGCTCGGGGATCCGTCTATAACCGATCCGGGAAAGTATGTTTCCGAGAAGCTCGATGAATGGCTTCAATCGCTGGACGAAGATCCGTCGGACATCTCCTACATCGTGAAGGAGAAAACGGTCGAACTGCTCAAAGAAAAATACATCAATAGCTCGATTGATAAACTCCGGGAAATCGAACAGCAAGGCATGGAGGACCTCGAGAGTTTCACAGAGAAGATGGATGAGTATTTCAACGAGATTTCCAATGCGGTGAAAAATAAGCTGCATGAAGCAACCGATGAGATAAAAAAATACAAAAACGAGATGATGGACAAGGTAAGAGAAGCGATGGATGAGGGTGCCGAGGAATTGAAGACTGAGCTTGAACAGGGCATCGACGGGTTCTTCGGTACGGAAGGACAATCCGGCGGCGAAGGAGAAAGCAAGCAGTCCTCAGGGGAAAGTACCGGCATGTCATCACTTCTTTCTTTCCGTTATAGCGATTACATGCGTCTGTTCCTGCTTCTCGGGATGTTTACGAACCGAACGAGCATCCTGTTGCGCACGGCGGATGTCATCCAGCTCAATGTGTCGAAAGTGACGGGAAATCCGGACTATCTTCTCAGAAACGCAGGCGCGTATCTTACTGTGGAGGCGAAGGTGCTCGTCAAACCCGTCCTCATGCCTCTACCGCTATTCGCCGACACATTCAGGGACCCTCTTGAGAATACATCGTGGTATTCAATCGATTACAATGCGACCCGCGGATACTGACGCCGTGCGCCGGGAAGGAGGTAGCAGCATGATACTCGTAAAGAAAGATGAGAAAGGGGGCGCATCCTCCGCGCCGGAAATGTTTCGCACGCGTAGGGGAAGCACCCGTCGTGAAAGCGGGAGTATCACGATTGAGGCGATCATTTCGCTCAGCTTCTTCGTCTTTGTGATCATCACGATTCTATCGGTCATCAATGTCTGCTTGATCCAAGCTCGTATGGCCTTCGCGATCAATTCAACGGCGCGCGAGATTTCGGAATACAGCTATTTATACTCTCTCATTCGTTCGGGACTGAGCTCGGGGAAAGAAGGAGTAAAAACAGAAGATGTCTCGAAGGAAACGGTCAACGTGTTTGGAGCCATACAAGGTATCGCAGGCGGAGAAGATATCGAGATTGACTTCAACGATATCGGCAAGGTATGGGACGATATCATCAAGAATGGAGAGGTTGAGGAATCGGGTGGAAAACTCGCCGAAGCCGCGGAGAACATGGCCTCGGATCCTGTTAAATTCCTCTTTGGGCTTGTGAGGCTCGCCTCCAAGGGAGATCTTAATCTGGATATCTCGAGCCGCATCGCCGCTCCGATCGTTACGGCGATGATCAAGAAGCATTTGACCGATGAGCGAGGTGGACAACCTGAGAGCTTTCTTCGTTCGATGCGCGTGTTGCCGCGTGCCGACAGCTACATGAGCGGATTGAACCTCAGAAGCTCCCTTTTGTTTCCGAACGGCACGGATTACATCATCGTCAATGTCCGATATAGAGTGAAGATGATTCCTCTACTGCCGTTGAATATCCATTTTGACTTTAACCAGACGGCAGTCACGCGTGGCTGGATGCAAGGCGACAGACCATGATGGCGGGTAGGAGATGAGGAGATTTGCGTGAGGAATTTAATCATAGAGATCATACTAACTCTTATCCTGACCTTATTCGGTTACGTGTACACCGTGTATAGATTGAGCGGGCAACCTTTCGCCGCCATGACTATGCCGGATTTCATCCCGCGAGGGCGAAACCGAAAGCTGTATATTGCGGTCTCGTTACTTTTGGGAATAGCCGTTTCCGCTTCACTCACTTATGTTTACTCTGCATCCGAGTTGTTGCACCACGTAAAATTGCTCATATTAGTGATGTTCATCGTTCCGATGGCCGCCATCGACCATGTTCGCCAAGTGATTCCCAATGCGCTGGTTCTCGCCGCCATTGTGTTGAGATTTCTCTATGCAGGTCTGGAACTGATACTCAATACGTCGGAGGCGCTTGAGATTATGAAATCGGCGGCGATCGGCGCCCTTGTTATCGGCGGTTTCTTCCTGATCCTCTCGTTCATCATGAAAAACAGTATCGGCATGGGCGACGTCAAACTCTTTTTCGTGATGGGGTTGTACCAAGGGATTTGGGGGGCTGCCAACGCTGTATTCTTTTCGCTACTCGTGTCCTTTTTCTACGCGATCTTTTTGCTCTTGACAAAGCGAAAGACGCGCAAGGATTCGATCTCATTGGCGCCATGTGTTTTGATCGGTACGTGTATCGCCATCGGGTTGTCCGGTATGTAAGGGAGGTGCCTTATGAAAAACTATCGACTCATCGTTCCTATTGCGCTTGTCGTATTTCTCATTCTATCTTGGTTTACGCTTATCAGCGGCGCCGTTAATAAGAATTCGCAATACGAAGATCTCTTGGCGACGGCACGTGATTTCGCAGGGAAAAAAATAGCCAAATACGCTGTAGAGAACTATCGAAAGGCGTTGGAGATAGAAGATTCGCCGGCGATACGCCAGGAAGTAGCGGATCTCAATAAATCGCTCGAACTCCACGAAGAGCGTCTGATATGGTGTGAGCAATTTATCACTGATTTCCCCACTTCTCCCGAAGCCTATGACAGCCTGCTGGACGCTTATATCATTGATGAGAAATATGAGCGAGTCTTCGATATTTTGGAAGTTGCTGAGAAACGTTCCGTCGATTCTGAGTTTATCCGCGAGACGAGAAATCGTTTGGCGTACCTGACGAAGCTCACCTATGACACGTACGAAGATGTAGGCGTTTTTTCTCAGAACAGATGCCCCGTTATGAACGATAAGGGTCTCTGGGGCTATCTCAGTCATACCGGTCGGAAGCTGTCAAGATTTGAATATTCGGCCGCAGGTCCGTTTACATCTTCCGGATTCGCGCCTGTCGTTTCCAAAGAAGGTGAGGCTTTCTTCATCGATAAGGATAACGATCAGGTGACGGAAATCGATGAACGATTTGCTCGTTTAGGCCCTATAGTCAGCGATGTCTTTCCCGCCGAGGCAAAAGACGGTAAGTATTATCTTGTTAACCGCAACAATGAGATCCTATCGGAACCATACGACTTTGTTTCCTCAGTCAACAGCGGGGTTGCCATTGCGAAGTCAGGGACTCAATGGGTAAGGATCGATACGTCGGGTGTACCGATCTCAGGGCAGGCGTATTCGGATGTGGTACTTGATGATCGAGGTTTTTTCAACCGCAATGAGCGTTACTTCGCAAAAGAAGGCGATCTGTTCGCTCTCTATGATATTGAAGGAAATATCGTGGGAGGGGAGAGATTTGAAGACGCCAGACTTTTTACGGACAAGGGATTCGCAGCCGTCAAAAAAGACGGTCAATGGGGCTTCGTAAACGTGGAGGGTGACTTGGTCATCGAGCCTGCTTACGATGACGCGCGTTCATTCTCGAACGATGTGGCAGCCGTAAAAATAGAAGACAAATGGGGTTTTATCGATCCCGAAGGTAAACTGGTTATTGAAGCAACATTTGATGAAGTAAAAGATTTTAGCGGTAAGGGCACCTGTTTTGTGAAAATTGAGACGAAATGGCGTCTCCTAAGTCTCTACCGCTTAAACCGATAGTATTCGCAGCACATATACCGGAAAGGACAATAACATGTACACATTTACCTACGACAGCCAAGGTTCCAACTCGTATCTCGTCTACCAGTTAAAGGATACGGACAGAATTGACTCTCTCAGTTTGGGGATGGTGACGCACAATCAGATCGAAGGGCTCCTTCCCATGATCTATCAACAGCAAGACGAGAACCAATACCTCAAATACAACATCTCCTCGCGGTTATCGCTTCGCCAGTTTTACTTCGACACAGTAAACAGAAAACAGCTTCTGGGCGTGGTCTCCGGCATCACGAATACGCTGTTGAGGGCTGAGGAATACATGATCGATCCCGACTCGCTACTGCTTAATACGGACTACATCTTTGTCGATGTTTCCAGTTGCACTCCTTACATGGTTTGTCTCCCTCTTATGGAGCCTGCGTCGGGGATTGCGACAAATGGGAGACCCGCGGACATCAATGAGAAGATGAGCGCATTCTTAAAAGACGTCATTTTCCATACGCAATTTGATCAATCTGAGGATCTCGGTTATGTCGCTCAAATTATCAGCTTTGTGAATCGTCCGCAGCCTTTCTCATTGCCTGATTTCAAGGTCTTTCTCCAGCAATTTGCGGGCGGTCCGCTTGCTCGGGAACACACCTCACCGCCTTTTTCGTCGGCAGGTATCCAATATGGAGGCGCAGTTCAAACGGCTAGCCCTCCGGTCGGTACACCGCAACCTACGGTTCCGCCGTATCCCGGCGCATCTCAAGTTTCTGCGCCGCAAGCAGGAGCTCGTCAAGCGTCGGTTCCTTCCCATGGACAGGTGCCGCCTGCCCCTCCTTATGTCGCTACTCCTCCGGGACATGCCGGACAGCGTCCTCCTCAACCTCCATCGCGAGATGCCGCGGGAACGAGTGCGCCTTTCGTCCCGCCCGTCCCGCCCGTACAGACAAAGTCTTCACGAAAGAAGAAAGAAAAAACTCCTGCGCCTGTCGGAGAACAGAGTGGTGCGGCGCCCGCGAGCGGAGAGAAAATGTCTTTCATGTATCTCATGACGCATTACAGTAAAGAGAATAAAGCGATATATGATGCGCAGCGCCAACAGCAGTCGTTTGCTCCGCAGAAGCCGACATCACCCGGAAGCCCGCAAGCTCCTTTTGCCATACCCGGGGTGAAGGAGAGCGTTCCCGGTTCCGCTCAACCGTTCCAGCAAGCCCCGCCGAAAGCGGTGGTCCCCCCACAACCTCCCGCACCTGCTGGACGTCCGATGCCTCCTCCCGCTCCACAGCCACAGATGATTAAGCAGGAGCACACATATCAGCCGACTCCCGTGCAAGCACCGCCGATGCCTCCTACTGCCGAACAACCTTACGGGGGAGCGTCGCAATCGGTCAGTTTCGGTGACACGACTTCGCTGTCGGGAGGGTATTCGAGCGACACGGTCGTGCTTGACGCGGCTGGAGCCAAAGCGAAAGAACATCGTGCGCTGTCTCCTTGTCTGATACGCAAGAGCAATCAGGAGCGGATTTCACTTAACAAGCCCGTCTTCCGTATCGGGAAGGAAAAGAGTTTTGTTGATTATTTCATTGGGGACAACACAGCGATTAGCAGGAGCCACGCCCATATCGTGACGCGCGATGGTCAGTTCTTCGTTGTCGATACGAACTCGACGAACCACACTTTTGTTAACGGGCAGATGATCCCGCCCAATCACGAGACGGTGCTGAATGACGGTGATGTATTGACGCTCGCCAATGAATCTTTCGAGTTTCACCTGCGCTGATTGAGCGTATGACATCACGCGGCGTGTAGAAGGGAAACAGGCACGAGACACATGGACTATATCGTATCGGCAACGACGGATATCGGTAATACGAAGCGGACCAATCAGGATAGCTATCACGTTCGCGTTTATCGATCAAACGTGGGCAAGATTGTTTTTTCCGTTCTTTGCGATGGCATGGGGGGATTCGATCACGGTGAAATCGCTTCTGCTTATGTCGTGCGCTCATTTTTCAATTGGGCGGACGCGAGGCTTGCGACCGTTCTCGCGTCGGATAATCCGGACTCGTTGCTTCGAAGTGATTGGAGTCGCCTAATTGATCACTGCAACGAGGCGATCGCGCAATTCGCAGCACGAGGAAGGCTTGTGATGGGAACGACGCTGACGGCGATGCTGATCACTCCGCAAAGATACACGATCGTCAACGTCGGCGACACGCGAGCGTATGTCATTGCGGAGGAACTGCGCCAGTTGACGTACGATCAGACGGTGGTGGCTCACGAAGTGCGGCAGGGGATTCTTACACCCGAAGAAGCGAAAAGAGACCCCCGACGCAATGTTCTGCTTCAATGCATCGGCGCGTCTGAGGATGTGTATCCCGATTTTTTCTTTGGAGGGACGCGTGAAAACGTCGTCTACATGATGTGTACGGACGGTTTTCGCAATGAACTCACCGAAGAGGAACTGTTTACGTATCTTCACCCGAATCAATTGGTTTCCCAAGTGGTGAGCGCTGAACAAGAACGCGCGCTCATCGCCACGGCTAAACAGCGACAAGAAAGAGACAATATTTCTGTTATCACAATAAGAACATTCTAGAACGAGAGGGAAAATGGCACTCGAAACAGGAGCATTACTTGACGGTAAATACCGCATTCTGCATGAAGTTGGACGCGGCGGCATGAGCATCGTCTATATGGCGATCAACGAAAAGGCGAACAAAACATGGGCAGTCAAAGAAGTGCGCAAAGACGGTGTTCTTGACTTCGAAGCTGTCCGCCAAGGGTTGATCGTTGAGACGGAAATGCTAAAAAGACTGCGCCATCCAAATCTTCCGAGTATCATCGATATTATTGAAGACGAGGATACGTTGATTATCGTGATGGATTACATTGAGGGCGTTCCTCTCTCAAAAGTGCTTTCGGAGTACGGCGCCCAACCTCAAGAGTATGTGATTGAGTGGGGCAAGCAACTCTGCGACGTTCTCTCGTATCTTCACTCTCAGGATCCTCCGATCATCTATCGCGATATGAAGCCTTCCAATGTCATGCTTAAGCCCGACGGAAATCTCGCGTTGATCGACTTTGGCACCGCGCGTGAGTTCAAGGAAAAAAAGATAGAAGATACGACTTGTCTCGGGACGATCGGATACGCCGCTCCCGAACAATTTGGAGGAATGGGGCAAACCGACGCCCGTACTGACATCTATTGTCTGGGGGCGACGCTTTACCATCTCGTTACCGGCATGAATCCCGGCAAACCGCCCTATGAGATGAAGCCCATACGAACCGTGAATCCGCGACTCTCTTCAGGCTTGGAAAAAATCCTTCTGAAGTGTACGCAGCGCGATCCGGAAGACCGTTACCAACAATGTTTTGATCTACGTTATGCGCTTGAACACTACGAAAAAATCGATGACCGTTATCGTAAAAAGCAGAAAGGACGCCTACGGTTATTCGTGCTTGCGCTCATTGCGTCCTTAGGTCTTCTCTTGGCGGGAATCTGGATGGGGCAATCATCACTTAAGCTGGCGGGCGACTATTACGAGCAGCAATTGGCCGAGGCGGAGAGGTCGACCGATTACGAGAAAAAGCTGGAACTCTATGAACAGTGTATCGACATACCGGACAAAGGGGGGGAAACGGACGCCTACCTCGGCATGATTCAGCTTTTTAAAGAAGGGGATGCCCGTTTTACTGTAGGCGAGGCGAGTCTTTTGGACAGAAAGATTAAAGAGCATTCGAAGGAATTGAAGAAAGATCCTGCCGCCTATTCGGATCTTTGCTTCGAGGTCGGCAAGCTGTACTGGTATTACTACGATTACGGGAGCGAAACTGGCGACAATCAGATCGTGAGGATGAAGAGCGCAATTGACTGGTTCGACGACGCGGCGCGTTACGCTCCGGAAAAGACTGATAAAACAACGATGGCGACCGTATACGCGGCGATTGGCACGTTCTATCGCGATATTGCCTCAAAAGCCATAGAAGGCGCGGACAAAGGACTGTACAAACCTTTCTTCGAGCAGGTAAAACAGCTGCTCGAAACTGTCGCCTCGAACGAACATGAGAGTGAGATTGTTCGGCTCGAGCTTCTCGAACTTAGCCAAAGCGCACTTCAGCAGTACGCTGGCAGGCTATATGCGGACGGCGTGAGCAAAGACGCGATGCTCCAATTGTGTGACTTGATTGACCAGATAAGCGGGGGATTAGTGACGACGACGCAGAAGACAGGGGAGATAAAATCGGGTATTCGCAATAGACTTGAAGAAACGCGAGATGCCATACAGGCCGTTTTTGTCGGCGAGGAAGGGGGAGATTGATATGTCATTTGAACAGATGAAAACGATCTCGATCATTCTCTATAGCGGGTCTGCTCTAATGTTTCTGCTCGCAGTTTTCTTCTTCTTCACATTTCGGATTCCTCAAGTGATCAGCTTTCTAAGCGGGTCGCAGGAACGCAAAGAAGTCGCGGCGCTCCGTAAGAAAGGGATCGCATCTGCCGAGAACGCGCATGGCACGTTCCCAAAGACACAACGAAAAAGAAAATCCGGCCTCAAGGGCCCCACCGGCGAAGTGGAGGATATGGCGAGCCGGCAGGCGGCGACTGAAAAGATCAGGACGGAAGAATTGCCCGAATCAATTCGATCAAAGGTTTCGCCGTCAACCGTATCTCCGTCCGAGGTGCAAACCGCGCCGCCCGTGTCTTCCGCGGCACCATACACGGTACAGCCAACGGAAATCCCGCCGATGGACTTCACATCGCCTCCGACCGAAGTTCTATCGATGGAGCAAGCCTCACTGCCGATCTCTTCTTCTCAGGTAGCGGAAGGACATACACAGCCGTTATCGCCCATGCCGACTGCCGAAAAGGAATCCACAGGCTTTGAGGTGGAGATTTATCCGGAATTCGAGCTGTTCTTTTACGCCAGCTCTATTCCTATCGATTAGGTTGCGAATTGTGACTCCGATTGATCAAATGACGAAATGCCTTCCGTTTAGCGTAGAAGGGGGGATCTTGTTATGAACTACCGTATTCACTCGCTAAAGCAGGTGGTCTTGTTTTTGACCGTCATCACTTTCCTTGGCCTTGTTACGATCGTAAGGGCGCCCTCGTTCGCCGAATCGTTTGATTTCGGAGAGAAAGAGGCCGCGCTGTCTATGACTGACCCGCGTTATGCACTTGGTATCATTAAACCGCCGATCAATCCCGTCAAGCCGGTCATCACTTATCCCTCGGTAAAGGTAACTTACAACAACAATCAATCGTACAGCGGGAATTACTACAGAACATCGCGTACAGCGACCATACGGATCGTGACGGGGAATTGGACGCTGGATGACTTTTATATCGGTGTCAGGTATTCGCCCTATTATTTCCAGGATTTTGGACAAGTTCAAAAACAAAATATCACATTTATACCGGTAAGCGGTCTGGATCGTACTTACGAAGGTAAGCTGACGTTCAAAAAGGATGGGCACTATGGTTTTGTTATCGAGGGTCCCACCACAATTACAGGACAAGTGTCTTTCTCGGATTATTTTCTTATTGACTCTGTTCCGCCTGTCATCGAGCTGACATTTGATAAAGAAAAAGAGGAAGGCGGTTTTTATTCCGAGGCGGTGACGGGAACACTTCTGGTCACGGAAAATAATTTTGATGAAAAAGATGTTAAGATCTCTATCAAACACAAGCCCCCCGGACAGAATGACTTTATGAATATCGCGGTAAGCGGTCCATTCAAGAATGAAACGGTCACATCTTTTTCCAAGATGATTTCCTTTACTGAAGAAGGAGTCTACAAAGTTGACATAACGTACAAAGATCCCGTCGGCTATTCTGCGAAACCTATCAATGAAGAATTTAGCATCGATAAGGCGGCTCCCGTGTTGAGCGTTCAGTTTGACAATAATGAGGCGGCCACATCGAATTTCTACAACAAAATCCGGAAGGCGACCATTGTCGTTGAGGAAACAAACTTCGATCCCGAGTTGGTGGAAATCGAACAGTCCGCCAGTCGGAACGGCGAAGACGTGGAGCCCCCTGTCGTGAGTGACTGGCGGAGCGACGGGAGTAAACACACCGCGGAGATTCTCTACGATGCGGACGGCGAATATTCCCTTGCGGTCAGCTGTACCGATATAGTGGGGCGTCAGTCGGAGCCCTACAAGGGAGAGAAGTTTGTCATCGATTTAAGTCCGCCCTCATTGACCGTTACCGGGATCCCGGCAGGGGCGAACGGCCAGACGAGAGTTGCTCCCATCATCGAATACAATGACTCGCATCTCGTACCAGAGAGCGTGGACATTCAGCTTGAAGGGCAGCGCCGCGGCGTCATCCGTGACATCAAAGACTTGAAAGCGGAGTCGACGGGTGGTCGGGTGGAGTACATGGAATTCCCGCATACGAGGGAAATGGATGATTTGTACACGCTTACCGTGAATATGGCGGATAAGGCGAACAATACGGTATCCGAGACGATTCGGTTCTCCGTCAACCGATTTGGATCTACCTATGCGCTCAGCGATGAAACGAAAGCGTTGGCGGGAACGTACGTCAAAAAAGCACCCGATGTATCTGTGACGGAGACGAATGTCAACAAGCTGACCATGAACCGCGTGACTCTTTTCAAGGACAACCTCTCCACCACGCTGAAAGAAGGCGTCGATTATAGTTTAGAGCAGAATGGAGATGCTGATACTTTCTATCAGTACAGTTACCGCGTGCACGGCAAAAATTTCTTGGAAGACGGTATGTATCGCCTGAGTTTCAGTTCCAAGGACAGCGCGGGCAATCTCTCCGACAGTTCCTCTGCACTTGAAGGAACGGATATCAGCTTTGTCGTCGACAATACGGCGCCGATCGTATCGTTCCTCAATCTCGAGGATGGAAAAGCCTATGAAGCAAGCGAGTATGATGTCATTTTCTCCGCGGATGACAATGCGAAGCTCGCAAGTGTTACACTCTATCTAGACGGAGAAACAGTCAGAGAGTGGAGTGGGAGTTCGATCGATGAACTGGTTTCCAGAAGAGAGGATTTTCTTTACACTCTCAAAGGCGATTCAAAAAGTGCCCGCCATTTGCGCGTTGTTTGCGTCGATGCCGCGGGTAATCAAACGGAAAAAGAAGTTTCCGGCTTCTATGTGACGACAAATTGGTGGGTGAATATCATGAATAACGAACAAATCAGAATTCTTGTCTACGTAGGTGCCGCTTTGGCATGTCTTTTGACCGCTTTCATGGTCTACTTCATTCTTTCGCGCCGGTCGAAAAAACGTCGAAAACTCCATTCAGAGCCTTCCCATCCCGGCGTGCCGATGCCTGCGAGGAGCACATCAGGTCCATTTCCTTCTCCTTATCCTAGCGCTCCCATGCCCGCACAGAGTTCAACGGTGCCTTTATCGCCTCAATACCCCGCCGCGCCGTTACCTACAGAGGGCTCAACAGTCATGAATCCATACGTATATCGCGGGAAAGACAAGGAGTTTCCTCAGGATATGTGGGAAAACAAATTGCGGTCGGATCAACCGGTTACCAATCAGCTGTATGACCAGTTGTACCAACAATCACAACATGCCGGAGAGGTGGGCGAGTCTGAACGGGACGGCTATTCTGATGCGAGCGATCCATCTAAGTTGGATTTCGGTGAAACGACACTCCTCGCAAAAAGGCAGACGGACGAGACGACAATACTTGACGAACACAGAGGCTGATCAGGGAAACAGTCTGTCTCGACTCATATATACGGGGCTGTCTCAAAACCGCTAAAAAGTGAGCGGTTTTGAGACAGCCCCTTTTCATCGTGTGCTAGGCATGTGCTTTGTATGAATTACGACCCCTTTTTCCTTGCCTTGTAAAAGATGTAAATTGCCGCGCCGATGATGAGAATGGCTCCGGCAACGATAAAGGTGATCAGGAGTGAGGAAAGTTTTTCATCCTTGTTCGCTCTTTTGTCAATCGGTACGGTGGTCTCAGAAGGGTTTGTATCCGGTGCGCTCGTTTCATCGGGCAATTTCACGGTAGTTCCCTCGACGACGGTTGTGGTTATCGTGGGTGTTGTTGAATGGATCATCTTGAGGACATAGGCTTCAATATCGTCAAGCGTTTTCGTACCGGCGGCGCCGGGGTAAGCAAACTCCGCAAACGATAGACCTTGACCCGTATCCAGGAATACCCATCTCATACCGTCACCAATGCCGCACGAAGCGAGGTCGGTCTTTAACAGAGTTCCGGTTCCCCGTTGGTAGATGGAATTGTCATCACAAACATAAGTCATAAAGACGCCTTCCATCCCGACTTTGATTTGGGAAATGATTTCCGTGTCTTCCATATAGACCCAACCATCCGGGTAAACGGCACAGGGAAGAAGAACCCTAAGCGGTCGTCCTGTGGAGATGACCCCTTTGTAAACTTTCTGAACATCAATCGTCGCGACGGTAAGTATTTCTACAGTCGATCCAAAATCGATTGAATAATTCGTGAGTTCAATAACAACGCCGCGGAAGATGTACATGTTGTCTTTGGCAAACATTTCATCTTCAGTTAAGTACTCAAGCAGATATTCCCATTGCCCCGTTTTCACGGCTTCGAATACTTCCTCGTCGGTCGCGTAGCGCACCTTGGCGGTCGTTTTGTCGGAAACGGGGAATTCTTCGGGAGGTGAGATCGTTTTTATGCTAGAGATGGGAATATCCTCTGACGGCTCGATCGGTTGTTTGCGTTCAAGCTTCGGGACGATTAAGACGGTACCGACGACGAGGCCGAGACAGGCCGCGGTGGCGATCCATTTTGTCCATGCGGGCGCGAAGCGTTTTTTTGCCTTCGGCGCGGCTTCCGCGATATGTCTGTCGTCGATGTCACCGATTATATGTAAAAAGCGTTTTTTTTTCATAAGTGAATGCCTTCTTCCTCTAAATATTCTTTGAGTTTCTTTCTCGTTCGGAATAGCGTGACGGTCACTTTGCTTTCGGTCAGGTTGTATTCGCGTGCAATTTCCTTGACGGCACTCATGTACCAATAGCGACGGACGAATATTTTCCGTGTTTCTGCCGGAAGCGCGTCAAGAAAGCGATCGAGCAGTTCCTTGATATACATATCCTCGACGATATCGGTAGAGGATCTCTCGTCCGGAATACATTCCGCCAATTCATCGAGAACGAGCGGTATCTGACCCTTGCCGCGTTTCTGTGCGGTCAATTTTTCAAGCATATTCAGCGCCAGATTGCGCGTGATTTTTCCGAGGTACGTCTGCAACTTGTTCGGACGCTTCGGGGGAATGGAATTCCACGCCCTCAGGTACGTGTCGTTAACGCACTCTTCCGCGTCTTCATTGTTGCGTAGGATGTTGTAAGCGATGTAGTGGCAATACCTTCCGTATTTCTTGCTGGTTTCCGATATGGCCAGTTCGGATCGATCAAAGAACAGTTCGACAATTTTGCTGTCGTCCATATCGGATCTCCTCTCTCTTTATTAAGGCCTCTCACCCTAATACACCGGAATCGTATTCGTTTCACTACATTCGCACAATTAACTGAAACTCTATTACATTTTAGCTGAAACTCACTGAAAGCATCTCTGCCTTATTGAAAAACGACCGACTCCCTTGATTGCTTTTTGAAGTACACTTTCTGATGAAACTTCCGAGGATAGCGTGATCATGGGATGCTCGAGTTTTGATGAGGCGAATTGACAGCACTGCACAAAATTCATTACAATAACAATGCATTTTGCAACCGTTTATTTCGAAACTGATTTTGTCGAGTTTGTTCTTTTTAACATGTTTGTTTTGTTGGTACAAAAAAGAACAACTGCGATCTGCTCTTGGAGGTTATTCGCCGCACGATTTACTGATCATTGGATCTTTTTCACGTCAAAATGGCGGGATTAATTAGGATAGATTTGAACAATGTTTAGACTGAAAGGAGATCTTCATCATGCAAGCCGTCTTTGAAACAATTTTTCATGTTGTTTACTTGTCTACAGTCATCTTCCTCGGCATAAAAATGATTATTGGAAGCAAGGGGAAACGTCAGTATCTCCTTTATGGAGTCATGGCGGTCACTTTAGGTTTCGGTGATGCATTTCATTTAGTTCCTAGGGTGATTGCACTATGCACAACAGGTTTAGCAGATTATACGGCGGCACTCGGCATCGGCAAGCTGATCACCTCCGTCACGATGACCTTGTTTTACGTACTGCTCTACTACGTGTGGCGGGAACGCTATCAAATATCAGGGAAGAAAGAACTTACCGTTGCCGTCTGGGTACTTGCGCTGTCCCGCATTGCGCTCTGTTTATTCCCGCAAAATCAATGGCTAAGTGCAACGCCGCCCTTATCTTGGGGGATCTATCGAAATATTCCCTTTGCATTTTTGGGACTTTTAATTATCGTTTTGTTTTATCAAACTGCAAAAGAGAAACAGGACCATCCCTTTAAATATGTGTGGCTTACGATTGTTTTGAGTTTTGGCTTTTATATTCCCGTGGTATTGTTTGCAAGTTCAGTACCTATCATTGGAGTTCTTATGATTCCAAAAACCTGCGCGTACGCATGGACGGTGTTGATTGGATACAACGCGATGAAGAAAGATTGTTGATATGGAGCAATTTTAAAACTATCCCTCAGCCTATGTTGTCGTCGCTATGGCAGGAAGCATCTTTTGCCGGGAATAAACAAAATGGAACGGATTTCCAAGTACGACATCACTCGGAATGGTGCAACACTATTTCGGTTCTTCGGGTGTGTCGATCAAAAGCGAATGAATCAACGTGTTGACAATATCGTCCGGGTGCTCACGCCAAGTTCTGGACGCTTTCTCCGCCATCTCTTCGGTCGGGAATCGGAGCTTCAATAGAAAACTCGTGTCATTGCCTTCCTTTTGACGGCAGATGAGCTCGTATTGACCGTCCGATGTGAGCTCGATTTTGACGGTTACGGCATCGGCCATTTTGCGCCGATAGCTGTGAGCTTCGAGATATTGGGTGATGAAACGCCTCGTCGCCGCGGGAATTTGGTGTTTGAGAGCGGAAATGGCTACTAATCCCTTGTCCGTCAGGTCACATCGTTCGATAGTGCGATTATGGGCATCGAGAGCTTCTTCGCCTTTACGTGCTCCGACGTGAATGAGCCCCGTATCGATCAGATCGTCGAGCGCACGCATCACATCGAAATAGTCCATAGACAATGATGCGAGAGCTGTGTCTTGTAGATAAGATCGACGAAGTCCCGGCGCCTGCTCGACGATATAGAGCAGTATCAATTTATGGATCGGAATTTTGGTCTCCTGCATTGGTTGGTCCTCCGGGCAACGCAATCTACTTAGAATCGATCATAACACAATGTGCTCTTGCCCCTTCGTTTGTTATAATGATCTCCACAGCTTTGCGGGAGAAATCTTAGATGATATTTGATGTGCTCGTAATTTTACTATTGCTGCTATTTGTTTGGATCAGCTATCGGCGCGGTCTTCTTTTGACGGCAGTCAGTGTTGTCAGTTCGTTGATCGCAATCGGCATCGCATTTCTCCTTGTCCGTCCAATCGCGGGTTGGCTACACAAGTTAGGACTCTTTAGTGCTTCGATAAAGGATTTTTCAGATCGAGTTCACGAAAGTACCGGAAATCTCCCTGCATCGATTGCGCCCGTTCTGGAGAAATTCGGTATGCCGGAATCCTGGTCGAGGAGGATTTTACAAATGCCCTCGCCGGATGGGGAAACGGTCTTTGAAACAACGGTGAACTCTGTCTGGCAACTCGTTATCAGTGCTCTGGTGCTCATCGTCATTTATCTTATCGTCAAAGTCGTTCTCGGACTTCTCGCACGACTTTTGACTCCGTCGCTTAACGGCATTCCCGTGGTCGGGTGGCTCAATCGCTTCGGTGGTCTCGTTCTCGGTTTGCTTTGGGGCGTCTTCTCACTGTGGCTCATTATGATGGTGCTCATTTCTTTTAGTGTCGTAAGTGAGCCTATACGCCAGTTCATCGGCGATTCGAAGATTATAGCGTTTATTTCGGAAAAAGACATATTTAGATCACTTTTGGACACGATCTTTTGATTTCATGTAGTTGACAAAACGAATAGTTCTCTTTATATTGTTTATTGGTTGGCACTCGCCTAAGCCGAGTGCCAATTCCGAAAAAAGACAATATTTTTTATATGGGAGGTTATGTAATGAATATTAGACCATTGGCTGACCGTGTGGTCATCAAAAGACTGGAAGCAGAAGAGACGACAAGGGGCGGCATCGTATTACCGGGTTCCGCGAAAGAGAAACCGCAGATCGTTGAGATTGTCGCCGTCGGACCGGGGGGCGTCGTCGACGGAAAAGACGTCATCATGGAAGTTGAAGTCGGTGATCGCGTTCTAATCAGCAAATATGCAGGTACCGAAGTGAAGATAGACGATGTGGAATATACGATTCTGAGGCAGAGCGATATTCTCGCAATCGTTGATTAATCATACGACATAGTAAGGAGATACACAGTATGGCAAAAGAATTGAAATACACCGAAGACGCACGTAAAGCATTGGAAATCGGCGTCAACAAGCTTGCGGATACAGTCCGCATAACTCTCGGCCCGAAGGGTCGCAACGTCGTTCTCGACAAAACGTACGGTACGCCCGCTGTCACTAATGATGGCGTGACGATCGCGCGCGAGATCGAGCTCGAGGATCGTTTTGAAAATATAGGCGCACAGCTCGTCAAGGAAGTTGCAACGAAGACGAATGATGTCGCCGGTGACGGGACGACAACGGCGACGTTGCTTGCCCAAGCGATTATCCGTGAAGGAATTCGCAATGTCGCGGCAGGGGCAAATCCAATTATTCTCAAGCGCGGCATCGACAAAGCGGTCGCGACCGCGGTGGAAGCCATCGGCCGCAACAGCAAGGCTGTTGCCGACAAAAATGATATTTCACGCGTTGCCGCTATTTCGGCGAACGACGAAGAGATCGGACTCGAGATTGCCAAGGCGATGGACTCCGTGACAAACGATGGCGTGATCACCGTCGAAGAGTCGCAGACCATGGGTACCGAGCTCGAAATCGTGGAGGGCATGCAGTTTGACCGTGGCTACATTTCGGCCTACATGGTTACCGATACGACAAAAATGGAAGTCGTGTATGATGAGCCTTACATCCTGATTACCGATAAGAAAATTTCCAATATCCAGGATTTGATTCCTCTTCTTGAGCTGATCGTTCAGAGCGGCAAACGCCTCCTGATCATCGCAGAAGATGTTGAGGGTGAAGCTCTCTCCACCATTATCCTGAATAAGCTGCGCGGAACATTCCAGTGCACAGCGGTGAAAGCTCCGGGATTCGGTGATCGCAGAAAAGAAATGCTCCAAGATATCGCCATTTTGACAGGCGGCAAGGTTGTTTCATCGGATCTCGGCATGGAGCTGAAAGATGTCCAACTGGAGGATCTTGGTCGTGCGCGTCAGGTGAAGGTCGATAAGGACAATACCGTCATCGTCGATGGTGCCGGGTCGCCTGAAGCCCTGAAGGATCGCGTCAACGCCATCCGTGTCCAAATTGAGGAAACGACTTCAGATTTTGACCGCGAGAAACTGCAGGAGCGCTTGGCCAAACTCGCCGGTGGCGTTGCCGTCATCAAGGTCGGGGCAGCTACGGAAGTCGAGATGAAAGAGCGCAAACTCCGTATCGAGGACGCCCTCTCGGCAACACGTGCGGCTGTCGAGGAAGGTATTGTCGCTGGCGGCGGCACAGCCTATATCGATGTGCTCGACGAAGTTTCCGCGTTGCTTGAAGATCTGCAGGGCGATGAGCGTACAGGTGTGTCGATTATCCTGCGCTCGCTCGAGGAGCCCGTTCGCCAGATTGCCATAAACGGCGGATTTGACGGTAGTGTCGTCTGTGAAAAAGTGAAGTCCGGCGAAAAAGGTGTCGGTTTCAACGTATTGACGGGAGAGTATGTCGACATGGTTTCCGCAGGTATTGTGGATCCTACGAAGGTGACGAGATCGGCACTGCAGAACGCCGCGTCCATCGCCTCCATCCTCTTGACAACTGAGGCTGTCGTGGCGAACATCCCCGAGCCTGAGCCGATGATGCCTCCGCAGGGCGGCATGTATTAAGCCGAATGAATAAGCCGTTTGATATGCAAACGCTATAAGCAAGCGTTGCAGATCTAGGTCAGTTTCGGAAAATCGAAGAGCTCTCTCAAACGTAGCGGTTTGTGAGAGCTCTTTCTTTAAGTTGTGTTCCAAGAACGTTTAGAGTCCTTTGTATTACGTGAGTGACCTTTCAGGCGTGTATTGGATCGTGTTTTTATTCGCATGACGTATTTATAACAAATGATCGAAGAGAAACGGTCGGCCGTGTTATAGTGTTCTGTGTATCGAGGATCCGGAAATGGCGACTTTGAACAGAGAAAATAAGCACGTTGACGTTGTCGAATCGTCTGGAAGAACGCGAACTTTCCAACGCCCTGTCGTGGCGGCTATCATTGTCGCGTGGGTAGTCTTATTAATTTTTATCGCCGTCCTTACCCGGATATCGCGTGGTCCCGTTGTCTTGCCGGATGATATGGGTAGAAACATTTTTCTCGGAGAAGCTTTCTCATTACAGCATGCCCCCGCGTCGTCTATACGTGTTCATGCGAACGTGCCTCTGAGAGTCGAAGACGGCGGTCTCGCTATTCTCGACGCTATCGGACGTGAACAGTCTTTTATTCAATACCCTTATCGCCATCCGAATCTTTACGATGCCGGGGAGGCGTTAATCATTGCTCCGAGAAACGATACGGAGATCATGATCTTATTGCCTGATTTAACGATGCATGAGCTCAGTGTTGAGGCGATCATTCAAGGTGGAGACTACCGCGACGGATACGTCCTATTGCTCGGACAGGCGGCCAACAATGTAAGCAGAGTATCACTTCATAAGTTGACACAGGAAGGCCCCCTTTTGACACTGTCGATTTCTGAACACGGGAGACCGATCCGCGTCTCTTTTGCGATGAGTGGCCGTTACTTCGACGTTTTACTCGTTGATTTTTCAGAGGGTACGCCTGTGACGCGCGTTCGACGCTTTGATTTTCAAGGCGAGCTGATTGCCGACCGGAGATACTCCAATTTCGGTTTTTTGCCTGCTATCCTCCAACTTCACGATAAAGAACAGGTGCTTTTCGGCGAGTATGAAATAGTTGCCGTGAATACGGAGACAGGTGAATTGAGATTATCTCGTTCGTTCGATCGGATCGAACAGATAGATTTGAGATCCGGGTGTCTGGGCATACGTGCAATGGACGATGGACGGATGTCGATGTGGTTTCTCCGGGGAATTCCCGATCGGGTCGAACAGACGCTAGTCAAAGCGCAAAGCACAGAAGAAGTTATCGATTTCGCTCTTTCGGGCGATGGTGTCTACGCACTGGGCGTGACTGCAAACAAGCTGATGCTTTTTAATACGATGACGGGTGAACTTATCGCTGAACGAGATGGATTGAACGGTATGGTACGGGTCTTTGCTATTGCGAATCGCAATTATCTCGTGTTGACTAAGGAAGAAGGCGCCATTGTCGCCATTCGATAAAAACAGCACGAACAAAAAAGAGGTTTTTCGATTGAACAAGAATCATCTTGAAGTCCAAGAAATCGATATGCTCATCATCGGCGGAGGCGCTTCCGGAATTTTTGCGGCGCTTGGCGCCGTGTATGAGGGCGATTTTACCGGATCCGTCGCAATCGTTGAAAAAGAGAGTCGTCCTCTCCGCAAACTTCTTGCCAGCGGTAACGGTCGCTGCAATCTGGCCAATATGTCGGAGCTGGAAGGACATTACCACGGAACGGATCCCTTTTTCGTCAAGGGGGCGCTCCGAAGGTTGTCTGCGTCCGATCTTATCGAGTTGCTCGGGAGATGGGGGCTCAAAACGCGTGTTGACCACGCTCGGCGGGTCTATCCGCGCTCAATGCGGTCCAGCTCTGTTTCGCTCATTCTCTTGCGAGCACTTGCGCGCTATGGACTCTCGGTTCGAACGGAGACAGAAGTATTATCCGTCGAAAAAGCTGATGACAGTTTTCATGTTTCACTATCCGACGGTACTTCCGTACTTGCGCGCGCTGTCGTTATGGCGGCGGGGAGTCCAGCTTCTCCAAATTTGGGCGGCTCATCTTCCGGACTCTCGATCATGCAATCACTCGGTCATACAGTTCTTAAGCCCTTGCCTGCATTAGTTCCCCTGAACTTAACGAATAGCGATGTTTTAAAAGGGGCTGAAGGTGTGCGCTTTCTCGGGAACGCTTACTTCGAATCTTGGGCCGGCGACAAGTCGCCGACCGTGACAGGTGAATTCCTCGTAACCTCTTACGGCTTGTCCGGCATTGCATCCATGGAACTTGCTCGCCTCGTCTCTAAAGCGCAAGAGCGCGGTCACGCGGATCATCACAAACAGGACGAGGGTGTCGGGAAAATCGTTATCGATTTTCTTCCCGAGATTGGCTTAAAGGAATTGGAGTTCTATCTCGCGTCATCTCTTTGTGCCGTGTCCGTCAACCGATCAAGAAACCATGCCCGACATGACTCAAGACGACTTCGAACGGAACAACCGGAGTCGACAGATGATGAGGAAGACGACGTTGATTTGAATGTTTTGCTTGCCGGCGTCGTTCCGGAGAAACTTGGCCGCGCTATTATCTCCATGAAGAAACTTGATCATTTGCGCGGGTCGCAACGATTCGCCATGATCGCCGGAGCATTGAAAAAGTTTGAGCTCACGGTTGAGGGAACGCGCGGATTTGAATTTGCGCAGATCTCAACAGGAGGCGCCGTGACAGCTGAATTTAACGCGGGCACCTTGATGTCTGAGAAAGTTCCGGGTCTTTTCGCCTGTGGCGAAATTCTTGATGTTGACGGGGATACGGGTGGCTACAATCTTCTGTGGGCGTTTTCATCTGGATATCAAGCGGGCATCAGTGCCTCTCGCTATTTAACGGGCGAATGAGTCCGTGTCCCACGAAGTGATCCGAAATCGATCGATTGATGACTGTCATCAGCTGACGATAGCCGATTTACTGCTTTCGTGGTTTGATGAGCACGCGCGCGACCTTCCGTGGAGAAAGGATATTTCTGCCACTCTTCGTTCGTTTTATTCTGATCGGGTGAGTGCGTTTGTGGATTGCCTGCCGTTCGCTGAGCGCTTGAATCCGAGACGAGATCCGTACGCGGTCATTGTGTCGGAATTGATGTTGCAACAGACGCAAGTGAGCGCGGTCATTGCTTATTACGAGCGATTCATGGAACGCTTTCCGACTATTGAGAAACTAGCGGATGCTGATGAGACGGAAGTGCTCAAGCTGTGGGAAGGACTCGGTTATTATCGGCGAGCACGCTTTCTGAGTTCTCTCGCAAAGCGCGTCGTAGAAAACTGTGACGGCATCATCCCGCCAAACAAAAAGCTCCTGCTATCGCTACCCGGTATCGGCCAGTATACTGCCGGAGCGATTCTCTCCTTTGCCTACGATTTGCCGGAGCCGGCCGTTGACGGAAATGTCATTCGCGTCTTCTCAAGACTGGATGCTCAGCCCCATGTGCGAGGTGACGCAAAAGCTTTTCGCGCTGTACGTAATCGAGTGCGGGCATTGATGCCCGATGATCGCGCAGGTGACTTCAATGAAGCGATCATGGATTTGGGTGCGACGATATGCACGCCGTCGTCACCTGAATGCTCGATCTGCCCTTTGCATACTCTGTGTCAAGCCTATGCCCTTAATGCGGTTGACATGTTTCCGGTACGAAAGGATGTCGAAGAAAAACCGATCGATCGGTTTTCGTATGTGCTGATTCATCGCGACAATTTAGTTTACGTTAAACGTAGAGCGCAGGGGCTGCTCGAGGGAATGTATGAATTCTATTCCTTTCCTCACCCTTTCGGATCGGAAGAGGAGATGTCATTTCGCGCATCGCTCACCGGTGATTGGAAGACTGCACGGTATGCTAACTGTCCATTTGAGCATGGGCGAGTCCGCGAAGATGTGCGTGAATATGGAGATAAAAAAACTTTAGAGTTGGAAGATGAAGATCCATCGGATATAGGTGACCTTGCCGAGCAGATGAGAGTCAGTTTCATCGGTGACAAAAAGGCCGTATATTCTCACAGAATATGGGAAGTATCGTGTTGGGAAGTTGAATTGTTATCGGACATTGAAGAGTCTTCATACATCAGTATTGATCTTTCAGGGGAGTGGGTGACCATTGAAGAACTGACAGAACTGCCTTTTCCCGCCGTACTAGTTCCCTGGCGCGATGCGTTTATTGCGCAAAATCATTATCCGAAAAATCGCTTATAAAATTCTTTGCCGAAGTAGTTGTTAGCTCATTGTTATCATGTTATTATAATAACATAATGAGATTAAACTAACAGTATATCGACAGGGAGAATGCTTCATAATGATTTTGTCCACCTCTTCATACACACCTTTTCACCACCAGATTAAGCGTATTATTATTGATCGCATTCAGAGCGGTTTATACAAGCCAAACGAGAAACTTCCGACTGAGGATGAGTTATGTGTTGAGTTTGGAGTGAGTAAGGCGCCTGTCCGGCAAGCCCTGAAGGCACTTGCTTCAGAGGGTTATATCTACACCATTCGAGGTAAGGGGTCGTACGTTCTGTCGGGATATGTGAAGTACAATGCCTCAAGGCTTTTGAGTTTTTCCGACGAGATTCGTGAGCTGGGATATGAACCGGGTAGTGTTTACATTGGTCAGGACATCATTCAAGCGGATAGTGAAACATCGACGAATCTCTGTATTGAAGAAAAGTCTCCCGTCCTCTGTGCCGTAAGGTTGCGTACGATCGATGGTGAGATCTATTCTTTAAATTATTCGTTTTATTCCATTGAGCGCTTTCCTGAAGTGAAGGATATTGATTTTTCCGCTCCATCTCTTACGCAGGAGTACATGCGCGTTCTAGCCGCAGAGATGACATTTTCGACCGTTGTGGTTGAGGCGACTGCAGCGACGCCTGAATTATCGCGCTATCTTGAGAGACCGGTAGGTAGTCCGCTATTACTGACAACTCGGACGACGTTTTGTCGGATCAGGCATGAAGAATCACCTTTTGAATTTGTCCGTGTTTATTTTGTGCCGGATAAATATAAATTTGAGATTAACCTATCTAGAAAGTGAGGGCATTGTTAAACAATGAATGTTATTGAAGATGTATTTGGGGTCAGAATCCCCGTGATCGGTGTCGTACATTTAAAGGCGTTGCCCGGAGCCCCGCTTTACCAAGACGAATCCGTGGCGGATATTGCGGCTGTCGCTGTGGAACATGCGAGAGCGATGGTTGATAACGGCGTAAACGGACTGATTGTTGAAAATTTCGGCGACGTCATGTTCCAGAAACGTGTGGGTCCGGAGGTTACTGCAGCGATCACCTTTATCGGTTCGGAAATAGCTCGTGCAGTTGACGTTCCGATGGGCTTCTGTGTTCTCCAGAGCGATGCGATTGCATCTCTTGCTATTGCAAAGGCGCTTGACTCCGCTTTTGTCCGTGTCCCGTATTACACTGAAACATCGATTGTCGATGCCGGCATGATGGACAGTATCGCCGCCGAAGCGTTGCGGTACAGAAAGAATATCGGGTGTAGCGCGAAAATCTTTGCGGACGTTCATATCAAACACAGTTATCCTCTTGCGCAACGGCCGATCGAATTAGCTGCAGAGGATTGCTGGCATAGGGGATTGGCTGATGCAGTTATTATCACAGGGCTAAAAACAGGCGGTGCAACTGATCCGGAGGATGTTAAGCGCGTACGCCGAGCTCTTCCCGACCTTCCGCTACTTGTGGGCAGTGGTGTCACGGAAGAAAACGTGTCCGATTACATCGATTATGTAGATGGGATCATTATCGCGTCGAGTCTCAATATCGACGGGAAAGTAGAAAATGGACCGGATCCTGCTAGGATTGAAAAGTTTGTCAAAACATTAGAACAATACCGTTAAGGAGGATATCTTGTGAATAAACTTCAGGAATTCAATGCGCTATTTGGAACTGAAAAGCCGATTGTCGGGATGGTGCACTTGCCTCCGCTTCCAGGCTCACCTTTCTATGACGGAACCGGGCTTGGTGGAGTCGTGGACAAAGCGATGGCGGACGTTGACAGTCTTGTTTATGGTGGTGTCGACGCAATCCAAGTCGAGAATTATCATGATCCGTCCTATTTTGTTAACGAGGCTGCTTATGAGACGGTCGCGGCGATGAGTATTGTCGCAGAAAAGATAAGAGAACGGAATCCAAATCTTGCGATGGGCATCTGCCTTCTGGCCGACCCCTATGCCTCAATTGCTGTTGCGCATTGCGTCCGGGCACAATTCATACGCGCGACATTTTTCAGCGAAGCGAGTGTTGATGTTGGCGGACTTGTGCTCCGTTCACCGCATAAATTGCTTCGGTATCGAAAATTTCTGGATCCGTCTATTAAGATCTTTGCCGACGTACACATCAAACATTCTGCCCCGCTTGTCATGCGTCCGATTGAGGATTCTGCATACGATGCCGCGTATTTTTGTGCTGACGCCGTCATCATCAGTGGCAAGCGGACGGGGGGCGTCACAGACATCGAGGACGTCAAAAAGGTCAAAGAATTGCTGCCTAATTACCCCGTCATGGTAGGCAGCGGTCTGAATGTGGACAATGCTGAAACGTTCTTCCGGTATGCAGACGGTTCGTTTGTCGGTTCATCTCTTAAAGTAGATGGCGACGCCGACAATGACGTCGATAAGGAGCGCGTCGCAGCGTTTATGGAAAGAATGAAGTCATTAAGAGCGTAGTTTATGGTGTAAGAGGTCTGTCGTGTACGCGAGTAAATCGAAAATAAAGGGCGTCGCCTGTTTTGGTGACTGCAACATCGACCTTATTACGACTATCCCCAGTATTCCTGTCCTTGGCGGATGTGTTTTCAGTGACGCCGTCCACTTCAACGTGGGGGGGACAGTCCTCAACACGGTATTCGCTTTAAGACATCTCGGGATTGACGTCTCTATGATTTCAAAAGTAGGTGACGACGTGTTTGGGAAGTATCTGATGCGCTCGCTTCAAGAAAAAGGATTCAATCTTGAATATGTTTCGAGCTCAACCGATTATCCGACTGGTGTCACGATTGGGTTGGTTGAACCGGGTGGAGAAATACGCTGGATCTCTGCACGTCTTCGTGCCGCGGATAAGTTTATTTTCCCCTCAGATCTCGAATGCGTGCCCGTTCCTGAGATTCTCTATATCTCTGGCGTCGCCATTGTCGAAGGCGTTGAAACGCGCACGACCATTACCGCCTTCGCACGCCACGTGAAGGCGCAAGGTGGCACGGTTGTACTGGATCCCAATATCCGCACGCCTGAACTGACGATTGATGATGAAGTTCGCACGGCGTTTTTGGCCATACTGCCTTCGGTTGACGTACTGGTGGCCAATGAAGCGGAACTGGCGATGCTGAGTGGCTCGAAAGAAGTTGAAATTTCTAGGGAAAAGATACTTGGTCTCGGTGTGTCTACCGTTTGGGAAAAACGCGGTGACAAAGGTGCGAGGTTGCTAAATGCGAAAGGTGTATGGAGTTTTCCCGCGTCGGAAGTTCGGGCGGTCGATGCGAGCGGTGCAGGTGATGCCTTCAACGCGGCGATCATATTCTCAATGCTCAACGATTTTTCCGATGCGGAGACAGGGGTTTTTGCCAATCTTTTTGCCGGATACACCGTTCGTACAGTAGGAACGACGAACGCTCTGCCACCGCGTGAAGTAATAAAGGAAATGATTCAGCAGGTAACAGGCATAGATTCAGCAGGTTATAGGAAATGATTCAGCAGGTGATTGAAAGGTATTTTTGAACCGATAGGAGGAAAAATATGAAGACCCTAAGAACAATCGGTGTTGTGCTGCTCGTACTGGCTTTTTTAATGTCAGTCGTGGCGTGCGAAAAGGACCCCGCGGTTGATCCGTCGGATAAGGTCAAAGACTTGCCTTCATTTGCCGTTGTCGCAAGCGATACCATCGGCGATAGAGGCTTTAACGACATGAGTGATGTCGGGATCAAACAGGCCGCTAAGGATTTCAAGATCGAATATAAAGTCTTTTCGTGCAACCAAGACGCATCGATCTTTCTTGACACTCTCAAAACAGCGGCTGAAAATTACGATGTCATTTTTGTAGTACCCGGCTACTTTTTCGATGCAGAGATTGTGGAAGTGCAAAAGCTCTACCCCGATAAAACGTATATTTACGTCGACGGCACTACAGAGTTAGAGGGAGTCCATGGATGTACTTTTGCTCAGCATGAAGGCGCATTTTTAGCGGGATGTCTTGCGGCGTATTTAACGACTCAGACATCCATTGACATGATCAATGAAGAAAAGATCGTCGGGTTTGTGGGCGGATTCGATATGCCCGTTATCCATGACTACGAAGAGGGTTTCACGCAGGGCGTTGCCTATGCGGACCCCACGGTCAAGGCGATTGTCCGTTACGCAGGAGACCATTATAATGCCGAGCTTGGGAAAACAACGGCGACAACATCATTTAGAGAAGGTGCTGATGTTATTTTCCAAGCCGCCGGTCCTACCGGCCTAGGCATCCTAGAAGCCGCGGAAGAAAACAAATTCTATGCGATCGGCGTCGACACGGATCAGGGGTATATGCATCCCGGCTTCATTGTGTCAAGTATGATGAAGCGTGTCGACATAGCCGTGTACGACATCGTAAAGAAGTGCTGTGATGGCGAGGCGCTACCGAAAAATCTCGTCTATAATGTCGCTAATGGAGGTATTTCGTTGGCGGAGAATGAGGAGTACAAACGAATTGTACCCGCGGATATCCAACAGAAGGTAACGGATATCGCCAACAAGATTGCCGCAGGTGAGATCGTCGTTAAATCGTATTTCGACGAGTAAACTTAATTTTGGACAGATGGATAGGTCGGTAAAGCAATTGCATTAGCTTTATCCGACCTATCCGTTCAAAGAAGGACTGTTGTGTCATACTCTTTTTCAATGCTGGAGTTCTTGCCATGAGCTTTTTGCTTGAGATGAATGATATTTACAAAACGTATCCGAACGGTGTGCGGGCGCTCCGAGGCGCAAACCTTACAGTAAAGACTGGCGATATTCATGCGCTCATTGGGGAAAATGCGGCAGGGAAAACGACGCTGATGCAGATCTTGTACGGCATTCATCGCGCTGATCACGGTCAAATCGTATACAAGGGAAGCAGCGTTACAATTCGCCGTCCTTCAGATGCTATCGAGTTAGGTATCGGAATGGTGCCTCAGCATTTTAAGCTTGTCCCGGAATTTACACTCCTTGAAAACATCATTCTGGGAAGTGAAAAGAACTATACCAAGAAGACACTTAGCATTGATTACAATCGGGCGCATGATGACGTTTCGAATCTTCTCGCGAAATTGAATCTAGAACTTGAACTGAACAGACATGCCGCCGAGGTATCGATTGGGATTCAGAGTAAGGTTGAAATCGTTAAAACGCTTTTCAAGGGCGCCGAACTTATTATTCTCGATGAGCCTACGACCGTGCTTGCGCCGACGGAGATCGATTCTTTCTTTGATTTTCTAAAATCGTTGCGCCAATCGGGTTGCACGATCATTTACATATCACATCGTCTTCCGGAGATCATGCGGTTGACGGACCGAGTGACAGTTATGCAAAATGGAGAGACCGTCGGTACGCTCATAACGAGTGATGCGTCGGTCGAACAACTGGCAGCACTGATGCTTGGACGAGAGCCTTTACCTTTTGTACACAGCCAGCCACACATGGGCCATTACACATCTCGAGAGAGCGCTTCGCCTGTACTCGATGTAAAAAGCCTTGAGGTTACTTCAGGGCATTGCTCGCTCTCTGACGTAACCTTTTCTGTTTTTCCCGGAGAGATTGTCGGTGTTGCGGGAATTGAAGGTAATGGACAGGTTGAACTCGCCGATTCTCTGATCGGCGTCATCAAGAAGATGGCAGGTACTGTTTTACTCGCCGGAGACGACATTAGCGATCTTCCGCCAAGTGTAAGACGTGAAAAGGGCATGGCGTATGTTCCGGACGACCGGATGATAAAGGGCGTTGCACTAGACGCATCCATCGCGGAAAATGCGCTGGTGGGGCACGAACACAATGAACAGTTTACATGCGGTGGCAGAAAACAAATTAGGCAGAACAGGCATGATTTCAATCAGAATATTGCGCAAGATTATCGCGTTGAAGGGTTTTCATCGTTCAACCAGCCCGCGAGGAGCCTCTCCGGAGGGAATATCCAGAAACTGATCGTTGGAAGAGAAATGTATGGTAGTCCGAAAATCGTCATCCTATCTCAACCGACGGCAGGTGTCGATTTTAGTGCCCAGCGCAATATCCATGAACGCATTCTCGAGTGCAAAAAGGCGGGGACGGCTTTTTTGCTAATAAGTGAAGATATTGACGAGTTGATTCGCCTCTCCGATCGACTCCTTGTGATCTATCGCGGTCGCCTAATCAAAGAGTTTGAAACATGTGAGGGAATTGATGACCAGGAGTTGGGTCAATATATGACAGGTGTGCGAACAAGTGAGACTGAATAAGATTGGGAGAAAAATACCGTCAGGCCTATTCGTTGTCATTGCACTGACTCTGTTGAGCTGGGGTCTATTTATCGCGATTTGCGGAGAGAATCCTTTCAATGTATTTCGGCTGATTGTGACCGGAGCGTTTGGACGTACAGATAAAATATACGCCGTCATCAACAAAATATTCATATTCTTTTTCACATCGCTTGCTTATAGTATCCCTGCTTGGTCAGGCATGTATAATGTCGGCGCCGATGGACAGCTGACAATCGGTGCGTTTGCTTCCGCATTAATTCCCCTCTTTTTCAATACGGGATTTAGACCGGCTAATATTCTAGTCGCTCTGCTCGCGGCTTCGATTGCGGGCGGGTTGTGGGCGCTTTGGCCGGCAGTACTCCGCGTCCGCTATAATATCAGTGAGATCGTAACGACGTTGCTCGGTTCCTATTTGATCATAACGTTTTTAGACTATTTCGCAAATTTTCCTCTTCGTGAGAAGTATGCTGCTCTCCCGCGCCTGCCCTTTATTCCCGAAAATTATAAATTCTATGTCTTTGGGGAAAGCTCATTATCCGTGACCATTCTTTTGGCTCTTGTTGTTCTCAGTGTCGTGGAGTTTTACCGTCGGCATACGATTTCGGGTTTTCGGCTCAAGATGACAGGGCTCAACGCCTTTTTGGCCGAATCCTCAGGCATTCGTATAGGCTCGTACAGAATATGGTCGATGTTTATTGGCGGCATGTTTGCCGGATTGACGGGTGGGCTGCTGGTGCTTTCGCTTAACTTTACATTCATGGCAGGTTTTTCTGCCGATTATGGCATGAATGGCATGCTCGTGTCTCTGATATCCGGCAACATCCCGTGGATTGCTTTCGGTGTTACCACAATCTTTGCCATTCTTCAGGTGGGTGCCATCAATATGCAGGTTCATACCTCGATTCCCTCAGAAATCGTCGGTGTCCTGCAGTCCATAATCGTCTTCTTCTTTGCCGCGAGAGCTACGCTTTCGCTCAAGGTGCGCGTCAGACGTCCGCCAACTTCTGATGTGGCGGCAAGACGGATAAGTAAGGAAAAAGCGAACCGTCGTTCGCCTTCACAATAAACATTGGTAAAGCTTTGATGAGCAGATGGTTCACAAGGGTTCAATGATTACGAAAATTGGGAGGAGGGGAGATGATTCCTTTTTTACATAGTCTATATACTTCCACAATTGTTATGGCGACTCCTCTGATTTTGTGTTCGCTCGGCGGATTGATGACATATCACGCGGGCATCATGAATGTTGCGATGGAAGCCATTATGCTTGGAAGCGCCTTTTCCGCTGTGACCTTTTCATATCTGTTTTCGAGTGCAACGATCGGATTATTGGCCGCTATCGTAACAGGTGTGATCATTTCTCTATTTTATTCGTTTTTCGTGATTACGCTCCGTGCGAATAATTTTGCCATCGGTATCGCGGTCAACATTTTCATCGCATCTTTGACACTGTTTTTGACGCGCATTCTTTTTCCGGGGAAGGATGCGTTTAATTCGCCCGATATTAAAGCGATTGCCCGTTTGAGAATCGGCACGGGCGTCCCGCTCGTAGACGTTCTTTTCTTTAATTTTAGTCTCTTAGTGTACGCCACAATTCTTCTCGTCGTTATCGTCCGTTATATTTTGTACAAGACGCCATATGGGTTATGGATCCGTTCAGCGGGCAGTGCTCCCACCGCGCTTGCACGCGCCGGAAAGCGCCCGGAAATGATACAGTATGCGGCGAGCATTGCCGCAGGCTTGTTGGTAGGTTTGTCGGGAGCGCAACTCTCTATTTCCAATGTCGTTTTGTTCTCCCGTAATATGAGTGCTGGCAGGGGATTTATTTGTCTAGCCGCTATCTTGATAGCCCGCGGAAAACCATTCCAGACAACTCTCGTGGCTGTACTATTTGGTTTTTTCAGTGCGCTTGCCATTCAGCTACAATCATTTAATATACCGACACACTTTTTGCAGATGATTCCCTATGCTGTTGCCATCGTGACACTTGCTGTAATGGAGATGTCCGGTCGGAAAAGGAGTTTAATTACATGAAATTTCGAAATATGGCTGGTTTTTATCTTTTTGATGGAGAGTACGTTTTGCTTCTCTATCGCGTCGGTTCGCGGGTGTTGCGGACTCCTTCGTGGCGAAATATCGGCGGCCATATGGAAATATGCGATTTGAACGATCCTCTTGTGGCTGCTTTACGCGAATTGAAAGAGGAGACCGGTATCGAGCGTGAGGACATTGAAAATATTCGCCTAAAGTATGTGACGCTACGAAATGTAAATAATGAGATCAGACAGAATTATTATTTTTTCGCGGATGTTAAAAAGTCCGGTAAAGTGATACCTGACAGCTGTAGCGAAGGAACACTCGAGTGGGTTAAGAGCGATGTACTCTTCGAGCGCGAAATGCCGCGGTCATCGCGTGAATGTCTCAGGCATTATCTTGATGTTGGCAAATACAATGATAGTGTTTACGTCATGGTCTCCACGGGCGGGCTTGAAGACCGACGTTATGATATTGTCCAATTGACCCCAACGATTGAGAATCCCTGATGCTGTCCCGATGGGTTATTGAGAGCCAAAACGTACCTGAACGCCTAGAGGTACGGCAGTTCTCCATGACTTAGACATCGCTAGACATCGCCGGAAATCGCCTCGAGTGATTCGCCGGCTTGTTTATTATGAGGCGCTGTGATACCATAGCGTACGTTATCGAATTCATTCATTGCCGATTAGTGTAACGGTAGCACACCTGACTCTGACTCAGTTTGTCCGGGTTCAAATCCTGGATCGGCAGCCATGAAAAAGCCCTGTGACTTTGAGGTCACGGGGCTTTTGTCACCGGTTGTTTCTCACGCTACAGTAGGAGCGGGAGACACCTTGTCTTGTTGCGATCATTTATACTGATACAAATTGCCAATCTCCTGACAGTTTCGTTTTAGAGCAATTAATCTTTTTTGCATAGATTATTTGAATAAAAGAAACATCGGAGCATGCCTGTCAGCGCAAAACCGGTGCGAAGCTGTACAATAAAAACATAAGCGGGAAAAACTACGTCATATGTGATGCCTGTGGGAGGGTTTAAAATCAGAAAGGAGAGATCGAAATATGGAGCAATTGACTTGGATGGTGCAGACGAGCCCGCCCGGGAAGATCCCCATCGTTGTCGCAGAGTACGTGCTGAACGATCTTGGCGTTTTCGTCAAACGCGAGAGGCGTGTTCCAAAAAACGAGCCGCTCAATATGCTGACCGGATTCCGTATCGGCTACAAGCTTATTCAGGGGACGGGGTATCGGGCGGCGCCCTTGGATCGCAATGCGATATTGTGGCATAAAGTGACGGACGTAATCGAAAAAGCAGAGGGTTATCTTTGTATCCGTGGTAACCGTAAAGATGAGATCGAGCTATTTTTTGATATAGAGTGTCGCGACGAAGTCCTTCGTTTCATACGGACGATGCGCTCTTTGCATCCGCCTGTTGCCGCTGCCGATTATTCTGCGGCTTCATGGATCTGTTGGAGAGATGACGATGAATGGGACGATCCATTCGCTCCGCTGACCGAGATGATCGAAGAAGAATTGAATACTGAACGGTTTCTCGAACCTGAGGTAGTGGAGGAGACGGTGCTTCCGGGCTTTGATGCGTAGCAATCCGCTGTTGCCAAGCTCCATTTTACACGAAATCGCTACCTTTTTTCAGAAACCTCTCCAAGTCATGCTGTCGTCTAGTGATAAACGAATAGCGGACCTGTTAACTCTTCTACAATTCTCTTCCACCAAAGGTTGTTTATCAGAAGCAGGGCGGGGTCATTATTAATTTTGCATTTATGGAAGAGGGGGAAATTGCCTGCGTTTACGGCAAGTCGCCCCTCGCTCTTTACTGGGTGGATAAAATAGGCAATTCGGACTAACGCACGATTGTCGGCGTTCCAATGTTCGGCAAGTAGGATTTGGCGACTGTTCTGCCTGAGGCGTCGTCCGTGGATATCTCGACGAAATAATGCCAACTCATCATGTCGCACGTCCCGGTTTCCGGGAATTGGAATCGATACAGCACGTTCAGCTGTTCGTCGCTTTGGATAATATCTTCAATGCCGACTTTGATAGAGCCGGAACTTAGGCCGATAGCGCCGACAATGAGGACTTTCTTCAAGAAGAAGTCATCATCGTACGCCGCGAGCAGTTGATCTATATCGTCATCGCTGAACTGCCAGCCATAACGAGCTTCATCCAGATAATCGAGTAGCTGTTTGCCGTTAGAAAAAATAACGGGATCAGTTGAAATGCCGAAAGTGCTTGCGGTTGGCGGGGTTCGAAGAATACGCGCGGAAAACTGAATGCTTTTGCCTGCCACAGTTGGTGTAAGAAGCTTTTTTTTCAAATCGCGGATTTTTTGTGACCATGGAATATCCGTGGTTGTCGTCGTAGGTTGCGGCTCGGTTTTCGTGTCGTCAGACGGCTCGGGTGGGATTGGCGACGTCGTCAAGTCGCTTGTCGAAGCAGATGTGTCGAACGGATGCGAGGGATCGGATGTCTCGCAACTCGTAGCCAAAATGCCTGCCAAAAGCAGAGATAATACGATCAAGATAGAAGCTATCCGACGGACTGATTGTGATTTAAGACGGGAAATGTTTGTTTTCATGTATTCCCTCCAATTATGTCGGTCTTCAACGGCTACATGTAAAAAATCTTTTTACTACTATATTCTATCATGCGAGCGTTCGGATGTGCCTTGTTCAACTTTGTGTCCGGACAAGTCTCTTTATGTAGCCACAATTGTCCCTGATTTGTTTCTCTCTAATGATGATGTGCTAAAATGAAAAAAATGTGTCATTGCACGGAGGAGATCCAGCTTTTGATTTTGGCGTCCAACCTGTTTTCAAAAATCGGTGCTTTTTTTGATGAGTTGCGTTACAGCCTGTCGGACGGACTGTTGTTCCTTGGCGGACCGCTCGATATCGCTATTGCCGTTTTTGATATCGCGATCACGGCATTGGTAGTTTATTTTATTTTGCTTCTTCTGAGAGATTCTCGTGCGTGGCAATTGCTTCGCGGGATTATCCTAATCGTTGCGTTCGCGCTCGTCTCAAGCGCGATCGGGCTTAACACGATCGGGTTCATGTTGAATCGTACGATTTCCATTTTAGCGATAGCCATCATCGTTATTTTCCAGCCTGAACTTAGGCGCACGTTGGAGACGGTTGGGCGCAATCGTCTGATGTATGGAGTGGGGAACGGCTTTTCGACTGATCCCGCACTGCATAGGATGATCGAGAATATTGTTAAAGCCTGTGAGTGGATGTCCAGTACGCGGACAGGGGCACTGATTGTCATTGAGCGCAGTACAAGACTGGGTGAGCTGTATGAGCAGGAAAATGCAGTGCGTGTCGATGCGATCGTTTCCTCTGCGCTTCTCCGTCAGATTTTCTATACGGGTTCGCCGCTTCATGATGGTGCGGTTGTTATACGTGATGGTCGGGTCGCGGCAGCTCGTGTCCACATCGCTCTTTCAGATAATTATCACTTGAGACGTGATTTTGGTTTGAGACATCGTGCTGCCGTCGGGGCAAGCGAGATGGGCGATGCAATCGCCGTAGTCGTTTCGGAGGAGAGAGGAACGATTAGTATTGCGGTTGATGGTGTACTCCATGTGCTCGGCAATTCCGATTCGCTCAGGACACATTTGCACCGTTTGCTCGGTGTTGTCGAGGGAGATGATCGTCGCTCGATTCTTGGGTGGTTTAAGAGACTGTTCCGTCAAGGCAAAGAGACTGATTCAGATGAACAGGATCAGAAATTGAAACACGCCGTTCCTCCCGCAGCAAAGGTTGAGGACGATGAGCTTGATCACGATTCCATCACTGTTGAAGCCCCTGAAATGGCTGAGAGCCGGTCGCGCGGGAAACAGCGAAAGTTTTTGCGCAGAAGAAGTACCGGTCTGTGGCTCACACGCAGACAGCGCATAGGCTTGGCGATATTATCGGTCGTTATCGCCTCTTTCATGTGGGTTTTCGTTCAAGTGAGCGTCAATCCCGTTACGACGAAAACATTTAGCGTTCCTCTCGCCCATTACGGTCTGGAAAAAGCACACGAGCGAGGGTTCGGTGTTCAGAATTTTCCTGTCGCGAACGTGCAAGTGACACTTCGCGGGAGACAGCAGGTGCTCGACGGTATTGCCCCCGGCAAGATTGCCGCCTACATTGATGTCAGCGAAGTGAGCAGTGTCGGATTGGTGCGGCTTCCCGTCATCATCGATACGGAGACTTTACTTTACACGAGGACTGAGCTGCTTTTACCGGATTCGGTAGCGGTCAATGTTTACGAAAGAGTCCCCCAAACGTTGGATTGATGTGTTCATTGTGGTCGGTGTCGAGCCCTGCAGGAAAATTTAGCTAATTTTTTTATTAGAATTGAGAGATTTGATACATGTCGAGATTATTCGGTACGGACGGGGTTCGCGGTGTCGCGAATCGCGATTTGACTCCCCAGTTGGCTTTCCATCTGGGGTTTGCCGGTGCGCACGTTTTGACGGAAGAGACGCATCACAAACCGAGAATCGTTGTTGGTGAGGATACACGCGTTTCGTGCGGTATGTTGGGGTCGGCACTGATTGCCGGTATCACCAGCGCAGGCGCTGATGTACTGTACGTCGGGGTAATTCCGACGCCGGGAGTCGCATGGCTGACGCGGAAATACCGTGCGGATGCCGGTATTATGATTTCTGCTTCCCACAACACTTTTGAATACAACGGGATCAAGTTTTTCTCCGGAGGCGGTTTTAAGTTGCCCGACGAGACGGAAGATGCGATTGAGGCGCTCATCAATGATCCAACTCTTTGGGAGAGAGAGCGGCTTGAAGGCGACAAAATAGGTAAACTCATTCGTCATGAGCAAGGAGCCGACGAGTACAGAGAACACCTGCAGTCCATCGCGGGTCTTGACCTGACGGGTATGCGAATCGTTGTCGATTGCGCGCATGGCGCTTCTTATGCGATTGCACCAAAACTTTTCAAGGATTTGGGAGCGGAGGTAATCGCCATCGGCGTCGATCCTGACGGATACAACATCAATCACGACTGCGGCTCAACGCATGTTGACAAATTATCGGAAGTTATACGCGATCATTGTGCCGATATAGGTCTTGCTTTTGACGGTGACGCGGATCGATTGATCGCCGTCGATGATCTAGGGGATATTTGTGACGGCGATGTCGTACTTGCAATACTTGCCCGCGATCTCGATAAACGCGGAAAACTGACTAAGAAAACTATTGTCGCCACAGTTATGAGCAATTTGGGGCTTGAACACATGACAATCGCTGCGGGCTATGAGTTGATCCGAACGCAGGTTGGCGACCGCTATGTCCTTGAGCGAATGTTGGAAGATAAATTTGTTCTCGGTGGCGAGCAGAGCGGACACATCATTCTCCTAGAAGATTCGACAACGGGAGATGGCATTCTGACGGCTATCCGTTTGCTCAATGCAGTTCGAAATCAGGGCAAGAGCGCGCGTCTTAGCGAAATAAGAAAAATTATGACGAAACTCCCTCAGACTATGGTCAACGCGCACGTTCCGGATGAGATGAAACAGTATGCGATGAGTCATGGTGATCTTGAGGAGGCGATCGCAATAAGAGAGGCGATTCTCGGAAGTGACGGGAGGATTCTCGTGCGGCCTTCGGGGACCGAACCGCTTATTCGAGTTATGATCGAGGGCGTGGATCAGGCGCAGATAAACGATTTGGCCCATGAACTTCGTGAAGTGATCGAGCGTATCTGTTCGAAATTCGGTGAGGCTTAGTCTATTTCCCGAAACGGGAGATTATCTCGATTAGTCCGTGGATTAGAGAGGAGTAGGTTTTGACAGCTAAGAAGAGCGCGCGAAATGTATTCATTCTTCTCATCATCAGCGGTATTCTGCTCCTGCTGTCGTTTGTCGGCGTTCTTCCTAACCCTGTATGCGGTGCGAAACGTTTCCAAATCGATTCGACTTTGCCGGACGGCGTCACAAGGCCGGACGAACAACCAGATGAAAGTAAGACGGATAGCGGTCAGATGAACCAACCGATGCCGAGCGACGAGCCGTCAGATGCGACAGTTGTCGAAAAAATCGAATTACCTATTGCCGATAATGATCCCGATCAATTACCGCCGGGCGTCGAAGCTCTGCGCACATGGCCTGCGAAACTGTGTGTACCCATACTTCATGAGGCAAACTTGGAGCAGTATAAGACACGCGCCGCATCCGCTCAGCCGTTAAAAGGTGTTACCGTAATCCTTGACGCTTCGCGCGGAGGCGAGGAGACAGGAGCTGTCTGGGGCTCGGGAGAAGGCGCCTTGACTGAGAAGGCAATTCTTCTCGGAATTGCGACGGAAGCGGAAAAGGCTTTAACAAGATTTGGCGCAACGGTCGTGTTGACGCGGACGACAGATGCGTCTCATTCTCTGTTTGCTCGCGTCGCGATTGCGGCGGACGTCGCTTTGATACGATATCGCGAAGCGGCCGATGACGCGGGTTATCTGACATCGGTTGTCGATAACTTGCGCCTTCTCATGGGTGATGTGATCCGCATCAATCAGAATAGTCCCGCATCGGGAGGGCGCGGTCTTTTCGGTTCGATCGGAACATCACCGCAACTCCGTATTTTGTATGATATTGAAGCTCAATACAGTGACATTTTGCTGATTAATTTATCTCTCGGCAACGATAACGATACCTCACGGAGAGGATCCAACGTTTACTATATGTCCGCAGATTTTGTTGCAAGCACGAATAACGGATACGCCGTCGACTGCGATCCAAAGGATTTCTACCCCAATTACACGAACATCGACAGTACGGGTCGCGCTGCACTGGCGGAGTTATTGAAAACGAATTTGGCGCGTATGGTGCCGTCGTTTAAACCGGAAAACGGGCTCGATGCGGGAGAAGAAAAGGACCTAGCTTTACTGAGGCTTACGAATTACGTATCGGCATCTCTTGTACCGGGTTACCTTTCAAATGACTGGGATCGCACAATTCTCGGATCGGAACAAGGTCGCGCCGGCATTGGTCAAGCGATCGCAAATGCGGTTTTCCAATATTTTGTCGCACCTTCTTCCTAAGGCGAGTCTCAAATCATTTTTATTCTTTGCCGTATGAAAACCGACTGAACGAGTGGATGCGCATCCATGTCAGCAAAATATGCTCATCGGTGTGCGTTGCCGCGTATAGGCGTAACTGCCGCAAAATGGCGAGAGCAGTCTCCTTATTTGCGACCATAATGACGGCTTCTTTGCCGATATCGCCGGTTTGACTCAGAAATCCGCGGCTTTCATGTTCTGTAAAGCGACCGCGCATGATGGTTGCCCCGCGGCTTCCCACAGTCTCCGCCAAACGGACGATATCGCCTGTATGACCGCGATCGACGAGTGCCAGAACAGCAATCTGATGAGTTTTATCATGTTCCGCCGTTTCATTGACGGTGGGTTCCGGAAGTAATTCGGAGTTTGTCTCGCATGGCTCGCTGTCCGTCAGTTTGCTGTCATCTTCCGCTATCATTTTTTCCGTTTCGCGATTCTTCTCGAAGATGCCGGCGACCTTATCGATATTTGTTGAAAAGATTACTCCGCGTCCCGGCAATTCAGTACGAAGTGAATCATGAATTGTTCGGTAAATAGCTTCACAGAGATTTTTTCTTGTTATGATCAGGACGATCTCTTTGCTTGGAACAATTTCAAAGTCGAAGGTCTTTTTGCTGTGTTTTACCGAGCCTAACGCTTGCAGGATCGACGCTCCGACGTGATAGTTCCGGCGCACATGTTCGATGACGTCTTCACCTTCCCCTTCGTTGACGATCGTGGCGATCATTGAGTATTTATATTCCTGTTCATCATCGATCTCCGCTGTAGTTTTTTCCAAGCTAATAAGGTAGGCGATGCCGCCCAGTTTTTCCGCGAGATTGAATTGACGATTGATATTGTCGAGAAGTGATGTAGCCATGCTATTTGGTACGGCCAATGCCGCAATTTCGCGCTTAATATTGGCAAGCCCGAGTACGGAGAGAAGATGGTTCGGAAGTGTGCCTCGTGCGTAGCTGAAAAAAGCTCCAACCGCTCCATTTGCAAGGGCGTAGTTCGCCATTTCTTCCACTTTCTTCGGTGTGGAAATCATGATGAGAAGTGAGTACAGCTCGCGTGCAATTTCATCGCGATCATTTTGAATATTCGCCGGTCTGTCCTTGTCCATATAGCTTGACTCCTTATATCCGGTTCATAATCGTTATTCATTCCGATCATGTTCGTCGACTTCAAAAGAAGCGAGTGTCTCTTCGTGGCCCAATGAGCAAATCAATTCACGTCGTTCGACATCAGCGCTTTTATCATCCGATGCAAGCGTGTCGATTGCTTGTTTTCCTTCCGCGGCGAGCCCTTCGTGCAACACGAGCCGACTCTTTTTACGTTTGTTTGCTTGGATGATGGAGATTAAACCGAGCAATTGAAGCGTGATTAAGGGTGCCAAAGCGACTAAGGCGATGACGCCGAATCCATCAAGGAGCGGATCGGCACCGGGCACTCCTGCCGCAATGCCTTGGGTAAAGGCGAGGATGAAAGTCGCCGTCATCGGTCCCGAGGCGACGCCTCCTGCATCGAAGGCGATCCCGACAAATATATCGGGAGTAAAAAAACTCATGATCATAACGAGAATGTAGCCCGGTAACAAAATGTGCCATAAGTGAAGACCTGGCGTGTAGATACGGATGACTGCCAACATGACGGCAAAAGCGACTCCGATTGACAGAAAGGCAAGAACAACCTTGCGGAGAATGGCGCCTTCCGTCACCTCTTCGATTGATTGCGTTAAAACGTGTACGGCCGGTTCGGCAATAACTGTCACCATACCGAGAAAAAAACCGGCGATAGCGGTCATCCAGCGCTTGTCGCCGGTGACCAGCTTTGCACCGAGGATGTGACCCGTTGACATAAAGCCTCCCATGACGCCGATCATGAAAATGGTCAGCCCGATATAACAAAACAACATGCCGAGATAAATGCGTATTGTGTCGCGTTTTCGAATCTTGATGACACTGATCTGCAGTAGGAAAAACACGATGACGAGCGGAGCGACGCTCAAAAGGGAATCGCGCAACGATGAGGGAGCTACGATTCGGAAAGATTCAAATAAATTTGAGTAAATGGGGGTAGCAGAATCCTGTGGGGCACCGATTGCACTAGTACGCTGTATCGCTCCCATGGCGAGGACGGCGACGATGGCACCGGCGGAGGCAAAACCGACAAGTCCGAACTGATCGCGTGCGTCTTCATGTTTGGAAGTTGTCAGTTTGGCAACGCCGGCAGCAAGCGCGAGGATAAAGGGTGTGGTGATCGCTCCTGTCGTCGCGCCTGACGCATCAAAAGCGAAATCATGAAAAACTAATGGACTGAGACACGCGAGAATCAAGATGATACCGTAGACAAACCAGAGGACGTAGCGAATTCTGATCTGTCTGACAATACGCCAAAACCCTACCATTACGAGAAACCCGACCCCCACGGAGACGACGATCACCATCGTCCACTTTGCAAGGCTGCCACCTGTCAATTGCTCTATCTGTGTTGCCAAGATATGTAGATCAGGTTCGGCAATAGAGATGAGAAAACCGAGTATGAGCCCGCCCATAAGTAAAATAGGCATTTTCCCCGATCGGACAATCGCATGTCCGCTGTGTATCCCAATTGGTGTCGCTCCGAGATCGACGCCGACGAGGAAGATCGAAAGCCCCATGAGTAGAAGGAAAGCTCCAAACAGGAATTGACCGAGTTGAAGCGATGTGAGCGGCGCAATAGTAAAATGCAAGACGAGTACGAAGATTGTGACAGGCGCGAGTGACTGTAAAACTTCCCTAATTTTTTCGTTCAGTAAACCCATAGATTTCCTCTCGTAATGAAGGACAAGAAGCGCCGTCATGTGTGTTTCATTAGGGAAATGATTTGCACTGATTCAACAGACTCCCTGACGTCAACAGTCGTATAAATTATTTTATCATACGCATTTTTTGTCGGTAAAGCTTGACTTTAGCCGCAGACATCTGATGGGATGCCCGTCATTGCATGTGTCGGACATCGTCCAAGTACTTATTTAAATTAGCCATTAAATGAATCACTAGATTTGACAATAATTGTTTTATTGTATTAAGATAGTAATACAATAGGAAGCGATGGTAAAGGAGGTTGTGGTGAGTTATAAATTCTTGCACGATGTTCCGATTTACTTACAGATTATCGATATTTTCCAAGGCAAGATTTTGCGGGGGGAGCTTTCACGGGGCGATCAATTGCCTTCGGTGCGCGATGTCGCCATGGAGTACGGCGTCAACCCGAATACGGTGCAACGAGCTTTTGCCGAGATGGACCGATTGGAGTTGACGCGGAGTGAACGAACAACGGGTCGATTTGTGATCGCTTCGGATCAATTGATTCACGATTGCCGCAAGGAAGAATCGAAAAAAACGATAAAGGATTTCATCGCGAAGATGAAGGCGCTTGGGATTGAGCGCGAAGAGATTATCGAGATCATTGAGATGATCGAGAAAGGGTGGATCGATGAATAACACGGTGGAGATTGTAGGTTTGACTCGTCGATACGGCTCGAGACGCGGTATCGAGAATGTCAGCCTTTTAATTAACGAAGGGGAAATCGTCGGGCTGTTAGGACCGAACGGTTGTGGTAAAACGACGCTGATTAAATTGGTTATGGGATTGCTGCAACCCGATGAAGGGAGCGTTTCGATCCTCGGCTTAAAGCCGACGGAGGCGCATCATCTTGTCTCATACTTGCCCGAGCAGACGTACCTCAGCGACTGGATGACGATGGAGGAAGCGTTCTCCATCTTTGAAGATTTTTATCGCGATTTTGACAAGCCCAAAGCGTTGCGCATGTTAGAGGAATTTTCGCTTCACCCGAAACAACCGCTCAAGACGATGTCGCGAGGCATGAAGGAAAAGGCGAATCTGACGCTTGTCATGAGCCGTGATGTTCCCATCTATATTTTGGATGAACCGATGAGCGGTATCGATCCCGCGGCGAGACAGACCCTTCTTGACAGCATTTTACGAAACCATAATCCCGGGAGTACGCTCATTCTGAGCACGCACTTGATCGGCGATGTCGAAATGCTTTTTGATCGGGTCATTTTTATGGATGAAGGTTACATTAGGTTGGATCGATCGGTTGAAGATCTGAGAGCGAATGAAGGCAAGAGTGTCGATGAGTATTTTCGTGAGCTTTACGTTCCTGTCAGAGGAGGGGAGTACTACAATGTTGGGTAAACTGATTAAACTTGATTTTCGTATGATGCGTTCACACCTCAAATGGACCATCCCTATTTATGCGCTTCTGTTAACGAGTGCTTTTGTTTTTCGTAGTTTCAACTTTCCCGTTCTCGGGCAACTCATGTATGTCCTCGCGATCATCGCCACATTGGTTCTCGTGCCTGTCGTGCTCGTTCTTTTCTTGAGCCACTACTACCGACATTTCTACACAAATCAGGGATACTTGAGCACACGCTCCCCGTGACTGCGTCGCAGCGCTATCACTCGAAATTGATCAGCGGATTTCTTCTCTACGTGTTGTCCTCCCTAGTCGCATTCATCGGTTTTTTCTGCATTTTGTTGGCGGGAGGACTTTCGAAGGGGAAAGCGATGCTGGAGATTAATGAGTTTTTACAGTTTATGAAGGCGTGGCCTGCCTTCGTAGGTGTGAGTGTTTTTGCAGGAGTTCTTCTCATCATTGGCATTTGGCTTCTCATGTATGTGAGTTTTTTCACGACGATGAGTTTCTCTGTAACGGTCGGTATGGGACGTCGATTCAGTCGCTTCGGTGTGGGCGGTCCGTTTCTTGTGTATATTATCCTCTATGTTGCGAATCAGGTTTTAGGTGTTCTGGGGCTTCTCTTTATCCCGCTATCGTTGCGTTTCAGTTCCGGGGATCTTTTTCCTCAAATACGCGTGGTAATGGAAATGCCGATTCACAATCTCTTGGAAATCGGAATAACGGGACGGAATTTACCTATGGAGGAGATGATCGAACGCGGTGGAGGACACTTTGACTTTGGGCTCGGTGTATTTGTCTTTACACTTGCATTCATTGTGTTCAGCTACTTCTATACCAAGCGCCAAGTGGGTAAGGTGAATCTTCGATAGAGGACATGGATGAGGTAGCAATACATGATTAACTCATGATTAACGTACTTCATTAACTATGTGCTGATATGTTGACAGAATTGTAACGGTCGGGTACGATTAACTCTGCGCGCCTGCGTAGCTCAGCTGGTAGAGCAGCCGCCTTGTAAGCGGCAGGTCGGGAGTTCAAATCTGTCCGCAGGCTCCATAAAAGGACGACAAAACGGATACAATCCTGAGTCGTCTTTTTTATGCCCTGAAACCTCTCTGTTTTGGAGTTTTTACGATTATAGTTTTGGAATGCTATATAGTATTTTTTAAAAAGTACAAATTGGTCAAATGATATTTAGCGAATAAGTCAAGCAAAATTGCACATATTAGTCAATCAATATTGCACAAAACAGTCAAACAAAATATGCTCTTTGTTCAGAACAATCATTTTGCAAGTTCCAGATAGGCTCTGCGATTCTTATCCATATAGCGTTTCGATAAGACCAAAACATCCTCATCCGAAGCGTGTTGCTCTTCTTCGAGTTGCTTAAACTCCATGACAACATAGCGAGGAGTATTATTTTTCATGATGACTGCCACTCCCTTCTCATCTACGAGTCTTGCCACTTTGGAGAAGTTTTGATTTGCTTCAGTCATAGATACAATCGTATCAGTATTAATGTTCATAATAATTACCTCCCGTCCGTATTGTAACTTAAAAGTAGGATGAATACAACCTATTTTTTGCCAGAAATGGCAAGCATGACTTCACTGCTGTCTCTCAAGCGGCAAAGCAAAAGTGTTATTGTTCTTCACCGTCACTGTGTCCACTGTGCTCATCCAGAGCGTGTTCGTGAACTTTATGGGCATGATATTAAACTTAAAGGATGTACCGGGCGGCTTCATATTTAACTTGATAACCGGAATTCTTTCACCTTCCCACCTCCTTTCCGACTCTTCTCCCTTTTCGCTCTGTAGGCAAGATAAGGGAGTTTTTGAACGGGGGTAGAGAAAACTTTTTGCAAAAAGCAAAACGCCCTAAGTTGAACTTAGAGAGTCGATTCATTGAGCAGTTCTGTTTTGGAACAGCTTGTAGCAAGATTTTTTATTAGATCCTATATTTCGCCTAAATAGGAGTAACTGAAAAAACTGCTACGTCCTGCTACACCCCGTGTGTTTGTGCAGAAGCAAAATAGAAACAGTCAAAACGAGTCATTTTTTATGGAATTATTCACATAGAGATGATAGAATATGTGTAGTTTCTCAAGGATGGAAGGGAAAACGTATGGCTGTATCCTATGACAAACTGTTGCATTTATTGATTGATCGGCAGATGAGCAATTCAGAACTCATTAAAAAGGCTGGTTTCTCCGGGAATGTGATGACCCATATCAAGCGCAGGAAGTACATCTCTCTCGACAGCATCGAAAGAATCTGCAGGGTGCTTGATTGCGGTGTGGATGATATTTTGGAATTTATTGATGAGGGAGATGTCTGATGGCGATTTTTGATGATTTGATTAAACAGATTCATTGAGATGATTAATGGAACGGGAGGGTAAAATGTCTGGTAACCGGAGTCTAAATGCGGCTGCGCGAAATAAAAGAGATGAATTTTATACACAGCTTACAGATATTGAAAAAGAAATGAGACATTATCGACATCATTTTAAAAATAAAATTGTCTTCTGCAACTGTGATGATCCTTTTGAGTCTAATTTTTTTAAATACTTTGTTTTGAATTTTAATCGGCTTGGTCTTAAAAAACTGATGGCAACCTGCTATGTTGATTCGCCAATCGGGGGTCAACAATTGTCGTTCGCTGATTTATTTAGTGATTCAACACTAAATAATTCGGGGGAATATTACAAGCCTTACCAAGCGATTGTTACAAAGGTATACGACACGACAGGAGATGGTGGAGTGGATATGCTGGATGTAGCAGAATTATTTAGACTTGGTGAAAATGAGCTTACAGAACTTCAGGGAGATGGCGATTTTCGATCCGATGAATGCATTGAATTACTTAAAAGGGCTGATATTGTCGTGACAAACCCACCATTCTCTCAATTCAGAGAGTATTTGTCGACTTTAATTGAATATGACAAGAGTTTTGTCATACTGGGTAATCAGAATGCTATTACTTACAAAGAGGTCTTTCCTCTGCTGATGACAAATAAAGTCTGGCTTGGATATCATTCAGGTGATATGGCATTCATGGTTCCTGATTCATATGAGCCAAGGGCAACACGCTACTGGCAAGATGAAACGGGGCAGAAATGGCGTTCATTGGGCAATATTTGCTGGTTTACGAATCTTGATATAAGAAAGCGTCATGAAGAACTAATTCTAGTAAAGCATTATAATCCGGTTGATTATCCGAAGTATGACAACTATGATGCCATTAATGTAGATCGAGTTGCTGATATTCCTTGCGATTACTTCGAAGATATAGGTGTGCCGATAACATATATGAATAAACATAACCCCGAACAGTTTGACATCGTTGGTGCTGACTTTGATCTTGCCAATCCGGTTAATTTGAACAATGGAAAGCGTGGAACTGGGAGATTTTATGTTAAAACGACAATTGACAGCAATAATAATAGTGAACACGCTTTGACAGACAGACAGACAGACAGACAGACAGACAGACAGACAGACAGACAGACAGACAGACAGACAGACAGACAGACAGACAGACAGACAGACAGACAGACAGACAGACAGACAGACTTGTCAGGCTCTACAGCAGAATTGTCATCAAGCGGAAGATGTAACGGTATCATGGGAGTCCCAATCACATTCCTCAATCTCTATAACCCAGAACAATTTGAGCTTGTCGGAGCAACAGAAAGCGAGGGGAAAGGCTTCTCCAGCGGACTCTGGGATGAGAACAGTGGAATTGCCCAGCCAGTGGTCAACGGTAAACGAAAATATAAACGTTTATTCATCAAGTTCAGACGACAGATGTAATGGAATTATGGGAGTGCCAATTACCTTTATGAATAAATATAATCCGGATCAATTTGAGATCTTAGGTTCTCGGCACTGGAGTAAATCGAAAGCATTATTAGATGCCTACACAGGGGACTGTCAACCTCCTGAATCAGATAAGCGAACCTTAGTTAACGGTAGAGAAACATATGACCGGATTTTTATACGTTATAGACAGGAGAGGAAAAAATGATTATTGAACGAATAAATGTGACAGTGGGCGAAGTCTGCGAAGGATATTATAACGATGCTGAGGAGGGTGTAACCGGATACAACGAAATGTTGGACATCCGTCCTAAATATCAACGTGAATTTGTTTATAAAGACGAGCAGCGTAATGAAGTCATCCGTACTGTGATGAAAGGGCTACCACTTAACGTTATTTACTGGTGCAAGATTAAAAAAGAAGACGGCACGGATGGTTTTGAGGTTTTGGATGGTCAGCAACGAACAATTTCATTATGTGAGTACGTAGATGGTTCCTTTTCAGTAGACGATAAATACTTTTATAATCTTCCCTCTGATCAGAAAAAGAAAATTTTAGATTATCCGCTCTTTGTCTATGTTTGTGATGGCACTGACTCCGAAAAACTGGATTGGTTTAGAATTATTAATATTGCTGGAGAGGAGCTTACCGATCAGGAGTTGCGAAATGCCGTTTATGCAGGTTCCTGGACAGCTGATGCAAAGCGTTATTTTTCAAAGACCGGATGCGCCGCTTCCGTTTTGGCTGGTGAATATCTTACCGGATCTTCTATCAGGCAGGAATATCTAGAAACAGCGATTTCTTGGATAGCAGACAAAGAAGATAAGACTATTGAACAGTATATGGCCGAACATCAACATGATCCTACAGCCATTCAATTATGGAATTACTTTCGCTCAGTTATTGATTGGGTGCAGGCGGTTTTCCCAAAGACAAGAAGAGAAATGAAGGGCCGTCCCTGGGGCTTGTACTTTAACGAACATGGCAAGCGTAATGACCTTGATCCAGTAAAGTTGGAATTAGAAATTCAAAAATTGATGGGCGATGAAGATGTAACAAAAAAATCCGGAATCTATGAGTACCTGCTTACTGGAGATGAGCGCAAGCTTTCCATTAGATCATTTGATCGACGCGACGCTTTAGCTGCTTATGAGAAGCAGAATCATTGTTGCGCCATATGTGAAGAAGTATTTGACTTTGACGAAATGCATGCGGATCACATCCTTGCATGGTCAAAGGGAGGTCAAACCACACCTGATAACTGTCAAATGCTCTGTAGAGAATGCAACTTGAGGAAAGGGGCATTATAAGTGATTGATGGAGTGACTATAGAATCTCAAACAATAGAATGGAAAGAACAATGGAAAGATGAGTATCTAGCCTGGATCTCCGGTTTTGCTAATAGTAGCGGAGGAACACTGGTGCTTGGTAAAAATGATACTGGCGAACCTATAGGTGTAATCAATGCTAAGAAATTGATGACCGATTTACCGAACAAAATCCGTGATGGTCTCGGCATTATTGTTGAAATTCACCTTTTATGCGAAAAAGACAAAGATTTGATCGAGATAAAAGTGCCAGCTTATCCTGTTCCTATTTCCTACAAGGGAAGGTACTACATCCGTAGCGGTGCTACAAACCAACGCTTGAGTGGTCATGCACTGGAAAGTTTTATTTTGAACAAGCGTGGTGCGAGTTGGGACAATCTGCCGCTGCCCGGTTTTACGCTGGATAACATTAGTGATCAAGCGGTTAAACATTTTAAAAAACTGGCAGCAAAGAAAGGTCGAATACCTGCAGACTATTTGGATGAGCCAAAGGAAAATCTGCTTGAAAGACTTGGTCTTATCAAAGATGGGTACCTGACGAATGCTGCGATGCTTTTGTTCTCTGAAGATCCGCAAAGATGGCAACAAGGCGCCTATGTAAAAATTGGCTTCTTCCGTAATCACGCAGATTTAGAATATCAAGATGAAATCAGAGGTCCGCTCATTGATCAGATTGATCGCATCATCGAAGTGATTCACCTGAAATATATGAAAGCTCGAATCACATACGAGGGCATTCAAAGGATTGAACGCTATTTTGTTCCGGATGAAGCCTTAAGAGAAGCAATTCTAAATGCGATATGTCATAAAGACTACAGTCGAAGTATTCCTATACAGATTAGCGTTTATGACGACCAACTCTATATTGGCAATGTCGGCAGACTTCCTGAACATTGGACAATTGATGATCTTTTAGGCAAACACAACTCTATTCCTTTTAATCCTGATATTGCTAATGTTTTTTATCTTGCAGGTCATATTGAAAGCTGGGGTCGTGGCATTGAGAAGATTTTTAATGCTTGTAAAGCAGAAAATGTACCGGAACCGAAATTCAAGGTACATCCCGGCGATATCATGATTCATTTTACAGCCCCTAAGGGATTTGCTGAATTGGGTGTCAAAGATAATAATTATGTCACTAAAAATGACCAAGATAGTGACCAAGATAGTGACCAAGATGTACAAATAAAGAGTATACTCGAATTTTGTATAATTGAGCGGGCGCTCGAAGATATAATGAAACGGTTCGGCATGTCTCATAAAACTTATTTCAGGAGAACTTATATTAATCCATTGCTTGATGATGGATTAATGAGAATGACAATTCCGGACAAGCCGACCAGTAGAAATCAGCGATATATAACAACACAGAAAGGTCAAGATCTGCTAGGTGAATAATTTGTATCAACCACTCAGTCCTTAGCCAACCTAGAATGCAGTTATTGATACAATTTCCCGTATTGGTAACTGCGTTCTTTTGTTTTTAGTCTATTTCTGTCCGGAATAGGGAGCGAGATTTCGCTACCGTCTTTGAAGCGGTAAAGTGATATCGTCCTTCACCGTCACTGTGTCCACTGTGTTCATCTATAGCGTGCTTGTGTTGTATTTTAATAACTTTGTCAGTTCGACGGGGGATACAGCGATATAAGTATCGAAATGCTAACGATAGATTATCCTGTCCCGTCCCTCTCGTTTGGCAATGTAGAGATTTTTGTCCGCTGCCTCTACAAAGTTGGAGTAAGAGATTCCCTTGACATAGCTGCTGAGTCCACCGGAAAGCGTGACCGGTTTACCATGACTCCATCCATGTGTCCTCACATGATCGCCGAGTGCACGCACTGTGGGCAGTGCTTCCGCCGGGGTTTTGCCCGGAAACAGGATTACAAACTCTTCTCCGCCATATCGACCGAAAATCTCTCCATCTGTCAGACTGGCTTCCATGATCTGTGCAATATTGAACAGTACCTCGTCGCCATACTCGTGTCCATAGGTATCGTTTACTTCTTTAAAATGGTCGATGTCCAGTATGCAAAGTGTCAATTGCGAGCCTGTGTCGTATGCCAGGCGCATTTCCTCGTCGATGCTCGCTGATAGGAAACGGCGATTGTATAAGCCGGTCAAGGCATCGGTCAGTGAGAGTCGCTCCAATCGACGTACCAAGCGCGTCTTTTCATCCCGTACCCTCGCGTATTGCTCCTTCACCGTGAAAGCCAGAATTGTATTGGCTACGAAACTCATGGTCAGACCGAATGCCATATCCCCGAAATGTTCTGAGCGGGAGGAATAATGTATAACAATGTCCGGGAAGTGGTATTCCAACGCGACAAAGGCAACTAACATGATCGCTTCAGCGACTAGCATACCTGTGCGCACTGCTCCTCTGAAAACAAGAGCTATACACAGACCGCCCGTTAGCATCATGGGGGCGGTGGAGCCGGTCACTCCGCCGATTGTAAACCAAAGAAAAGGAATCAGAAAGAAAACGGAAACGCCCAAGACAATCACGGCAGCTCCGTACCAACGCTTTTTGACTACACTGTATAAAACACTTGAAACGGTTATCGTTAGGTATATCACGAGTACCGGCAACGTAAAAACGCCTATGCCCTTTAGCATGTTATATCCGAGTCCGAATATGGACATAAGTATACCGGCGATTGCCGTGTACAAAAATACAAGGTGATCGAGCGGCAGCTCCTTGAGGTATATTTGTCGAAATGTTTCTTTGAGCAAACTCATTATTGTTTGCTTAGAGGTGCTTTCTTCGTTTTTTTCTATTCTTTTTTGCATTACTGTTTTCTCCTAGCTGTCGAGACTGCTTGGGTCAAAAAGGGTCAATTTCAGCGGTTACCAACCTATTCATATTATATCTTCGGCAAATAAAGGCAAATCTGCCAAGACAACTACGCTGTATTGTATCAACCGCTCGATTTTAACACAACTTAGGAAACAATAGTAGAAAAATCTCAAGATGGCTTTCAGAAAACAACAGTAAAATATGTTGGTCGGCAAGCAATGCAAAGTTATTCGCACACTAACCGAAGAGGAACTTAATAAATGATCCAAAAGTAATGGCTGTAAAGGAGTAAGTCATTATGAGCATCAAGATTGATTGACTACTTCGAGTAATGTGCGCGTTCTCCGCCGATGAGCTTGGGACGGTACATAAGGGCTGTCACCCTCGCTTCCCCTATCATTTTGACGGAGAGCCTGACTGGGCGTTGGACGTGTTTGATGTGCATGCCGATTTCTGTGTCGCCGATGTCGATGCCGAGCGTGCCGGTAAGGTGTTCAACCATGACGGGTTGATCGAATTGTTCGTACGCGGCGACGGAGCATGCACCGCCTGCGTGAAGGGCGGGGACGACATTCACTTCTTCTAGGCGGTTTTGCAGCATGACATTTCGCTCCACGACGAGCGAACGGTTGATGTGCTCACAGCCCTGGACGGCAAGGTTGAGTCCGTGCGTTTTTACGATGGGGATCAGTGTCTCGATGATGAGCGAACCGACTTCTTGGCTTGAACCTTTGCCGATTTGAATTCCAAGTATTTCACTGGTGCTGCAGCCAAGGACAAAAATATCTCCATGCCGTGTGTAGTGCGCTTCCTTGATGAGTTCTTCAGCGGCATCCGTCACTTGTTTTCTTATCACGTCGTAATTCATGGTTGGGCTATTCCTTTCTGCTGTGTGCTCTCTCGTTGTAGGAATGACAAATTGTGCAAGATATAATCGGTTGAGATTCTATACACTTCATCGACCGATTCCTTCATGCCTGTCTCGAGCCAATGCTCGATCAACCCTCGTACACCGTTTGCGATGGCGTAGTAATAGTACTCAACGGCACGGTTTGCTTTCCCGTTGTGCGTGCTTGCCGTTTTGTTCATCAATGTTGTACGACCTTCTTCCCAAATTCTGCTGAGGAAAGTACTGTCGGGATTTGTAAGCAAAATAATACAGAGGTCCGTGTTGTCGTCAATGAATTTGAAGACTTCATAAATGCCGGGCAACTGCACGTTCCCGGATTTATCGACTTCTATGTGAAGAATCATGGATGAAT
>Ga0209723_1000541_pt1 | contig 69614 bp, 117 predicted proteins | sample BiotimSIPDNA_2_FD_185750 | JGI IMG/M metagenome (GOLD analysis project Ga0209723, IMG submission 185750) | Anaerobic biogas reactor microbial communites from Washington, USA - Biogas_R2 time_0 SIP DNA (SPAdes) (version 2) | ecosystem: Engineered > Bioreactor > Anaerobic > Unclassified | place... | reverse complement strand
TACCGTATGATAGTGAATAATGAGTCCTTGTAAAATTCCAACTGGCGTTATCAAGAAAAAAATCACCTACTGTATCTGACTTATGACCAGACTTCTTAGGATTACGTTGACTATCAAAGAGGGCTTTGAAGCCCCCTATTTCTATCAGTTTAATTTCCATTCAATAATCCTCCACATCTTCACGTTTAACCCATTCATTACCATCCTGATCCACATACTCTTCCCAAGCGATAGACCCATCGTCTTTATATTTACATATACGTTTAAGTAGTTGTATGTCAGATGGTGATTCTATTACTTCTGTTTCTCTCGGTACATAATTAGGATCTGGTTCACTTCCAAATATACTACGGAGTTCAGATTCTTCTCTTAATTTTACATTGATAATCTTTTGACTTAAAGATATATGATCTAATAGATTATTACTTCCCATCAGAACCCTCCTGCAGCACGATAATACCCGCAGCTATGTAGTTGATAGCTCCCAACAGTTCACGTACCTTAGCGTCCACCGTAGGCAGTTTAGTGACCTCTAAACACTTCTTGATAGCCTGACCAGTAACGAAGTCTATACTACCCTGATAACGAGGTATCTGACATATTGGTTGGCTCTCAAATGTGTCATTGTTAGCATGACGTTCCTTACCTTTACCAGACGACGCCTGATCGTATGCCATATCCAGTACACGTTTAAGTGATGAATAAGATGGGTTATCTACTTTCAAATAACACTGCTCAGGTATGGGTGTTGGTACTGGATCTACATTATTGACTTCATCTTCTACTACTTCAAACCAATCTTTTAGAAAATTGGCAGTCTTTCCATCATCTCTCTTTATTCTATAAGAAAATGACTCCTCAGCAATAACATCATACTCTTTACCAGATGTAAGCATTTCTGCCTGAGTATCATCTATACACCTTACTCTCATTGGTTTCTTCTCCTCGTCTACTACTTCGAAACGCTGTGTGAAAACCCGCCGTTCAATGCCCTTATCATTAATTATATTATAATAAACGCCATCCGAATCAATTACTTCATATATGTTACCTGCTGTTATATCGTTTAACCCACTTGTTTCAATTGCTCTTACCTTCATTATCTTTCTCCTTTACATATTCATTGTTCATACTACAGTTAGGAAAATCGCATAACATACCATCTACATGAGAACATCCTTGTTCTCTATAGAGCTTACAGTTGTGTACTGGATCATTCTTACCAAGGAGATGTATTATAATATTTTTCGTAAGCTGTTTTAAAAGCTTCATAAGCCTCCTCTGCTGTCTCAAAAGTTCCTATATGTCTCTCTTTTCTATTTATACAGATTCTTGCATAAAATTTTCCATTTCTGGCTTTTTTAATACCTCTCTTAATTGTTGATTTTGGGCCGTTAACATAACTATTTCCTACCTTTCTTCTTTTAATATTCTCAATCAATTCTATAAATCTAATATTATCTAAAGTGTAATGTTTTGTGGAATCAATTCTATCTATCGACGGTCTTTTTAGTTTATCTATATATTCCCAGTTATTAAAAATATAATTTTTTAATTCCTCTCTGGTTAAAAGTAAAAGAATGTTATCATAAGCTTTACATTTTGATTTTGTTCTTATGTTTCTATATTTACCATTCGAGCATCTAATATTCAAAGATCCCCACACAGAATGAATCAAACTACCCATCTTTGTTCGTTTACCCATTTCCTGTTGACCCCCATCCGCCTCTTGATTCTTTACCGAAATCCTCCACCACAGTAAACTCAATCTTAGGTCTTGGTATAATCATCATTTGTGCTACTCTATCACCGACGTTGTACTGCTCTGGACTGTTAGTAACATATAGAAACTTACAGGTGATAGGAGCAGTAAACCCATGATCAATTACACCGACACAGTTTCTAAGTAAATGTGGTGTTTTATACACAGAGCTACGTTGAAATATCAAACCCACATATCCTTCTGGTATATCAAAACCAACATCTATCTTGGCTTCAACTATACCATTAGCAGGATCGTGTATCAACTCTGCTGCGTATAGGTCAAAACAGCCGTCGTGTTCATTGGCATAAGTGGGAACTTTAGCGTTCTCACTATACAGTTTAATCTTAATTTCCATCAAAAAACTCCTTTGCTTTGATAGCTCTTTCTTCTGCTGTTTCAGATGTTAGTTCTACACTGTACCATCGTAGACATCTTCTTTTACCTAACGGACACTGTTCACAGAAACAATCATTGTTGATACAGTAATCATCGTTCCGTTTACTGATTTCTATTAGTTCATTTGGTGTCATAAGTTTGCTCCTTCCAGAATAGATATGTGATATCTTCACCAGTCTTGGTGTTTATTAGACACTGATTGGTTGTTTTAGATGTCAAAGGACCTCTATGTTTATCATAGTGACCGATCTTGAGATAATCAACTACATTATAGAAGTCAACATCTATTTCATCAGAACCAGTATACAGAGCTACTTTTTTGTTATTTTTTCTAATTATAGATGCGAGATATGTAAACCAACGAAAATCGTTATCACCTCCTAAAAAAGTAACACATGTAATAAACGGATTTTTGTTTATATAGTCTACCATTTTTTCACCTGTTAAACATTCTCCAAAACTTTCTCTTAATTCTGGAGAATGACATCCTTCACACATATAAGGACATCCTGTAATAGAGAAAGTAAGAGATACCTCATTGGGTATCTCCTGGAATGTTACTCTAACATCATTATACCTTAGCATGATAAAACCTCATAGACGCTTCGTGTTGTCTGTCTTGTGAGAAATCTTTTATACGTTTAAGATAACCAATAACCCTAACTGCTTTATCTAAGTTGGTAGAACCACACTTGATACAACGTTCTGAGTTATTTGGATGTATGTAACCACAATCGTTACAAATGGTTTTTGGTACATTTTCACAAAAATAGTTACATCCGGTTTTTACTAACGCTTCCAATATTCTCAGATATTGTTCTTTGGTTAATCGTTCGTTGTTATTAAAATGTAACGCCGATCCTCCATCGAGATTATCTATTATCTTTCCTCCATGAAGTTCCATCTTATCAAATATAGAAAGAGAATCATCCTCAACAATATACATATATGAATTATATGTGTTACGATTAACTCTTAAACCATCAGCAATATCCCACTTTGCGTTTTTAACACCAAGATTCTCTGCTGGTACAAACTCAGTATTGAACTTAACGCCATACTTAGCAGATGCTATCTTATTTTTGTTTTTAAAATTCGATAATAAGTTTGATAACCAGTCCTTGTATTCCTCGTTGTTTGATATTTCAAAACCAAGGTATTCAGCAGCTTCAACAACTCCGTTAATACCGATTGTTAAAAATTGTTTCTTTAGATCAATAAATCCAGCTTTATAAACACTCAACATATCTTTTTCAAAATATTCGGTGTAAAGATCATTGAATGCAACCTGGTATTTATGTATCCTATCAATTAGTTGATTTAAATCCACACCTTCTTGTGTTACACGATTTATGTTTATAGTTATTACATTTTTAGATCCGGTTTGAACACCACCAGCTCCTAATGAATAACTAAACTCATCAACTAAAGAGTTTTTCAGTCTACAACACGATGATAGTGAATCTACTGTTGGACTTGTATATATAAAAAACTCGTTCCCTTTAGATAATTCGTCAGCAACAAACTCTTTCCATTCACTATCCATAACATCATCTTTACCATTAGTTAGAAATGAATGGGTTACAACAGGAAACGTCAATAGAGCTTTTTCTCTTTCTTCTCTAAACCACGAATGAAAGAACTTTTGTAAACTATTAATGGTTTCCCAGTTAGGTTTAGACCCATCAGGGAATACAAATGTTGAAAAAAGTCCATCATAAAAGTATTTATCGAATGTGGACAGGTTCCAAAATACTGACTGATAGCCTCTGGCAGCAGCTGGTTGATTTAAAACATAGACAATATGCTGAAATTTTTGTTTGATAAGATAACTCTGTTCTTTTATATAGTTATCACCGTAGTCCCTTCTGGCATAATAATCAAACGCCAAGAAAAATTCAGGAATAGCAACAGCTCCAGCAAATTGTGATGATATAGCAAATATCAGATTGCCAAACGAACCACAAAAAGATTCCAGGTGTTTTGGTGTATCGGACTCACCACCTAAAGATTTTAGACCGTTAATCAGAAACGGGTAAATAGAAATAGATACACAATACGGATAAAGGCTTGACTCATCATGGACATATATCAGATGATCCTCGATATCTCTTATATATTGCTTTGCTAGTTTTTTAGTAAATCGCTGTTCGATCTTATTTTGAATTAGTTTTCTATTAATCTGAATAGTGAAATCTTTATACATCTCAGCCGTAAGTGTCGCTATATTTTTAGATGAAACATTAGCATTGGCATCGAGAGTAGATCCCGATGCTGCGTTAGATGCGTTCATGTACTGATTCATAAACTGAATCTTAGCGTTTATCTGTTCTTCTGTAAGTTTAACCATTTACTCAATCCCTTCCTCATCTAAACCCAGGATACCATCAATATCCGACATATCATCCTCATCAATCTCTTCACCACACTCACAGTACTTCTGCTGTATTATACCAAATATCAACTCCTGCTTATTGGCCTCAATCATCCCAACAAGATTCTGCATACGTTCAGTAACAGACGTATCAGGTTTATCACTACCACAGACAAACCCACTCACTCTAGTACCGTCTAACTTCACTCCAACATAGAAGTAGTCTACTATGCCATGAGTTTCCATCGTGGCCTCTATCTCTTCATTACAATGTTCCATTAGTTACCTCCTCATAAATAACTTCTCCGACAGTTTCAACATCATCGCTATAAGGCCAAGGCTCAGTTTCACAATCGTCTTCACCAATTTCACAATTCACACAATCGTTATAACTTTCTACTTTTTGACAATATTTGTCTTTAGAATCTGTTATTTTGTACTTACTTCTGTGTGTGATTTTAGCTATGAAATTCCCACCATCAACAACTTCATACGGTATACCTTCATCATAATCTATCGCTTCTAACCATTTAACGGCTTCTTCGAATGTGTTAAACTCTTCGATTTCATCATATATACAGTTATATGCTACATATTTCCCTTTCATTAGTTACCTCCAGTCAATTTCTTGTGAATCATCTTCATCCTCCTCAGTTAGATCTTTACATTCTTCTTCCCATACGTTTCTAACATTTCTTTTATCATAGTAGTCTGGATGCTCGAAAAACCAGTTAGGTACTGATACCGTTTTCATAGTTTACTCCTCGTTCTTTAATAGGAAATCTGGATTGATAACTTTAAAACTAATTTGCTGATCATGTGATCTAACAACTATACCTTCTCGATCTATGGGATATAATATACTTTTACCTTTAGATAGTTCAACCATTTCTTGTACTGTGGGTTTTAAAACAAATCCATCTTCTATTAATGGGACAGTTTTTAGATCTAATTGTCTACACACCCACTGAATCTCACTTATGTTAGCGTATCTTTTCTCATCAATAAAAAATACATTAAACACATAAAAATCAAATCCGTCAATCTTATATTTATTCCCCTGGATTTTATCTCCGATAATTTCGCCTTGGATAGCTATTTGTTTTTCAGTTGTACTATAATATGCTTTTAAACGCTGTTTTAGTTGTAGTTTCTTTGCTACCACACTCCAATTACTCCCATCACTCTCTGATTTACGAACAGTTCTACTACATATACCAAACTCAGGATTTAACCAGTGATGTTTATACCAGTATGTAGCTGATTGACCATCAAGTTTTTCAGTGATGTAAAAAGTTTGTGATTTATTATTCAAAACACCAGGCATATTTTGTAATCTGGTTTCATCAGTTTTACTAATCCAATCTGGAAATGACTTACTTTTCATCCCCGTCAGTTGTCTAAACCATTGATACCTAGTTAAGTATCTAATATACCACGGATACTTCTTTTTTGGTAAATAATTACCAGAAGATTCCTTATCTGACTGTGATTCATATTTAACAATACCAAGGGCTTCTGTTACGTCATCTCCTTCGCGATAAACAGCCAGAGTACCAGTTAAACCGAGAGGTAGCAAGCACCCATCTTTATATTGTCTACAGGGGACGATTAATCCCTGACTTATCTGTTTACGCAACTTAATTGTTCGAACTCTAAAGTTTCTTTCTTTCATAAAATCAAAGTAGGGAATATCTGGAACTATAGAATCGATCTCGATATAGCAAACGAGATCACCTACCTTAACTTCACCCTTTTTAACTACACATTGCCACCCCAGAACTGTGGCTGTTTCAATACGATCTGCTCCCTGAATAGGTTGTAGATCGATAACTCTTTCAATATGTGCTAATTTACGTTCACTCATAAAGGCCTCCATAATTCACTATTGTTTTTAATAGAATCTTTTATTAGTAACATAACTACCTCATATAGTTCATCTCTATCTAAAGCATAATTAGACTTGCCTTTATAAGAGAATAATATTGGTTTGTCGTATGGATATGATTCATACAACTGCTGTCTCATTTCTTCACTCCACGAAAGCAAGCACTCACATATCTCTACAGCTAATTCATCTTCTTCTTCCTTAGCACAACCATAACAATATGCTATATCTTCATCATCCAGATTACCATCATCAAGAACTATATGTAACGAGCCACCACAGGGTTCTCTATCATATAGATCAGCACACATCCGTCTTACTTCGTCAAAGGTTTTCATATCTTACTCCTCTCCTTCTCGTTTAAAAAAGTATAATACACACCAATTACCTCTTTCATTTTTTCTGGATCGTTAACAATTTTCTCAAATTCTTCTTCAGCTTTCTCTATTCCTTCATTAAGATCCTTAAATGATACATCGGGATCAAAAAGACTTGGGATATACATCAACTCACAATAATTTCTAACATACATTCTATCAAGATGATAATGTTCTAAAACACAATTATCACTCATCTTTAATCTCCTTTTCAGTCAGTCTTTCATTCCATTGATGACAACATAAAGATTGATGGATATGTTCTCCTATAAATTCAATAAAATCTATTTCCGGCTGGTTCATATTTTTATCTCCACGGTAATGCTCGTATCGCAACCGAAAGTATCAACCACTTTTACACAGGCGGTGTATGCGCCGGCTTTTGGATAAAGATATCCGGCATCGCTTACGGTTTTGAGCGTGCGGTCTTTTCGTGTCCGGTAATCTTGCCAGTGGTGATTGAACGGCTTTTCCGGGTGCCAGTCAAAATCAATCGCCCAGAAATCAATGAAATCCATGCCGCTCTTTATTGCCCGTTCCTTGAGCGCTTCAAGTTCTTTGCTCGGTACTTCGGCAAGTGAAGGCATGAATTTGGTGAGCTTTATATCAACCCGCTTCTGTGATTCACCACTGATTTTCCGTAAAACAGGTTCTGCTTCGAGGACAGCCATTTCCAGGAATGGGGGAGGTGATTTACGGTTTTTCTCCATTATTTCGCGTGGAATCCGAATAAGTTTAAGCTTAACTCCGTATTCTCGTTCGAGCGCAGCGGTTGTGAGCGTCAAATCCATTTCAAATTCCCACGATAAGCAATAACATTCCCTTCCACCAGCCTTTGAGGTTGCTTCTGCTACGGCACGGGCTTCATCACGGGTGAAGATGGAATCTATTGAATCGACATGGCAGAAAGCAGGGCCTTTGCGACCGTGAAGAAGAGGGGAAGGTGCGCTGGTAGGATTGATGATTTCGGCCCGGAAAAACTCGAGAACAACACGGCGATGTTCCTCGTCGGCCCCTTTTAAGGTTTCTTTTTGCCACCATTGGCGTTCGTAGCGGCCAAGATTGTAGACATCGAAGGCGCGGTAGGGCTTTTGTTGGCTACTGAGTTCGCGCTGGAGTTCAATTAAGCGTTTGCGGCTGGTATGAATTGCGAAACGGCCAAGGTCGGCCATTATCCAGCGGCGGCCGAGGCGTTCGGCAACGGCACCGGTTGTGCCAGAGCCGCAGAAGAAGTCGGCGACGAGGTCGCCTTCATTGGAAGAGGCAAGAATAAGTTTTTCTATTAATTTTGTAGGTTTTTGTGTTGGATAGTCTGTTCTATCATTTGATACTTGGTTTTCAATATCAATTAGTAAGTAATCATTAGGTGCATAGCCTTTACCAAGATAATCACGTACAACTAATTCGGGATTTGATATTTCCCACTTAGGATCAACATCTTTTGCCGAACGTATGGGACTACCTTGTATCCCTCTACCACATAGTCGGTAATATCCATTTTCATCATGTAAACGATACTTTTTAACAGTTACATCAGCGTATGGCTCAATTACACCATCAACATCCCAGTTGAATGTATGGTTGTCATTTTTCGTTATAAAAAGAATATCGTCATGTTTTGAGTTCCATTGCCTTTTTGAAAATTGGCGAGTTTTATAACACCAAACCACTGTAGTTTTGAATTGGTTCGGCGTGAAAATCTCATTTAGTAATGACCGTAAATAGTAACTAACTCGCCCATCACAGTGAAGGTATAAACTACCATTTTCTGCTAATAATTGATAAATAAGAGTTAGGCGTTCGTACATCATATTAAGGTAAGAATCAGTGCCTTTACCCCACATATCCCTATAAGCAACCATCTCCATGGTCGATTGCTCTTTGGTTAAACCCTCACCATCTTCGCCGATCGGCAAAGTCATGGTAAAATCTGCGCCAACATCAAATGGAGGGTCTATATAAACCAGATTTACTTGGCCCTTAAATTCTTTCAACAGACTGGCCATCACAAGCTTGTTGTCACCCCAGATAAGTCGATTACGAAAATCATCTTTCCGGGTTGTTGATTTTTCAAAGAGCGAAATAGCTTTACCTTGTTGCATCGCCTCCGCTCTCGGCTGGTCAATAGTCTCAATCTTCTGCATCGGCATCGCGCACCCGGCGATATCGACTTCTCTTCTGTTTCCGTATTCATCGTACTTGCCTTCCCAGACAAGCTCTGTCCGCATTTTTGAAAGCGGATGGGGGTTGTCCGGCCCCCAGTAATCCGGTTTGGTTACTGCTTTCTTTTCCGGTTCGGGCCAGTATTCGTCTTGCTTTTCTTCTTTTAAATTTTCTAAGCTCATGCGTGGCTCTTTCCTGGTTCTATTTTCATTTATTGGCTTCGCTTTTTCCGGTGCAGGTGAATACCCGCCAATATTTTTAATAATTCTGTCAATTTATAATCTCACAGTTCCATCGGAATAAACATTGGGATTTTACCATTATCCAACACAACACCAGTTCCCAATACTGGTCTCGTATCGAAATCTTTAGCGTATTCAAACGCAAAGCTCTTAGTATCAATCAAACATCCGCAGTTCATACCAAACACCAAATCATTATCTGTTGACATAAACTGAATTGCTCCAGTAATATGAGTATGAGCATGAACCACTGACTGCATATAATTCTTTGGCAATCTGGCATGTAAGTACATTCCACTGCTATTAGAGTGCATATATCTTACATTATCTATTTCGTGATGAAAAGCCCATTCCCATTCGTTAGGTAAATTAAACACATTATTTAAAGATGGTAAGAACATATTAGGTATTCCTGCCTCTTTAAACCTTTTCTGAAGGCGCATCTCATGGTTACCCCAGCATACTTTTGCTTCTGGAAATTCATCCGCCCATTCTTCTATCACACATTTGGCTTCTTTTACTTCATCACCGGAAGATTTACCATTAGGGTTTTTAACATGGAGTGACATTCCACTGAAATCGAATAGATCTCCAAGGAACACAACAGTATCACATTTGTATTCCTTATATAAATCAGAACAAAACCGAAGTGCTTTAGGATGAACATACGGGAAATGTAAATCACTGATACAAAGTACATTTGATGATAGTGATTTCTTTCTCTCCTGTATCTCATACTTACACTGTGGACACAACCACCGTTGCTTCCCGTCCCTGGTCCCGTTCTTGTGCATATTCGTCTGACATCTTGAACATTTCATCCGATAAAGTCCTTTGTTTGTTCGTAATTGCTTCTTAGTAAAGATAAAAAATCATCCAATCTGATACATACATAAGGTTCAGAATAACTTTTCTTGAAAAACAAGACAGGTATTTTTAATATTGTCTTTACCATAGTATCTACATTCTTAAATTGTTTAGGTTTCTTTTTATTCAATCTGTCAATCACCTGTTTCATAGCATTGTGAACATTAAGTTTTTCCTGAAACTTACATTCAGGTTCGATATTTAACATTCGTAACGCTTTCTCGCTCAACTCAAAATCAGACCCAGGTTTACCCATACTGGTAGACTTAACATCATTCTCAGTTAATTCAGGGAAGAAATCCAATATAGCTTTAACTATCTGTTGCTGAAAGAGTCTACCTTTCTGCTTCCGAGACTGTGGTGTATTTGCTGTCAAAATACTTCCTCCATTTCTTCATTATTAACAGTGATAATATTACCATCTTTATCTACTTCACCTAAAACAAAAACTTTTTTACTACGATTTTTATCAGTACCCGTAATATCTTTATAATCATCAATTCTTAATGCTATTTGAACTGCATCTTTATGGTTTGCATAAGTAGTATATTTATCATTTTTTATATATGTAAAATAGATACCAGCACCATAACTATTAATATTTCTTGGAGTTGCTATTTCATTAACAAAATATTTAAAATTTGAATTATAAAAAGAACTCCATACACCCTCACTTTCTCGTTTTGCATATTTATAAACAATAATAGGTTTAAATTCTACTTTTACCATCTTATCTTTAAATTGTTCAAATACACAACTTGGTATTTCATCCAAAGTTATTGAATTTATCTTTTTATTACCACTTTCAAAATATTCTATTTTATCTAAAATAAAATATTCAAGAGTTTCAGTTTCCCATTTAAGAGGTTTCTCATCATCAACAATACCATAAAATCCTTGAGTCTGATCTTTAACAATTTCCTCATTATTATAATCAAATTTATTTATGGCTTTAGCTAATTCAAGTAACTGTTTTTGTGGAAAGTCATACCCTTTTTGCTTATATTTAAACAATCTAAACATGCTGATAAGAGGATATTTTGTTCCTTTATTAATACTTATTTTCTTAGTAGCATTATCAACAAAAAAATCTTCATGAAAAACAAAATCATTTATTTTAAAATCATATGCTCCCATACAGACAGTAAAATCATAATCTTTAAATATTTCTTCCGGTGAAGAATAATAACTAAAGAAAATTAATTGGCAAGTTAATTCATTCTTACTAAAAGTAATACTTCGTTTAGTTACAGATTTAATATGTGTACTTGATTTGATTCTCTCTTCATTCATGAAATTTATTAGATCATATTGAGATCTAAAATATGTATCAATATCTTTTATCTCTTCGTCACATATTAAAGATCTGATAGCACCACCAGCTATAATAGCATTACTGTTTTTTAGATGTGTTACCATATCTTCACCTAAATAACTAAATAACTTATGTTTATAATATTGTCTATCCATTATTTCTTAATCTCCTTCCACACTTTAGTTGAATCATCCTGTGTTACCAATTCATATTTAACGTTACCAGTAAGTGCATCAACCTGACCTTGTTTGTATGGGTCCACAACATACATAAAAATCAATAGTGTAACTACAACTCCAATCATAAACCACCCATACCACAATCTAACTAAAATATCACCCATAATCTTATCTCCTTTCAAAAACAACCAAACCTATAGTTCTTTTTATATACATCATCTCTTTTACGATAGTTATACTTTCCATCGGCATACTTCTTCCGATGGTCCTCCTTCTCACATTCAATACACTCATTACGAAGCCAATCCTGTTTAACATAGAAGTATTGTTTTAATCCTTCATAAGTATCAGCCTCATAAACAGTTTTACACGTCACACATTGTTTTTTGACTGTCATTTAATTCTCCAATCATTCTCCTTTAAAGAGGTTAATGTAATATAATATATTTCCGTATAGAAGTTAAGCGTTAAATAAAAAAAATACAATAATCCCTCACTGGTTATCATTTGATAGAAACGATTATTGGTTAATATATTTGGCGTATGTTAGAGTCCACCACTTCAGTTGACTCCAATTGCCAGTGTTGGATAGTCTGAAGAGCGAAAGGACACGTAGGGTTAGATGAAGATGTAAATATTTTACACGGAATAAGACAGCTCTTACATACGAACGTATTAATAGACATAATGTAACCCTTTGATAATGGTTGTGAGTTCATCCTTGTTGTAATTAGTAACTTTTACTGTTGCTTCGGTTCATCTTTATAAAATACTTCCCCGGGTACTCTATCAGTGTAGTAGTCCTCGTCTTCCACTGCTGTTATAGCTACACCGTCTATAATAGATAGAGGATACTTTGGGTGGATGAAATCTAACTTAGTTATGGTGCAACCTGTTAATTCTCCTCTTTTAGCTCTATCCAATTTGGATAACAGTGTTTCTAAGTTACGTCTTGTTAAATAAATTTGCTGCATCATTCACCCACCCTTATACGTTCGGATTCAAAATGTCTTGGAAATTCTCTAACTTCTTCTCCAGTTTCAATGTCTACTAACAAACCCTCAGTTTTGTCTATTGAAATAATTAAAGAATCGTTGACTCCAACGCTTATTTGTACTTTTCTTTCATTCATAAATTCTTCTACTTCTTGAACTATTAGTTCAGGCTCACTATCAACTTTTAAGTATTTTCCCATCATAGTCCTCCTGTGTTATTTACATCTGGCTTATATGTTTCAGTATGATATTTTAAACCGGTTCTTATAATGTCAAACATATAACCAGTCCCATTCCAACGATCCTTTAATAATTCAGCATGTAATCTATTGATCTCATCCGAACTTTTCCAAAAGGTCAAAATAAAATCACATGCTTGATAGAAAGCCCCCACACCCTCAATATGGTGTTTCTCAACACGAGCATACTCATTGCGATATTCCTTATTAGTTTGCATTAAAGGAAACAATAATGTATTCAACTCTTTAGCTACATCTTTTAATTCTCTTGCTAAAGTCATAGAGTATTTAACATCTTCTGCTTTATCAAGATTTTGTGTGTAATCTATAACCAGATTACTTATTTTCCCTTCTGTCATTTCTTGAGCTAAATGAAAATATTTTACTATTGCTTCTATTGAAATTCCTCCTTTATCTATTATAAGCAAATTGTTCCATTCACGCAACACCTTTTCTTTTAAAGACGACATAGGTTTTAACAGTTCACTCGTAACTTCAGATGTCGGAACCCTATGATCAATTGTTAGTTCTGGAGACTCCATTGTTGCTGCTCTAAAGAATAAACCAGCTTTACTCATTTCAAGCGATGCAAATAATCCATACATCCCTTTTTCTTTAGCTTCATTATTACATATATCTAAAGCTAATCCAGTCTTACCTACACCACTCGATGCTACTATTGCAATAACATCTCCAGGAATTGCTATATTTAACCGTTTAGATAAATGGATAAACCTATTCCCAAAAGATATTTCATTATTATTTGTACGAATAGTATACCAAGCATTAGCAGCATCCTCCATTGTAACAATATCTTTATCTACAGGTACTACCTTAACATCACTATTATGATACCTACTAACACTATTACAAATAGTATTGACCTCGGACTCAGGCAGAGGAACTTTATTACGCTCATTGGTAATCGAAACAAGAGCACGTACAATATCGTCAGGAACACCACGAGAATGTAATAAACCACACAGAGAAGTAAGACCGTCATTCCTGTTATGATTTTCTCTAAATCCATTGTATATCCCCTCTACTAGTTCAGGTAATGATGTTTTAGCTTTTCTTACCTCCTTAACTTCTAAGTTGTCCTTGATCAGATTAAGAAGATCCTCATTGATTGTCATATCTGGTGATATCTTATGTTGATGCTGACTCTCTGCATACTTCAGTATCTCATCAACAGTCATGTCCTTCAACTGATTATAACTGACAGGTACTTTAAATAGCTTAGTACTGCCATGACGACTGTTAGGAGTACGTATCACCCTCATCTTATCATAGATCCTATAGTCTAATGACTTCAGTCCTTTAGCCAAATCCAGACATACGTTTTTGACCACATGCTCATAGGTATCTACTTTCACCTGATCCAACTCAGGACACACATACACTACATGGAATCCTTTACCACCAGAGAAATATGCTGAAATGTTAGTTGGTGTGTATGCCATCAGCCTCTCTATTAGCTCTATAGTATCTAACCTTGCAGCACCGACATTCTCTTTGTTGTCAAAATCCCATATCAAGTAATTGGAATATACCGACCCATCGTAAGACGGTTTCCTATCACTGGTATCTTTAAAAAACTCCTTGACTCTATCCTGATGATAAAACACTGAGTTAAACCCATTGATAACGTCTTTACTATAGTAATCAAGTTCATAGATGTGTTTACCAGGGGGCAACTCAACTATATTACCTCGATTACTGATAGAGTTTTTTATTATCTCTACGTTACGGAAATCTGAGATGTTCATATAGTCATTCACTCCTCCTCGATGATTTCAATTGAACCATCGTCAAATAGCGATGGACTGCCGTTTTTATCAATCAAAACAAAACTATCTTTTACAAACTGAAAATATCCAGATGCGCAGTAATTGTGAAACGTATACAAAACCTCTTGCTTCGTATAAACATCTTTTCCGTTGTTATCCTTCATCCCCCAGCACACGCCGAGAGTTGCGGGGTCGATTTCATCAGGTATTACATTACAATAACCATCATTTACATGGTAGATAGTGTCTTTAATACCGATAGTTTCTACACCTTTACTGTTTCGTATAGCTACCTTATCACCATAAGTCCACTTACCATTGTCTAAACGTTTCCCTCTGTATGTAAATAGATTCATTTCTCCACCCCCACCGGTAGCACAAAAAACACTGACGCAAACTTACCTTGAACACCTTCAAGTTGAATGGTACAACTCCATGAGTGAAGACTTATGCTATAAATCTTATACATGGAACCATCCATCAATAATTTAGATGGGTCGTCAGAACCATTCCATTTAATAGCAGCTTCACACACATTCTCTGCACAAAACTCGACCATATCACCTACTTCTATTTTATTTACATCAATAGTATCTTTCATTTTAACTTCTCCCGTATCTGGTTGTAGAGTTCGATTGCTGCCACATAGTTTCCATCAGCTATTAAATCTCCAAGTTGACGTTTAGCACACTTATACAAATCAAACGTAACCTTACATGGCGTACCTATTTTATTATCACACCCATCACAATCATTTATAGTTAATTCACAAACCTCCCTTAGTGTAAGCTCACTCATTTCCTCTTACTCCTGTTAATCCCATTAATCACTTTCTGATAATTCTTCCTCATCTTTGTCATAATAAACTTATGTAGATGAGTCTTACGTTCTGATGGGGTACATGTCTTCAACCACGCCTGAGCACTGTCCCATGTGATCTTAGGATCAAACCCATTCTTAAAAAATGTATCATTGATAAGTTTTCTGTACTCCACATCCTTGATAGCTTCACTGAACCACCAATCTACTAACTTAATATACTGATCCTCTGATACTTTGTTATCAATACATATGTCTTTATTCCAGACAAGACCTGTTACATCTGATACCAACGGTTCTTTCTTCTTTCCCTTACGAAAGAATAGTGTTGGCGGTTGTGTCCCATCCTTTAACATCATAGGTATGAGTATCACTGACTGATACCCTTCCAGGTCGTCGATGGTTGGTACACGTTCGTATTCATTTAGGTTAATCTTAATTGGTTTACTCATTTGTTAGCTCCTTTTTAAAATGGTAAATAATTATCTCTACATTCAACTGAACAGAATCCTTTACGGAAATCCCGTACCTTACTCTTGAACATGAACTTGTTACAAGTGGCACAGAATATCTTACCTCGTAGCATATTCCTAATGATATGTTTCAGATGGAAGTGTTTATATCTCTCAGTTAGAGTATCATTGTATCCCTTTATGTAAGAATTATACTCAGCTTCACTCATCTGCTGGACCGTTGCATCTAATGCTGCCAATGATTCGTCATCCATAGTTTACTCCTTTATATTAGCAATAATGTTAGTTCTGATGAATTTATATACTTTATCGAGTTCTTCAACGGTTAATCTTTGTAATTCCTCATTTATATTTTTAATAAAAGGCTGTCTAATATCTGATACAGTATTTTCTTCGATCATTTTATCTTTTTCCTTTCTTCATCACATACAAAACATTTCAGATCATTCAAGTACATATCTAACTTAATCTGATCTACCCATTGATCACCATATTTTTCTTTCAGTTCTTCTAACGTACAGTAATGATTTCCCTTGCCAGGTCCGATCCTTTTATTAACTACAAAATAATGTTCCCCTGCTCCGTACCGTTTACTCAACTGTGCGTGTAATCCAGTTGCCTCGTCTTTACCCTCAGCTATCTTATACTGATCTAACGGTTTTAATCTGTACCGTTTCTTTAGTTGTTCAGGATTCAGCTTAATTTCATCCTTCAACCAGTTAGTTATCTGTTCTATTGATAGTTTAAGAGATTTACCTTCAAGAGCCAACGGTTTAATATATTTCTCGTAAACTGTTTTAGCAATAGGTGAACAGTCTCCACGCACTATACGGATACCTTTAGCTTTCACTTTACCATCATCACTAACATAGATATATTGCTTCTTTACAAAGTTGTTTGAATCATCTCTAAAGAAATAGATATATTTAATCTTCGATTCAAAAGCAAAACCATGAGTATCTATTCTAATATTCATAGACTTTCTCTGCCACTCAGAAATATAAGCCATCGTTTCTTTTACTTTATATTCACTACCAAAAGGATCTTTAAAGAATATAGAATCTGTATCAGTATATAAACACTCATATCCTTTCTGTTCTAAACAGGTTCTGGCATGAAGAATCGTTCTTCTACCCATTGCTGTAATGTCTGATGCTGTTGTTTCGTTATAAACAGATTTAAACTTAGGACTTCCAGATATGCCAAAAATCGTATTTATCAAGATTTTAATTGCTAATCTCTCTTTTTCATATTTGTTTTTTTCTTCTTGTGGTAATGTTTTATCTTTAATCTTCTCTGTTACCAGTAAACGTTTACCATATAGATCCTGTAATGCTTTCTCTACTTTACCCATCACTCTCGAATATTTACCCTTTAGTCCTTCATGACTATTACCATAATGAGTAGGATAAATTTCAGATCCTTTCCAATATTCTTCATCACTATTTGTTACTGGAGAATATAAGTTAAATCCCATCATCATATGAGGATATAAACTTGACGCATCATATAAATATATGTCACCAGAATCATAATCTTTGTATGGTTCAGCTACAAAACCACCCTCAAATAAATCATCTGTATCTTCCACTGAATCATCGTATTCTTCAGGTAATCCAGCAATATTACAGATACATTTATATGCTGTTGCTCCTGGACGACACACTAACCAACTCATCTTTCTCTGGTTGTTAGCATCCATATATTCTCTGAATCCATAGAAAAAATCATAGTAATATTTAAACAGGTCGTCACAACTCATCAAATCACCAAACAGGTAATCTTCCAATTGCTGATACTCTTCACCTTCGAGTTTATCTTTCTGAAGTAAAGAATAATCAAACTCACCTTTTTTATGTTCCAGATTGAAACGTTCACAGAGCTTTTTAAGTGATCTGTCACCTTGATTGAGATCGAGATACATCATAGACTTTAATCGGTTGTCGGTGATTACATAGGTATCAATGATGATAGTGGTTCCTGGTATAATGAATCCAGCACGTTCCAACACTGGTATATCATAATCCTTAATGTTATGACCAATAATGTAAGGAAAGTAATTTAATACTCTTTGTATCTGTTCACGTTCAGTATAATGATAACAAACATTCTTCCCCTTAAAGTTCCTAAACCCAATATATCTCAACTCGTCCACTTCTGGATCTGGTGTACCTTTAGGACACCACGTCTCAATGTCAAGTACCACATACCTCTCACTTATCTCAACCATGATAATCTCCTATTCAGACAATTTCTGAGCCCAGTCATGACGTTCTTGTAGTGTTAGTGCGTTCACTTCATCACCTAGCTTCAGTACTCTTCGTTGTTTCTCGTTATCTAAATCATATTCCCATATCTCAGGATAATACTTAGTACCTCCACGAGACATCTGTTCTTTCTCAGCTTCCTTTAAAGCACGTAGTTCGTCCTTATAAACACCACTAACGTAACTGTGATTGTATCTTTGAGCAAAACGATACATAGTAACTACATATACTAGCACGATTCCTCCTCATTCAAAATCAAACATAAGATTCCTCCAAATGAAAAAAGGAACACCCACAGCATTATTGCTATGGATGTATCTTGTTAGTTGTTAGTTTAGACTAAGTTTATTTCTTATCCACCATTTTACGAAACATTTCCAACATCTCATCAGCTATATGGCCAGCTAAATATTGGTATAACTCAAACCTATGAGGATCATTTACTGGTATATTATTGAGATGGCCAATAGCATATTCGATATGTCTGAATGATGACTGTTGTTTAAGTTCGTTACGTTCCATAGATTCCTCCAAAATAAAAAAGACACACAGCATATAGCCATGTGTCGGGTTGTTGTTTCAGTTAAAACGGCAGATCGTCGGAGTTACCTTCGGTATTACTACCTACTGGTTGACTCTGCTGACCTTCTCTCTGTTGTGGTATGAAGTCATCAACATATACGGTGAATTTATTACCGTACTTATCTTCTTCTCTCATCTCACTGATGATGAGATTGACATACCCAGCACTGTTTACAAACTGCTGTAACTGCTCTGGTTTAAGTCCGATTCTGATGTTACCGAACTTACCTACTACCTTACCCTTACCTACATAATTGCGTTCTGACATTTCTTAGTTCCTTTCTTTTATTCTGAATTCATCAGTGAATAAATTACCATCTAAATCATTAATACCACAACACTCAAGTGAATAATAAATGTTATTTGTAATGTCTCTTATTTTCCCACTACCAAGAACATTACCAACCATATGTTTTAATACTATAGCCTCTTCCTCACTTAACTCAAGAACAATCTTATACTGTTTTATCGGTACTTTCTGTGCTTTAGCCATTGACTACTTCCTTTCTACGAGAGCTTTAAGTCCTTTGTATAATTTAGTTTGAACATCTTTATCAATCACACTTTCCAGTTCTGTTATCTTGTGTGATAACAGAAAGTCATTGTACTTCTCTTCACCTACTCGAGCTTTAAGCTGTTCCATAGCTGCAAGGAATTGTTGTGATGCTTTGGGTTGTTTCTTCTCAGGAACCTTACCAGAACACAGCCACGCTTTGATTTCTTCACCGAAAGATTCATCTGGATATTGTATGATCCTGTCTTGAAATTTACCTGTACGATCTTTGATAATAGTACAGTAATGTTCTGGATTGATCTCAAAAAGCATATCAAATTCATATTCGATATTTTTCCCTTGTTCTGGTGATAAACCCACACGAATCGGTTTTGTTTTACCTGACTTTTCATCCTTTTCTTGCACCCATTCAGTTTTACTTCGCATTGTTGCTATCACATGTCCAGGATAATCGAGAATAGCATCAACTAATTTTCGTTGTTTTGGGGTTCCTTCGCTCCATGCAGACCATGTATTACCACGGTATTTAGCTTTTGCAACCATATCTATCTCTTCAAGTAATTCCTGCCATGCATGAGATAACGAGTCAATTATAAGCACATCATAACCTTCTTTACCAGCATCCTCAATCAGAGAAACATATTCATCAATATTCTTTTTATTTAAATCACAAGTATCGAACTCATGATCATCAGCATATTTACTGGCAGATCCTCTTTCACTGTCAATCAATGCTATCTTATTACCCAGCCCTTTAGCAATGCGCAAAGCCGATTTTGTTTTACCTGATCCAGACGGGCCAAATAAAGCTATACGTGCCTTAGCCTGTTCTTTCGTTGCTTTCTTAAACTTACTCATACTAACTCCTCCTATTAATTGTTAAAATTACTGTTCGTTACTTAGTGTCAAAATTACAACCGGTGGTTCAATATCCGGCCTCTTTAAGCGCTTTTCTGATAGCCTGACAGGTAGGGTCTAATGACATATAATTACCACACCCTTCACCGTAACAGGTATCCATCCTTGTTACAAAACCTGCTCTTGTATCATATAACTCTTCTCTGTCTTCAAATGTAACCTCTACAGTTACGGGTTTAAATGTTTTTTTCACTTCCTTAACTTCCACTTTCATACTTTTTCACTTACCCTTTCTGTTAACTGCTTAACTTCTTTTTCAAATTGTGATTTGATTGTATGTAAATATAATAAATGTTTAAATATTTCCCAACCGGTTTCTATCATTTTTTTAGGTACTGGTATTAATGATACGAGATTAATATCATCAATCACCTGATCAATATCTTTATTTACTTTAACAATCAAATACCCATCTGGTCGATAATTGGTAGCTTCTCTGATCAAATGATCATAAGCACCAAGCTGGATGATATTAGAAGCCCATATACCCTTAGATGATTTAGTATCATTTAATAATACTGGTTTTTCCATACCAAGCCCACATAAATATGCTGCTACAACTTCATTTTCAACCGTACATTTGATCTTTTTTGTCTCACACTGATAGATGTTATCTGGACATCCGCCAAACTGATACTCTTCAGACACCAAAGCAATCTCGGATTCAAGACAAGTTAAAGCCAGATCCGATTCTAACTGTTTATACTTATCTACTGCTTTCTCAGCAATAAGAACGTCTTCGAATGACATCTTACTTGTATCTTCTTCTGGTACTGGAGCGTTATAAATAAGATGCTCAATACACAGATGAATGTAAGTACCAAGATCACAAGCCTTATCCCGTTTTTCATATGGATCTATACCTTGTTTCATAGAATTATAAATCCATCTCATTAATATTTCTCTATTCCAACCCAAATTCCCAATGATGGTTGTTACAGAGCTTACTCGTTTACCAGATTTATTTTTATAAACTTGTGTAGGAATAACACACCTCCTATTTATTAAATAATATATGATATAAACAAAACCAAATCGTATTAACAGTGAAAATAATTATAAATCCTTTGAATGAAAATAATCCTGTATCAGTAATAATAGGATAACCACATATAGCAGTTACAAAACCAATTATAGCTGAACCAATTAAAAGTCCCAACATATTACATCCTCCATATTCCAATAAGTAATGTAACAACAATCGATATTAAACTAATAAGTGTAATGATTCCTGAAATAACAAACAGTTTTGAACTACTTATTATTTTATCACTTTCGTCTCTAACCACAGTATCGAAATCAACTCTCATCAAGAACAAACTAACTAAAAACACCACTACTTCAGTTAAAAATATTTTACCTAACAATCCTATTTCCATTATTCACTCTCCTTGTATCTTACGTTAAAATAAATCGTGTATGAAAGTACACACCATAACTGATAATCCGCTTATAACAGTTATATATCCTGTTACAGTAAATATAGTATCGTTTTTGTCTTCGTTGATTTTACATATTATAAAAGACGGAATAAACAAAACCATCGAAATCAGGAAGATTTTATCAAGTAATGACATATTTTTTCTCCATTTCGTTTACTCATCCCCATCCATAATATCCTTCGTATCCATAGATATCTTTCCATTACCAAGTCCTATGTTTTTCGTGGATTGTTTCCACGCCGTCATAATCAGTAATTTCCCATTCTATTCCGTCAGGGATTTCGACGACTTTTAATTTAGAACAACTACTATTAGCTTCATCTTTCAAAGTTTCAACGGCTAATATTAAATCTGGATCGGTCCTATTATATTCAGATTCGAACTTTTCCGAATATCCAAAATAAATATCGTAAGCAGCATTAGCATATTTACCAGATAGGATTTCATCTAATTCAGCCTTTGCCTGTTCGTTACCCCTTTCAGCCATAAATTCTACAGCTTTTCTACTAACACTAAAACCGCCAAAACATTTATTTACTACGATTTTCATTTAATCATCTCCTCTATAAAAATGTTCATCAAACATCAGTTCCTGTACTTCATCTTCATCCCCACTCATAATATCCGATAAAAAATTATGAAGTGAAAGATCTTCTGTTATTGTACAATCTACACTACTCATTACTCTACCACCTCACTTTCTATTGGTACACGTATCGTTTATTATAATATACAGTTAAATTTATAGAATGGCAAGAAGATTATTTAAAAAGACGTTCAATAAACCAAGGAACACTTTCATCATTGAATATTGTTACCTGGCCAATAATCCCTTTATCGTTCTCCTCTACTTCTTCGATTCCCCAAAACTCCCCTTTGAATGGGTTTGGTTTGTTATCTTTGTTTTGAGTTAAAGAAAAATTAGTGGCCTGTTTTGTAACCTCAGACTTCTTGATTGCTTTAACTGATAGATTACTTGATTCTCTCACATACCTGTTCCTATCGGATTTGGAAGCAAATACGTATACGATAGTATCATTTGAAAAACCCCATGATGTACTACTACCATGTGCTGATTCTGCTGAAAAATACCTTTTCATTTTGTTTTCTCCTTACCTATCTCCAAAAATTTAATCAGTTCTTTATTGTTTAAATATCCACACTCAATTTCACACCACTCATCACCTAAATTTGGACACGATTTATCTTTTTGGTATCCTATAGTTTTTTGAAGATGCTTTATATTCATATTTCCCCTGTGTTTTGTTAATTAATAAACAAAGCATTTTTTAACATTAATATTAATATCTCTGTTGTTTATAGTCATACCATATGGCGACTCTATTTCAAATAATATTTCAGAATACGTCCCAATAATTGGGAACGTTTCTATTGCTGCTTGGAGTGTCGAGAAGGCATATGTTACCAACTCGCCATACGGACCCTTTTTAACGACTGTTATTATTTCCATTTTTCTTTTTCTCCTTTTAATTAAAATTCAGTTTCAACATAATTTATCCGTTTATCGTTTTCGTATAATTCCACTTTGGTATCATATCCAAAGTCAAAAGTGAATCGTTATTGGAGTTATTAACAAGTTATAAGTGATTAGTGTATTAAGAAATTGTTTTCCATTGCTTCAGTAAGCGTATCATAGTATTTTACTCCCATTACTATAAAATTGCTTTCATTGCGGGTTTTTTCATTGTAACAAATGATTTTAAAATCTTTATAAGCATACAGATATAAGGGAAAATACTGTGTGTATTTGTCATCAATTACTATTATGTTGTCTGAATCTGGCCTTTTGTAGATACGATATTGTTTTTTATCATGTTCGATTATAATACAAGTCTTTTCGTATACATACGTTTCCGGTTTATTGAGAATAGTGTTAAAGTTTTTATACTCTCTTATTTCTCTGATTTTTGGAAATAGAACCGAAAGTATATCTTTTGTAAACTTCACAGTGGAGTAGTTTTTGATGGTGAATATCCCATCTGTTATAATTCTCGTTCTCTCATTGTATACTAATATAGTAGAATTTTTATAAACTTTCTGTAATGTTTTTTCGTCTAATAATTTTATATACATAATATGACTCCTGTATATTGATGTGATTTAAATAGTGATAAGTCGGTATGTGTCTTGAAATTTTCAAGACACTTTTAACTTACTCCTTATCAGTTAATAACTTACGTAAACGTATTCACCCACTATGTTAAATGAGTGAATTTTGTTCACAACATGATAACAGTCTATCATTGCATTAAGATAGATCAACATATATCTACTCCTATTCAATATAGTTTATTAAATCTTCGTCTTTAGTATTTTTCGGTGCTGTATATTGACCGATGTGAACATATCCATTCTGTTCTGGATTATATTCATACACAGTAAATATTTTTAATAACTTTCCATTTAATCTAATGAGTTGAATGTTTTCAATTCTATAACAACTCATAATCTCTCCTATCTGTGTGGTTAGTTGTTAACCATTTCGTAATGGGTAAATGCCCATTTACGTGTAATTTCTTGCTCATCTGGATCAAGAATATCTGCACCGACATAAAGCGGTGTAATTCGCCTGGGCGAGGCTTTTTTGCCATTGATGTACAGGTAACCGGCTTTTGTTATTTTAATATCTCTGTTCATAAATCCTCCAATTGAGTTTGATTTGTTTTGTTTACTCTTTAGTTTAATTTTACCACTCCAGTATTATCGTTTTGAATATTTCGTTACTATCTACCGTTACTTTAAACTGCATATTTTTACCCTTCAAAAACTTCACAATATCAGATATATCCGAATCTGAACTATATCTATATGCAGTTGTGTATTTGCCCTGTCTTGCTGCATATTGAGCGTTTAACAATATGTTGGATAATGTTGATTCTATCTCATTTCTATTTGAATGGGATGCTGTTACGTGCAATCTTGTTGCTACGGGATTACAGCCTGTCACTGCCAATAAAATGATGATAGTGATTATTATCTGTTTCATTTTCTCCACACCTCACAATATAGTTTTGATATTTGGATAACCATTCACAACCTTTTAGTATTCCATGATCATCATTTAGATTATGAACCAAACATTTAACTGTATGTATTAGATCGTAATAGTCTGCTTACTGTCTCAGTTATTTCTATCATATTTCCTCTTCTTTCTCATTTGGATCTTCTTTTTGATTAAACATATAATGATCTGCCATAATACACGAACATTTATTACAGACATATAAATATATTTCTTTTGTTTCTGAATAATAGTTACCTCTATCTTGAACTGTGAATGGTTGTTTAATTTGAGTAAAATCATCTTTATCACTATTCAAACAAGCTGGACATACCATAGTATTAACTCCTTACCATTAAAAATGAAATGATGCCTAATCCACAACCAATTAGTGAACCGGATAGTAGTATGATTAGAAAGATAATAAGAGATAAGAATAGTTTATAGATCATCTGGCAACCCTTTCAATATATATTTTGAGTTTTTGTTTACTCATTTCTTATACTCCCGTTAGATTATATATTGGTTTATATGGATTATCATCTACATAACCAACAATAACACAATTAATTTTTGTCCATTCAAAAAAATCTATTAAGTTATCAAATATTGGTGAGACTGCACAAAAATCGCCATTATGAAGAAAATCTCCTATTTTACCAGTTATTTTATCTTTACATTGTACAGCATCATAGTAATTAATGGTTGATTGTTTCATGATGTTATTTACTCCTGTTGATTTTTCTGCTTAATTGTTGTTGTTTACGTTTATTCTTTTTAATGTGTTTAGGTTGAATTCTATTAGTATTTCTTTTTCTAAGACGAGAAAAACTTGTCTGATAAGGTGATTTGTTCGTCAAATGGGAACAATCCCACTTTATATAGTTTGTTATCGGAAATGAATTATAATACATCATACTATACTCCAAATTTCATGTAGTTTCTGGCTTGTTCTGTATTTGTAATAAAGGGAAGTATTACCGTGATCATTAACCCATAGTATTTCCCCCGCATAATCCTTTGGTACTTCTGATAAATCAGATACTTCTAATCCATCAAAACTACAATTAATAGCATCTTCGGATAACCAAAATCCATAATCTGAACCATCGCCAGGATGAGAACCGAAGTAAAAGTATGGCGGCGCAAAGTTATTAAGAGCATCAAACAGATCTTCATTGATGATATAAGATACAGTTTCAAATATTGATTCTCTTATTTTTTTATGATGATCTTTCCATAGCATATCTTCATACTCAATCAGAAAATCTCTGTATCTTCTGGCATCGACACATATTGTTATATAATCAATCTCCTTATTCTTTTTAGCTAAATATTCCAAAGCATTTGAAAAGCTATCCAACAAATCAACATCTCTCATAGTTCCATGAGAGATTGATCCGATGATATATGTACGTTTGTGGTAATACGTACCATTTATTTCTTTATATCCTATCATTTTATTTACTCCTGTTCTAAATGTTTCTTTATTCTTCTTCTGATTCTTCTTTATCTGCTAATATATCGTAATAGTCGTATTCACTTCTTTTCTGTTCGAAGTTAAGCATATCTAGTTCTTTGAGATAGTCTTGTATCTGTTTGAATACTCCATCATTAGTAACATCAAACCCTACTCCACAAAACCAATCAAGGTATACGTATTCAATAGCACCATTGTCATAAAATCGTATTTCATCTGATGGACCTCCATACGATAGTTGATACCTGAAATAATCTTGTTCTGTATCTTTGTCCAGTTCTACGTAATCGAATGATAAACCATACTGATTGAATCTTTCTATATATTGTTCCCTTATATCATCTTGTAAGGGACTGGAAAGCATATCGAAAGTATCGTCATTTGATAAATTATTTTCTTCTTTCTCTTCTTTGATTTGATCCAGTATGTCACTATCCATATCTGAATCAGATAGTAATTTTTCAACGGTTAGACTATTAGGGTTAAGATACATATTCAGTCTATCTCTAACATTATCAAGACTATTACGTCCTTTTTGTTCCAGTGTATGGTCTGAATTATCATTGAGGAAATTGATTGAGTAATACATAATAATAACTCCTTATTAAAAGTGAATAACTGGCAGTAATATAATTGGTTGATAAAGGTAAGGCAAGATTATTCTATCACTTCCTTTTTTATCAGTTTGATATTGATTATAGCACACATAGGACAGTTTTCTGCTAACAGTATGCTATTGATATTAGCTTTCTTGCTGGTGCCTGTTACTGTCAGTTTGGTAGTACCTTTATCATGTTTAAGAGTAATTTGATGAGTGTACAGAGTCATAGTTGTTACTCCTTTATTGGTTGCGGATTATAATCTGTACCAAAGATGAAATCAGTACCGAAATACTGAACCATATCATATACGCAATTTGGGAAAGATTCTATCCAAGTATCAAAAGATTGTCCGGTGAAAGATTCAATATCTGTTTTACTTGCCCAGTCATCAAACATATCTATCAAATCTTGTTTTGATAGATATGATGAGCCGAATAGCTTATTACCATGTTCATCTTTCAAGTAAGTATCATATATGAAATAATACTCATCTTGCCCACAATATTTATTTTTTTTCCATATCAAACCATATTCAAAAAGAGATACTTCAATTGATGCATCAATTCCAGTATAGTTTTTATAAGATTTCCAAGTTTTCATAATTAACCCCCTTATAATCTATCTCTATAGTTTCTGTAATTATCTTAAAAATAGAATTTTTATATCTGTCACATTACAACCGACATCAGATAAACAGTTGTTTTTCGCAAAATAACTGTCTGTTCCGTATTCTATATTGTAATCTGTAGCGTTATACTCTTTTTTATAACGCTCCAATTTATTGACAAACTCTTCAAAATATTCTTTGTCTTCTTCATCTATTACCGACTCATGATCATTGTTGATCAATGCCGGCAATAAATAAGACGGAAATTTGTATTCGTGTGTTTCGACGAGTTTCATATATAGCCTCCATTAATCAATGTGGTAAATCAGAATAGTTTCCATGATATATAATGAATTAAGATATTTTCAACTCCGGTTTGGAATCGTATATTATATGTGACTCGCTAAATCGTTCACCTTTATTTATGGTGAACGCAACAATATCATCATGAATATTTTTTAATTGATGTATTCTTCTTTTTGCATCTTCAATCATTGTTGGAAGACTATTTCTTCCATCAAGAATAAACACGCTATCTGATCCAAGCATTTCGGTTTTCGAATTTGAATCTAATGCTCTATAGAACTGAACATAGTATTTCATAAGACTACTCCTGTAACATAATCGGGCAAAATGCCCGAATTTTGGTGATAATCGGATACTGATAAGTCTATATGTGTCTTGAAATTAAGTGGTATTTCAAGACACTTTATTGCATATTTGCAATACTTTTGTTTCTAATTCACTTCCAACAATCAGGATTCATACATTCCCTTTTCAGAATCCAACATAAATATAACCGTCTTTATCAATTCCATTATACCACATAAAGTCATAACCAATAAGACTAATATTAAAATTAATCTTATTTCTATTTACCAGTATATTATTGTAGTAATAAAGTATCATACTGTTCCCTTTCTCATTCCCATAACTTGATATCTCTGATAATCCCTTTCCACCTTACGATTATGGTTAGTAATTCTTCTCTCTATCACCTCACTACTAAGTGACTTCTTATAATCCACTATACCGAACTCCTTACTTCCCCTTACCTTATCACCCTTGACAGTAACCCTTCTTTTCATGAGATTCCTTCCATGTTGAAAGTGTGAAGTAATTATTTAAGACTATTAGTATCCTACGTAAACATATTCACCAATCAAATTAAACTGATGAATTCTGTTTACAATGTGACAATAGTCACATAGACAGTTAAGATATATTATCATTCTTAACTCCTATTTTATGTTTAGGATTAAGACACGGTCATAATAGAGCTCAATTCCCCATACTGGGCGTGAGCTCCATCATCATACACGTAACCTCTACCGCTACGTGTATAATACAGACTTTCGTCATATTCCAGTTTTTCATCTATCATCTTGTCAACATTTCTCGACAAATATACTAGCTTTCCCCACTCCTCATTGGACTCAATTACAGCAAGTCCAATTTCCAATAGTGCATCATTGGGCAAATCATTCCAAGTTTTCATTGGCCAAGCATCAACCAATGCTGTCAACCCTATTTGGATTATCTTTTGTTTCGACAAATTACAACACATTTTCTCTCTCCTTCTCCTTTGATTATTTGTTTATTATTTCACTTATCAATGATACCTTAATGTAGAATGGATTAAGACTCTCTAGGGGTGATCATCATAAGAAGATCACCCATTTCATCAAAAAGATAAGTTCCGCACCCAAGTGTAAACTCAATGCTGTTATCTGAGGTAATAACAAACTCTCCCTTAATGTTATCTCCCTTTGCATAGGGAGATTTCTCTAACACCTTTGCTATTTTCTCTATAGCTGTTTTCGTTTTCATTTTTACTCTCCTATCTGCATTTATTGACTTTAGACAATTGTAGTTATTTAACTACAGTTGCATTAGAGAAGCGGTTTATCGCTAACCGCCAAACGACTCAAAGTATAGGTTAACGTACTATACACGATATCGCTTGTCATTAATAGCCTATCCTTGACTACCCGCTACAAGCTCTAAGCTCACTGTCAAGTTGTGGTCTGGAAGTGATTGCTCACTTAATGTGCTGACCATTCTGGCATACAAGATTGTCAATGAACCGGATAGTTTACCAGTATCTGAGAACTGGCTATCGTGACTATCGTGTCACTCTACGCTTACTTTAGTGGTTTAACGTCTCACTGCGACGACTTCTAATAGCGGAAAAAGCTGGAATTGGAAGACCTGGGTCGATGGTGAATTTGAACGTTCGATCGAGCGCCGCGAGGGGGGAGGCCTACTTTACAAATCCCCACCAGAAATCACCACCTTCTATACAACCCTCCAACACATATCCTCTTACCATCTACCACTTTACACCAACTCTATGTCAGAAATATCCCATATTTTTTCTGACAACTTCTATAAACCACTACCTTAATTCACCTTCCTAAACCTATATTTATCAATATGATAACATATCTTCTTATATAGTAACATATCGTGTGTTACTATAGCAGATTATATGTTACCGACCAATCCTACCACTAACTAACAGGAGTTGTCAATATGCTATCTATTGAATTTTTTAGTAGGTTATTCCAGGATCTGACTTCTATACAGGGAGATCTGTCAGCATGTATCCATGTTATAGATACTTATTTAGCATCTACCAATGATCCTATACTGCTAAAAGATCTGACGGTGATGAGATATATGTTTGAGGAAATGAGAGGGTAATTTACCCTCCCCACTGTTATATGTTTTAGCAAGATAATTAGCAGGTTGTAATAGTTTTTTCATTCATAGATTTAGAATAATAGTAAAAATATTTATTCTCATAACATTCAACAGCAGTATCATAACTGTCGAAACTCCATGCGTATGTACCAAAGTCCTCATCAGTTGGTCTAATCTCATGTTCTTCAATTACTCTACCAAACATCTCACTTTCTTTAGCAATTCTTATTTTCCAGACTTCGTATCCAACTACTCTGTCAGCTTCTATAGACGTGACTCTGTACAACGCCACAAACTCATTCCTTGCTTCAAGATCATACATCATACCTTTTCTTTTGAACTGCTCTGGCAACTTAATCATAATTTCTCCTATTTTGTGTGTTGGTGGTATGTATTTTATTATTTAAACATCTAAGGGTATATAAGACTACCCCCGTAACATAATCGAGATAAATTACTTACCCCTCTATACTAATATAGTTAAATACTTTATAGAAGTCAAATTAATTTAGCAGTAATAAGAAATATTTATAAAATAGAAGATTTTTCTTTACTTCTATACTTTTATTCGTTATATTGTTATTATTGAGAAGCAGATAAGGTGAAAGTCCCGTAGCCGTATCGTAGTATAAGGTATTGCAGCTACAAGTTAAGCATCTTCTCCGGCTGGAAAACCAGGTCGTTAGTTTATACCCATGTATAGACAGGATAATCGTGTAGAGTCGATCCCATAGGTCTGTCAGTCTTTCTCTCAATCAGCACTCCTATGGAAGGTTTCCCCCGATCTGGCTACACGTTCCGAGTGAGATAATCTTGGTTTAAAATGAAGAGAAAGAGGTGCAGGAAAAAATATTTTATTTTTTTTTGTCAGTTGACCCACCGGTGTAGGGGTTTTTTGAGTCTGACAAGCAGACATCAAAACCCTGAAATAGAAAAATAATTTTTTATCAATATATTTTAGTAATGTGTTAAGATTTACCTTTACTTCTATAAAATAAAAACGTATATTAGATATATCAACAATACAAACAACAATTTCGAGAAGGGGTACAGGATGTCTGCGAAGAATCACAGAAAAGGACGTAGATCAGAGAGAAAACCAATAACCGACGAATTGTTAAATTATGAAGAGTTATTAAGCAGGAAGAAGAGAATAATAAGAAATGCTGGAATATACTTTTTGTTTAAGTATGATAAGATAATATACGTAGGTCAGACGATAAATGGACTTAGAAGAATATATGATCACCTTGATAAAGGGTTTACTAGTTACACATTCATATCATGTAAGAGGAAGGATTTGAATAGAGTAGAAGCTCAATATATCAAAATGTTTTCACCTTGCTACAATATAGTTCATAACGGTAAATATCTTTATGAGATAGAGCTTGAAGAGATGGAAAGAAAGAACCAATTCAAAGAGGTTCCTAACAAGTGTATGGATTGTAAGACTGAGTTTGATATCAGGGATAAAGTATGTCCTGGTTGTGGTGGTCGTAACATCAGACTTGGCGGTAGATTCAAAGTAAGCAAAGCTAAAGAACAGCTGACAGAGGAGCTGGTGAATGAGTAAACAACTACTATTCTCGGTAACTAGAGATGACTGTGTGTTTGAAACCTTTAGATCGGGTGGTAAGGGTGGTCAACATCAGAATAAAACAGAATCTGGTGTACGATGTAGACATCCTGAGTCCGGTGCTGTTGGTGAATGTAGAAACTATAGAGAACAGCATCGTAACAAAGTTGAAGCGTTTAAACGTATGGCCAACACAATAGAGTTCCAAATGTGGAGAAGACGTAAAGCTAGAGAATGTTTAGAGAAGATAGAGTTTGACAGAAAATTAGATCAGATGGTAGAAGATTCTATGGTAGAAGAGAATCTCAGAATCGAATACGGTCCATTTGATAACCTAACTAAATATGATGATTAGAGGTAACAGATGAGTCTAAGTGATTGTGAAAAATGTTGGAATACACCATGTACATGTGGATATGAATACAAAAAATATTCAACAAGTTTCCTTCTAACACTGAAGGAAGTAATTGATAAAGAGTTAGATGATAGAAAGAATCAACATAACGAAGACATCAAACCAGATACTTCGGCTATATTGAAAACTGAGTATCTGACAGTTGAAGGGATAAAGGAAATCTACGGAATTGAGGTAACAGATGAGTAACAATATAGACGAGCTGTTATACTATGATGACAGGGTGTTTAAATATTTAGAGGATGAACCCTGTACTCACCCAGGATGTAAGTCACACATCACTCATCCGTGTGAAGGGTGTGGTAAACAGTGGGGTACTACAGAGGATACAGATGACAACAACAAGGAAGAAGTATTCGACTGTGACAGTTGGATAAAGTGGGTTACTGAGTATAAAGAAGTGAAAGAAAGAGAACGGATTCTTATACACGAAGCGATAGAAACAGGGCTAATTACAGATGTTAAGCACTTAATATCTCGATACAATCAGATGGTGAATAAGTCTTGACTTCTATAAAAAAATCCCACATATTATAATAGACGGTTCGATTATGGATCGTTTATTTTTTACCTATTCATTTAAGCGTTTAAGGAGAAAGAGATATGAAAGCTCGTAAGAAACCAGTGGTGGTTGATTTTGAAGTATGGTACGAGGATAATGATTCTATAGAAGTAATGGAGAGATTTATAGGTGATAGTACTGGATGGTCCGTTAATAGGAGAGGAAATCTATTGATTGAAACTCTTGAAGGCGAATACATTGCAAGTAAAGGAGACTACATTATCAAAGGTGTGAAGGGTGAGTTTTATCCGTGTAAACCTGATATTTTTGCTAAAACTTATGATATTCTGGAGGAATAATGGACAGCCATAAGAAAACGTATAGACGTGGAGCTTCATTCTACGTCTGGCACTGTAAGAACGGCGGCAAGACCCCATTCTGTCAGCATGTAAGTCGTTGTAAAGGTACTCAGTGTGAACAATATAACGTAGCAAGTGAAGACTCTGCTGCACTTGATAAAGAATTTCGTAAAAGAAAGGGAGAGTAGGATGACATTAGAAAGTTTGTTACCGGCGTATAAGTTTTGTGGTGATAATGGTTTGAAAGACGAGAAAGAGAAGATCAGAGAGCTGTTAAATATTTACATTAATTTGGCAATCAAGGAACATCAGGCAGCTTTGGATAAACTCACATCTATACAGAATGGTTTACCTAATGAAAAAGAAACAGAAATTACTCCCACCGTTTAGCTTCACTGTAAAGGACCCGATATTCTTCGGGTCTTTCTTTATCATCTTCGCTGATAGTCAACAGTGTAGTGATATCTTCTTTAAGAGATATAAGCTGAGAGATGATAGTATAAATGATAGCTTTAGTGGGTTGACAGTCGAAGTAAGTAATGGTATATGTAGTGAAATAGTAGTGTGGTTTAATGAAGCTAACGGTAACTTTAGAATTGACAATCCGAATGATGTTGGTACTATTACCCATGAGTCATTACATGCAGTATCTAAGGTTCTTATTAACAGAGGTGTTAAGATGGTATGTGAGTCAGAGGAAACGATTGCTTATTATCACACCTGGTTGACGACAAAGATACTTAAACGGTTGGAGAAGAGGAAGTGACAAAAAAACGTAATTACAAAGACGAATATGAGAAGTTTCAGGCTTCTGAGAAATCTAAGAAAGACCGCGTATCCAGAAATAAAATACGAAGGAAGTATCTTCGTGAGGGTAAAGTTAAAAAAGGTGATAAATCGGTTGAGATAGATCATGAAAATGGTAACCCAAGGGACAACTCAGAAGATAATTTGAAAGTAATCAACAGAAGTAAGAACAGAGCTAAACATTGAGGATGTATGTATAACGAGAAACAGATAGAAACAATTAAAAAAGACGTTAAAGATATGTCGGTTGCGGTTATCGAATATCTAAGGCAGTGTTTGTGTGATGAGTATATTGCTAACACTAACGAAAAGTCTAAACTATACACTCTTGAATCATGGAGTGAAACTAATCAGTGTTTAAGCAAGTCGTTTGGGTGTAGATATAACGATACAATAATGAAGTTTGAACTTAACATTGAAAACATTAATACAGGAGATGAGTGATGGAAAATTATTCGCGTATGATAGAACAGGAATTAATAAATAATTATAAGGATTATGAACTATCTGTCAAAGATGCAGCATTGGCTGTTAAAAATAAAGAAATAGAAGAGAAAAACAACACGATCAAACAACTAACAGAGAAACTTCAGCTGTTCCAGTCACAGTATCAAGACTATAAAGCAACCTGTACTAAGATAATTGACGACCAGAGAGCTGAGAATCTGGAGTTACAGGAGAAGAACAGGATACTAAGTCAGTTAAAAGATGTTAATGTTAAATCAATACAGGAACTATGTAGAAAAGTGCTAGATAGGGACAAAAAGATCGAAGAGCTGTCAACCAAATTAGCTGAGGTTGTTGTGGGTAACAAAAAACATGACGATGAGGTTGCGTATTGGAAAGATGTTATTGATCGAAAAAACGACTACATGGATGAATTGCATGAACAGATAGAAGAACTCGAATCAATCATCGAAGGACAGAAAGAGAATATTGCTGATCTGGAGAATGAGGTTAAGAAGCTGAAAGACAGACTCTCACCTGCTTCTGATAAAGCAGTATCTAAAGGTCCAGATAAGATGCCAGACTATGAGGGGTTTAGAAAAATCGCTGATGAGGCTCAGAGAAAGATGATGGAAGAGCAGAAAAAATGGGATGACGAAAAGATAAATAACATCAATAGAAAATTGTCTATACCAGCATTCAAATTACCAGACGATTACGCTAAAGGTATATGGGAGGCGTTCTTCAATGAATGAACAAAACGAAAAAATATGGGATGAATACAGTAAACACCACCGAAAATGCCCTAAGTGTGGTAATGTTGATATTTTTCAAACAGCATGTGGTTATCTGTTGCCACCAGATCTGAATGAAGCAACATGTCTTACTAAAGGGTGTGGATGGATAGGAACTGTGGATGATTTGAAATGAATAATAACAAACGTAAAACTCCAGTTAAGAAAAAGGCTTCTCTAACAAAGAAGCCTATTAAAAGGCCATCGAATTTAAAAGATGTTCAGTCTGTGGATTTTGAACAATTAGCGAAAGAATACAAACTTACTGAAATGCAAACCAAGTTTGCTTTTTTCTTTGTCTTCGTAACTAACCTTAACGGCCCCGCTGCTGTAGAGTTGGCTGGTTATAGTCCTGGTAACTATGATGACTACGATGAACGTACCAGAGAGTATTACGAGACACTGGTAAGAAAGCAACAAGCTAAAACACTCCTAGACAATCCAAAAGTTCTCACACTAATCACCAAACTACGTGAAGACCTCAATAACCAACTCATAGTTGATAAGCTGTATGTCTTGTCATGGCTGAAGCGGTTAGTTGAGGATGAGGCTACTGCTGGTAATGTGAGACTTAACGCATTGACTAAGATTGGTGAGACTATGGATATGTTTGGTAAGCGTGAGGTTATTGTGGATGAACGTGAAGATCCTGCTAAAATAGCAAGAGAGGCTTTTGAGAGACGTAAACAACAGGCTAAGGAATCACCTAACGTAGTTGAGTTTAAGAAAGAGGAAGCTGTATGAAAATAAATGAATCGGTACTTCAAAATGGTGATATATTCTTCACTGCTGAAAAGAATATCGTGAGTTGGTTGGTTCGGTTTTTTACTAAGTCAAAAGTGTCACATTGTGGACAGTTGATGGATATTTTCAATGATGGTAGCTTCTATCGTGTGGAGATGACAAAGGATTTTTTTGGCAAAGAGGACTTTAAAATATCCGTACCAGTTACGTTCGAATCTAAGAATATTGTCAGTATTAAGCGTGTGAATAAGTATTGTCATGTTTATGATACTGAAATCAAGAGAAATATATTCAGAGAACGTATGCTTAACTGGCATAGGAAACAGGAGTTTGGGTATGATATCAAAGAGCTTCTTGCTAATCTACCAATAATTAACAAGCTGGCTAAAGATACTAATAAGGAAGATAAAATATGTTCTCGTCTAGTTCTCGACAATCTAGTGATTGATGGGATGGATGAGATTGGGACGAGCTTTGGGGAACTTGTTACACCAGATGAGCTGTACAAGTGTCCTTATTTAGTAGAAGTAGAAGGATGGAGAGCATGAGAGAGAAAGACTGTTTTGGAAATGATATAATCTATCAGTTAAAGCATGAAAATGATATGTGTCCTAAGTATGAAATAGTCTTTATTGATGATCTTAAAACTGGTTTTGGTGAACATAAAGATTTTAACAAGTTCCAAATAGATTCCGGTGGGCAATATACTTATGTTTCTATTGATGTGTGTATTGAGATGTATAAGTATCTCAAAGAGAGAGGTTTAGTTAAGGAGTAGGATATGAGAGAGTTTAAGAGTGGGCTTATTAAGGATTGTGCTAAAGAGATAGCAGATTACGTGTTTGGTTACTGTGGTGAGGATGTGGATATCATGGACCTTGCTGAGATTATTAATATCAACCTGGGATTCTATATTGACGATTCTAGGGCTATCGAAGGTAACTTTGATGATTTCGAGGAGGATATGTTAAATGGCTAAGATACAAAGTGGATACGGTGGTTTGGGGGGTAGAAGTAGTGGGAAGAAGGGGCTGTATGGAGGCAGATCTTCTGGTAAAAAATTAATGAATGGAGGATTCAATTTTCAACCAACAGTTACATTTGAGAGTATTAGTGAAGAAGATTGGGATAGGATATTCCCTAACAGTTACAAACCGAGTTGGATGAAGGATGGTAGTGAAGAGTAGTTTAAATAGTTAAACGCATGAATAACAATAAAAAACGAAAAAATATATTCTACAGTAATTTATTTACTGTAGAATCAATTGCTTATTATCAACAGAATATAATAGCACATTCAGAGGATATTGTATTCAAGAACGATCCTAAGTGGTTTCTTTCTGATCAACAGAAAGAAGGTTTGTTAGCGATACAAAACAACGATCGTGTTGCTATAAAGTCGGGGAAAGGACCAGGGAAGACGGCCCTTGTGGTGAACGCAGTCCTATGGTTCATGAACTGTTTTGAAAATCCGAAGGTTCTTTGTACAGCACCCACTTACGGAACCCTAAAAACTGCTCTTTGGGCCGAACTTTCTCTATGGTTATCTCGATCATTAGTTGAACCGATATATGAGATAACAGAAAAGTCAATGTATTTAAAGGAATCTCCTAAGAATCATTTCACTTTACTTAGGACAGCGAAAGATGCTGATGCTGCTCAGGGCGCCCATGCTGATAATATGTTAATTATCATGGATGAAGCCAGCGGTGTTAAAGACGAGATATTTGAAGCGTTCGACTCAACACTGACTGGTAGAAATAACAAGTTTGTGATGATCGGAAACCCCATAAGAACATCCGGTCCTTTTTATGATGTGTTCAATAATGTAAAGTTAAAAAAGAGATGGGTTACTTTAACATTTGATGCAGAACAGTCTCCATTTGTTAAAAAAGATCAGATTCAATACTACGAAGAGAAGTATGGCCGTCACCATGACTTGTTTAGAGTGATGGTTAAGGGTGAGTTCCCAAAAGGTTCTCCAGACGCTTTTATCGAGCTTTCAAGTGTACACGCAGCAGTAGATAGATGGGAAGAGGTTCAACCTAACGGTGAGATAGAGATAGGATTAGACGTAGCTCGTTTTGGTGATGATCTAACGGTTCTATACTGGAGACATGGTTACAAAGTATATCCTGCAAAAACACTCGCAAAAAGTAGTGTTGTCGAAACGGCACAATTAGCATTAGATACTGTTGAAGAGATACGTAAAGCAACTGGTTATGAACGTACAATCAGAATTAAAGTTGATGATAGTGGTGTCGGAGGCGGTGTAGTTGACATATTAAAAACTGATAGATCTCATAATATAGAAGTCGTCCCGTGTAACTTTGGTGGGGCTGGTAATAATGAGTATCAGAATGAGGCTTCGATTATGTGGGGTAACGTCAAGTCTATAATTAATATAATAGGTTTACCTGAAGATCAGCATCTTATAGAAGAACTATCAAGTAGAAGATGGCGTTTATCCCCATCTGGTAAGATAATGCTGGAACCCAAATCCGAGTACAAGAAAGAATTCAAATCCTCCCCCGACAGAGCAGACGCATTAGTCCTTTGTTTCGCACAAAAAGCACCTGAAGAGACAGTTCTAAAGAAACTGGATGTATTAGATCCCCAAACGGTTAAAGTCCTCCATTACGTAGGAGAAGAGCGATACGGGGCTGTATACTACGGTAAGGATATGACAATATCAGTAGCATACACAGCATGGGATGGTAGACGGTTGTATATCTATGATGAGTTCCTGTCAGGTGATTCAGTTGTTAGTGTAGCTATGAATATTATCCAGCATCAGGGATTAACTAAGATCATAGGCAACGACAGGATGTTTGGTAAGAATGCTGATGGTTTGGATATCAAGTATAGTAAATATGGTGTTAGACTGACAGAGAATTATAACTACGATGAGATGAGTGGAATAGATGCCTTGATAACTCTCACACTTCAGAAACGTCTTATCATTAATCCTGGGTGTGTTAAGACCATAGAGCAACTATCTGGATGGAAGATAGACAATAAACGTGTTGAACAGGAGAGAGAATACGGACTATGCTACGCTCTAACGTTGATAACCTCATTCTTAAAAAGAAAAATAACACATATGGAGTTACCTATGGTAATGAGTTCATACGTTGATAAAAGAGGTGTTACAGGGTTTAAATCTGTCAAAGATGAAAAAAGTTGGTTGCTAATGTAGAAAGTTCTTGACTTCTATACTTTTTTTCCACATATTAGTAATATGGAGCGTAAATCTGAAATTGTTTCTGTTAGATGCCCTGGTGATAGACCTCATGGTGAATTTGATCATTGTGGTAGATTACTTTTTTCATTTGACGAAGAATATATTTATATTTATTGCTCTCATTGCAAGTCTCACTATAAGGTAGCTATTCACGAGAATATGAATGTTGAGATGGAGCTGCTACCTAAAAATGAGAGGCTTGATCTTGTTAATAAAGTGAAAGCTGTAGTATAATGCCCTTTCCAGAGATGCTAACCAGTTTCCTGCCTTTTTTAAATAAACGTCCTAAAGAAGATGGTAGTGAGAAATTCTTTGGTGTAAAAGAATCCGCTGAAATAGTTGACTATGTTTCCACTGAGTTTGAGATAGCTTTAGACCACGCTTATAAAGAACATGAGCGTGAATCCAAGGCTTGGAAGATGTTTACTGGATTTAACAATGGTCAGTGGGATGAAGATATTATCTCTAAGATGAAGGAAGAGGGACGTAATCCGTTTCAGGGTAATATCATACAACCGAAAGTAGAGACCATTGCCGGAGCGTTTTTAAAGAACTTCTATGATATAGGATTTGAACCGTTTGACGGTGTGCACTCAGATCTGACAAGAGCTATGGCAGATCTGATGATGCGTGATAAAGAGATGATGAACTGGAACCAATCCTATGAACAGTGGTTAGTTGACTTTCTTGTTCACATTGGCATAGAAGAGATCTATATATCCGACAGGTATGATCCTCTTGGTAGTATAGGTTTCAGACCCATAATGAGAGGTCATTGTATATTAGACCCTCACTGGTTGAGTAATGATACATGGGATTTAAAAAGAGCATGGAAAGTAGCATATCTCACCCCTAAGCAGATTAAAGAAACTTATGAAACTCATTCAGACGAGATTGATTTTTATTTGAAAATGAGGGAAGGTAAGAATAGTGAGTATGAGCAACAGGATGAAACTAAAGGAATTCCTCATTTCAGCTTAACGGAACAGTTCGGTGATCAATATAGAGTAATAGAGTTTAAGCATATTGAGAGAGAAAAGAAAAAGATTGAGTTTGCATTTAATTCTAACGGAGATATGTTACAAGTTCCTGATATTGAAGATGAAGCATATATCCAGCAATGGATGATAGCAAATGGAGTTGATGTTTCATTAGATCCAATTACAAGAACAGAACCAGTTGATATCCTCTATGTTACTACAATATGTCCTCAGATTAGCAGAAACTTAGTCCTCGAAGATAAAAAATCAAAAATACAAATCGGTAGACTTGACATATTTCCTGGATCTTGCAGGAGATATAATGGTATTAATGGAGGTATTCCAGAGTTACTACAGTCTATTCAGGAGACGTATAATAAACGTGAATCTCAGGTAGATTTTATGATCGCCACATCTGCTAGTGGTGGGGTAGCAATGGACCCTGAGATAGTTGATAATGATGATTTTGCTAAGAAACAGATAGAAGAGAACTGGAACAAACCCAATTTTAAATTCTGGTCAGCTCCAAACAAACTTGCTTCTGGTAGAAATTATTTCGCTCAACTCCCTAAGAATCAGATAGATTTTCAAATTGTAAACGAAATAACCAGAATGCTTGAGATGAGTGATTTCATCAGTAAAACACCTGCTGCTATGGACGGTAGAAGTGAGGGCAGTGAGGATAGATCAGGTATTCTGTTAGCACGTAGACAGTTACAAGCTGAAACAGCTCTCACACTGATGAAGAATCGTATACAACAGCACTGGAATGATAAGGGTGAGGCTTATTTATTATTGGCTAAACAACTCTATAGTGGGGTGTATAGGATGATAACTATACCAAGTACAGGTAAAACTATAGAGATCAACAAGCCAATAGTAACACTGAATGGCGAGGTGTTGGAGAATGATATATCAACATTACCGAGAATGAAAGTATGTGTTACTGAGTCACCAGAGGGTGAAACTAATAGACTTATGGATAGAGCTACCAATATAGAACTGTTAAGAGTTCTTGGGCCTGAGAGTCCTATACAGAGAGCGAGGGCTGCCGGCAAAGCTGTTAATACAATCAATAAATCCAAAGAAGATAAGGTCATTACTGAACAAGATACAGAGCTTGAAATTGATCTTGTTAGAAAACGAGTAATGGCTGAAATTATGGGTCTTGATTTTCAGATGATGCAAATGCAGATGCAAATGATGCAGTTAGGCCAGCCACAATTACCTGTCAGTGGTGCTCCTCAGATGGGTGGAGAACAGCAGAGTGGACCTCCTATGGCAGAGGGTAATCCTAATGCTCAGATGCAGGGTAATAATATGACAGCTATGGGATTACAATAATTTATTTAACCGTTTAAATGACACAATAGTCAGGAGAGAATTATGGGTTACGAACCAATGGAAATGACAGCAGAAGAAATCAGACAGGGAGCATATACTGGTGATAAAGAAAAAGATCTTCAGATGATCAATGCTTTTTTGTCAGGTAATGTATCAGTTAAACAGCAGGAGGTTTCTAATGAGGAACCAGCAACACTTGATAATATTGTTACTGAAACATCGACAGAAGGTGAAACTGTCACTGAACCTGATTTTGATGCTGAGGAAGAAGAAAGAAAACGTAAATACGAACAGTTCCTCAAAGAGAAAGAATTAGCTGCGCAGATCGAAGAGGAACGTAAGAAACAACTCCTCATCGCTAAACAGAAAGAGGAGGAGATAAAGAAAGAAAGAGAAGCTCGCTTAGAACTGGAAAAGAAACTAAAAGAGCTATCTGAGTTGCAACAGACAAAAACGCAACAGCAATCAACTACCGATAGTTATACAGATGATTCCGAAGAGGAGTTTGTATCTGATTATGCTAAAGGTACACGGGAGAAAGTTGATCGCTTGGAATCACTCATTAATGAGTTTGGTTCTAATCATCCCAAGGTTAAGGAACTTGAGGAGGAAATCAGAACCTTTCGTGAAGAATTTAAAGTCGTCATGGAAGAGAGACAGCGCAAAGCTCGTGAAGAAGAAGAAAAACGTCAACGAGACAAGCTGTATGGTGGAATCAGAGAGTTCCAGAATCGGTATCCAGAATTAAAAACAACTGTAGATATCGAAGAAGTCGATCGTCAATATCAACAGTTTAGAAATGATATGGCTGTGGCTATCAAAGCTAAAAGTGTATTTGAGCTTGAACAGGCTATAGCAGATTATTTTGCTGGTGGTGATTATAAAAAGATAGCCGATGAAAAAGGTATCAAAGCCCCAGCAGATTATGATAAGTATCAGGCTATTGTTGATTTGTACGATATGAAACGTGGCGTAAAATATGATCCGGTAACCGGTAAAGAAAATCCAATTTTGAATGATGAGGGTCAGAGAGTTACTTATCGTTCACTTGAAGAAGCATATTACGTCAGGAATCGTGAGAAAGAACTTGCTGATATGAGAAGGAAATCTTCTCAGGAAATAGCTAAGAAGATATCTCAGATTAATGGTGGTGCTGTAGAACTTCCTTCTAACATGAATGGTCAGGTTGTACAGCAGGGGTATACTAAAGATCAGGTGAATACTCTGTTAAATACGGATATTAAAGCAATAATTAATGATCCTGTAAAGTTGGATGAATTTAAGCGGTTATCTATTGCAATGGGTTACGATGCTCCTGTTTATAGGGGACGTAAACTCTGGTAAAAAAGAAAGAAGTAAATTATGTCTAGTGTTATTGAGGTAGGATCCTTAGCCTTATCAGGTTCCGTACTCCCTGGTGGAGTAACTAATAATAAAATTAATGCAACAACTGCACGTCCTTACACTCTTTCAGATATGGATGTTGCAGGTGGTCTTTCCTATGATCTGCTTAACCGTAAACTCCAGATCGAGTCTACTCTTGACAGTGTATTTGAAGATGTAGGAACTGATGTTGTTTTCACTGGTAAAAAGATGGCTTTACCTGATGCTTGTGTTATGCGTGTTTCTGGTGGTAAACCTGAAGGTGCAAGAACACAGATCATGCCTATGATTCATCCTCTTGTTGGTCAGGCCGAATATGGTACTAACAGTGTACAGGAAGGTAAAGAACGTCAGACAACCATGAGCTACATGAAGATTTACTATAATGAATACTCATACGGTGTTGCTTATGAACACTGGGGTATGAATTATAACGAGCTTCAGGCACTTGGTTACTACAACGAACTTCAGCCTGCAATGTCAAAGTGGTACAAAGAAGATGCTGATCGTCAGTATCATGAAGCACTCCTTGAAGGATGTGGATACGTTCTTACAGGTGTTGGTACTAATCTCGGAAAAAACTACAACAAGAACTTTTACATCCCCAACACCGAATGGGATGATCAGCCAGAATTCAGTACAACTGCTGCTACTTACCTTGGTCGTATCAATGATGCTCTGGAAGCTGCTGCGACTGGGTCTTATGGTGTGAATGCTAACATTGATCTTGACTACTTCGGTGCTCTTGAACTGTATGCTTCACAGATCAAACGTATCACTCCTGTTACTATCGGAGGAAAGCCTTCATATGTTATGCTTCTGCCTTCTTCTCAGTATCTCGTACTGAAGAGACTGTCAGATGGTAAACTTGGAGATTTTTGGGCTAAAACTTACAATCAGTCATCTGAGGAAATGAATCTCCCTGGATACATTGGTCGTATCGGTAGCATTGTGGTTATTGAAGATATGAGATACCCCACTATTACATGTGACTATGATGATGATTTACACTACGTTGAATATGTAAACCCTGGTAATCAGGATTCACGTAACAAAACTGTGTATGATGTGGGTTCTAATCCGTCATGGGACGTTGGTTTCCTCATGGGTGCTGGTGCAATCATTGACTGGACTGTAACTCCACAGCACTTCGAAACTGCTGCTGATGGTTACAAGAAAAGGTCTGGTAAAGCAGTATTCTGTGAGAGAGGTATTCAGACAGCATATTGGGATACTGATAGTGCTGTTAACAAGAAGAATTTCTCTTCTATCACTTTACTGTTTTCAGCTCCGAGCTTAGTAGTTCGGAGCTAATTTATGGGGAGGGTAATCCTCCCCTTTTATTATTAATAAATTCCGTAAGAAAGGAAGTATTATGATTTCAAGTAAGAATTTAACTTGTGGTGGGGATGTAGATGTCCCCAAGTTTGTAGATATATCAGTATCCACAGGTATTGACCTGATTGAACTGATGTGGGTTCCTAGAGACGGTCAGCCAAGAGCAACAGCACCTGAAGTACATGGATACAAGTATCCTAAAGTGATTGATGATGAAGATTTCTTTGCTGAGGCTGTCAATGTAGAGTGGGTAGATAAGCCATTGAAGTTCTACCCTGACAATAACGGAAGATGTTGGGGATATGTGTTTGACACCGAATACAACCGAAAGAAACTACTTAACTCATTTTCTAACAACTGGTTTAGAATTGTTGATAAGAAGATCAGGGATGAGTTGATGAAAGAAGCTGAGGAAGCAGGAATATCAACCAAACCAGCAGAAAAGGTTCAGTTTATTATCAAGAAAACGAAACGTGAGAAGGAAGCCGAAGATAAGATTAAGGCAACAGAGCGTAAGTTGGAAGATCTTGAGAAACGAAAGAAGGAACTGGAAGAAGCTCTTGCTGAAGCGACAGGAAAGAAAATAGAATATGTTGGTAAACGTGTTAAGGGACGTATTCCTAAAGATAAAAAAGAACAGATCCTTAATGGAGACAATGTAGAAGATGCAGACCCAATCACTGATTAGTTTAGCAAAGAAGCAGTTCCCTGATTGGAGTAGAGAAATGCTGCTGGAGTTCTTGAATGAACTTCAGCGTATCATTTTTACACAGAGTCCTACCAATCAGATGAAGGTGTATGATCCATCCACAGGGAAAGATCCTATACTGACAACTACTTCTGGTCAGTATGAATATATTATTGATTCTACCAATGGGTTTGATGCTGAAATATGGAGAGTTGTGTCTGTATATATCAATGAAGACGAACCAATCGAATGTATGTTACTTGATACAACTCCGTCTTCACCTGCTAAAGTAATATTTAAAGAAGATCCTGCATCACAGGATTATTATGTCAGATGTTATAGATTTCCTGTTGAGTTGGTTACTGAGAATATTCAGTTGGAAGTACCTGATGCTTACCATCTATCTCATGTATATGAAGGGTTGTGTGGTTTAATAGAGAAGTTTCGTAGTGGTAAGTCTGACAGGTATGATGGTACATTCATGCAAACATTACTACCGGACTTACTAAAGAAGATGAGCGATAACCACACAAGAGTTGCTAATACCAAGTATAGAGGATATTAATGTGAGTAGCAAATCATTCAGACCGATGAGTAGACAGGAAGCAGAAAGATTTATCACTCGTGAACAGAGAGATTTTTCTGCTGGTGTATTTAAAGATATTCCAGGAACGTCTATCCCTGATAATGGTATTGCTGAGTTAAAGAACTTCATTAATAAAGGGTCTGAGCTTGTTAGTAGAAGTGGGAGTAAGCGGTGGGGGGATTATTCTACAGGAGTGCCACATGCTATACTACCCACAACTGTTGATGATATTCTTATTGTGTCTTTAGTTGCCGATACTGATAATAGAACGGTTACGACATCTGGATATGTATGGTCTGAGGATAATATAGGTGATTTTATAGTTTATGAGAATGGTATAAATGAAAAGATCATAAATTTCATAGATGAAAATAATGTAGTAACTCAGATATCAACAGATGAAACTATACTTGATATAGGTACTATCAGTATAAGAAAGCAGTTGAATGGGATTTATTTCCATAATTCACTTAAAAAAATAGTGATTCAGTTGGGTAGTGATATTTATGTATCATCTGATATATTTATTACATCATGGAAAAAAGCTATATGTGAATCAACAGAGATTCTTGAAAATAGTATTTCTACAATAGACGAATATAATGATTATCTTTTGATATTTAATCAGGGCGGTATTTATAGACTTGATTTAAACATCAATGTAAACGAGACTTATTTTTATTACAAAATAAACTCTTTGATTCCACAGGATAAATTAACGGGAGTAGATAAAACAGATACGAGTACATATTGTAGAAGATATATTTATGGTCTTGGAAAAATATCCGGTGTTGGTCAAAATAGAGATAGACTAACAAATGGATGTCGATTATTGATAGATAGTGGAACAAATACACCAGACAGTAATTATATAGACTACTCAGAATATTGGATGGAGGAGACTATATCTCCTTCAAATGGAAATACTATAGGTAATTTAACCATTCCAAACATCGATGGTCCTGCTGGTGAAGTTAAAGAAAATCATTGGGATGTATTTACTATTTGGGGAACTACAGATGTCAGTGAAGCTGGCTTAAATAAAACTGATGGTACTGCTACTAATCCATCAAGATATATATGGATAGCTGATGTACCAGTATGTAAGGCATTAGAAGTTAGTTTTAATGGTACTGCATGTACTGTTATTAGAGGTAGTTTGAGTAAGTATGATGTAGGATCTACTATAAACGCCCACTATGGAGATACATCATATGACACAGTGATTGTGTCTGTTGATGAAGAGAATAATACCTGTGAGATAGATGATAACCTGCCTTATGTAGAGAAAACGTGCGCATCATTAGGAGCCGCCCACTGTAATTATTTTAATTATGATGACACTGTTGGTGGATTCACTTTAAACACAGACTATTCTACCATCAATAATATTTCTGTTGGTGATAAGGTTTTCTTGGATAATGGTGTCTATGTATACATTTCAGAGATAGTAGACAACCACGTTTATTTTGCTGAAGATATAGAACTTGATGATACATATATAACAGGGTGTTGGAAACCTACATCCAGGTCATTTAACGATACAATAACAGATGATTTGTTAAGATCAAGAATAACTTCTTATACTTGTTATCAGAGATTGTATGAGAATTTACCTAATTGTAATATAGGAGTTATTTCATCCGGCTTTGTTTTCACTGCTCTTAGAGATGATAGAAATATTTATTATTCTCAACTAACAGAAGAATATGATTATATATCAGGTTATTATCATCCAGTTTATCAACAGTTTATTACCAAAGACGGGATACGCTTTTTAAAATTACTCAGAGATAAACTTGTTATTTATGGGTTTAATTCAACAAGATATATACTGATGTCATCATATGATGAATTGGATTTATCTGATATCGGTATCGTAGTTCCTATATTAACACAGAATATTTCTGTTGATGATAATATAGGCGTTGTTGCTTACGGTAGTATTAGATCTCTTGAAAATGGGGATCATATAATGATTACTAACGAACCAGCACTAAGAGTGTTTGATGGTAATGTCTTTTCAGAAAATTTGGCTTCAAAGAAGATGATGAATGAATTAAAGAAAATGCAGCCAAATATGTCAAGTATATACGATCCAATAATAGGATATATATTTTGGGGGTTAAATGCCTGATTTTGGAGTTGATTTTTATGCTAATAAGATAAGAGGTTTAGCACCTTTATCAGTGACGTTTTATCCTGTTGTAGATTTCGATTTTTATAATCTTCAGGATACTACCGATAGTATGATTTTGTTACAGGATACTACCGATTCGACTATATTATATCAGGATATAAATTAGGAGCAGATTAGATGGCTAATATTTATAACGAACCAGAATCAACCGCTGTTAAAATAACATTAAAGAATAATGTTTATTCTTATCTTAATACAAACATTGGAATAGCTAAAATATGTTTGATAACAGATCAGAAAAAATTTGGTTATAGCGATCTTCTTGGTAATTTAAAGAAGTGTTTAACTGATGCAAGTGGTTCATCTCTTACTCCTAAAAACTGTGTGTTTATAGCAGATAGTGAAGGTAGTGCTTCACATAGTACCACGTTTGTATATAATGATAATAAACTTGGTGTAAATATAGAAGCACCACAAAATAGAGCTCATTTCCATGAACCATCTACAGGAAATTGTTTAATACAAATAACAAATGCGAGTAGAGGTTCTTCTGATGATAACGATGGTATGACTATTGGAATAGTTGGTGATGATAATGTAATTAGAACTACATATGGTATTCCTATAAAAATTCAAGCGGAAGATCCCGATAGTCCAGGAACCTTTGTTGATTTAGCTACATTTCAAAATATTGATAGTAATTCTAAAAATACCATATTGAATACAGATTTGACAGTTAATATTATACCTGAAAAATCAACGGCAGCATCGGTATTTCTTACTCACGAAGAAAATACAATTAAGACCAGAACCGCCGCTCAAGTGCGCGATGATATTGGCGCAGCAGCAGTAAGCCACACACTAGTAAGTCATACTGATTGGTCAACATATTTTGATCAAGCTTTAAAGACGACAAGCACACCAACTTTTGCAAAATTAGTTTTAGGCACAAGACCAGCAAATGATCACCGATGGACTTTAGCACTTGATCAGCATAATACTTTGTATAGCCATCCATCAGCCACATTGAACATTATGCACAACTTATATCATGATGGTAGTAATTGGCGCTATAGATATGGCTCAGGTAGTAATTCAGGTGGTGTTGTAACGACACTTGCCTACAATCAATTTAGTGTACAGGTTGCAGATAGTGGTATTGCTGATCAAATAGCAACATTAACACCTGCAATCTTTACCAACCTAAATGGTAACACTGCTTTTGGCAAAAATAGTTTTGTCGGCGGTAATAGGCTTGAGGTTGAAGGAAATACACTTGTAAACGGCAAAACATCTACCAACAAACTCAACACAGGAACGTTTGTAAGAAAGTCCATTACTACCACAAACACTGTTATAAATCTCAATAGTGAGACCACCTGGAATTTCAGACTAAATACGAATTTAACCTCATCACCAAAAGTATATTTTTCAAATGCAAGAGAAGGTGATGAGATATTTATCGTGAACGAGTCACATAGCTATACCATTGAGCTACTGGCGGCGTATGGTTCACAGGGTCCAAACCTGTTTCCGCGGGAGGGTTTAATGTTGCGCTGCATCGGAGTGGATTATGACGACTACCCGGTATATGCGGTAGTTTCAAACATTTGGCTCGGTCCTGCGGAGTTGAAACCATGATAGTAAAGGTAGGTTCATTTTTTATACGGAATAAACATGAATAAAAAAACAAACTTCCAAATAGCAATCGGTGAAATCCCCGAAACAATTCGGGGGTATATGTTAACAGTTCAGAAGTGGGCTGAAAAGAACGGGTATGAATACAAGGTGATCATTGAGCAGCCTGAAAAACTTAAAGGCCTATCTCCGGTAGTAGCGAGTGAATGGATGAGAATTGAATTATTAATAGAAAACCCATATTCGTGCTTTGTTGATTGGGGAATAGAGATTAAAGATGAGATTATTTTAGGTGATGATCCTTTATTATTTCCTTTCTTTGATCAGTTTATTTATAATGGAAATAACACGGAATTATTTAAATCTGTATACAGAAAAATGATTGAAAGAAAAACTAAATCCAGAGATGAATGGAAAGATGAAATTGGTATTATTTATAAAGCATTCAGAAGTGTAAATTTTGATCGTTCTTGGTTAAAAGATTCAAATGGATTATATGTTCATAATCAAACAAAAAACGTAAAGGAGTTAGGAGAATGAACGAAGAAAAAAACATAAGTGTTAATTGGGATGTGGTGCTTGGAGAAACAGATATTCTTGCTGGCAGATTTCAGAGAGAAATTTTAAGTCTAATTAAACCATTTTATGATGCTGCTATAAAAGCACAACAGGATTTAGAAATAATTAAAAAAGAATTGGAAGAACTTAAAAAGTCATTAGAGGATAAATAATGGCTATCAGATATCATTGGGACTTTGGTGATGGTTCATCGAGTACAGAAGAAGTACCGACTCACGAATATATATATCCTGGCAGGTATACTGTTACATTAACAGTATGGGATGATATTGATGATATAAGAAATCCTATAACCAAAGTACTTTATATTTATGTTTATTCTGTAGAACAAATACCGAGAAAGACCAATAAATGTTTCGGTTTTTTTGTCAATGTTGAAACAAATGAGGAATAAATGGCTCTCAGTGACAGGAGTATTAAATTGGGAATAAAATATGATCAAGGTATAGATTTTACAGAGTATACTGGATATTGGCCGATGCCTGAGACTTGTGGTGGAGTAGTCAAAATACTTGATAATAATAACAATGTTAGAATACTCGTGTTGGATTTTAGAGATGGCAGATTCTATGATATTGCTATGAGAGAGGGTCCTGGTGGTTCATATGTTACTAACGAATTTAAAGATAAAGTTGAAACCGATGGAACTGGCGGATTTGACATAGAACCAGAAATTAGGTTTAAAGAAGACACTGGAGAATACGAGAAATTCTTAGTTGAACACGACACCAGTAGATTTTACGTTCGTCCATACGATGAAAGGAATAGAGATGTAATAGGATATGATTCTAATGGATATCCGCAGGATATAGAATTCACAGCAGAAATATACGCTGATGGAGTACCTGATATCAGCACAGCCTCTGCTAAAAAGATACCAGTTACAGGTGAAATAGTTTACGATAAGAAAGTGGAGGGTCACAGACTTCAAACTGCTTTTAAAGCTAATAAATCTGGTTTTAAATTAGTTGGTAGACAGCAGGATTATATAGTTAAAGATATCAATGAAACACCAGATATACGAGTATTAAATGAAGGTTTATGTCAACAGGTGTTGTCTAATGTATATAGAAGAATAACTCGTAGTAACCCTCTAATTGAAAAAATAACTAAATATACTATTGGTGGGGTTTTAACTACTGGGCCTGACAATAATGATACTGCTGTATCGATAACAGAGTCTGTGCCTTTATTCACACTCCCATCAATAACATCAACCACTGATTACTATGTGTTTGTATGGATCAAAAAGACAACTTTAAGTGGAGATGCTTTGTTTTCCACACCAGACGCAGATTTAAATGTTATTGTGTCAGAGTATGAGATCAATGGTTATGTGTTGTGTTATGGTGAATGGCAGCTTAATAGCGGTTTTAGTGGAGAATTATTAACTATAAACATAGACGAAAATACCTCACTCTTTGATTTTAGATTAGTTAAAAAGAGTACGGTTGCTACTATAGACGATGTTCTTGAATATATGTATAAAGATGGAAGTAAAAACAACTTTGATAACATTTGTCCGGTGGTATTCTAATGTATAAATTGAACAAACCTATTTTTAAGATATATCCAGATACTATTATTAAAAATGTACAAGACCATTTATCATCAATATGGGACGAATTAATAAGAATTTTACAGTGGAATAAAAAGGAGCATGATGATATAAAAAAAGAATTAATGGATGAGATCATCTTGTTGAAAAGAAGAATAACAAATCTAGAAAATAATCCTTGACTTCTATAATTTTATTCTACATATTATATGTATACTGTGAGGAAAAATGGCTTCGATATTTAGAAAAATATTTGATCGATTTAAACAGAATACTACAAGTGGCAATCCTGCTCATACGACTACTTTAGAGGCTCCCTCCGTTACTTTAGAGGCTCCCTCCGCTAAAAAAGCACCAGAAGCACCAGCACCATTAAGTATTTCGCTTGATCCAACATCACCATTATATACAAAACCCACATCCACATCAAGGACTCTTACTGATAATTCAGTTGATGATATTATCAAACAGATAAACGAAATAAATACATCTGTAGATACATCAGATCAAGAGAACTTCGATATAAATAAATATCTTGATCCTGTTAAACGAGGACTACAAGATCTTAATGGTGGTCAGATACAATCTGATGATGTAAGTAAATTTACTAACATGCGTACATCAGAAGCTCAGAAAGAATATGAGGATGCAACTGGTCGTGGATTAGATATGATTGAACAGTTCACAGATCCTAATTCTGATGTGTATAAAACAATGTTTAATAGACCATTGGATAGATTTGATGCTACGGCAGCAGCTACCAATATGTCTCAGTCGATGAGAATAGCAAACAACCCCTATTTAACTGACAGTGCTAAGCGTGTTGCTGGAGCAGAACTTAATCGTGTAACACAATCTAACAGAGCTGCATTGGTAGGAGATCTGACAGAGCAGATTAACAAACGGATGTTTGATGCTGCTAAAGAGTTTACTACACAATCAATAAACGCTGCTGAGTACGAAGAAGGTAAGTTTAAAACTGATGCTGATTTAGCAATGAGAGAAATGGCCAATAGGGTAGCAACTCTCCAATTACAAGGAGATCTTAGTATTACAGAAGCTAAATTAGCATATCAACAAATAACCGATGGTATTGATAATCAGTGGAAGAATAGATCAGCACAATTAGAAAAAATTGCACTATTATTAGATAGTGAAGAATTTAAATTAAAAGCAGACGAAGCAAGAACTGCTGCATTTGATTTTTGGGCTGAACATAGCGTTAATAGACTTATAGAGATGAAGAACTCTAACGGGGGGACTATAACACTTGATCAGGTTAAGAACGACCCTCTTACAATGTCATATCTGATGAAAGAGATGGAGATGAGTGGGTATGAGGGTAATGTTGATGATTATATTCAGTCACGTATAGATTTCGCCAAAACACAGGTTCAGATAGATCAGGAAGCAGTTGATGCGCTTATACAGACATATAAGAATAGTGGGATGGATGAAGAGACTGCAACAGCATTTGCAGAGTATTATTCACAGTTAAAGAATGGGGCAATACAGAATGAGGATGGTTCGTGGTATGTACCTGGAGCTGACGGTAAACCTTTAATTACATTTAAAGATGGTAAACCGATATTCGAAAATGCTAATAAAGATGATGGTGGTGCTGATATCCCAACAGAAGTAGGTAAGACATACACACTTGAAGGTAAACTCTATCAAGTTGGTGAAGATGGTAAGGGTGTGGAAATACAAAATGGTGCTTACTATACTGAAGGTGATATTGTTTATGTTAATAACAACGGTGTTCCTACTAAGGTGTCAACACCTACAGAATTATGGGGCACTGAAGCCACGTCGATCATAGAACTTGGCGAAGGAACAAAAATATATGATGAAATTATGAGTAAACGAACGGAAGAAATTCTTGCTGGTACTTATAATTATGAGCAATTAAAATCGGATCCAGAAAAAATGTCATTGGCTAAGAAATTAGCTACCCCTATTGATACTGGAACCAGACCAACATCAGATGACAAACGAGCATTTACTTCGGTTCCCGAAAAGAACGTACCATTCACATACAATGGTAAAACTTATATGAGAGTTGGAGATGTTGGTTATCAACCAGTTCATGGTAAGGGATGGGATTATCAGCATTATCAGGTTATTGATTTAGATACTGGTAACGTTGTTTGGGTTGATAGTAAAGCAGGAGTGTTTACAATAGATGGCGTTCCACCACAAGCTTCAACTGAAAGTGATACAGAAGAAAATAATCCAGTTTTTAAATATCTGATAGGTCACATTAAGGAAAGAGCTAAGACAATTAAATAAAGAAAACATATCCTGTTGATTCTGATGCGGGTAATAGTTCTATTACACGTCCAAGAGGTCGGTCATTGATGATATAAGATACTGTATTTGAAACAGTATCTTAAAAGTAAGAAGGATTAAACATGGCAAATAAAGGATCTGGTGTTGGTTTAAAGAATCCATTTGAAGAGGACTATTCATTATTGAGTTCTAATAGAGGATTACTACAGACTAACAGTCCGTATATGGGAGGATTTAAAAACCCTTTAGATTCACGACCAACATCACTAAGTAATCCTAATGGTGGATGGTTGGAGAATAACAGTCCTTATATGGATCCTAAGAACTGGGGTATTGATGGTCCTGATGATTATGTCGATGGGATGAACTCTGCTAAAGTTGGAATGATCTCAACAGCAGCTGATGCAGCAGGAAAATTAACTGGAGCTATCGTTGGTGGGATATTACAGAAAAAAGATAATGAGAATGCTCGTAATGAAGCTAGAGAGTTAGCTAATATAACAAGAGAAGATACTCTTAAACAGCAGAATATAGAGTTATCTTTTCGTAAGAAACAGATCGAGCAGGAAGAACAACAGATGCAGTTGCAGCAGATGAGAGAAACTATCAATCAGAGATTCTCTATATGGCGGAATAAGTTTCAGAGAGAACTACAGAATATCAATAAAGCCAGACAAGCTGCCGTTGAGTTCAAACAGAAATATATGCAGTTGGACGAAGAGAAAAGACAGCAGATAGTTCGGGGGATGATCTAATGGTTGTTAGGAATAAAGTTAATCGTGGATCTAACAGATATGTAGTGGTCGGTTCTCGTAGAGCTTATGTACAAGCTATATTAGTTATAGCAAACGCACTAATAACAGCAGGAACAGCTATAGGTAAAGGTGTTGCTAGTAAACGTGAGAATGAGAGAGCACGTGAAGAAGCTCGTAGATTAGCTGAGATACAAAGACGTGATACTTTGAAGTTCCAGGCTGAACAGAATAAACTCACTGAAAGACAATTGGAGAACAATCAGAACTTTATTAATTTTAATAGATCTTTGTTAGGTACTCAGATTAATGAACAGAATAAACAGAAACAGTTTATTGAAGATACAGCTAACCAGAGTATCCTTGAACAGACAGCAGATCAGAACCTTGATCCGTTGAAGATTAACAGACGGAGATTCTTATAATGAGTGGTTTTTACGGGTATAATCCTGGGGATTTCAGGACAGATTTTTCATGGTTGGGTGATATTGGTGCTGCTATTAGTAAAACAGCTAATGCTTTTCCTGAGTTGTGGGATCTAAACCAACAGATTAAAGAGAATCGTTTTTTCAAACAGAAAGCCTACACTGAGATACAGGAATGGATTGACTGGTTAGATGATACTAAGGTGACTAACATTGCTTCATCGATGGGATTACAATATGATCCTAATGATCCTCAACAGGCTAGAAACCTCCTCAAACAACAGATATTAGATCCTTCTAAGTTAAGCGATAAGCTATCTAACGAAGATTATGTTAAGCGTTTAGCTATAGACTCTATAGCTCCTATTGTAGAAGCTGCTAAGGCTAAAGCTAACGGAGTATTAACAGAGGGTGATCTGTTTGCTGGATTCAAGTCAGGTGTTACCAGAGAGGCGTTTAAGAACTATACGACAACTGGTAAAGCCATGATGGAAGATGAACAGTATCAGAAGACGTTTAATAGAAGGTTTGGTCGGGGTGGTGAGTTGGAGACTGAGCTTGGTATGCAGAATCAGTCTCAGTTGGATCTCAATCAGAAACAGTATGATGTTGAGCAGCAGAGATCATCTGATATATATGCTCAAGTTGATGATATTACGAGTATGGTTAAGAGATCAGATGAAGTATGGACTTCTCCTGGACTTGATCAATACGATCCTAAAGCAAGAGAAAAGGCATATGAAACACTGGCAGCTAAAGAAGCTAATGAACTAAGACTCGAACTTAAAGAAATGGATCAGCAGATTCGACAGCTGCAATCTACGAACAAACCTGTTTCTGTTGATGTATTTGATGACCTTATAACATCTATTGATACTAAAATCTATCAGAAGGGTGCTCAATTAGATGCTCATTTGAAGAATACAGACGCTAAGAAAGCAAGCCCCAACATCTATAATCAACAGACTGAGAAGATTAAACGTGAGTTGGAAGAACTAAAAATTAGACAGAAAAAAGCTTATGATGCTCGTGATACTTTTTTGGATAAAGGACAATTTACAACACAGAGTTATAACGAAGCATCCAAACAAGCCGAAATTAATTATGAGACACAGATTAAGCCTCAAGAAGAAAAAGAGATGATTGATCTCTTTAATAACAACGTTAATATGAAATTTGGTGGATTTAGTGGAGGTGGGCTTGGTCGTGGTGATGATTTAGAGCGTTTCATATCAGCTTATAAAGCTAGATTTGGTGTAGCACCAGTTATTAAAGACGGTAAACCAATACCTCAGTTTGGTGGGTCTACTGGAACACAGATAACTCCTGGTGGTGGGATTAATCTGAGAATTAGTCCATCAACCAAGAAAACAGATGATGATATAATCAACGAAGAACTTAAAAAACATTATGACAAGAACTGAATTCGTACAAAAAATGGTAGGTATGGGAGCTACACGAGAACAAATCAAGTCAGCTCTTCAGAGACGCAGATCTGAGATTGGTTTATTTGACGATGAAATAGATAATAACGATCTTGGTTCTATTGCTTCTAAGTATGAATCAGGTAATGATCCCTCTATCATATCTTCAGGTGAAGGTGATATTGGTGGTAAATCTTATGGCTTATTTCAATTATCTACTGAAACTGGTACATTGAGAGATTTCCTCAACACATCTGGATACGCTAATCAGTTTCAAGGAACTATAGGATCTCCTAACTTTGATAAGAAGTGGAAAGAGTTATCTCAGGATGAAGAGTTTAATAATAAACAAAAAGAATATATTATTAATACTCATTACAAACCAGTTGAAAATTACTTGAGATCTAAATATGGTTTAGACATATCTCAATCTAAGGCAGTTAAAGAATTAGTATATTCTACTGCTAACCAGTTTGGTGCTAAATTAGCACAGAAAGTATTCGATGAAGCTCTTAGTGGTAAAACTGAATTGGATGAAAAAACATTTATTGATAGTGTAATAGATGTAAAATTAGATACTGATAGATGGTTTAAGAGTAGTCCTATCGAGACAAGACAATCAGTTAAGAATAGATTTATCAAAGAACGAGAAGATCTGTACGGTCTAATTACTCCCATTGAACAAGTAACCGAACAACCCACCGAACAAGTAGTTACTCGATCACAGGAACAAATACCTGAAGGTGATTGGACTACCTTTTTCAAAGGAGCTATGGTTGGATTAAAAGATATAGTCAGTGGAGTATTTGGTGGTCTTGCTTCTATTAATAAAATAGATGCTCAGAATAAAGCCAAACTGATAAAAGATGTAACTGGTATAGATATAAAAAATACAGATAATAAGTCATATGATACTACAGTTGAAAAAATAAAAGAAAAATTAAACTTTACTCCTGAAATATGGGAGAAGGAAGTAAATAAGGTAGCCAGTGATCCTCTTATTTCTAAAAATATACCACAGGTGATCAATACTTGGGCTACTATGACAACGACTAATCTACCGCAGATACTGACACAATTAGCTGGTAATGTAGGATCAGCAACATTACTTATAGCAAGAGAAACCGATAGTTATTTAGAAGAAGCCAAGAAATTAGGTATTCCAGATGAGATAGCTCAGAAGTACGCAATGCAATATGCTATACCATCTGGTATGAGTGAATATGTTGATAATTTACTGATGTTCGGTAAAAAGGTTCCTGTAGTTAAGAATTTGGCTGAGTCTGTAAAAAACAAAATCGTTGGAAAGGTAATAAATGAGTTAGGTGCTGGTACTGTAGGAGGAGCACAGGAAGCATTACAGAGTAGAATAATGCAGTATACACTTGGTAAAGCTGCTAAAGAAGCCAATATACCAGAAGATCAGTTACCTAAACAGGATTATGGTAGAGACTTCTGGAGTGGGTTTGGTATCGAGATATTAACTCGTGGTGCTGGAAGTGCTGTTAATAAGGCAATACAACCCAAACAACAGAACACCGAACAATCACAGCAGGAACTACAAGCTGTTGATGAACAGGGTAACCCTGTCAGTACTATGACAGAACCGGCTCAACAGTTAATAAATGAGCAGGGCGAAGTAGACGAATCTCCTTACATCAAGAGTTTCGATATGACAGAGGAGGATCTACTTTCGAGATATGAATATGATAAAGAAGGTAGAAATCTATTAAAATCTGCTGTTACTACAGATCCGAAAATAGACGAAGAAACAAGATCCAGACTTTTATCAGAGATGGATCAGATTGATAACACAACAGAAGAGGTTATAGATGAAGAAGAAAGTCAAGAAACCGAAACCCTGTTAAACGAACAGGAACCTGCCGTAGAGCCTCAATCATCACAGGAGGCTACTACACCTATCCCTACTACAGAAACCAGCCCTAATGCTGATCTACCAAGCGTAGAAACAGCTACGGAACAGACTCAACCTCAAGAGGTTGTTCCAGTAAATGAAGTAGAGCAGGAAACCCCTGCTTCTACTCCTCTTGCCAGTAAAACCACGAGTGCTACCATAGATAATGAAGTAGCAAAAACTGAGCCTGTATTATCCAAAGAACAGAAGAAGTTTATTAGTAGACTCGATATACCAGAAGATAAACTATCGGTTGCTAAGGAGATCGTTAGTAACATAGACTTTAGCGTTCCTTATCAGAATAAGTCTGAAGCAGCTAAACTCGGTCCTAAGTTTAAGCGGTTAATTAGAATTATCGCTAATGATCCTGAGTTTTCGATAGAACTTAACGGTGAAGAAGTTACTCTCAAGGATGCTATTAAAGGTAAAACTCGTCAGCAAATGGCAGAGATAGCAGACCTGGCAGCACTTGGAACTGAATTGGAAGCTCAAGGTGCTGGTTCCACAACGAAGAAACAGAAACGTAGACAGTTTGTAGAGTCTATCACTAATGGGATGGAGTACACACCTGAGTTAGAACAGCAGATTAAGAAAGAATTTGCTGGTAATAAAGACTTCAACTTCGACAAAATATTTGAAGTGGTGACTGGTGATGTATCTAAAAAAGAACAGAATAGAATATATAAAGAAGGCGTATCTAAAGGGTTTAAAGGCGAGAAACTAACCAAATACCTCACCGATGAGATTAATAAACTACCAGGCAGAAAGACTCTCTTGATAAAGAACCCTAAGAAGTTTGCTGAGTTAAAGGGTGAAGACGTTCAAAGTGTTGACGCTAAAGACATCGATGTTATATTTGACAGAGATGATGTCAGTGTCAGGATGATGAGAACATCTGAACCAGTTACTAAAACCGACAGTAATTCTATTACACCTGATGTACGCAAGGTAGTCAAGGAATCCCTCAAAGTATTTAAGGGAAGCACTAAGATACCCCGTATAGTCGTAGGTAAGAAGTTTGGTACTATTGAGCTGTCAAATAGAGATTACGGTGCTATATTCAATGGTAAAGATGGTAGATCGACTATAATGATCAACCCTGATATACCTAAATCCCAGATAGTTCCTACAGTAGTACATGAGCTGTTTGGTCACTATGGAGCATCTAAGGTAGTTAGTTCTATTGATAAAGACCTGGCTCAATACGCAAGAGATCTATTTCAAAAAGATATTGACAGTGATTTCACTAAAAAGATAGCTAATACATACGCTAAACAGATAAAGAAAGATCCTACAGTTTTATTTGATGAATGGTTGGCTAAACGAGTTGAAGACGTAGCTAAAGAATATTATGATAAAGATGGTAACTTCAACGAAGCTAAATATAAAGCTGATGAAAGTGTACTGAAGAAAGTATATAACTTCATCAGAGGGTTATCTGATAGAATATTTAAGAAGTGGTTTAAACAAAAGGCGTCAAAAACAGAGATAGATGCTATGGCTAAGTCTATCATTCAACAATTCGGTAAGATTGATGATAGTGGATATACTGGACAGACACGTAGATCTGTTGCTGCTACAAAAGTTGAAAATAAACCTAAGAAGAAACATAAGCCATTTAAACAGTTAACAGCCAAACAAAAAGCTGAGACTTATGTAGCTGATAAGATCAAACTTAGATTAACCGATAGAAACGTCAAGATAAGATTTTATGACTTCGTTAATAAGCATTTGTATGGTGTTGGTGCTGACTCTTATCGTAGACAGATATTTGCTCTTATTGAAAAAGTAGAAGCTGTTGATGATGTTTATTACAAGAAAGCAATGGAACTTGTTGATGAAGCTATAGATTATAAGAAAGCTCATCAGGCTTTTGTCAGAGTTCGAGCTTTTAAGATGAAACATAAGAACCTACTTAAAAAGTCTGATCCTGATTATAAGAAAATAGCAACTGAATTAGAATCATTAGAAGCAGATTATAAGAAATTTGTAGATTATACTACAATGAAAAGATTGAATGATCGTGGTGAAGTATTAAAACCAAAAAGAAAAGATAAAGCTGGCAATTTAATTTCAACTAAACCAGGAGCAAGATATAATTCTCTTTTAGAACAGAAATTTGCTGAGATTATAACTAAAGACGGAGAAGAATATTATACTCTTACAGATTTAGGTAAGAAGACTTTTCCACAGTATAAAAAAGATCTTACTACAGCAGATGGAATGTTTGATGCTCAGAGGATCAACAGTACACTCATTGCTATTAAAGAAGAATTTAAAGCTGTAAATGATAGAGTAAAAAGTATCAAAAAAGAGAAAAAAACTGAGACAGAAATAGCAGTAGAAGACATTGGTAAACAGGTATCAGCTAAGAAACGCACCCCAAAACAAAGTAAATCAGCTAACTTCTGGAACTACAGTGAGAATCCTTTTTGGAGATGGGTAGGTTCGCCCAGGAGTTTAACTAATATCAACTTAAAGTATAAAGCTGAAGAGATGGATGGGTATAGGGATGATGGGATGTTTCAGAAGTATATCACTAATCCTATGGCAAAAAATAGGCTTAAAGTATATGAGAACAAAAATAAGCTTGATGATGGACTCAAGGAAGACTTCAAAAAGTTTGGTTTATCATACAAAGACATTAGAATAATGTCAGATCAGTTATCTGTCGGTATCGTTGAGAGACTCTTCGCTGGTGATAAAAAGAAAAGAAAACGTAAAGTTCGGTTCGATAATGGTGAAGTAGAGATGAGTGAAGCAAGAGAAGTTTCACTTTATCTATTAGCACAAAGCGAACCTGGGTATAATCACCTTGTCAACGGAGGATTTTTAATTGAAACCGATGGTGGAAATACAGAACCGTTTGTATTAACTGATAATGATATTTTATCACTCGGTAAGAGATTAAATACCAGACAGAAAAAACTTGTAAAAGTCATCAAGTCTCATTTTGAAAGACAAGCAGAGATAGGCAACGAAGTATCTTTAGCTGATATTGGCGAGAAAATATTTAACGAACCTAACTACTTTCCTATATGGGTACATAAAGACTATTTAGCATCTGATAAACAAGTTGTTAATACACCAGAAGATTTCAGACAAACGTTCTTTAAAGGTCTACCATCAATTACTAAAGCACGTCAGGATAGTAAACAGCCTATAATACTCGAAGATCCTTTCATAGCTATAGCTAGAACTTACTCACTATTCAATCAGTATATGGATATGGTGATGGTTACTAACAAGGTCTGGAATATTATCAATGATGATAAATTCAGAACTATGATGATAAAGAATGGATATGAGGCTGAATTTAGAGCTATGTATGATGATGTTAAAGACATGATGACTGTAAAGGTTAAAGATTCATCTGAACAAGCTCTTAAAATTATCAGTAATGTGTTCACTATAGGAGTTCTTGGATATAAACCATCAGTATCTTTATCACAGCCTATAGCAACCGTTCTTTACTTCCCTGAGATGGATATCGGATGGAGAGAGTTTGCTAAAGCGTCTCTTGATGTAAGGAACTGGTTTAGTAAAAGTACAATTAAAGAGAAGATGAGTTTTAAAAAACACATTGAGAAGTTATCACCATATCTCAAAGAGCGTTTTAATAACTCAATGGAAGTTGTTATGAGAGGTACTCAAAATAGAGCCACAGCAGCACAGATGTTTCTTGGTGGAAAAAAACTCAAAAGAGATCATCTAAAGTTTATTCTGTCATCTCGTGGTGCGATGTCCTGGATACAGGATATGGACACATCAAGTATCATGGGTATATGGAAATTACTCGAAGTTGAAGCTGTTGCTAAAGGATATAAAAGAGGAACTACTGAGTTTGATAATTATGTAGCAAGAAGAACTGAGTACATCACACAGATGACACAGCAGACATTTGATCCATTTGATAGTCCTCCACTGGCAAGAACAACATTAGGTAGACTTATAACACGATTTTTATCGCAGTCTCTAAAGTCTGGTATGATGTTAAGAAAACAAATGTATAAATTAGGTGACGGTGAATTATCAGTTAAAGATAGAACTAAAGCAGGACTTAACGCTTTAGGTATTATCTTATCTCAATCTGTTGCAGTTGAGTTACTGAAAGTAGGTATAAAAGCTGTTGGTGGAGGGTTTGAAGATGATGAATGGATGACAGCAGAATACTGGGCTAGGAGTTTAGCAACTAATGTGTCTACTTTATTTGGTGCACCAGGTATCATATTGGGCGGTATCTTTGGTGGGTATGGTAATGTTGGTGGAGGTAACTTTGGTGCTCTAACAGAGCGGATAGGTGGTGCAACAAGGAAGCTAATTAGAGCTATTGATAATCAAGATGCAAATTTGGCTGTAGTGGCTGTATATGAATTAGCAAAAACGTTCTTACCTATAGGTGGACCAGAACAACTATATAAATTCGCTGTAGGTTTAGTTGAGATATGGGGTGTGGGGAGGTAGTAAGGTATGATAGATACTATTGTCAGTACGGCTAATTATGCTGCTCCTGTTATAGCTGGAGTAAATTGGTCGGTTGTGTTAAGTTCTACTACGATTACCGGTTTAATCGGTAAAATAATATGGGATTGGTTAAAGTCCCCAAGACACTCATGTCTTATGCACCAAGATCTTTCAAATGAAATAGCTGGTATAAAGAGTCATGTATTTGAACTCAAAACAGATATTGCAGTTATGAATAATAATATTAATTGGTTAATAGATGATTACAAGAAAAGAAACGGGGTTAGATAATGAAACAAGTAAATTCAAATCCGACAGTTAATGGTAATATAACCTTGACAACTTACGAATTTAGTTCTACTGGAAAAGATGGAGTTGTTACAGTAACTGCTCCGGTTGATGTATCGGCAATCAAAAGAGGACAGGGCATATTCCTGTCAATAGATTCTGGTAACGCTCAGGGGTTTAAGCAGAACGTAGAATATTTCGCTATACCTGAAGATGCTACACATATAGCACTCGCAGCTACTTATACTGATGCTATGAATGGGATAGCAATAGAAACTACTGGAGATGCAGGAGCTGGTGTTATTTATCCAGTGTATAGAGTTGGTGGGGTGTTATATGTAGGAACTGGTGGGGATCTAAGTATGAGAGGTATTATGAGTAAGGAGTTCTCCGACCATAAGAACATACCAGACGGCACATGGTTTCCATGTATGATAGGTGATATTAAATCACAAGGTAGTACAGCATCGGATCTTGTCGTTTGGAGTAACTAAATGGTACTGAAAGAATATTTTACAGACAAAGAGTTAAACTGTAGTTGTGGATGTGGGTTACTACCTCCATATGAGTCTTTAGAGAGATTATACCTGTTAAGATTACTGTGTGGATTCCCGTTATATATCAACTCTGCTGCCAGGTGTAAGAACTATAACTCTAAAGTTGGTGGTAAGGAAGGGTCTACTCATTTACCAGAATGGGATAGAACTGGATTCCTTAGAGGTAAAGGTGGATGTGGATTTGATATCAGAAATGATAGAAAAATAGATTTTCAGAAAAGACAGATTATTGTAGAAAAAGCAATCTTTTGTGGGTTTAAAGGATTGGGATTTGCCAATACATTCATCCATATAGATGATGCCAAAAGAGACAAATTAACAGAATGGTGGTATTAATGATAATTAAAAACAGGAGGTTACTATGAGTATAGTGGTAAGCACAACATTAGGAAATGCTCTTCTCGATCTGATAGATTCTACTATAAACACAAATGGTCCGGGAAGCGTACAGTTCGCAACCGATTCAACTTTTTCAACGGTGTTAGCTGAGATTACCTTAAATAATCCGGCCTTTGGATCTGCAGCAGATAAAACAATAGCTCTTGATGTAGATCCTGCTTTGTCTGCAACTGTTGCAGAAAATGGCACTGTGTCACACTTCAGATTTCGCGATGGAACAGGCGCAGAAGTGTTGCGCGGAACTGTTGGAGTGTCAAATGCGGATTGGATATTTGACGTTGTTGTATGGGCCACAGGTGGAACGATTATTGTCAATCCTGGTGAATTATCAGTAGCGTAAAGGAGTGTTTATCAATGTCCTTAAAAATTGACATAAAAAAGATTGTAAAATTCAAGGGTAATGGCATATACCATCCACCCAAAAAGGATGCACCTGACAACAAAGAAGAAAAGAAAGAGACTGGAGATAGGTAAGTATGGCAAACATTGACAATCCACAGGCAGTCAAGTTCTGCAACAAAAACATTAGGGTTGCGGCTGATAAGCTAGCTCGTGCGTATTATTTTGCAAAGGCTACAGTAGATGAGTGGCTCGCTAATAATATGGGTGAAATAATCCCTGTTAGTAATGATATTATTGACGACGGCTCAACTACTGATGGCAGACCAGTAATTACTGGTAATGATGTTACTTGTATGATTTACACATTACAAGACCTGATTGTTGAGTTTGAAGAGTCAAACAAGACAAAATTGAATTCTATTTTGAAAATCGCTCCGAATCCGATAGGGTGAAAATATGGCAATATATTTTGCATCAAGCTTAGCTAGAGGTGGCGGAAACGGGTCTTTCAGTAACCCGTGGACGCTTCAGGAAGGGATGATTGTTGAGTCTCCTGATGAACTCAGAATTATCGCGGACGGCCCTTATTTGCCAACCGCAACGTTATCTCCAACGGGAATTGGTTCAGCCAATAACCCGGTATTGATTACAGGGTGCAGCTTGACGGGCGATGTAGATGGTACCAAGGCCGATATATCAGGTGTAGCCTTACCATCTGAGACAGACATACTGGAGCATACAATCTGCCAATCAGGACAATCCGTTGCACAGTATATAATGTACAAAAATCTGATAGTCAGAAATTCACCCAGACACGGCATAGCCTGTCCGAGTAATACAAATTTACGTTTTAACAATATTGATATACTGAATAATGCACAATGGGGAGCAACTCCGCTTACAAATTCTAACGCAAGATTCTCATTCACTAATTGTCGGATAAGCGGAAACATGTACGGTATAGGCACTGCTACTAACAGCAGAATGCCAAATCTGAAATTGATTGCATGCACAATTGAAAACAATTCGGATACAGGCATTTGTGTTGCCACCGAATTGACAGTATTAAAATCAGTTGTAAAAAATAATGGTATTGGTATACGTGCTAATAGTACTACACCATCGGCGTGGTCGATATCCAGCAGCACATTTTATAAAAATACAAATGCAATTGATGTTGGAAATGGCCGTCTTGATCTATCTATTATCGAAAGCAACATATTTCGGAACAATACAGGCTATGCTTTTAAATCAGGGAATACGATAATAGATCGCATTACAATAATGAACAATTGCTTTTCGAACAATTCTTCCGGCGATTCTGAATCAGGCCCGATAACAGGTAATGGGAATATTCACGATGATCCGTTGTTCGTATCAGAAGTTGAAGGCGACGAGGATTTTAATTTACAACCAACTTCACCCTGTATAAATACAGGTCTTAACCCGTACGGATACTAATGATGGATATTGGAGCACTACAATACGGAGGCTGGGACGTTGGGGCGTTGCAGTATATGGGGAGTGGACCAGTTGAAGATGATTACACTGGATCATTAAACAAACAATTACAGGTATACGGCCAATTCAGAGGTGATTACAGAATAAACAGCACCTTACACAGTAGTATCACAATAAACTCAAACTTACAGGGCGGATATACTCCCCCACCCCCAGCAACGGGAAATCTTAAAATGAATATCTTAATACACGGGCAGTTTGGTGGTAGTTATACCGCATCTTTAGATCATATATTAGTAAAACCAAGCAACGTCAAAGTAGCAATAGGTAAAACTAAACAACTCTCAGCAATAGGATATGATGCATATGGGAATGTAATTCAAATTGTTGATATTATCACGTGGTCCACAGACGCAGAACATGGTTCAATTGATCAAACCGGATTATTCACTGCCGGTGAAACTGCAGAGGAGTGCACTGTAACTGCGGCAGTAGGGGAGATTAGTGATTCTGTTAATATAAAAGTAGTAGAAAAATTAATGGTTGGTTCCAATAGAATTAACGTTAAAGTAAAAGTCGGTTTTTAAAGGAGGTACTATGAGAAAACTGATGTGGTTACTACCGTTCATCCCTGCTTTAGTTTATGCAGGAGAACCAGCTAAATTAGGAGATCTGAAAGCATGGTTGATAGGTATAGGTATTTCGGTAGCTCTGGCAGCAGCAGTAAGATTCTTTCCTAAACAGAAACTTATTGACATTGTTTCTCCGGTGTGTTTTGGTGCTGGAAAAATAGTAAGTAAGTTTATGTTATTAAGGTTGGGTAAAAAAGCTGCTAATAGCATTGAAGAAGGTGTGTTTGTAACATTGTCAAGTGTGATATATGCTGTTGTTGATAGTTTTATGAAGGGTTTGTTAGAAGATAACAAAGAAGAAGAAATTAACAAAATAAAAGAAGATATGAGGAAAAATAATCCTCTCTTCAACATTAAGCTTCCTAAATAAGAAAGGGGACTAAATATGTCCAGAAGTATTGCTCAGTTTAAGTTTCTGCTGAATAAAGCAGATAGAGTTAGTGATGACTGTTGGAACGTCACTACTTCAAAGAGAAAAACACTTATTGTTCCGACCGGGTTTAAACTCTTTGACACAGATCTCAAGATTCTGTTTCTTGGTGATGGTGTTACGTATGGTGGAATTCCTGTCGATGGTAAAGAAGGTGGAAGAACTATCGTAACTGATACTGCTGATGGTTTTACATCCATCGACACGTTTAAAACTGTTACCAAAGCAGCAAGTGGTGTGTTTACTTCAACAGCTCATGGGTTCTCTGTTGGTACTAAGATCATTCCTATGGCTGCTGATACTACTTATTATAAAGTAAAAAAGGATACAGTGTATACCGTAGCTACAGTTCCTGATGAGAACACATTTACCCTTACTGGTGTTACCCCTGAAGATAAAACTGCTGATTTGGTCGTAAAGGTATACAGTATAGCAGATAATAACTATGTTACCTGGGATCAGGCAGCTTACCTTAGAACTGGTGACGCTGTAACCGTAGATGATGGTGATGGAACACTCCCATCTGGATTAGAAGAAACTACTTATTACATCGTTAAGGATGATAGTGCAGATAATGGTGGGTTGGAAAAGAACACTACCATAAAGTTTAGGTTCTCTGATAGTAGAGCACATGCACTGGCCGGTACTCATATAGTAACTATCCGTGATGCTGGTACTGAGGGATTTACCGCAGCTGTTGCGGGTGTATATCTAACAAATGCTGATAAGACAGTGTTTGCATCATTTGGTGCAGCTGCTGATATATACCTTCCATCTGCAACTGACGCTGGATTAGGTAAGTCGTTTGAGATTAACAACAGTGGTACAGCTGATTGTACAGTTAAGTCTGAAGGTGGAACTGTTATGGGAGCTGCTGCTGGAAATGGTAAAAGACTTAAAGCATCAAGTAATGACTTTATCGTAGTGAAGAGTGATGGAACTAATTGGTGTGCTTTTGGAGCGCAGATCACTCCTGCTACTGGTACTTAGTATTTGTAAAGTAGTTCTGGTAATAAAAAAGGGGCGTAAAGCCCCTGTTCTTTTTATTCTTCATCTCCTTCAATAACAGTATTTTCATTCTCCCATTTTAAATAGCCAGATTTTAAACCTATAATTTCTATTTCTTCTTTGGTAAGATCTTTACCAACACCTATTAAATATCCGATTTTAAATGTTTCAAATCCTAAATCATCAACTACTTTAATTGTATTACCTTCGAGTTTTTTGATCTTATGCTCTAATATTTCTACCCGATTTTCTAATTCTAATAACATCAACTCCTCCATTCTAATGTTAAAGGTATCTCATAACTAACATCATACTTCTGTGTGTCGAAGAACAGAAATGGATTCATATCAATATGTTTGTTCTGTAGAAACTGCTCGTTCTGCTCCTTATCAAATCGTTCATAGTGTGATGCTATACACGACTGATTATAACAGGTTATGTATGGCTTAGTATTACGATTATCGATTATTGACAGCTCGATATCATCTTCATCTTTCATCCACTTTCTGATATCAGATGCTCTGTAGATGTTACCGTTCATACTATATGACTGCTTACTGAACTCTGAATTTCCACAGTTCTTCCAGTCATACAGATGGTAAGGTATTATCTTGATAGGGCTGTTATCAGGACAACCCACGTGATTCCTACCAATCCTGTTACTGAATGTCAGAACTTCCTTGTTACCTAATGCACCACAACAGTCAGGGTTAAATGGTTTAGTAAACACTTCAGTATCTTCTAGGAACATCACATAGTCGAAGTCTGTCAGATCCATGATAGCAAGGACTTCCTTAACAATACTCTTAGGTTTATGTGTAATTGATATACACTCCATCAGAGTACGATCTTCTATTAGGTGGTATCCCTTACGAGCTACATCATTGTCATAATCTACTATACAGTAAATCATCGGTTTAGTCTGCCAGTAAAGGCTCATAGATCTGAGTAATAGATCTAATTTAAGGGGTTGTCCGTTTGAGAATATTATTGTTGTGATCATTTATTTAAACCCTTCAACATTTGATTACATCTATCACAGTAAACACCATCCAATTCAACTCCACACATAGAACACCAAGGTTTAACTTTTCTTCTAACAATAGCATCAAAAACCCTTTCTCCTATCGCAGCTTTACCTACTTCTATCCATGAGTGCTTAAATAAACATTCATCACCTTCTTCAATAATATCATCGTCATCTAACAAATAATATAACTTCATTCCTTCACCTCCCTATCTGGTTCAACATATCCACACCAAGTACACACCCGTTGCTACAGCCATAGCCCAGTTCTCTTTACCACATTTCGGACAGATCACTAGATATGCCCTTCCTTTCTCATCGAAGAATACATCACTCATACTAAAAGCAACTCCTCAGCTAATGGTAAACTCTTAAAGAAATCACATACTACTTTAAACTCTGGTAGTAAATGTGGATCTCTCTGTTGTAATATACGTCTTATAGCTTGATAAGTCAACTTATATCCACGCTTTTGCTTATAAGACTCCGGCAGTATTTTCTTGATCTTGAGAATCTTCTGTGTAGCATCAATATCAATTCTTGCTTTGATCCTATCAATCATATAAATAACTGTTTGTATATTTAATCTATCATCCTCATCATTTACCTCAAAATCCTCTACACAAAGAGAATCCTTTAGAATCCTATGATTAGTAGATTCACTCGGCAAAGCTACACAGTCAATAGTTGGATCTAACTCAAGTACGCCAACAGTATAAGTTACCCAATCCTGCCAGAAGTAACGAGGAGCAGTGATCTCTATCCACACATCAATACTCCTGTTAGCTTTAGCATGACAATCACCGAGCTTAGTTAGATTTGATGCTAACTTGAGATCGTTAGGATCAATCAACAGATAGTCTATACCGTATGATAGTGAATAATGAGTCCTTGTAAAATTCCAACCGGCATTATCAAGAAAAAAATCACCTACTGTATCTGACTTATGACCAGACTTCTTAGGATTACGTTGACTATCAAAGAGGGCTTTGAAGCCCCCTATTTCTATCAGTTTAATTTCCATCGTTAGATCCCTCCTGTAGCACGATAATAC